>ERZ824978.424-NODE-424-length-62237-cov-7.574764_pt1 | contig 62237 bp, 59 predicted proteins | sample MGYA00519860_ERZ824978 | MGnify/ENA primary metagenome ERZ824978 (study PRJEB31778, sample SAMEA3449184) | human gut metagenome | biome: human gut; feature: human-associated habitat; material: faeces | place: United Kingdom | collected 2010/2012 ... | reverse complement strand
AGGAGAAGAAAGCAGAGATTGAATCCCGTCAGGCACTGAAAGAGGCTTACCGGTCTGCAGAAAATGCAAACCGTGCGAAAACAGAATTCCTTTCCAATATGTCCCACGATATCCGGACACCGATGAATGCCATTGTCGGCCTGACAGCAATTGCAGGAGCAAATATTGAGAGCCAGGACAGAGTCATTGAATGTCTCAGCAAAATTACAAAATCAAGCCGTCATCTGCTGGGGCTGATTAATGAAGTGCTGGATATGGCACGTATTGAAAGTGGAAAAATGACGCTGGCACAGGAGGATTTCAATCTGCCAGATCTGGTGGATAATCTTATAACACTCACAAAACCGGTGATTGATGAACATAAACACAATTTAGATATACACATTAATCACATTGAACATGAGAGTGTCTGTGGTGACAGCCTGAGAATCCAGCAGGTATTTGTGAATCTGATGAGTAATGCGGTCAAGTATACACCGGATGGCGGGAATATTACTTTTTCTATAGAGGAAAAGCCAAATGGATTTTCGGAACTTGGATGCTATGAATTTACGATTGAGGATAATGGGATCGGTATGTCACCGGAATTCCAGAAAATCATGTTTGATCCTTTCAGCCGCGCAGATGACCATCGGACAACCAGAGTCTAGGGAACAGGTCTGGGAATGGCAATCAGCAGAAATATTGTGAACCTGATGAATGGTAATATTAAAGTGGAAAGCACCTTACATAAGGGAACTAAAATTACAGTAACAATTTATCTGGAACTTCAGGAAAAAGAAAAAGAACAGGACAGAAATCTGATGAATCTACCTGTTCTGGTTGTGGATGATGATAAGACATGTTGTGAAAGTACAGTTGCCACATTGAAGGAGATTGGGATTACAGGCGAATGGGTTCTCTCCGGCAGAGAAGCCGTTGAGCGCTGTTATGCACATCATGAGCTAAAATGATTACTTTGCTGTTATTTTAGATTGGAAAATGCCGGATATGGACGGAATTGAAACAGCCAGACAGATCCGGAAACGGATAGGGAAAGAGATTACCATTATTGTACTGACATCTTATGAATTCAGCGAGATCGAAGAAGAAGCAAAGGCTGCAGGCGTAGATGCTTTTATTGCAAAACCGCTGTTCCGTTCCCGTTTGACGGCTACATTGCGGCAGTTTACTTCTGGCAGAAAAGAAAAAACAGCAAGAAATTATCTGGATGAGCTGTCTGAAGCAGATTACACAGGAAAAAGAATTCTGCTGGTCGAGGATAATGAGTTAAACAGAGAAATTGCTGTTGAAATTCTGCAGATGACAGGGGCGGAAGTGGAAACGGCAGAAAATGGAAAAATTGCAGTTGAAAAAGTAGAAGCTTCTCCGAAAGGCTTGTATGACCTTATTTTTATGGATATCCAAATGCCCGTCATGAATGGTTATGAGGCAACCGCAGCAATCAGGAGCCTTCCGGGTGAACAGGGAAAACTACCGATTGTTGCCATGACAGCAAATGCTTTTGCAGAAGATGTACAGCTGGCAAAAAATACAGGCATGAATGGACATATCGCGAAACCGCTGGATATGAATAAGCTGAATGATGTTCTGGAAAACTGGCTGTAATTGTTTCCCAATTATTGAATTAATGATTTTATCAGGAAAGAATGAGGAAAATACGAGGATGAAAAAGGCAAAACAATGTCTGATAGCATTACTGCCAGGTGTGCTTTTAACAATTACTGTTTTGTCTGGCTGTGGACAATCTCAAAAAGCAGTATCTAAAAATGACGATCACCTTACCGTGTATCTGTGGGAAAATCGTTTAATGAAAAATATTGTACCCTATATCCATGAACAGTTTCCAGATCAGGATATTGAGTTTATTACCGGTAACAATGATACCGATTTATACAGCTATTTTGAAGAACATGGTGAACTGCCGGATATCATAACCGTACGTCGATTTTCTGGAAAAGATGCACAGGATCTAGAGCCATATCTAATGGATTTTGCTTCTTATGATGTGGTTTCCAGGTATTACTCCTATGCATTGCAATATTATAAAAATTCAAAAAATGAGATTCAGTGGCTTCCTATCTGCGGTATACCGCAGACGATTATTGCCAACAAGACATTGTTTGAACAGTATGGAATCAAGATACCGAAAAACTATAAGGAATATGCACAGGCATGCCAACAATTTTATGATAATGGTATAAAACCGTATTCCCTGGATCTTGCAGAAGACTGGTCTGCTCATGAGGTGATTCAGACAGGTGCAATTGGGGAATTCATGAGTCTGGATGGAATCGAATGGAGAAGCTCAGCTGAAAGTGCATCAGGGGATATCGCGTTTGATGATGCGTTATGGAAACGTATTTTTTCAGAAACCAATACATTTTTGAAGGACTCACATTTTACAAGTGATGATATCAGCGTCGATATTAATACTGCAACGCAGATGTTCCTTGAGGGAAAAGCAGCAATGTTTCATGGTTATCCGGCACTTATGCAGGAATTTCAGGAACAGATGGATGCAGAATTAACTCGTATACCGTTTTTTTCACAGATTTCGGATGAAGCTTTTATAAATATGACCCCTTCTCTGAATATTGCATTTAACAAAGAACTGGAAAAAGATCAGGAAAAACTGGACCTGGCATTCGATGTCCTGGAGTGTATGATTTCAAAAGAAGGACAAACATTGATCGCAGATGGAAAGGGTGTAATTTCATTAAATGTAGATGTTCCAAACATGATGGAAGATGTACCTGGACTGGAAGATGAAATTAATAATAATTCTGTTTATATCCGATATTCTGCTCAAAAATCATTTTATGCCAGTCTTGAGGCTGTTCACGGATTATTGTCAGGGGAAATGGATGAAACACAGGCTTATGATGCTTTTCGCAGCACAATGAACAGTAAGGATTCAAAAGAAGAAACCACAGTTAATTTTGAAAATGAATATTCCATTTCGCTAAATGATAAAAACGGTCGTGATGCGGCATCTTCTATTTTAACTACGATTAGAGAAGAAAAGGATGCTCAGCTGGCTTTGGCACCATATTATTATTTTACTTCCTCCATTTACAAAGGGGAGTGTACCTGCAGCCGGGTTGGTCTGATGACAGCAAAGAGTTCAGATACACCATTATACCTGGCAAAAATCAATGGCAAAGAGATTTATGAACTTGCGGAGAAATATCTTGCTGATTCTGATGAAAAATTCCATATAACCAATAAATATGAATTACCAATTGCATCCGGTATGAAAATAATCGTCAGGCAGGAGGAAAACGGATTCTCATTAAAGGACATAGAAGTAAATAAGAAAAAAATCGACAAAGAAAAGGAGTACTCTATTCTTCTTACAGAAACCACAATGTCTGTTTTGAAAAAAATAAATCCGGAATGTGAGATCAGGCGGCTTGGTAACACAACATTATCAAGTGCATGGACCGCAGCAATGGAAAACGGACAGCAGCCGTCAGCACCGGAAGATTATATAGAGGTTGAAAAATAAAAGTGGGAACAGAACAGGCGAAAACAAAAAGAAAAAAGATGATAGTACCATTGTTCTTTTTAATTCTTATCTTTTTAAACTTAATTTTTGTAAAGCTCCTTTTGAACAGGATGAACAGCTATATCGCAGAAAACGGGAAAAGCAGTATGGGAGCAGTTGTTGAACAGATACAGCAGACCTATGATCTGCAGGTGAATGGATACTACAGTCGGCTGCATATGCTTGAGGATTTTCTTACTCAAGAGGGAGTGAGATCTATTGAACTGGATAGAAACAAGAAGTTCTTTGAGGCATGGCAGAAAGAATCTGAAAGTACACTTATATTTCTCCAGGAAAATGGAAAGGCAATAACCACTGATGGAACAAAACTTCGGGTTGACATGCCAAGTAAACTTTTGTTGGATTTGAGGAACGGATATAATATTGGAAAATTGGTTTCTCTTGATTACAACCAGAAGAAAAAAGATGGTTATCTGGTTGCAATTCCATGTCAGGAATATACGATTAAGGGGGAAACTTATACGGCAATTGGAACCTTGTATGATCATTCAAAATTAGATTCCATGTTAAGTGTGAAAAGCTATAACGGGAATGCGTATCTGTTTATGCTGGATAACGACGGAAATATTACTTATACAAATCAGAAAGAAGATAAATTTTTCAGGAACTATTTCTTGTTAAAGCATTTAAAAGGAGATCAGGCTATCACTGAGGAAGAGGCTGATTCTCTTCAAAAAAAGCTGGATGGCAGAGAACAGGGGGTAGAACTTGTGGAAAGTGACAAACCTTACTATCTGGGATACTGTCCGATAGAAAATAATAACACCATGCTGATTTGTATTGTAGAAAAAAGTGTTGTAGATAATGTACTAAGAGACTATCAGAAAACAATAGTGTTTGAAACAATACTCATGGCAGGTTTTATACTTTTGCTTTTTGCCGGATTATTCTACAGTATTTCCAGACGCAGTCTTGCTGAGCAAAAAGCTGAATACGAAAAAAGAAATAATGAGATTCAGACGCAGGCAATGAAGGATATGGAGGAGTCCAATAAAAAACTGAAAAAAGCAAAGGACATTACAACGGAAGCCTTGCAGACCGCTGAAAATGCAAATAAGGCGAAAACGGATTTCCTGTCCAATATGTCACATGATATTCGTACACCAATGAATGCAATTATCGGCATGACATCATTGATCAGACATGATGCCGGTAATAAAGCGAAAGTAATAGAGTATGCAGATAAAATAGACATTTCATCACAGCATCTGTTAGGAATCATTAATAATGTTCTGGATATGAGCAAAATTGAGGCAGGAAAAACAGTTTTTAAGTATACCGATTTTTCCATCTTGGATTTTATTACAGAACTCAATACCATATTCCATTCACAGATAGACGAAAAAAATCAGACTCTTACAATCATAAAAGAAAACATCCGGCACGAGTGGGTGAACGGAGATCAGGTTCATCTGATGCAGATTTTCAGCAACTTGGTTTCTAATGCAGTGAAGTACACGCAGGAAGGTGGAAAAATTCAGTTTCTGGTAGAAGAATGTGAGACAAAGTCATCTGTCTATGCAAAGTACCGTTTCTTAGTCAGCGATAATGGCATGGGAATGTCGGCAGATTTCAAAGATACAATTTTTGATGCTTTTACTCGTGCTGAAAGTTCTATGACGAATAAGATACAGGGAACTGGTCTTGGAATGGCTATTACCAAAAATCTGGTTGAAGCAATGGGAGGCACCATTGATGTGAAGAGTGAACTGGGCCAGGGAAGCTGTTTTGAGGTTCTTATAGATCTGAGAATAGCAGAAGATAGATTTGTTTCTTCAGCAGAACAGGCAGAAAAGGATGAACCGGCTGGCAATGTCCTGAAAGGAATGAGGTTTCTGTGTGCAGAGGACAATGAGCTGAATGCAGAAATCCTGATGGAATTGTTAAAGATTGAGGGTGCAGAGTGTACAATCTGTGAAAATGGTAAAAGGGTCTTAGAGGCATTTGAGCAGTCTGCTCCGGGGGATTATGACATGATCCTGATGGATGTGCAGATGCCGGTTATGAATGGTTATGAGGCAACAAAAGCAATCCGAAGAAGCTCCCATGAACTGGCAAAGACAATTCCAATCATTGCTATGACCGCCAATGCGTTTTCTGAGGATATTCAGCATTCTCTGGCAGCTGGTATGAATGCCCATGTTTCAAAACCGGTTGAGATGAAGGTACTGGAAAAGACGATCAGAAGCATAAAATCCGGCGGGGGCACCGAAATGCAGCTCATTGAACAGTGACAAATGGATATGGAAAAGAGCTGATGAAAGAATCTGGCATTGCCAGAACTTTCAATCAGCTCTTTTTTAGCATCAGTTCCCTCTTGACATTTTTTCATTTCCTGCTATACTTATCAAAAGTAATTACTAAAGATAACTAATTTTTAAACAGAAAGGAACCTTTTCCATGACACAGGAAAAATTAAAGCAGTTCCTGGATGCGTGTTTTGATGCAAAGCGTCTGATCGAGAAACTCCCGGACCTGCCGGACGGTATGAAGCCGCGGCAGGTGCATGTGCTGGATGCGGTGAATGAGATTCAGAAAAAGCAGGGCTTCTGCCGCGTCAGCGACATCAGCAGCTATATGAACACAACGCTGCCGAGCATCACCAAGCTGGTGCAGGAACTGGAGGAGAGAAATCTTCTCGTGAAACAGGCGGATGAAAAAGATAAGCGCGTGATCAACCTGACACTGACCGAAGAGGGAAAAGAGTTTGTGGAACTCCGCGTGACGCACTTTCACGGGGAATGGGCATCCCGCCTGCCAGATCTGGACGACGCGGTGGTGGACGAATTTGTGCATGCAATCACACGGATGCAGGAAACGATGCCGGGAATAAAAGGAGTGAAAAACAATGGCAAAAGAAAATAAGAAAGAAGTATCGTTTGTAGAGGGACCGATTTTCCAGTCCCTGATCCGTTTTGCGCTGCCGGTGCTCGGCGCGCTGATTCTGCAGGCGGCTTACGGTGCGGTCGACCTTCTCGTGGTCGGCTGGTTCGGCGATGCGTCGAGTATTTCCGCTGTCGGAACCGGAAGCAACTTCATGCAGATGGTAACATTTATCATCACCAGCCTTGCGATGGGTTCGACCGTTATGATCGGCCAGCACATCGGCGAGGGCAAGCCGGATAAGGCCGGCAAAACCGTGGGAACCTCGATTGTTCTGTTCGCCATCATCGGTGTCGTCATGACGGTGATTCTGGAGCTGTTCGCAGGCCCGATCGCCAATATTTTACAGGTCCCGGCGGAGTCTTTTGACAAAACCGTCCTCTACCTGCGGATCTGTTCCGGCGGTATTCTGATCATCATCGCGTACAACGTCATCAGCAGCGTGCTTCGCGGAATCGGTAATGCAAATCTGCCGCTTTTATTCGTCGGCATCGCCTGCGCAGCCAATATTGCCGGAGATCTGTTCTTCGTCGGTGTGCTGAAACTGGACGTTGCGGGAGCAGCGCTTGCGACGGTTCTGGCGCAGCTGATTTCTGTCATCGCTTCCATGGGTGTGTTGAAAAAAGGCAATCTGCCGATTGAATTCAAAAAAGAAGACTGCCGCATCGACCGCGACGAGCTGAAGAAAGTCCTGAACGTCGGTGTGCCGATCGCGCTGCAGGAGACGACCGTACAGATTTCCTTCCTTGTGATCAACTCGATCATCAACGGCATGGGCCTGATGCCGTCCGCCGGATACGGTGTGGCGCAGAAGCTGACCTCATTCATCATGCTGATCCCGTCCTCTGTGATGCAGTCTGTGTCAGCATTCGTGGCACAGAACACCGGAGCCGGAAAGAAAGACCGCGCGTGGAAGGGCTTCCTCACCGCAATCGCAACGGGCTGCTCTCTTGGAGTTGTGATTTTCTGCATCGGTTTCTTCGGTGGAAGTGTCATCTCCAGAATCTTCACGAGCGATCCGGCCGTTATCGAGCAGAGCGCCGCTTACCTGCGCGGTTTCGCACCGGAATGTATTCTGACCTGTGTGCTGTTCAGCAGCATCGGATACTTCAACGGCCGCGGCATCAGCATCCCGGTTATGATCCAGGGAATCACCTCCGCCTGCCTGATCCGTATTCCGCTGGCGCTGTTCTTCTCACACCTGCCGAATACGAACCTGACCTTCGTCGGCATGTCCACCCCGATCACAACCGTATACGGCATCTGCTTTTTCATGATCTGCTTTGCACGGTTAAAGAAAAAAGGGCAGATGTAATTGAATCAAACATAACAGAACTGCCTGGGAAACGGCACGGAGCGATCCGCCGTTTCCCAGGCAGTTTTTGGTATTGTTTGTCCGGAACTTTTTTGATACAATACAGACAGAAAGAGCGGAACCCTGTTCAGAAGGGACAGAACAGACGGAAAGGGGAAGAGGAGTGGATAACAGAGAAATCATCAATGAGACACTGGTCCATCTGTTTCACGAGATACAAAAACTGGAAGAAGAGGCGATCATCACCGAGGATTTCAAGGATCTGACGAACAACGATATGCACATCATAGAAGCCGTCGGCCTGGAGGGCGGCAATATGTCATCGATCGCGGCAAAGCTCGACATCACGGTCGGATCGCTGACAACGTCGATGAACAGTCTGGTGAAAAAAGGCTACACCGAGCGGGAGCGCAGCGAGAAGGACCGCCGGATCGTCTACATCCACCTGACCGGAAAGGGACGGCAGGCATTCCATCATCACGCAAAATTCCACGAGCAGATGACGGATGCCGTGATGGCGGAACTCGGAGAAGAGGAAGTGCAGGTGCTCGGGAAAACGCTGAAAGCGCTGACGGACTTCTTTCGGTCGTATAAAAAATAGAAACAAAAAGGCTTTTGCAGCCGGGACAGAATCAGAAAAATCTGTCCGGTATGCAAAAGCCTTTTTCGCATGGAAACGCATAGAAAAATGCTATTTTTCTACGCCGTTCTTCTCACAGATATCCGCGAGCACACACCGTTCACAGTGCGGTGTCGTCCGCGCAGTACAGACCTCGCGTCCGTGCTCCACAAACCGGTGGCAGAGCGAGCTTCCTTCTTCCGGCGGCACAATTTTCCAGAGTGCCATCTCCACCTTCTTCGGATCCTTGCAGTCATGCACGAGCCCGATGCGGTTGCACAGCCGGATGCAGTGCGTATCCGTCACAATCGCAGGCTTTTTGAATACATCGCCCATAATCAGGTTCGCACTTTTCCGTCCCACGCCCGGGAGCTTCAAAAGTGCGTTAAAGTCATCCGGCACCTGGCTGTGGTACTCGTCGCGCAGCATGCGCATGCAGGCGTTGATGTCGCGTGCCTTGCTCTTTCCAAGACCGCACGGCCGCACAATTTCCTCGATTTCCTCCGGTGTCGCGTTTGCCAGCGCATCAATATCAGGATACTTTGCGTAGAGATCCTCCACCACAACATTGACCCGCGCATCGGTGCACTGTGCGGCCAGGCGGACACTGACGAGCAGCTTCCACGCCTGGTCATAGTCAAGCGTACAGTCGGCGTCAGGATATTCTTGTTTCAAACGTTCAATGACGGCAAGCGCCAGTTCTTCTTTTGTCATCGTGTTAAACTCCCATTCTCAAAGATATTAAAACAGCGAAAGCTATCAGGATCCTTTCTCGCGTGCTGCCTTCCGAAGCTGCAGCGGCGTCGTGTGAAACCGCTCGCGGAAGAGGCGGTGAAACAGCTTATCGTTTGTAAAACCATGCTTTTCCGCGAGCGTGCCGACCGGCAGATCCGTGGCGATCAGGTCGCGGTAGATGCGGGAAAGACGGTAGGAATTCAAGTATTCCAGATACGTCGTTTCCATGTTCTGGCGGAAGAACCGGCAGAAATATTCCGGCTGCAGCGAGACAACATCGGCAGCCTCCTTCAGCGTAATCGGCCGCTGGTAATTTTCCTGCGTGTACGTCAGAATCGTATCGAGCCGTGTCTGCGTCCGGGAGCTCATCGGGTGGTGCGCAAGCGGGCTCTTCTCGGAAAATTTCGTGTAGAGCAGATCGAGAAACGTAAAAAGCTCCCGCTGGAACGTCAGCAGATAGCCGTCGGGCATTTCCTCATGAAGCTGCATCATCGAAAGCAGAAGACGCCGGAACTGGCTGATATTTTTCTGCACTTCCGGATTCGTACTGTCGTAGTCAATCGAGAACCAGAGCTGTGACGGATCAGGCAGATAGTTCGCAAGGAACGCATCCGGAATCTGCATCAGAATCGAGCGGTTTCCCGTGGACGGACAGCGCGCCGTGTGGATACGCCCGGAATTGATCAGCAGAAATTGACCCGGAAGGACGGTCTTGGTGCGGTCCGAGAGCGTGACAATGGAGGAACCCTCCAGAATATAAATAATTTCCAGCGCGTCGTGCCAGTGCGGCGGCGAAAAACTGCCGAAATCGTCGGTTACACGAAATTCGATGCTGCGGTTCGGCTGCAGCGTGATGTGTTCCTGGCGTGTCTGGCGCGGCAGATGATCTTTGCGTGGCATAAAAAACTCCTTTTTTGTTCAACTTAGTGTATCACTATCTTATCACGAAACCCCCGAATTGGGTATAGCAATTTTTGCATGAAGTTGTTATAATAAATGAACACAAAGCCACGTCACATACGGCTTCGTGCAAACTCAATCTAAAGAAAAGTGAAGGAAGAAAACGTATGTATCAAGTATGGAGTAACTTTTTAAATCCCGGCCAGATCGCCATGCTGGGAATCGTGGTCACCTTTCTGCTGACCTTTCTGGCGTTAAAGCATCCATTTTCCTTTCTGCCGAGCGATCACGGCAGAGAATTTGCCGTAAACGGCGGCCTCTCCCGCGGAAAACTGCGCGGCGTCGGCCTTGTGATCGTCATCTGTTTCCTGATCGGAAGCGTATTGTTCCTGCCTCTTGGCGCCGAGTATGTGATCTACGCGATCCTGCTCGTCTGCATCATGCTGAGCGGCTACCTCGATGATGCATCCGAAACCCCGTGGAGCGATTACAAAAAAGGCGCGATTGACCTCGTCATCTCCATTGTGACCGTCATCACCTTTGTGAATTACAATTCCACCACGATCTACTTCGGAAGCATGTCCCTTACCATTCCGAAAGTGGTCTACATAATCCTCGGCATCATCCTGATCTGGATTTCGATCAACGTTACAAACTGTTCCGACGGTGTCGACGGACTCTGCGCGAGCCTTTCCTGCGTGGTTATCTTCGCGTTCAGTATGATTTTCCACGATGTCCTTGGAAGCTTCACCGTAGCCAATTACCTGTTCGTGGCAGCGCTTCTCGCGTACCTGTATTTCAACACCTCGCCGAGCAGCATGCTGATGGGAGACGCCGGTTCGAGAGCACTTGGCTTCTACATCGCCATCCTTGCCATGCAGTCCCGCCATCCGTTCTTATATCTGCTGATGGCAGGCGTGATGATCGTCGACGGAGGAATCGGTCTTGTCAAAGTATTTTTACTCCGTTTCCTGAAAATCGCGATCCTCAAAAATACAAGAACACCGCTGCATGACCATGTCCGCCTGAAATACAAATGGTCCGACAGTCAGGTTGTGATCCGCTTTGTGATCCTGCAGATCCTGCTGGCCGTCATTGCGTATCTGATTGCAGCATAAGAAAAAACAGAAGAGAAACGGGAGTGTGTCTTTTGCAGACGTCTGCGGGGCACACTCCCGTTTTGCATCCCAGCCCCCGAATACACCAAAAAGATAGAAAAAGATAATATCGCCGTACTTTTTCACAGAATCCGCCCTGTTTTCGAAAGCAAGAGTGTGGTAGTATAAAATTACCAAAAAACGTCAGCCTGAAACAATAATTCTGTAAAGATTGATGAAAAGAAAGTGCTTTCGGCTATCTGTTTCAGGCTCATCCAATCAGGAGGTAATGAAAAAATGAAATTCACAGAAGGTTACTGGCTTCCGAGTGAAAAAGCAAATGCATCCCATGCAATGCAGGCTTATGAAGTAGAGCAGATCCCAGGCGGTATGCGTATCCTGGCTACCACCCGCCCGATCGAGCACAGAGGTATGACCCTGAACCTGCCGACCATCACCGTTGAGTTCGTGGCACACACACCGGATACCATCTCCATGGAAGCATGGCACTATGAAGTATACGACAACAAAGTTCCGTCCTTCGACAAAACAGAGAGCGTATATGAGGACGTAACCGTTACCATCAACGACGATGAGGCAGTTCTCGACACCGGAAGCGTACTGGTACGCGTACAGAGAAAAGGAATCTTCGCTTACACCTTCGAGGCAGACGGAAAAGTCCTGACCGGAAGCGGATTCCGCAACCTTTCCTATATCAGATGGGATCGCAAGCAGAGCACCATGCTGCCGGCACCGAACTACATGACCGAACAATATCAGCCATACATGGTAAGTGAGCTGTCCCTTGGCGTAGGTGAGTGCGTATACGGCCTTGGCGAGAGATTCACCCCATTCGTGAAAAACGGACAGGTTGTAGACACCTGGAACGAGGACGGCGGTACTGCATCCGAGATCGGATACAAATGCGTACCATTCTATATGACAAACAACGGCTACGGTATTCTCGTTGACAGCACCGACAACGTTTCCTTCGAAGTAGCAAGCGAAAAAGTTGAGTATGTCGGCTTCTCCGTACCGGGCGAGAGAATTAAATATTATCTGTTCCACGGCCCGTCACCGAAGAAGATCATGAACGAGTACACCGCACTGACCGGACGTCCGGCACTTCCTCCGGCATGGTCCTTTGGTCTGTGGCTGTCCACATCCTTCACCACCAACTACGACGAAGAGACCACCACATCCTTCATCGAGGGAATGGAAAAGAGAAATATTCCGCTCAGCGTTTTCCATTTCGACTGCTTCTGGATGCATGAATTCCACTGGTGCGATTTCGAGTGGGATAAGAAATGCTTCCCGGACATCCGTGCAACCTTAAAGAAATATCATGACAAAGGCCTGCACATCTGCGCATGGATCAACCCGTACATCGCACAGGGAACCGCGTTCTTTAAAGAGGGTGCAGCAAACGGCTATCTCCTTCAGAGAGCAGACGGCAGAGGCGTATGGCAGACCGACAACTGGCAGGCTGGTATGGGTCTGGTAGATTTCACCAACCCGGATGCCGTAAAATGGTACACAGACAAACTGAAAACCGTTCTGGACTGCGGCGTAGACTGCTTTAAGACCGACTTCGGCGAGAGAATCCCGGTTGACGTTGTTTACCACGACGGAAGCGATCCGCAGGCAATGCACAACTACTATACATACCTGTACAACCAGGCAGTATTCAGCCTGTTAAAAGAAGTAAAAGGTGAGAACGAGGCAGTTCTGTTTGCGAGAAGTGCAACAGCAGGAAGCCAGAAATTCCCGGTACACTGGGGCGGCGACTGCTCCGCAAACTATCCGTCCATGGCAGAAACCCTGCGCGGCGGCCTTTCCTTCGCGATGAGCGGATTCTCCTTCTGGAGCCATGATATCTCCGGCTTCGAGAGCACAGCAACACCGGATCTGTACAAGAGATGGTGCGCATTTGGACTGATGTCTACCCACAGCCGTCTGCACGGATCAGGAAGCTACCGTGTGCCGTGGCTGTTTGACGACGAAGCATGCGACGTTGTAAAATTCTTCACCAACCTGAAATGCTCTCTGATGCCGTACATCTTCCAGAAATCTGTAGAGGCACACGAGGAAGGAACCCCGGTTATGCGCCCGATGGTATTCGAGTTCATGAACGACCCGGCCGTTCCGTATCTGGATCAGCAGTACATGCTGGGTGATGCCCTTCTGGTAGCACCTGTCTTCCGTGAGGACAAGGTAGCACAGTACTATCTGCCGGAAGGCACCTGGACAGAACTTCTGACCGGCGAGACAAAAGAAGGCGGCAGATGGTTCCAGGGAACCTATGACTACTTCTCCATGCCGCTGTATGTAAGAGAAAACAGCATCGTAGTCAGAGGAAACTGCGACACCAAACCGGATTATGACTACGCGGACCATGCAAACGTATGCGTATATCAGTTAAAAGACGCAGCTGAGACAAAGGTTTCGGATATCCACGGAAACACCGTATTCACCGTGAAAGCAGTCAAAGACGGCGATGCAGTGAAAGTATCCGTAGAAGGCGCACATACCGAACTGAAAGTAGAAGTATTCGTCGGAAACGAGAAGAAAGAGGCTGTGCTGGCAGCAGATGCGAACGAAGTTGTTGTTGCATAAGCATCGGAATGTAAGAATATAGGGAGGGAGAGGCACGGAAAAGCAAATTTTTCTGTGACCTCTCTTTTCAAAAAAGGAGAATAAAACAATGCGTTTTCAGACAAAAAATGGTGTATTAATTGCACAGGCAAACGGAGAAACACTGCGGATTGAGCCGTGGGGAAAAGATTCCTTACGTGTCCGCGCAACGATGCTTCCGGGATTTTCCGGAAAGGATTGGGCGCTGACCGAAGTGCCGGAAAAAACAGAGGCAAAAGCAGAGCAGTTTGCGGTCGATCATCTGGAAATCGACGGATCGATGGGAAAAAGAACCAGCGCATCCATCACCAATGGAAAAATCCGTGCTGTGGTCAACTTTGCAGGAGTTATCACCTTCTACAAAGAAGAACAGGAAATTTTAAGAGAATATCACCGTTGCTACGACGGAACGATCAGCAAAGAGAGCCGCTGCTTAAAAACGGTCAACCGTGAGTGGAAAGGTGTGATCGGCGGAAGCGAATACAGCCTGAACCTGAAATTTGAGAGCAACGACGAAGAGAAGATTTTCGGAATGGGCCAGTATCAGCAGAAATACATGGATCTGAAGGGATGCACCCTGGAGCTGGCGCAGCGGAACTCCCAGATCAGCGTACCATTCGCCGTATCCAGCTTAGGATATGGTATGCTGTGGAACAATCCGGCTGTCGGACAGGTAACCTTCGGAAAGAACTACACCGAATGGACTACACGCTCGACCAAAGATATGGACTACTGGCTGACCGCAGCCGATACACCGAAAGAGATCCTGGAAAATTACACCGCAGTGACCGGCCGCGCGCCGAAATTCCCGGAGGACCGTATGGGCCTGTGGCAGTGCAAGCTGCGCTACCGTACGCAGGAGGAAGTGCTTGAAGTGGCACGCCGCTACCAGAAGGAAGGCATCAAAATCGATCAGATTGTCATCGATTTCTTCCACTGGACCGTACAGGGCGACTGGAAATTCGATGAAAAATACTGGCCGGATCCAAAAGCCATGGTGGACGAACTGCATTCCATGGGAATCAAAGTTATCGTTTCCGTATGGCCAAGCGTAGACCGGAAGAGCGAGAATTTCTGGCCGATGCTGGACCGCGGCCTGCTGATTAAAACAGAGCGCGGCGCCCTGCAGACGTATGATTTCCAGGGGGACTGCGTGGAAATCGATGTGTTCAACCCGGAAACCAGAAAATACGTCTGGGAAGTCTGCAAGAAAAACTATTATGATTTTGGAATCGATGCCTTCTGGCTGGACAACTCAGAACCGGATTTCGGCGTTTACGATTTCGATCATTACCGCTATATCGACGGACCTGCTCTTTCCTGCAGCAATATCTATCCGCAGCTGTACAGCCGTGTCTTCTATGACGGCATGAAAGCAGAAGGAGAAGAAAATATTGTAAACCTGCTTCGCTGCGCCTGGGCCGGAAGCCAGAAATACGGAAATGTTGTATGGTCCGGCGATGTGCCGAGTACCTTTGAAGCCTTCTATGATCAGCTCCAGGCCGGCCTTAATATGGGTCTTGCCGGCATTCCATGGTGGACAACCGATATCGGCGGCTTTATGACAGATGATGTCAACGACCCGGATTTCCAGCAGCTTCTGATCCGCTGGTATGAGTTTGCCGTTTACTCTGCTGTTTTCCGTATGCACGGCGACCGCGGACCGCACAACATTCCACCGCTCGATGACCGTGATTTTGGCGGCGGCTACCTGTATACCGGCCAGTCCAATGAACTGTGGAGCTATGGAGAAGAAAATTACCGGATCATGAAAAAATATTACGACATCCGCATCAGCATGCACGATTACATCAAACAGCTGTATGACGAAGCATCCGAAAACGGTTCTCCGCTGATCCGTACCATGTTCTACGAGTTCCCGGATGACAAAAAATGCTGGGAGCTGCAGGATCAGTATATGTTCGGAAGCGAATACCTGGTAGCGCCGATTTTCCATCTGAACGAGTTTGAGCGTGAAGTATATCTTCCGGAAGGACGCTGGGAAGACACCAGAGACGGAAAAGTGTACGAAGGCGGACAGACTATCCGTGCCGCTGCACCGATCGATTCGATTCCGGTATTTAAGAAAATGGCATAAGATCGTGTAAAAAGGTCAAAAAAGAAAACAGTACAGAAGACACACACAGCGTGGGGACTTTTCTGTACTGTTTTCTTTTCGACTCTAACTGCGCATCAGATATCCATATTTGCGCATCTGTCGGCGTATGATCTGCTCAACACGCTGGCGGATTTCCAGAGGATAGTAATCGGCCAGAGAATCCAGTTCCGTGCAGACATCTTTTGCAGTAAAGGAAAAGTGAAGCTGGATACCGTATAATTCCTCCGCAGCATCCAGCTGTGTATCAAAATCAGAGCTGAAAGGTTTGGCTTCGATGCGTTCTATACAGACATCCATCGGCAGATCCAGAGGATAGTCATTGCTAATGTCTGCAAACAGGCATAAACCCTGATCGAATAGAGGACTTGGAGAATATTGCTCTGTTTCTGTATCATATAGAACAGCGATGTTGTTGGTGTGCCGGTCTTCGTTTAGAAAGAAGGCATCAATTTCCAGCATAGCGGTCAGATATGCACCGAAATTCTGAATTCCCGTCATGTGTTCCATCTGATCTGCCAGAAAACGAATGCGTTCCGCCGGTTCTGAAAAAGCAGCAAGCGTGATTGCCAGACTGTCTCCGGTATTCTGGCGGTACAGTTTTTCCAATGGGATCAGCATCTGATTTGCTTTTAGAAAATCAGGACTGGAACAGCCACTGCGGAGAGTGCCGCGGTATGCAATCCGAACAGGCTGATACAGGACAAACGGGTGGGAAAGAGTGCTTTTTTGCAGTAAATGAGACACCAGTGTCTCCGAGAGTCCCTCATATCCCATATAGTCGGATTTGTACCAGATATTACCGATTTTCCACTTGAGCTGGTCCCCTTTTGAGGTGTGATCTGTTTTTTTGACAGGCAGCTGATGATCAAGACGGATCTGTTCCATGGCGTGCCTCCTTATTTTTCAGAATCAGAATCCATTGCTCGTCACCGGCCATTCGCCCATCTGTTTTTTCAATGATAAGCAGCGGATCATAAAAGGGAAGTCCCATTTCTTTTAAAATATCTTTGGCATGATCGCGTGTTTTGGGAAAACAGCGGCTTTCCAGAAACCAGGTAAAATCATCCCAGGTCGGATGCTCCACAACGCCAAAGGCACGAAGCGGAATTTTTTTTGTGTAATTCTGGATTGCAATTTTCTCATGACGGAAGTCGATATCAATCGTTGTGCAAAGCTGATCGCGGTAAAGAAAACACATCCGCGTTTTGACATCGGGATCCGTGCTGAAACAGTGAGCACGGGCAATTTGATTGTATACTGTCTGCCTGCTGACCTGAAAGGTGCGCGCGATCTCGGCAATACTTTTTCCCTGCTGCTGCATGGCAGCCATCTGAATGATTTGCGGCAGCGAAAAAGCTGGTTTTCTTCCAGCCGCATGGCGCAGGGCTTCTTTTTGGGCTAACTGCTGGTATTGTTCCGCGTCCTTGGAAAGCCTGCGCAGCTCCTTTGGATCTGTTGTTCCAAAGATCTCATAAATCTGCTGCTCAAATGTGTTTTTCATGCAATCACCTCGTTTCTGCCATTACTGTATCACAGAGATCTGAAAGCGTCAAGAAATCATTTATTGACAAAAAACGAACTGATTGAGAAAAGTTACGGCTCGCAGATGTCTGAGAACAGCAATCATGGCGATGAAAGAACTTCCCTGCAGTGCAGGCAAAAGCTTGACAGAAAAAAGAAAAGTAGCGTACAATAAAGAAGCAGTACAGAGAGGCACGCAAACCGTGGGATTTCTGTGCTGTTTTTTTAGCAAAAAGGGAGGTTTTCAAAATGAATGAACTGGTTGAACTGTTAGACGAACTGCAGAAAAAAGCAAAGGCAGACCCCATTCTGCGTGAAAAACTGCTTCAGACAAGGGAAAATCCGAATCCAATCCACGCATTCTGCGAAATCTGCCATGCCTATGGCGTTTCCATCTATGAAATGGATCTTGCCATGGCAGGTGAAGAATTTTACGCAGAAATCAAACGCAGCACCAATGGCGGCGGAGAAAATTCCCCGGCGCTTGAAGGGGAAGATGACTTCTATGAGCTGTTTCTGGCAGCGTTAGAAAATATATGATTTTTTGCGAAGAATGTAAGTATTGATGAGTGTGGAAAGCTGCATGGACAGTGCCTGATGAACCTGCGAAGGGCTTGCCATGTCGTAGACGACACCGTCAAAAACTTCGAAGCGTTTCTCTTCTGGAAGCATTTCATACTGTTCCAGCGTGACTTTTTCGAGCTGTGGTTGAAGAACTGGCGTCATAAAATACACATCTTTTCCCAAAAATGAAATGAAATCGCTTAAAATTCTTTCTTTAAATGTTCTGCGAGAATCGTATCGTAATCGCCTTCGATTTCCTCATCGCGCCCTGCATACCGCAGATTGGTCTCCACGCCGACCGGCTCCACATCGTCTGCAAATTCCCAGATATGATACCGCAGACCGCGGTGCTCAAAGTCGATGCTTCCGCAGTTGTCCTCTTCGACATAAGAAAAAGAGATGTTCTTCTCGTTTAAAACAGATTGAATTTCTGGCATATGCATAAAACTATAATCCTCCTAATCGTTGTTGACATATTTGTTATTAGTATAGGGCAATGGCGGAAAAAATTCAATCTACAAGCTTTTCGATAACAGTATACGTGTCTGAGAGGTTATAAATTAGTGGCGAAAACCCATAGGTTTGCCTGTGGGATGAAAGCCACATATTTTTTACTTGGTTTTTACATAGAATAGATGTATAATATATGCATAGATAAAAAGGAGGTTAAGTGCATGGGAAGACCGAAATCAAACAATGTACAAATTAACATTTCAATTCCTATGGAGTGGAAAAAAGAACTGGAAAATATTGCTCGTATCTATTCTGTTGAGGAAGGGAAAACAATTACATTTCTTGATTTAATGCGTCGAGGAATTCAGGAAAAGTATCAGTTAGGAGAACAGAATGATGAGCAGGAAACCCTATCATAGTGCTTCGCATTGCAAGTATCTGATACAATATCATATTATCTGGTGTCCAAAATTTAGATTTTCTGTATTACATGGGAAAGCAGATATGACTCTCAAACAGATACTACAAAAAATATGCGAGGATTACGGATATAGAATTAAAGCACTTGAAGTAATGCCGGACCATATCCATATTTTTGTAGATGTGCCACAAACAGTCGCTCCCTGCGATGTGGTTAGAACACTCAAAAGTAAAAGTGCGATTGAATTATTTAAGGCATATCCAACACTGAAACGGTTTTATGCAAGATGTGGTGTTTTATGGTCGAGGGGATATTTTATATCTACAGTGGGACAGATAAGTGAAGCAACAGTAATGCAGTATATAGAGGAACAGAAAAGTCATGAATGAGAAGGAATATAAGAAAAGCCTAAGACAATTTCATAAACATTCTGACAGACATATCCTGGTCGTAGAAACCGATATGTCTTTTTCTGATATACAAAAGGTGGTAGCTCTTTCTGATAAGATTCGAAAAGCAGGAAATGAACTGGTTGGTCTTATGAGAAAGAATTACGACCAGCTTATCCGTACGAAAAGGTATCGGAAAGTACGGAAACTTTATGGTGCTACAGAAGAGAAAAAGAAACGAAAAGTACTTGCCCGTCAGCTGAATGAAATGCAAAAGCAATATCATGTTACATGGGATGATTGTAGAACATCTATGATACCAATCGGTAAAAAATATGGGATTGATGCTATATTTGCACTTACAAAAGCCGAAGATGTTTGGAGAGGGATAGAAAAATGCTTATATGCAAATGGTAAGACACTCCACTTTTCTAAATATGGAGTGTTGCCCTGTATTCGAGCCAAACAAAGGAATCGTGGGATTCCAATTTCTGTGAAAGAGAATCAATTGCAATTTAAATTTGGTAAATCTACGTTTGGAATACAACTGAAAGATAGATTTCAATCGGATGAAATTCACGCTGTTTTGGATTACCTTGCTGAACCTGAAATAATAGATAAGAAAGCAATCCAGATATTTGCAGAGAAAGCGTATTGTATCAATACTTACAGACCCTGCTATGCTACGCTTGTACCAAAGTTGATTCGTGGGAAATACAGAGTGTATTTGCACTTAACGATTGAGGGGAAAGCAAAACCGAAATATGACAGATTTGGGAATCCAAGGCATAAATTTGGAAAAGGTATCATTGGTGCGGATATTGGAACGCAGACCGTTGCTTATACATCGGATACGGAGGTTGGTCTTAAAAACTTATCCGAAAGAGGGAACAGTATTCAAAAATCCGAGCGATTAGAAAGAATTTATTATTGTGCAATGGATAGAAGCAGACGAGCGACCAATCCACAGAATTATAATAAGGATGGTACGATTAAAAAAAGGTCGAAAGATTTGGAAATACTCGAATCATTATAAAAGACTGAAAGCGAAACACGCAGAATTATGCCGTATTAATGAAAGAAACAGACAGCTTGCGATAAATGAAGATGCCAACTATCTAAGAAGCCTTGGAGATGTGTTGATTACAGAGCCTAAAAATGCCAGTAAACTTATGAAACGAGCGAAAGAGACTACGAAAAACAATAAAGGTAAGTTTAACAAGAAAAAGCGTTTCGGTAAATCAATAAAGAATCGATGCCCTGGTGGATTTCAAACGACAATAGAAAAGAAATTTGAAGTGTCTGGTGGCAGATATATAGAAGTGGCGAGCAATTATAGAGCAAGTCAATATGACCATACCGCAGATGCTTATGTCAAAAAGAAGTTGTCGGATAGAATGTATCATTTAGTGGATGGAACATTGGTACAGCGAGACTGGTATTCCTCATTTTTACTATACTGTTACGATGATAAAATAGAAGAGATAAATAAAACAAAATGTAGAACAGAATTTGAAAAACATTACAAGAGGGAAAAAGCCTTAATTGAATGGATTCAGGCGAATCAGATTAAAATTTTAAATAGTGGAATAAAAACAGCATAAATGAAATACGTTAGGGAGATTGACGATACTTCCTTATCAAAAGATAGAAATTTGCCGTCAATGTGGTCGTAGGACTGCCCGGCAATAAAAGTCCTTACTCAAATAGACTTACACTTGTATTCCAAAGTCTGAGAATGATGTACGATTACAAGCTAAACTTGGTAGTAAGAACCCCACGGGCTTGCCCGTGGGAGTCGTCAGCCGTTCGGATATGGAATGTCCTATACGACCTTTGACGTAGCAACAGAAAATGCAGCGTGGAAGCCGGATGCAGAGCCAAAAACAATCACAGTAACCGTAAAAGTAACAAACACCGGCTCCTGTGCCGGAAAAGAAGTTGTACAGATTTACGCTGCCTGCCCGTTTGGAAAACTGAAAAAAGAGAGAAAACGTCTGGTCGCTTTTGGAAAAACAGCACTGCTGCAGCCGGGAGAATCCGAGACACTGCACCTTAAGGTACCAACTGTCCTGCTGGAATCCTACCGGACAGGCAAAGCCGTATACTGTATGGAGGCCGGAGACTATGATTTTCTGGTCGGAACCTCAAGCCGGGATGTAACCCTGGCTGCGAGACTGACACTTGATAAAACCGTGGAAACCGAGCATCTGACCAACATCTGCCCGCTGCTCGACGCATTAAAGGAAATTCAGCCGGAAGAGGAAAAAGAGGAGCGCTGGAGAGCAGAACGGGAGCAGATGTGGGAAGAAAAGAAAGCAGAAATCCCGCTGCTGTTCCTGGATGAAAAAGGTCTGATCCGCGATGGAAAGAGTGCCGAAGAAATGTATAAAATTCTGAAATTCGGAGAAACAAATGCAGCAGAAGCAAAGGAATGCGATGCCAACGGCTGTGAATTTGAAGCAGAAACAACAGAAGCGAAAGAGGACGCCGGAAACTGCAAATGTGGAGCAGAACAGCCGAAATGGGAAGAAAGACGGCGCAGGGCAATGGAAAAAGCCGCCGAACTCGCTCGGAAGCTGACACCGGAAGAAAAAACGGCTCTTGTCTGCGGCCGCAGCAGCGGAAGCAAAGAAATCATCGGAGCCGCTGCCGTTACCGTACCGGGTGCAGCCGGGGAGACAACCGCCTCCTTGCTGGAAAAATACGGTGTTGCCAATGTCATTCTGGCTGACGGGCCGGCAGGCATCCGCATCACCTCCCATTATCAGAAAAATCCGTCGGACGGCAGTGTTTACAAAATGAACATGTATCAGCGTCTCGAGAACCGTATTTTCGGAACCGAATTCCTCCACACCGACGGAGAAGATTATTATCAGTACTGCAGTGCGATCCCGGTCGGAACGCTTCTGGCGCAGACATTCGACACAGAGCTTCTCGAGGAAGTAGGCCGCATGATCGGCGCAGAGCTGGAGGAGTTCGGCGTGACCCTCTGGCTTGCACCGGGCATGAACATCCACCGCAATCCGCTCTGCGGACGCAACTTCGAATATTATTCTGAGGATCCGCTTGTCAGCGGAAAAATGGCGGCAGCCCTCACAAGAGGCGTCCAGAGCCGGTACGGGGTCGGAACGACCATCAAACATTACGCCTGCAACAATCAGGAAGAAAACCGCCGCGGCGTATCGAGCATCGTCTCCGAGCGCGCTCTGCGTGAGATCTATCTGAAGGGCTTCGAAATTGCAATCAAAGAATCCCAGCCAAAGGCGATCATGACCTCCTACAACAAGGTAAACGGTGTCCACACCGCCAACAGCTACGATCTGTGCACAACCGCTGCAAGAAAGGAATGGGGCTTTGCCGGCATCATCATGACAGACTGGACCACAACAAACGCCGACGGAGGCTCCTCTGCCGCAAAATGCATTGCTGCCGGAAACGATCTTGTGATGCCGGGAACCGACACCGACCGCCGCGAAATCCTGGATGCGCTGAGTGCCGAAAATGACCAGTATCTCGAGGAAAAAGACCTGACCGCCTGTGCCCAGAGAATCCTGGAAATGATTTTTACTTCCAATTCATATGAATAATGCGGCGTTTTCAGGGATAAAATAACATCAGAAATAGCTGCCGCCACTTCGCAAAGCAAAATTTTCCATGCGGGCTTTGAATGTTACAGTTCGCTGAGATGCAGTGAACTGTAACATTCAAATAGTTGGGCAATTTCACGATTGAAATTTCCCATAACATGTATTAGAATATAAATGATATCAATAAATACGAGGACGTGAAAAGAATGTCAGGATTAAGTAACACACAATATTTTAAAGTAAAAACAGAGCCGGAGATTCAGGTAAAAGAGGTACTCGAAACCGTTTACAACGCCATGGTAGAAAAAGGGTATAATCCAGTCAACCAGATCGTAGGCTATATCATGTCAGGCGATCCGACGTACATTACAAGCTTCAAGGGGGCCAGAAGCCTGATCATGAAAGTAGAGCGTGACGAGCTGGTAGAGGAACTGTTAAAAGAGTACATCAAAAATGAATCCTGGAAGTGAGCGTAATTACTATGAGAATAATGGGATTAGATTACGGCTCAAAAACAGTAGGGGTGGCAGTCAGCGACCCTCTGGGTCTTACTGCGCAGGGAATCGAAATTGTCCGCAGAAAATCGGAGAATAAGCTGCGCCAGACGCTGGCCCGGATTGAAGAGATAGCAAAAGAGTACGGCGTGGAAAAAATCGTACTCGGCTTCCCGAAACATATGAACAACGACATCGGAGAGCGGGCCGAAAAATCTCTCGAGTTCAAAGAAATGCTGGAGAGACGGACAGGTCTGCCCGTTGTTATGTGGGACGAGCGGCTGACAACGGTCGAAGCAGACCGCACCATGATGGAAACCGGAATCCGCAGGGAAAACCGCAAGGAGTACGTAGATATGATTGCAGCTGTTTTTATCCTGCAGGGATATCTGGACTATCTTTCCCATCAGAAGGAATCACAGGAAAACTGAACAAAGGAATATTGTATGGAAAAAATAACATTTGTAACAGATGATGGCGGCAAAGAAGAATTTTACGTGGAAGAGCAGACCAGAATCAACGGAGTCAACTATATTCTGGTATCCGATTCAAAGGACGACGAGGCAAATGCCTATATTCTGAAGGATATCTCCACCGACACCGACGCAGAGGCAGAGTATGTTATGGTAGAAGACGACACCGAATTCGATGCCGTTTCCGGCGTATTTGCTTCCATGTTGGATGACGAGGCAGACATCACCTATTGAACCAGCCGTTTTGAAGCCATACCGGGACGCAGACAAAGCGGGACCGGGACAGCGCTTTAAAGGGCAAATCCTGCAGGTGCGGGACATGCTCCATCAGCCTGAAGTGACGCTCAGGGGATGTGTGCGTGAAGCCGTACCGGTAACGGAATCGTTTGGAAAACATGCGCGGAGGTGCTATTTGAAAAAGAATAATGGAAGTAAATTAAAAATTATACCGCTTGGCGGTCTGGAACAGATCGGTATGAACATCACCGTTTTCGAGTATGAGGACAGTATCATCGTCGTAGACTGCGGACTTGCATTCCCGGAAGACGACATGCTCGGTATCGACCTGGTCATCCCGGATGTAACATATCTGAAAGAAAACATCGACAAAGTCAAAGGCTTCGTCATCACCCACGGCCACGAGGACCATATCGGAGCCCTGCCTTACATCTTAAAAGAAGTGAACGTGCCGGTCTACGCCACCAAACTGACGATTGGCCTGATCGAAAACAAATTAAAGGAGCACAACCTGCTCCGCACCACAAAACGGAAAATCATCAAACACGGACAGTCCATCAACCTGGGCGCATTCCGCATTGAGTTTATCAAAACAAACCACAGTATTGCAGATGCAGCAGCACTGGCAATCTACTCCCCGGCTGGCATCATTGTCCACACCGGAGACTTCAAAGTCGATTACACACCAGTCTTTGGTGATGTCATCGACCTGCAGAGATTCGCAGAGATCGGAAAGAAAGGCGTTCTGGCACTGATGTGCGACAGTACCAATGCAGAGCGGCCTGGCTTTACCATGTCCGAGCGGACCGTAGGAAAGACGATCGACGGTCTGTTTGCCGAGCATCAGAATTCCCGAATCATCATCGCAACCTTCGCATCGAACGTCGACCGTGTGCAGCAGATCATCAACTCTGCTTATAAATACGGCCGTAAAGTTGTCATCGAAGGCCGCAGTATGGTCAACATCATCTCCATCGCGCAGGAGCTGGGCTACATCAATATCCCGGAAAATACCCTGATCGATGTGGAGCAGATGAAAAACTACACCGGCGAGCAGCTTGTCCTGATCACCACCGGAAGCCAGGGCGAGTCCATGGCAGCACTGTCCCGTATGGCGGCACACCTGCACAAAAAGATCTCGATCCTGCCGGGCGACACCGTGATCTTCAGTTCCCACCCAATCCCGGGAAATGAAAAAGCCGTTTCGAACGTCATCAACGAACTGTCTGCACAGGGTGCCAACGTCGTATTCCAGGACGTTCACGTATCCGGACATGCCTGCCAGGAGGAAATCAAGCTGATCTACTCCCTGGTAAAACCGAAATACGCGATCCCGGTACACGGCGAATACCGCCACTTAAAAGCACACGCAGAAGTAGCACAGAGCCTCGGCATCCCGAAAGAGAACATCTTCCTCATGTATTCCGGTGATGTCATGGAACTCGATGAGGACGGCGCAGCAGTAACTGGCAAAGTCCACACCGGAGCCATCATGGTCGACGGACTCGGCGTTGGTGATGTAGGAAATATCGTCCTGCGTGACCGCCAGCATCTGTCCGAGGACGGAATCATGGTCGTTGTACTGACTCTCGAAAAGAGAACGAACCAGCTTCTGGCCGGCCCGGATATCGTATCCCGCGGTTTCGTCTATGTACGCGAATCCGAGGATTTGATGGGCGAGGCAAGAGAAGTTGTAGAAGAGGCGCTGGATGGCTGCCTTTCCAAAAATATCTCCGACTGGGGCAAGATCAAATCCACGATCAAAGATGCCCTCGGCGATTATGTATGGAAGAAAACAAAGAGAAGACCGATGATCCTTCCGATCATCATGGAGGCATAAATACCATGGACAAAGTAACAGAATGTCTGGATGCGCTCATCGAAGAAATGAGGGAGAGCAGGGCATATCAGAATTACTTGTGGATGGAAGAGGAACTTGAAAAAGACCCGGACTTAAAAAGCCGGGTCGACGACTATCGAATCCGCAACTACCGACTGCAGCAGTCCGAAAACGTAGACCTTTACGATGCGGTAGATTCCCTGGAGCGGGATTCCTATGCACTCCGCAAAAGCGAGAAGGCAAACGCTTATCTTGAGGCGGAGGTTGAGGTCTGTAAGATGGTACAGAAGGTGCAGGACCGTATTTCAGAAGAAATCCGCATCGGCGTACCGGAAATCTAAAACCGAAAATCAAAAGGAGAGCGCCCATGTCCGAAAAGAAAAGGGATGCCGGATACCACGCAGCGCTGACAGGTGCGAAAGGAACCGTGCGCCTGCTCATTTACGTCTGCGTAATTCTTGTGATCATTCTAGCAGCGAAAACTTCATATCAGTTTGGACATGACGTGTTTGCCGAGGAGCCAGTCGCATCCAGAGGAAAAGGAAAGGAAGTCACCGTACAGGTGCGTTCCGGCATGGAGGCAAAAGAACTTGGCGAACTCCTGAAAGACAACGGACTGATCGACGAAAGCCTTCTGGTTTTCGAAGTCCAGTACCGCCTGTCCGGCTACTACGGCGGCATCAAGGACGGTTCCTACGTGCTGAACACCGCACAGACCGTAGATGAAATGCTGGAAATCCTGGCGGGCGTCAACACCGAAGGACAGCCGTCTGCGGAATAACGCACGTTTGCAAAACAAGAGGAATCTTACATGATAATAGACGAACGAATGGTAACCTACATCAATTCCCTGGACACCGGCCACACCCCGTTTCTGGAAAATCTGGAGCGGACGGCCAAACAGACAAAAGTGCCGATCATTCGCCGTGAAATGCAGAGCTTTTTAAAAGTATTCTTAAAGATGAAACAGCCAAAGAGAATCCTGGAGGTAGGAACTGCCGTAGGATTCTCTGCTGTTTTCATGGCACAGTACGGCGAACCGGACGCAGAGATTACCACAATAGAAAATTACGAAAAACGCATCCCGATCGCGCGGGAAAACTTCGAAAAATCCGGCTTTGCCGACCGCATCACGCTGATCCCGGGAGACGCTGCAGAAGTCTTAAAAACCCTGGATGGCCCGTACGATTTTATCTTTATGGACGCCGCTAAGGGACAGTACATCCACTTCCTGCCGGAAGTCCTGCGTGTCCTTGATAAGAACGGCGTACTGATCACCGACAACGTGCTGCAGGACGGCGACGTCATCGAATCCCGCTTCGCCGTGGAACGCCGGAACCGCACGATCCACAAACGGATGCGGGAATACTTATTTGAACTGACACACAATGAAGGGCTGCTGACATCGGTCGTGCCGCTGGGAGATGGAATCGCGATCACGATGAAAAGCCATGAGAAGAGAGAGGAAACAACATGAGAAAACCGGAATTACTGGTTCCAGCCAGCAGTCTGGAAGTATTAAAAGTAGCAGTGATCTTCGGCGCAGATGCCGTATATATCGGCGGAGAAGTCTTCGGACTTCGGGCGAAGGCGAAGAACTTTTCGATGGAAGATATGAAAGAAGGCGTGGAGTTTGCGCATGCGCATGGAGTGAAAGTGTATGTCACCGCGAATATTCTGGCACATAATCAGGATCTGGAGGGTGTGCGGGCTTACTTTGCCGAATTAAAAGAGATCGGGCCGGATGCACTGATTATTTCCGATCCGGGAGTCTATCGCATCGCCATGGAAGTGTGCCCGGAGATTGAGCGGCATATCAGCACACAGGCGAATAATACGAACTATGGAACGTATCAGTTCTGGTATGAACAGGGGGCGAAGCGCGTCGTGACAGCGCGGGAGCTGTCGCTGGCGGAGATCAAAGAGATTCGGGAGCATATTCCGGAGGAGATGGAGATCGAGACGTTTATTCATGGGGCGATGTGTATTTCGTACTCGGGAAGATGTCTGCTGTCCAATTATTTCACGGGAAGAGATGCGAACCAGGGCGCCTGCACCCATCCGTGCCGGTGGAAGTATGCGGTCGTGGAAGAGTCCAGACCGGGGGAGTATCTGCCGGTGTATGAGAATGAGAGAGGAACTTATATCTTTAACTCGAAAGATCTTTGTATGATTGAGCATATCCCGGATTTGCTGGATGCGGGGATTGACAGTTATAAGATTGAAGGAAGAATGAAGACGGCGCTGTATGTGGCGACGGTGGCCAGGACGTATCGGAAGGCAATTGATGATTATCTGGAGAGCCCCAAGAAGTATGAGGAGAATATGGAGTGGTATCGGGATCAGATCTCGAACTGTACGTACAGGCAGTTTACTACGGGATTTTTCTATGGGAAGCCGGATCATGAGAGCCAGATTTATGATAGTAATACGTATGTGAAGGAGTATACGTATCTGGGGATTGTTGGGGAGAAGAATGAAAAAAGCAGATATGCGATTGAGCAGAGGAATAAGTTTTCGGTTGGGGAAGAGATTGAAGTGATGAAACCGGATGGGGAGAATGTCTGCGTTACGGTGAAGGGGATCTGGGATGATGAAGGGAACCAGATGGAGAGTGCGCCGCATCCGAAGCAGAAATTGTGGATTGATCTTGGCGTGGAATTGGATAGGTTTGATATTTTGAGAAGGAAAGAAATGGAATAGGATAGGAAAATAAAAGGGGATTAGGAACGTGTCATTTTCGAAAGGTTGCTAATCCTTTTTTTGCGCGAATAGAGATTATGTAAAGTGATGGTAATGATAAAAGAAACAAATAGGAAAAAGTTCGACATTCTGTGAAAAAAGGTGCTTCATAATGTTTACAAACTGGAGCAAATAAGCTAGAATGTACATGATATTGTTGGGTTAAGGCTAAATGCTGTTTTAATAGGCCATAAGTCACAAAAGTCCGTGCCATCAATGCTGGCGGCACTCAGAACATTGCAGATGTCTGCAAGAAACTGGACTGCAAAATGACCTACATCAGCACGGATTATGTGTTTGACGGTCAGGGCACAGAGCCTTGGCAGCCGGACTGCAAAGATTACAAGCCTTTGAATGTATACGGCCAGACGAAACTGGAAGGTGAGCTGGCAGTCAGCCAGACGCTGAAGAAGTATTTCATTGTCCGTATCGCATGGGTATTCGGTTTGAATGGTAAGAACTTTATTAAGACCATGCTGAATGTCGGCAAGACGCACGCTACTGTCCGCGTGGTTAATGACCAGATTGGCACACCGACCTATACATATGATTTGGCTCGACTGCTTGTTGATATGAATGAAACCGAGAAGTACGGCTATTACCATGCGACTAACGAGGGTGGCTATATCAGTTGGTATGATTTCACAAAGGAAATCTATCGTCAGGCTGGATATAAGACGGAAGTCCTGCCGGTGACCACGGCAGAGTATGGTCTGAGCAAGGCAGCTCGTCCGTTCAACAGTCGTTTAGATAAGAGCAAGCTGGTGGAAGCAGGATTTACTCCGCTTCCGACTTGGCAGGATGCACTGAGCCGATACCTGAAAGAAATCGAGCAGTAAGAGGAGATAGAGAAAATGGGACAGATTAAAGTTGAGAAAAATGTAGGTGGCATCGAGGGTCTTTGTGTTATCGATCCTGCTGTGCACGGTGATGCTCGTGGCTATTTTATGGAAACCTACAATGAGAAAGATATGAAGGAAGCTGGCATTGACATCCACTTTGTGCAGGACAACCAGTCTATGTCCACAAAGGGGGTGCTGCGTGGTCTGCACTTTCAGAAGCAGTATCCGCAGTGTAAGTTGGTTCGCGCCGTGCGCGGTACTGTGTTTGATGTAGCGGTTGACCTCAGAAGCAGTTCTGAGACTTATGGTAAGTGGTATGGTGTGACTCTGTCTGCCGAGAATAAGAAGCAGTTCCTTATCCCAGAGGGCTTTGCACATGGTTTCCTGGTTCTGAGCGACGAGGCAGAGTTCTGCTATAAGGTTAATGACTTCTGGCATCCGAACGATGAGGGCGGCATGGCTTGGAACGACCCGGAAATCGGCATTGAGTGGCCGGAGCTGAAAGGTGAATACAAGGGCAATGCAAGCGCAGAGGGCTATACGCTGGAAGATGGTACGGCACTGAACCTGAGTGATAAAGACCAGAAGTGGTTGGGACTGAAAGACACTTTTAAATTTTAAGAACACAGGGGTAGGAAGAATGCAGTGGGAAAACGAAGTACAACACGTGTTTCTGGTAGGAGCTAAGAGCTTAGGTGCATATGGCGGATACGAGACTTTTGTTTATAAGCTCACAGAGTACCACCAGAATAAGAAAAATATTAAATATCATGTGGCATGTAAGGCTAACGGTGACGGCTGCATGGATGAAACAAAAGTGGATGGTGTGACCAGAATCAATGATCATGAGTTTGAATTCCACAATGCACATTGTTTTAAGATAGATATTCCTCAGATTGGACCTGCACAGGCAATTTATTATGATGTTGCGGCATTGAAGACTTGCTGTAAGTACATAAAAGAACATCGGATTAAGCATCCAATCGTTTATATCATGGCTTGCCGTATCGGACCCTTTGCTGGTCATTTCTATAAAGAAATCCATAAGCTGGGTGGTACTGTGTACCTGAATCCGGACGGACACGAATGGATGAGAGCAAAATGGTCTGCGCCGATCCGGAAATATTGGAAGATTTCTGAGCAGATGATGGTTAAATACTGTGACCTTGCTATCTGTGACTCAGTGAATATCGAGAAGTATATCCACGAGTGTTATGACGGAAAAGGCATCAAGGGCAGAAATCCGAAGACCACATTTATTGCGTATGGTGCAGATCTGACCCTTAGTAAATTAGCTGATGACGATGAGAAACTGGTGAACTGGTATAAAGAAAAAGGACTGACGAAAAAGGACTATTACCTTGTCGTCGGTCGTTTTGTACCGGAGAACTCTTTTGAGGTCATGATTCGAGAGTTCATGAAGAGCAAGAGCAAAAAGGATTTTGCCATTATCACAAATGTGAATGAGAAGTTCTTAAGTGAGCTTGAAGAAAAACTTCATTTCAAGAGCGATAAGAGAATCAAATTTGTTGGCACTGTTTATGATCAGGAGTTGTTGAAGAAGATTCGAGAAAATGCCTATGCATATTTTCATGGCCACACAGTTGGCGGTACGAACCCGTCTCTGATTGAAGCTCTCGGTAGCACGGATTTGAACCTGCTGGTTGATGTTGGCTTTAATAAAGAAGTCGCAGAGGATTGTGCTCTTTATTGGAGTCGTAAGCCTGGGAGCCTTGCAAAGCTCATTGATAAGGCTGATCAGATGAGTACAGATGAAATTGCAGAGATGGGTCGGAGAGCAAAAAAGCGTGTGGCAGAAGAGTACACATGGGATAAGATTTGCGGATTATATGAGAAAGTTTGGACTGGAAGGTAACACATATGGATATTAAAGAGGTTCAAAAAAAGCTTCTGAATTTAATGATTGAACTTGATAAAATATGCTTAGAGCATAATATTAGCTACACATTGCATGGAGGAAGTTTACTTGGTGCAATAAGAGAACATGGATTTATACCATGGGACGATGATGTTGACATCGCAATGTCAAGAGAAGAGTTCAACAAGTTGGAAGAAACGCTCAAAAATGATGATACTTTTTATGTTTATGGCGATATAAAGAAGCAATTTAGACAAAAAAATGATAGTTCTGTTTGGGTTGATATCTTTATTTGTGACTATATTGGGGGATCATATGAAAGGCAGAAAAAGCTACTGGGTTTAACGCTGCTGGACATTATGTATAAAGATAAAAATAGTATTAAATTAGTGAATTTTGAAAAGTATAGCTATCCTAAACGGGTAGCTTATAAGATTGTGTATGTTTTGGGAAGAGTAGTTCCTAGAAACTTTATAATAAAAATTTACAATAGGATTTCAGAATATAAATATCTTGGAAATAAGAATTATATGCATAGAAGTAATGATCAATTAAGTGGGCGCTCAAAGGTATTTCCATCGAGTTGGATGGATGAATATATTCGAGTACCATTTGAAAATGTGGAACTTTCGGTAATTTTAAAATATGATGAATTGCTATGTGATTGCTATGGAAAAAACTATATGATACCGGTTCGTGATGATAGGAATCATAATGTTCATGAAATTGTAAGGGGGAACATTAAATTATGAATATTGCAGTAATTTTTGCGGGGGGTGTTGGTAGTCGTATGCATAGTAAGGAAAGACCTAAGCAATTCCTCGAAATGTACAATAAGCCAATTATTATCCATACATTAGAACACTTTCAAGATCATTCTTTGATTGATGCGATTGTTGTTGTATGCATTGAAAGTTGGATTCCCTATTTGAATGACCTACTTTACAAATTTAGAATTGAAAAGGTGAAAAAAGTTGTTTCAGGAGGAGAAACAGGTCAATTGTCTATATACAATGGCTTAATAGCCGCAAAAGAAATTGCAGGGCATGAAAAAACTGTAGTGTTGATTCATGACGGTGTTCGTCCTCTGATTACTGATAAATTGATTACAGATAATATTGAATCTGTTTTGCATTATGGTTCTGCTATAACGACTGCAAAAGTAAAAGAAACCATTCTTGTTGTAAACGAAAAAGATTCGTCAATAGATTATGTGCCGAGTAGAAATAATTCTAGGGTTGCTAAAGCGCCGCAATCATTTTGGTTGGATGACATCATTTCAACGCATGAAAAAGCATTGGCAAAAGGGGAAAAGAACTGGATTGATTCATGCACAATGATGCAGGAATATGGATTTAAAATGCATTTGATTGATGGTCCAAGCCAAAATATTAAGATTACAACGCCGGAGGACTTTTATACAATGAGGGCGATTCTTGAGGCTCAAGAAAATGAACAGATATATGGATTTGAGAATTGATTCGCATCAATTCAAATAAAAAGCATTGAAAGGAAGGTGTTGATGATGAACTATGTTTTAAAAGAAGATTTACAATATATTGCTGATTATAATCTTCCATATAAGAAACTTAAAGGAAAAAGTGTGCTGGTGACTGGTGCAACAGGGCTAATTGGAACATCATTGGTTCGTGCCTTATTAGCAATTGGTGATATAAAAGTTATTGCTTTTGTGCGAAATGAAGAGAAAGCTAAGAAAATTTACAAAGATTTTTTGGAGGGTTCATTGTTTTTTCATGTGGCAGATATTGTAAAAGAAATTGAGATAGATGAATCGGTAGATTATATATTTCATTGTGCGTCAGTGACAACTTCTAAAATGATGGTTGAAAAGCCCGTTGAAACGCTTATGACTAGCATTGAGGGCACAAAGAATGTATTAGAATTTGCCAGAAAACAAAAGTGCAAATCAGTTGTGTATATTTCGTCAATGGAAGTATATGGTGCATTTGAAGAGAGTAAAGAAGTAAGCGAGAAAGAGCTGGGCTATATAGATAATTTGAAAATTCGCAGCAATTATCCGGAAAGCAAGCGGTTATGTGAGAATATGTGCGTAGCATATCATGCGGAATATAATGTCCCTGTAAAAATTGCGCGCCTTGCGCAAACATTTGGAGCAGGAATTCTTCCAGGAGAAAATCGAGTTTTTGCCCAATTTGCTAGAAGCGCAATAAACGATAAGGACATTATTCTTCATACGAAAGGTTTATCAGAAGGAAATTATTGCTATACAAGAGACTGTATTACAGGCTTACTTACGATATTGCTGAAGGGGGCAAATTCAGAGGTTTATAATGTTAGCAATCCGGAAGCACATATGACTATTGCTGAGATGGCAAAGATGGTATGTGAAAAATTTACCAACGGAAGAACAGTAATTTTTGACATTCCAGAAGATAATACATTTGGATATGCAGCAGATACAAAGATGAAATTGTCCTCTAATAAATTACAGTCACTGGGATGGAAACCAGAGTTGGGACTTGAAGAAGCATATAGGCGTCTCATTTTGAGCATGGAGAATGAAAACAATGATTAAAAATATAGTTGCTAAGTTAAAAGGCATTTATATTGGCTGGGACTATGATAAGTATTGGGATTGTAGGGAGGCATTATTTGATCCTAAAACATGTAGATTGAAATTTTTATACTGTAAGCACTATGTATCTATTACAAATAGAAGACAAAATGCGGATATCGCATACTGCATTGAAGCAGGAAATAACTTTAAGGGTCGACCTATTCTAGGACACAATCTTAATGGAATTGTGATTGCGGCTGGGGCAATTATTGGAAAAAACTGTTTTTTATCCCATCAAGTGACCATTGGAAGAAATCGGGGGGGGGCACCGACCATTGGAGATAATGTTTACATAGGACCTGGAGCAAAAATTTTTGGCGCAATTCATATTGGAAATAATGTTAGAATTGGGGCAAATTGTGTTGTGCTTGAAGATGTGCCAGATAAATGCTACTGTAGTACTGCCAAAGCCAAGAATAATCATCAAGAGCCCAGACTATCAGTATTATGTTGCGAATCCGAATGATTGGAATGCGCAAGGAGAGTGATGGCTTTAGAGGAGGAGTTAGTTGTATGCTGAATATGAATTTGAAAGAAACATTTAAAAAGCAAGGAGGAATGAAGCTATTAGAACAATATTGGAAAAATGGATCCTTGCTTACTGCATTTGGTGAGCTCCTTCTTCTTGGAAAAAGTCGAACGGCATTAGAAATACTGCGCCTTTCAACATCTTTAAAAACTAAGGCGAAATTAGAAAAGTGCTATGGAAAATTTTTAAAAGACTTTGATGAACAGTACCTAGAGCAAGCAGAATCTAAAATGAGCAATAAGGTTTGGGTTTGCTGGTTTCAAGGAATAGAAAATGCTCCGAATTTAGTAAAGAAGTGTTACAAAAGTCTGCAAGAAAATCTATACGATAAAGAAATTGTCCTGATTACCTCAGAAAATATGAACAAGTACGTTCAATTTCCAAACTATATTATTGAAAAGTGGAACGCTGGACTAATTACTAATACGCATATGACAGATTTGCTCCGATTGGAGTTGTTGATCCGATATGGAGGAATGTGGGTAGACGCAACAGTGTTGTGTACAAGCCGAAGTAAAAATATTCCAAAGTACTATTTTGATTCGGAGTTGTTTTTTTATCAGTGTTTGAAACCAGGACGAGATGGACATTGCAATTATATTTCCAGTTGGTTAATAAGTGCAAAAACTAATAATAAAATACTAATGGCAACACGATATTTGTGTTATCAGTATTGGAAAGAAAACAATACAATGTGGGATTATTTTTTACTCCATGATTTCATGTCAATCGTACTAGAATATTATCCAGATGAATGGAAAATGGTGATACCAAAAGACAACGCAACTCCCCACATTCTTTTGCTTCGCTTGTTTGATAATTATGATGAAAAGATGTATAAAACGATTATAGAACAATCTCCGTTTCATAAATTAAGTTATAAATTTTCAGAAGAGCAGATGGCTTTGGAGGGGACAAATTATAGAAAGCTGTTTTGTGAAGAGGTGAAAGCATAAAATGAGAGTGGCTGTATTGATGTCAACATATAATGGTGAAAAATATATAAGAGAACAAATTGATTCTATTCTTGAACAATCTGGAAATTTCGACTTGGATTTGTGGGTAAGAGATGATGGCTCAAAGGATTCGACGCAGCAAATTTTGCAAGAGTATGCACAGCAGAGAAAACTTCACTGGTATACAGGAGAAAATTTAGGTGCAGCGCATAGTTTTATAGACTTAGTTCGAAAATGTAAAGGATATGATTACTATGCATTTGCAGATCAAGATGATTACTGGATGACTAATAAAATTCAAATGGGGGTAAATTCACTCTGTAAATTAAATAATTCCATTCCAGAATTGTATTTTGCAAATGCTGAATTGGTTGAATCTAATTTAGAGCCGTTGGGAAGAAATGTTTATGTGAGTATGCCGCGAAAAGATTTTGAAACATTGTGTTGTGCAGGGGGGTATCTTGGCTGTACGATGATTTTTAACGCTGAACTTGCTAAAATGATTCAAAACAAGCCAATGCCAGAGAAAATGTTTATGCATGATTTCTACGTTGCTGTATTATGTTCTGCTTTAGGTGGAGGCATTGTATATGATGAAAAATCTTATATGAAATATCGACAGCATGGAAACAATGTGATAGGGGTTGCTAAGGGCACAGTTTTTTCACGCCTTAAAGAGATTTCTAGTAAAAATAGAATTGGTATAGCAGAGCAAGCATACTCGTTGTTGTTACTGTATGGAATTGATTTGGATAATAAACAAGAAAAATGGTTGGAAAAAATTTCAAACTATAAAAAAACGGTGTTTTCACAGATGATGTTGGCTTTTTCAACTAGGACACATTACATGAATATGAACATGGGGATAAAAGTGAGACTATCTATTTTGCTTGGTAATAGATAAGAATGGAGGAAACACATGGAAAAACCAATTATATCGATTGTAGTCCCAACGTTTAATTGCGCATCAGAACTGAAAAAAACTTTGGAGTCGTTGAAGAAGCAGGAGTATATAGGGTTTGAATGCGTAATAGTGGATGGAAATTCGACGGATCATACAGTTATAGTAGCTGAAGAATATAAAAATAAGGTGAATTTTTCTATTACAATATCAGTAGAGAAAGATAAAGGTATATATGATGCAATGAATAAGGGTGTTCAATTAGCTCAAGGAAAGTATATTCAATTTTTAGGGGCAGGCGATACGTTAGTGGACTCAACGACTTTAAAAAATGTTGCTGAATTTTGCGGAAAAGATAAGTTTGATGTTATCTATGGTTATGTTAATATAGATGGATATGCCGGGAAGACAATTAAGAATAAGATTAATTTTCTTACATCTTTTAGGTACAGACCAATTTGTCATCAGGCGATATATGCCAAAAATGAATTGCTAAAGAAATTTCCTTTTCAGCTAAAGTATAAATATGTAGCGGACCAAGATTGGATAATGAAAACATACGCTAGTCGTGCAAAATATAAATATATAGGAATTCCTATTGCGAATTATAACTTAAATGGGTTTAGTTCCACTGAGCAGGGGAAAAGAGAAGGTCGAAAGGAAATCATGGAAGCAAAAAGAAATGCTTTCCCATTGCAATGTGCATTGATTCAACTTTTTAAAAAGTGAACGGGAGATTAACATGAAAATTAAAACGAAGGAGATATTGCCATATTTTCTTATTTGGATTTCATTCATGTACCATGGATCAATACTAAAGTCGCAATATTCCACATTGATGGATGTAGTTGCAATTGTTGCTATTATATATGTATTGTCGTTTCACAGAGAAACGAGAGAGAAAGGAATAGTAACTTTTCTTGGATTACTTTTAGTAAATATAGTATTTGTTAGATATATTAATGGCGGTGGACTTGGTATAACAATCTGGACAAGATGGATGATTCAAATTATGTCAATATATTCTGCATATTTATTAAATAAAGAAGACTTCTTTACTAGATTTATAAAATTTATGGCTTTTTATGCCGGAATATCATTGGTATGTTTTACATTGCAAATGATCGGAATTTGGAAAATTATAACTCCATCAATTACATATGGCGGAATGCAGTTTAAGGGAATATTGCCACTTCACGTTGCTGGGTTACACGGCGATAAAGTAGGACGTAATTTGGGCGTTTTTTATGAGCCAGGGCTATATCAAATCCCACTAAATACGGCATTGTACTTTATTTTGTTCTTTCAAGATAAAATGTTGATGTCTATAAAAAAGCAAAATAAATATTTTATTCTTATTCTGCTTGCGCTTATTACAACAAAATCAACAACAGGATATATTGCTTTTGCAGCTATTTATGTTTGCTATATGCTGACAACAACGCGTTCAAAAAAGCAGAAGGGTTTTATTATATTAGCATCACTTGCAGTTATTATTTTGATTGATTCATTGTTAAATGGTGAGAATAGTATTCTTTATAATGTTGTTATTGGAAAACTGTTTGATGAAAATGGTTTTAATTTGGCGGCTTCCGGTAGTGGATTTTATCGAGTTAGAACAATTGAATATGTTATGGAAGTAATAAGAAAATACCCACTTGGAGCAGGATATGATATTTATAATGCCTTTATATTGTCTCAAAAGCAATACCTAAATGAATTAGTGGGCGTTGAGTGTCTAAAAGCATTTGCATATTACGGAACGCCGCAAATGATTTTAACATATGTATATTTAGCAAAGACGGCGTGGAAGAGAAAAAGGAATATAATTCAGTGGATATTAGTTGTTTTCTTATACATTAATACAACAATGGCACAATCAGAGATTTTTTATCCGTCGTTGATTATTCTTTTGCTATTAAACGGAGATAGTGAAAAATCTTCAACTAGCAAATAACTATACATTAAATGATGAATGAAAGAGTGAAAATAATGGTAAGCAACTTTTTATATAGGGTGAAAAATAAAATATGCAAAATCGTAAATGTAGTTCGTTTTAGGTTGGATGGCGTAGAAATAGGAAGTAACTGTGTGATTACGGGTATAATCCATGTTCTAAATAAGGGGGGAAAGATAAAAATCGGTAATGATGTAACGATTCATTCTGGTAGATATGATATTCCAATCGGATTTGAAAATAGAACATCACTTTGGGTGCGTAAGGGAGCTGAAATAGAAATAGGAGATAACTGTGGATTATCTAATGCAGTTCTATGTAGTAATAAGCGTATAATTTTAGGAAAGCATGTGTTACTTGGAGGAGGAGTGAAAATCTATGATACAGATTTCCATTCATTAGACTATTTACAAAGAAGAGAATTAAATAATGACTTAAATAGAAAATCAGCAGATGTGGTGGTTGAGGATGATGTATTTATCGGTGCGGGTTCAATCGTATTAAAAGGGGTTCATATTGGGGCTAGAAGTATTATAGGTGCAGGATCTGTGGTATCAAGCGATATCCCGTGTGAGGAAGTATGGGCGGGAAATCCGGCACGGTGCATCAGAAAGTTGTGAGGAAACAATTATATGAGAATATTATGGTTTACTAATGTAGAATTGAACTGTATAGCCGAACAACTGGGCAGAACAATTGTTGTGGGCGGTTGGATGAATACAATGGCGATACAGCTTAGTGAGAATGTTGAAACTGAACTATTTGTAGCATGTTATACAGATAAAGATGAATACTGGGATAAAAAAGCGCATGATATTAGTTTCTTTTCATTGAATAAAAATTCTGGTGTTGAGTATTGCACTAAAATTATTTCGTATGTTCGTCCAGATGTAATACACATTTGGGGAACAGAAACGAGTAGATCCTATTACGCAATTCAGGCAGCAGAGAAAGTGCAGATGTTAGATCACACGGTTGTTTCTATACAAGGATTGGTGAGCGTCTATTCAAGACATTATCTGGATGGAGTACCGGCAAAGCTTGTTTATCATAAAACGGTAAAAGAATTTATAAAAAATAATAATCTGTATCACGCTAGTAAGGTGATGGAAAAACAAGGGAAGGAGGAAATTTTTACATTAAAAAAAGCAAAACACTGTATCGGTAGAACAGATTGGGACTATGCTTGCGCAAAGCAAATAAATCCTAAAATACAGTACCATTTTTGCAATGAAACATTACGTCCACGATTTTATGAATCAGAATGGAATTATGAAGAATGCAAGAAAAATACGTTGTTTTTTAGCCAGTCTCATTATCCAATAAAGGGATTGCATAATATTTTGGTTTCCCTATCTATAGTTAAACAGTTTTACCCGGATGTGAAGGTTAGAATTTTAGGAAATAATCCAATACCTCGAAACTTTTTAGAAAGACTTAAACAAGGAACATACGAAAGATATATTACTGACTTAATATTAAATAATCAATTGGAAGAGAATATTGAATGGCTCGGCAGATTAGATGAAGAATCAATGGTGAGGGAATATCTACGTGCAAATGTTTTTGTTTGTTCATCAAGCATAGAAAACTCTTCAAACTCCATTGGGGAAGCTATGTTAATAGGAACACCAGTTGTTGCAGCAGATGTTGGCGGAATAAAAAGCCTTATGAAACATAACGAAGAAGGAATTTTGTACCAAGGAACGGCACCGTACATGCTTGCAGATGGCATAATTCGATTGTTCCAAGATAATAAGATGGCATCTTATATGGGGGCAAACGCAAGAAAAAGAGCATTGAAGACACATAACATTGGTGCAAATTTTACTCAACTAGTTACTATATATAATTGCATTAGATAAAATGCATAGATATTTGATAGACGATGTAAAATAGGACACAGGCGATCGATAAAGAAAAATTAAAAGGGAATTATTATAATGGGAGAGAAAATAGAATCTGAAACACAAAGTTTGAAACGGTTGCAATACCTTGATTTAGCGAAAGCCGTTGGAATGCTTTGCGTTCTTATTGGGCATTCTTTTATTTCGGAAAAAATAAATACTGTAATATATGCGTTTCATATGCCTTTATTTTTCTTTATTAGCGGATACTTATGTAAACCACAAAAAGTAGCATTAAAGAAAATCAATCAAAAGTGTGGGCATATTCTTGTGCCATATGTTATAACCACTTTTTTTACGATAATATTGAGTTTGATATTTGAAAGTGGAATTGTCCTTGTAAAGGATCACAAGACTGTTTTTTTACCTAATATGATGAAGTGGCTAGAAGCTGGAGTGCTTGGATTAGGGTATCGCGCCGATTATCGGGGGGGGGTACTCCCATCAATAGGACCGGTGTGGTTTTTATTAGCCTTATTTTGGGCAACATTACTTTTGGAAGCGTATAAAAGATTGCATTGTTCACCAATAATAACTTCAATTATTGTTGGTGTATGTTCGATAGTATCGTTCAGGTATTTCTTTCTTCCGTGGTCGATTCAAGAAGGAATGGTTGCAAGTGTTTTTATGACGTTGGGTTATATTTACCGACCAAAAGAGAATAGAATTAAAAACCAGAAAGCACTTCGGATTGGCATTTATGGATTTGCAATACTATATATCATTTGTTGTTTACATCTGGATAAACATATTGATATGGTAAAATGCGAATACCCATTTGGAGTTATTGATATTTTAGGCACTACAATGTGTGTTATCACAGTACTTCTTATAAGTGATATGCTATCAAGTAAGTACTACCATTATGGTGCCTTGGATATAGTGGGAAAACATACAATGCTGATCTTGTGTATTCATACTATAGAATTCAATGTTTTCCCATGGTATATTATCTCAAAAATTTTTAATATATTGGAATTAGATCGTTGGTTTGGACCCACTCAAGCACTAATACGTATTATAGGGGCAATGCTAATTGCAAAGATGGCAGAAAGAATTGACTTACAAAATGTTTTCAAAGGACGGTATTGATTAATACAAAGTCATGTAAAAAGATTGTATTAAGAAAGGTAATATTTATGGATAAAAGGTTATGTATTCTGAATCCAATGGATTCGGGAAGGAAAATTGAATGTAAGACGTTGCAGGATAAGTTTAATACTGTAGGAGGCAATCCTGGAAATTTAATGTTTTACGAGAGTGTAAAAAAAGAAGTTCCATATTCCAAAATTATAAATGTGAAATCATATGAAGAAGTTAATGATGAAGATGTCGTAGTAATTCCATCCTCTAATTTCTTAATGCATGGAGGAAATGATTCTTTTTTTCAGGGCTTCATAGATTTTCTGGACAATACTAAATGCCAAGTAACACTAGTTGGGCTAGGAGCACAATCTAGTAAGGTATTTAACACTCCAGAAAAATTGATTCGGGGGTGGGGTACTTCCGAATAAAACAAAGGTTGAATTCTTTGAAAAAATGTCCGAAAGAACAAATACTATTGGTGTCCGAGGAGCATTTACTGCTGAATGTTTAGATTTGATGGGAATACATAATTATCGGATTATTGGATGTCCATCAATGTTTGTGAATTTAAATGGGATACTTCCCTCAATTGGTAGGCCAACGTGCGGAAAATATCAAATAACAATCACACCGGGAAATTCGTATTTAAAGACAAAACTTTTACAATTAGGCATGAGAGAAAAGTGTTAGTGGGTCAAACAGTCATGGTCTGAAATACCTCCTGTTTTCATGTTATGTGGCAAAAAAATGTTAAACATTAAATGGAGATTAAAGGCGTTTCCAGGATTGCTCTGTAGTACTAATAAGATAATAGATTATGACGATAATTATTCAAAGGTGTATTTTAATTTGAATGATTGGGCGGAGTTGTATTCCAAAGAAAATATTTCGTTTGCATTCGGAACACGTTTTCATGGAAATATGGTTGCTATGCATAATGGAATACCTGCACTATGGGTGACTCATGACAGCAGAACAAAGGAATTGACAGATTTCTTGCATTTACCGTGCGTTCCGCTTGAAATTATTAATAATACCAAGTATGTGGAAGAATTGTTTGAATATTGCAATTACGATGAAACTAAAAAACATTATAGTGGATTGTGTAGAAATTACATAGGCTTTTTGGAAGAAAACGGAATAGACCATTTGTATAATATAGAATAAGCTTGAAATTGGAGGAAAAAAGATGGGTCGTACGGGAAACTCAGCAAAGAATGTGGTAACAGGAATAGGAGGTCAAATTATCTCATTAGTTGCTCAATTTGTATGCAGAACTGTGTTCGTATACACACTTGATAAAGAGTATTTGGGCGTTAATGGATTGTTTTCCAATATACTTACACTACTTTCTTTGACTGAGTTGGGATTTGGTACTGCACTTATTTATTCGATGTATAAACCTATTGCTGAGAATGATAAAGCTGCAATTTGTAAATTGATGAACTTGTATAAGTATATATATCGAATTGTAGCTGTTGTGATTTTAGGCATCGGATTGTGTCTGACTCCCTTTTTACGTTATCTGGTTTCAGGAGATACTTCTATAGAGAACTTTCAGCTGATTTATGTACTGTACCTTTTAAATACAGTTTGTGGTTATCTTTTGATTTACAAAAAATCGATTATCGATGCGTATCAGAAAGCATATATCGCTACGATATATCAAAAAACTGGTTTAATAGTACAAAATATTATTCAAATAGTAGTTCTTGTTGTTACACATAATTTTTTGATTTATCTGGTATCCCAGATATGCGTAAATGTCGGTGTCAATATTCTGATATCAAACAAGGCAACGAAAATGTTTCCTTTTTTATCAGAAAATACCAAAACAATACCGGATAAGAAAATATGTAAAACGATTGCAAAAAATACATTTGCAATGAGTCTGCATAAAGTAGGAGGAGTGCTAGTTGAGGCAACAGACAATTTAATTATGTCAGCATTTGTAGGTCTTAGCGCAGTGGGCATTTATTCAAATTATACACTCATTGCTAATAATATTAGAAGTTGCCTCATTATTGTGTTTAATTCATTTACAGCCAGTGTCGGAAATCTTGCAGCGGTAGAGAACAGGGAAAGGGTTCACGAGACTTTTAGAACATTGTCATTTGCTGGGTTTATTCTCACAGGTGGATGTTCTGTTGCCTTATATGAATTATTTAATCCTTTTATACGTGTTTGGATTGGTGAAGATTATTTATTTGGAACGACCATTGTTGCAGTTGTGGTGCTGAATTTTTATATTTATTGTATGCGACGAGTTCCATTAATGTTTAGAGATGCTATGGGATTGTTTTGGCATGATCGGTATAAAAGTTTGGCAGAGGCGGCTGTCAATCTTGTGGTATCAATTGTTTTGGCAAAGAAAATAGGAATTCTAGGAGTTTTAATAGGCACTACCATTAGTTCGTTATCAACATGTGTTTGGATAGAGCCTTTAATATTGTATAAATATGGCTTTAAATCGTCAGTGGTAGAATATTTTAAAGATAATGTGGTATATCTTGGCTCTGTAATAGGCGTGATTTTACTTGTAGATATTATAAATCAATTTATTTATTTTGACGGATTTATAGGCGTGATAGTAAAGGGGATTATTTCGGCGTTATGTTATATAGCAGTTATTTTTATCGTTTATGGGCGTTCAAAGGAATTTTCAGCACTAAAAAAATATGCATTAAGTTTGTTGAAAAAAAATAAATAATGGAATTTGGAATTTGAGTAAAAAAGAGAGGATGATATTTATGCATCATAGAAGCGGGGGGGGGGCACCGCAGTAACTCCTGGAAAAATCTGATATACGGAATTGTAATTGTTATACTGGCAGCACTGCTAGGTGTCCTTTTGTGGATGAACAAAGTAGATGAGGATAAGAAATCCGCAGAGCTTCAGGCACTTAATAAAAAGCTATATCAAGAGGAGCAGGAAAAACAAGAAGCCTTGAAACAAAAAGCGGCGGAGGATAGCTTTTATCAGAAGCTGTTGGATGGCTTTGATGTGAATGTGTTGATTGTAGGTGACTCCATTGGTGAGGGTGCAGGTACAGAGACAGATGGACAGCAGTGGTTTAAGCAATTACAGACATATCTTCGGACCGTTAACAAAAGTAAAGTCTCAGTAACGAATGTCTCTATGGGCGGTAATGCATCTTACGCTGGCTACGTCCGGACGATGGCGTTGAATGACGATGTGAATTATGATCTGGCAATTATCTGTTATGGTCAGAATGACAGCACAGATGGTTTCTCTACGAACTACGAGTCCATCATCCGAGCCATTAGAAGCAAGTACCCTGACTGTTCAATAATCTCCATCTTGGAATCTTCCCAGCGTGAGTATACAGAGAAGATGACTACTATTCAGAGCATCTGTGAGCATTATGGTATTCCAGTAGCAGATACAATCGATGCCTTTAACAATTCTGGCAAAGCCTATGATGACTTGTCTAATGATGGTGTCCACCCGAATGATGCTGGACAGGAAATATATTTTGAAACTGTCAAGTCAGTTATTTATGATAATGTGGATGCTTCTACCGGCAAGATGTCAGATGTTGATGTGATCAATGTTGATGTGTATAAGTTCAATAACTTTATGAAATATGATGCCACTGATGATTTTGTACGTGTAGATGATTTGACATACGTGTTGAAGTTATCTGCATCCGGAGTACTTGGCATAGATTATAATTTTGAGTCCGGTGATAATAAGGCGGATATCTATGTGGATGGTGTATTGTTTAAATCACCTACATCTACATTTGATTATGACTTCTCACAGCGTCATATTCTGGTAGTAAGTGATAATTGCACAGTGAATAACGAGATCAAGGTAGTCTTTACCAGCAAAGAACAAGCCGATGGTTTCAAAGGAATGTGCTTCAGCTGGGAGTAAGTAAAAATAAGCCGTGTGACTTCTCACACGGTAGCTGCTCAAGAATTTGCACACCGCTACGAGGTGAGCAGCAGGCAACACAGTGGAAGCTGTGGCGAAGATGCGATTATTAGAATTGAAGATAAAAAATTGTTGCTAAGAGTAATATTAACAAAAAAAGAAAATGTATGCGACTTTTTGCTAAGCAATCTTTTCTCGGAGGAAGACAGGCGAGATGAGTAGAGTAATTATAATATATTCTGTAATAATTTTTGCAGGGGTAATATTTTTTTTTGTAGGGAGTAGATATGCTTTTCAGAAAGCCTGTAAGCGGAGGGCTTCGCATCCGGCAAATTTAGAAACGGCAGATGATGAACAGAATAGTTTGTCTACAAAAAATGAAAAAATAATAATTACGGCATCAGATGGAGTGAGATTAGTAGGCTATTTTTATGAAAGAAAGAAAAATGCACCGATTGTGATTTTCTTTCACGGGCTTTGGAGCACTGGATTTGTAAATGGAAAACCAATTTACAGGATTACTGAGAAACATAATTGGAATTTGCTTTTAGCTACTTTAAGAGCACATGGTGAGAGTGGGGGAGAATATTCTACATTTGGTGCGTTAGAGAAATATGATTGTCGTGATTGGGTGAGTTGGGCAAGAAAGAGATTTGGAACTGAATCTTTGATATTTCTAATAGGAATTTCTATGGGTGGAGCCATAGCTATGCTGAGTAGTAATTTAGAAGGTATGGAATGTGTGCGTGGCATCATCGATGAAGGTGGATATACCTCGCCGTTAGAAATGATAGAAATCAATAGTAGAGATAAGCTGCAAAGCAAATTTTTGGTGAGAATATTCTCAGAACTCGTTAATGTTGGGGCAAGAATATGGGGGAGATGTAATTTGAGAGGTGTTGATGCATGTAAAGCACTGATGAACACGAAAATTCCAGTTTTAATTATTCATGGCGATAAAGATACGCAAGCACCGGTAGCAATGGCATATAGACTTAACAATAGTTGTAAAAGCGAAAAGCAAATGCTCATTATACGAGGTGCTGGACATACAGATTGTTATAAAATAGATCCGTTAAGATACGAAAATGCGGTGTATGAATTTATAAAGAACCATATTACGTAAATTAAACGTTTACAAATTTGAAAATAGTAGAAAAGTAAGGCGTAGTAGGAAAGGAGCAGCTTATGGATCAAGAACTATTCAACCCACAATCTTCGCAAGTCCTCAAACATGGGTACTGGCTATGAAAAATCCCCGCATTTTGCGGGGATTGAGAAGATTTTATAGAAATGATCAGGATCATTAAAAAATCAGGACTTTTTGTCTCGCTTGGGCATTCTTTCTGAACTCTGGGCGACCATGGGAGCAGATCATCAATAAATCTGAGATCTCTGTCATCCATATGCTGCGGAATCTCAGTAAGCAGCAGGTTGAAATACTCGAAAGTATTTATCCTGTTTGCTTTTGCTGTTTCAACCAGGCTGTACAGGATCGCGCTTGCCTTTGCACCGTTGGAGGATTCGATCATGACAAAGTTTTTTCGACCAATGGTAAAAGGCCGGATTGCCTGTTCGGCATAGTTGTTATCCATTGGGACATGGCCATCCGATAAAAACACACGAAGGTAATCTTCCTGATTTATACTGTAAGCAAGAGCTTTTCCGATCGTACTGTTATGAGTTACCTGGGAGTATTTCTGTTTTGCCCATGCGAAATAAGCATCCACTTTTTCAGAAAGAATAAGCTGACGCTGTTTTTTGCGGTCTGTAGCAGAAAGGTCATCGAAAGTGTTATCGATGTGCATGATTTCCGTGATCATGCTGTATGCTTCCTGTGAGACGGAACCTTTGGCAGTGTCCTGACCGACAGACTTTATGAATTCAGCAAAAGGTCTTCTGGCATGGACCCAGCAGCCTGCAACTTTGAGATCCCGGCGTTCTTTTGCAAGTTTATGGTAGACCTGATATCCATCTGTGACCACAGTCCCGGAAAACGTCTTCAGGAATTCCCGGGGCTGTTCCGAATGGCGGGAAGGCTGCCAGTCAAAAAGAACGATGGGATGGGTTCCACGCAGCGGGCGGTTCCGGTAGACCCACATATAAGTCTTCTTACCGTTTTTGATCTTCGAATGCTCAATCCGCATAACCTTTACGGGTGTCTCATCAGCATGTATGACTTTGCTGTCATAGATCCGTTCATGGAGCCGGTCATAGATGAGAGAAAGATATTCATCTGCACTTTTTATCACCCAGTTTGCCATGGTATTCGTGGAAAGCTGGATTCCATTCGTTTTAAAAGCTTTTGCCTGTCGTTCCAGAGGCAGGGCGTTGGTATACTTGCCATTGATAATGGAAGCGACCAGTGCAGGTGTTGCAATGCTGTTGCGGAAAAGGTCTTTTGGTCTCGGAGCTTTCAGAATCGTTCCATCATTGTTTCTGGAAGCATAAACATGGACATGGTGTTCATCCACAATAAATGTCTCCGGGATGATATGTAGCCGTTTATAAATTTCCTCCGGGAGTTCCTTGTAACCATCCGGAAATCTGGCTGCCAGTTCTTCTTCAGAAAGTGTATGTTCGATGATGCGTGCCGGAAGTCCGGCCAGATCCGCATCCCGTTTACCGACAGCTTTTTTTCGATGATAGGACGGGATGACAACCTCTGTGATTTGTAAACGGTAGAATACGAGTACCTTTTTATTCACTTCAAGTTATGCCATAATCATACTCAACAAAATAACATAGTCAAAAAAGTTTAGTACTTAACTTTTTTAACTGACTATGATTCAGAGGAGGAATCTTATGGCTACGCAAACCAGCCTTGTAGCTCAGCAGGTGAGGATCAGACAATGGGCAGAACAGATCCGGAATTGTCAGAACCGTCCCAAAGGGATGGATGTTGAAACCTGGTGTACCCAAAATAATCTTACAAAAGCCAACTATTATTATCGTCTCCGGCGTGTCAGGCAGATATGCCTGGATCAGATGCAGGACACAGAAACCACTGCTTTTGTGGAACTGCCCGCACCTGCACCAGATCCAAAGAAAACAGATACTCCAAAAGAATCCGGTACATGCATTTCGGCAGGAACTCTGCCAATGATCCGTATTAAAAATACCAGGGGACTGTCAGCTGAGATATTTTCCGGTACTTCACCGGAAATGCTCTGCCATCTCATAAAGGCTTTTACCCATGCTGAATGATGCAGATGCTTCCGGATTTAAAAAGGTGTATCTGGCGATGGGATTTACGGATCTCCGTCGTGGGATCGATGGGCTGGCAACGATCGTACGCTTTCAGTTTAAGCTTGATCCTTACGACAAAAATACACTGTTTCTTTTCTGTGGAAGAAGATGTGACCGGATCAAAGCACTGCTCTGGGAAGGCGATGGTTTTCTCCTTATGTACAAGAGACTGGATAATGGTGCATTCCGGTGGCCCCGTTCGGCAGATGAGGCAATGGCGATCACAGACGACCAGTACCGTTTACTGTGATTTCAGGTTCTTTTAAAGAATCCTGCTTCAGGTATTCCGCTTCGTTGAATGAATCGAACAGGGAAAGCTGACCGTCAACTTCAGAAACGGCTGCTTCCGATTTTCGGCCAAAGAACCGCTGATTCATGATGCGGATCTGTTCTGTGAGCAGCTCGATCTGCCGGTTATTATCGGAAAGCTGTGCATTGGCCTGGTCCAGCTGCGACTGCAGGGCAAGGAGCTGATCCTGTAAGGAAGATACGATAACGACAAGAGCTTCTTTGCCGAGCTGATTTAATTGTTCGTCTGATAACTGGATCATGTTCCGTACCTCCTGTATTGATAGGAACATTATATCAGAACTGGCGAGAAAAAGACACTTTATAAAAAATGTGAAAAGGTAAAAATGACTATGGCTGAAAGGCCGGAGAAAGGAAATCCGGAGATGGCAGAAATAGAATGAAGTAAAAAAGAAAAAAGTGCTGTACAGAGCTTTGGATGCTTTTTTAGAATCCTTAAAAAGCATTCGGAAGCTGTGCACAGCACATGGAAAACATGGAAGAGAACAGGTGAAAAAGTTCTCTGTTTTGCACAAAAGACAGAATCAGATGGAACTGTCGGGTGTGATATCATGGATGACCGGGTCAATGGCAAACCCCTGCATCAGCCAGTGGAACTGCTCGGCGGATAAAGATCTGAGCTCTGCGGAAGAACGCGGCCATGTGAAATGACCGGATTCCACACGTTTGTAAAGAAGCAGAAATCCATCTCCTTCCCAGAGGAGTCCTTTGATTCGGGTGGAAGATCTGCCGCAGAAAAGGAACAGGGTATTAGGCACAAACAGCTGCATATGAAACCGGCTTGTTATGATGGCTGCCAGTGAATCAATCCCGAAGCGGAGGTCTGTGTATCCGCAGACGATATAGACACCGGCAAAGTAAGCGGGATCGGCATCTTTAAGCATGGCACACCGCCCGGATGAGTTTGCTGAGAAACTCTGCGGAGACATCAGCACTTGTTTCGATAGAAATACCGTTTACCAGAACTTTTACATTGGAGTTGTCATTCGAGCGAATCGCGCGATTCGCTCGAATGGAACGAACTTCCGTTTTTGATGTTTCTAACGAAGTATCAGAATCAGAGAGAACAGGGAGTGTGATCGGGACGATATCCGGCAGCGCCTGGTCAACAACTTCTTCTTTGAGAAGATGTTTCCAGTAGTTATAGGTGTGGAAAGAAAGATGATTCTGTTCACACCACTGCCGGACGGTAAGACCGCTTGCTTTCTGCTCGGCAAATCTGACGGTCCATTCCTGAAGATGGATCTGGTGAAGTTTTTGTTTTGCATTCATGAGATAATCCTCCTGGATAAAGTAACACGAATCGCGCAAATCGAGCGAATTGCACGAATTTATGGTTAGAAATGTTGGGAGTAATTATCTCAGAAATGTGGTGGGATGAAAAGGTACTGGTTATTGAGGGTTAACCATTGTTCCGGATCACATTCCGGAACAGCATACCGCATCGCAGATACCGTAATCTTGTATCTAACCGCATTATTATTTGGCGCTTACGTTGAGGAAATGGGCAATTGTAGTTCTGTGGCAGGAACTGTTTTTAGCAAAATCCGTGGTTTTTCCATGGTATCCCGAAAGAAAGATGCTAATCAGGATACTCATAAGATGATTGATCATTCGATTAGAATACGATTTGCATAAATCTAATTTTTTAAACTGGTTGTATATGAATGCTGAATGATGTATAGTATTTGCAGGAGACACCTTCTTTCGTGAATGCTGTAAATATTGGTTTGGTCACTTTCATTATACAACACAATCGAATTCAAGGTATCTTTCTTTTATGCAAAATCACGAACTTGCTCATTTATAGTAATAAGAAAAGGAAGATTTTTGACGGAATCTATGATATACTAAATTACAAGTGTTTCAACATATATTTTGAAAACAACGTGCCCTGGAGAGGGACAGAAATTAATACTACAATGATAAAGTAAGGAACAAAGAAAAGACATGTCACACAAAACTCTATTTTTACAGCAGTCCTACATCGACTGCACAAACCAGTATACCGCGCTTCTGGAAGCGCCGAATCTGCCATTATGGGATTACGTGATTCTTACAGCTTCCAATGAGGAACAGGCTGCATCATACCGTACACAGATTCAGTATCGTCTGGATCATAATATGCTTCCGGCATCGACGCATTATGCAGTGCTTCCGGATCCAGACGGAAAACGGGTAGGAAGCGGCGGCGCTACACTGAATGTTTTGCGTTACGTTCATGAGAATGCAGGTTCATTCGAAAAGCAGCGGATTCTGGTGATCCATTCCGGCGGTGACAGTAAGCGGGTGCCGCAGTATTCTGCCTGCGGAAAGTTATTTTCACCGGTACCGCGTGTTCTGCCGAATGGAAAACGTTCTACCCTGTTTGATGAATTTATGATTTCCATGAGCGGTGTTGCTGCACGAATGAATGCAGGAATGCTGGTATGCTCGGGAGATGTACTGCTGCTGTTCAATCCGCTGCAGATTGATTTTTATGGAAAAGGTGCTGCGGCACTTTCCATTAAAGAGCCAGCGGAAATTGGAAAAAATCATGGCGTTTACCGCGTAGACGGGGAAGGAAATGTAGGTGGTTTCCTGCATAAAAAAACAGTGGAGCAGCTGCAGAGCCTTGGGGCTTCGGATGATCAGGGGAATGTAGATATTGATACCGGAGCCGTAATCTTTGACAGCGAAATGCTGCAGGCACTGTATCAGCTGGTAGATACGAAGGAAAAATTTGCGGCTTATGTAAATGAGCGTACCCGGCTTTCCTTTTACGCCGATTTCCTCTACCCGCTGGCGTCGGATTCTACACTCGAGCAATATTATAAGGAAACACCGGAAGGAGATTTTACACCTGAACTGGAGCAGTGCCGGACCGAACTGTGGAGTGTACTGCATCCGTACCAGATGAAGCTGATCCGAATGTCACCTGCTGCATTTATTCACTTTGGTACGACAAAAGAACTGCGGGAACTTATGACAGAACGAATGGAGGAGTTCTGTTATCTGGGATGGTCGTCGCATATTCATACGAATCGTGCAGAACAGAACTTTGCTGTATCAAATAGTTATGTGAGTCCGGCAGCGGAGATTGGTGTCGGAAGTTATCTGGAAGACAGCATGATTCGTCATAAATCACAGATAGGAGAAGAATGTGTGATTTCCGGCGTGACATTAGATGGTCAGGCGATTCCGGATCACACCGTTCTGCATGGCCTGAAACTGCTGAATGGAAAATTTGTTGTCCGTATGTACGGTGTTTCTGACAATCCGAAGGAAGCATCTTTGTTTGGAAAAGAATTACCGGTGCCGCTTTGGGAAGCGCCGATTTATCCGGTGTGTGCGTCAATGGAAGAAGCGGTACATCAGACACTGGAGGCCTGGAAAGAAGGTTTTCCGATTTGGGAAGATGGAATTTCACTGAAAGACAGTTTTAACCAAGCAGATCTTTCCGCACTGTTACCGTGGCAGGAAAAGGTATCGGATAAAGTAGAACTGGAAGAGATTCTGGAGGCGATCGACAGGAAGGAAAACCTGACCAGACTGGTAGAAGAAATGCGGGATGGCATTTCGGAACGGATCAAGGCAGAACTCCTGAAAGAAGCACAGAGATTAAGCGAGACGGAGCTGGAACAGTTCAGCAGAAAAATCAGAATTTATTATGTTCTGTCCTGCTTTGAGGAAAAATATATGGATTCCTGCTTCGCAACCATCAGCAGCGGTATTCTTGCCGGAGCGGTAAAGGGCCTTAGTTATGATGCGGATGCAAAGATGGGCAAAGATCAGGTGACCGTAAATCTCCCGGTCCGTGTGAACTGGGGAGGCGGCTGGAGCGATACGCCGCCGTACTGCATGGAGCATGGCGGAACCGTTCTGAATGCGGCTGTGATGCTGGACGGAAACTGCCCGATCGAAGTTGTGGTTAAGAAAGTAGATGAACCTGTGATTATTCTCGCAAGTGCGGACAGCGGTGCCGAGCAGACCTTTACCGATATTTCCAGTTTACAGGATTCCAGCAATCCATACGATCCATTTGCACTGCACAAAGCAGCCCTGATCGCATGCGGCGTTATTCCATACAAAGAGCCGGTTTCGGTGCAGGAGATTACGAAAAATCTGGGAAGCGGTCTGTATCTTTCTACACAGGTGATTAATATTCCACGCGGTTCCGGCCTTGGAACATCCTCAATTCTGGCGGGCGCCTGCGTAAAAGCATTATATGAGATGCTGGGAAAAGAGGTAACGGACGAAGAGCTGTATGACCGTGTTCTCTGTATGGAACAGATTATGTCGACTGGCGGCGGCTGGCAGGATCAGGTCGGAGGTCTGGCACCTGGAATCAAGATGGTTTCGAGTGAACCGGCGATCCGGCAGAGAATTACGTGTGTGCCGTGCAAAATCAGTGAAAAAACAAGAAAAGAACTCGATGAGCGTTTCTGCCTGATCTATTCCGGGCAGCGCAGACTGGCAAGAAATCTGCTGCGGGATGTCGTTGGAAGATACGTCGGAGGAATCGAGGATGCGGTGGATGTCTTATATGAGATCCAGCAGACAGCGGTTCTGATGCGGTTTGAACTGGAAAAAGGAAATATCGATGGATTTGCAGAGCTTTTGAATCAGCACTGGGAATTATCAAAGAAGCTCGATGCGGGCTGTACCAATACATGTATTGACATGATTTTCCATTCCGTGGAAGATCTGATCGATGGAAAGATGATCTGCGGTGCCGGCGGAGGCGGTTTCCTTCAGGTAGTGCTGAAAAAGGGCGTAACGCAGGAAGATGTGCGGAAACGGCTGCGCGAAGTTTTCCAGGACAGCGGTGTAGATGTATGGAGCTGTTCACTGGCGTAGAAGGAGGAAAAAGATGTTAAAAGGAATATCACCGTTATTATCACCGGAACTGTTAAAAGTACTGGATGAAATGGGACATGGAGATGAGATTGTATTTGCCGATGCGAATTTTCCAACGGTCAGTACAGGAAAACGAATTGTACGTGCAGACGGAATCGGTGCAGTGGAGCTGCTGGATGCTGTTTTGCAGCTGTTCCCGCTGGATCAGTACGATGAGGATCATTTTGTACTGATGGAAGTGGTGCCGGGAGATCCGGTTCAGACGCCGATCTGGGATGAGTATAAAGCGGTTCTGAATCGATACGAACCGGAAGCAAAAGTACATACGATGGAACGCTTTGCCTACTATGAGCGTGCAAAAGAAGCCTATTGTGTTGTGGCAACGGGTGAGACGGCACAGTATGCCAATATGATTCTGAAAAAAGGTGTGGTAAGATAGGAATGGAGTATTTTGCTTCGTCGTCCCATTCGGTGTCGTCGCAGCGTATTTTATATACACCGTCGGAATTTGCCAGAACTTCACTTCTGTATTTGCAGGAAACAGGTTCACTCCATGCACTGGCGGCGCATACCTCGCATCGAGAGCATCTGGCTTCGTATCTGTTCTTTTCGGTAACATCGGGGTCAGGAGAGCTGAATTACAATGGGAAAACGTATGCGCTGCATTCCGGAGACTGTGTTTTCATCGACTGCAGAAAACCGTATTCCCATGCGACATCGGCAGATTTGTGGACCTTGCAGTGGTGTCATTTTTACGGTCATACCATGCCTGATATTTACAAAAAGTATCAGGAGCGCGGCGGACAGCCGGTTTTTCATCCCAAGGAAATGGAAGAACTGGCAGAAGTTATGACAGACCTGTATTCTGCGGCAGAATCGGACAGTTATGTGCGGGATATGAAAATTAATGAGATTTTAAACCGCCTGCTTTGGATTCTGATGAAGAATTCCTGGCATCCGGAACAGGGACGCGCTGCGCATGCCAGAAAACGGATGAGCATGGAAAAGGTGAAAAGTTATCTGGATGAAAATTATAAGGAACATATTACACTGGAACTGCTGTCACAGAAATTTTATATTAATAAATATTATCTGACGAAGATATTTAAAGAAACATATGGTGTGACAATCATTTCTTATCTGGAAACAAGACGGATTACTCAGGCGAAAAATCTGCTTCGATTTACTGATATGACGGTGGATGAAATCAGTGCCGCAATTGGAATGAATGATGCAAATTATCTGGCGCGCCGTTTTCGAAAAATAGAAGGAATGAGTCCGGGAGAATACCGGAAAAAATGGTAAAACAGAAAACCGCAAATCATTTTCAGCAGATCGGGCAGAAAATGGTTTGCGGTTTTTCATTACAATTTAGAAAAGGGACGGCAGATCGTATTTATGTTTATCGTGTACATTGATGTCTTTTCCGAATTGGACTTCAATGATCTGCAGTTCCGTATCAGCAAAAATGGTGTGTTTGCTGCCTGCATTCATCTGCAGGGTGTCACCGGCGTGAACATTGTAAACAACGCCGTCGATCACGGCACGTCCTGTGCCGGAAATAACGTTCCAGACTTCGTTCCGGAAATCATGACTGTGGTAGTTCATCTGATGACCCGGATTTAAAGTTACTTTAATCGTAAGACTTTCTTTTTCGATATCCAGAATGCGGAAACTGCCCCAGGATTTTTCTGCAAACATAACGCGGTGATCCAGGGTATTGACAAAGGGTTTGATGTAACTGGACTGCTCTTTGTCGGAAACCAGGATGCCGTCCGGGCTTGCAGAAACTACAATATCTTTCAGACCCATACAGAGTACGGGAAGATTCAGCTCGTTGACTACGTGCACATTTCTGCAGGTTTCGTTAAACAGTGCTTCGCCGACATTGTGGCTGTCCATGGCCTCAGTCAGAGTATTCCAGGTTCCAAGGTCTTTCCACATGCCGGAGAAACGCATCACTTCGATACGGTCCTCGTGTTCTACCACTGCGTAATCAAAACTGATTTTGTCTAACGTTTCATATTTGCTGAAAAGATCTTCGTAGTTTTCAAAATCAATTAATGCATGAGCGCGATCCAGAACATAACCAAGACGGAAAGCAAAAACACCGCCGTTCCAAAGAGCACCCTGGGAAATATACTGTTCTGCAATTTCTTTGGTCGGTTTCTCTTTGAACATCGACACCGTGCTGACAGGAGCCGGGGTGTCTGGAATAATGTATCCGTATTTTTCGCTTGGATAGGTCGGTTCAATACCCATCAGAACCAGGTTGGCATTGCTGGAAGCAGCCAGGGCACCGAGGTCTTTTAAGGCATCAAAATAATCAATTTCCACATAAGGGTCAACCGGGCAGACAACGACAGGTTCGTCCTCGGAAATTCCCTTTACATCCTTCAGATAGGCTGCGGCAAGCGCAATGGCCGGGAATGTATCACGGCGGCAAGGCTCAACGCTGATGCCGACATCTTCCCCTAACTGATTGTGGATGGCGGAAACCTGTGATTTTGAGGTCGCGATGGTTACCGTTGCATCCTTGTCGATCGTACGGATCTGACGGTAAACGCGCTGTACCATGGATTCCAGTTCACCATCTGCCGTATGGAAAATTTTGATAAACTGCTTGGAACGGATATCATTGGAAAGCGGCCACAGGCGCTGGCCGGAGCCGCCGGATAATAAAACGATATTCATAAAGTTTCTCCGTTATCTTTCTGCACGCATCGGGTTGTTCAGGAAATCCTCGTAGGAGAGACGGATGCCGTCTTCCAGCTCGGTTTTGTAGGTCCAGCCAAGAGCGGTTGCTTTGGATACGTCGAGCAGTTTTCTTGGAGTACCATTTGGCTTTGTGCTGTCCCAATTGATTTTTCCATTATAACCGATTACTTTTGCAACAAGCTCTGTCAGCTCTTTGATGGTCAGTTCTTTTCCGGTTCCGGCGTTTACGGTCTCATTTCCGGAATAGTTGTTCATCAGGAAGACACAGAGATTTGCAAGGTCATCGACATACAGGAACTCACGCAGCGGAGAGCCGTCGCCCCAGCAGGTAACTTCCGGCAGATTGTTAACCTTTGCTTCATGGAAGCGGCGGATCAGTGCAGGAAGTACGTGGCTGTGGGTTGGATGATAGTTATCGTTTGGTCCGTAAAGATTGGTCGGCATAACGGAAATATAATCAGTTCCGTACTGACGGTTCAGAAACTCACAGTATTTTAAGCCGGAGATTTTTGCAAGTGCATAAGCCTCGTTTGTTTTTTCCAGTTCGGAAGTCAGCAGACAGCTTTCCTTCATCGGCTGCGGTGCCATACGCGGGTAAATGCAGGAGGATCCAAGAAACTCCAGTTTTTTACAGCCGTTTTTCCATGCAGAGTGGATGACATTCATTTCCAGTGTCATGTTATCGTACATGAAATCTGCCAGTGCTTCCTGGTTTGCAACGATGCCGCCTACTTTTGCAGCAGCGAGGAAGACATATTCCGGTTTTTCCTCTGCGAAAAATGCCTCGACAGCATCCTGACGGCAGAGATCCAGTTCTTTGTGGGTACGGGTAATGATATTTTCATAACCCTGGCGTTTCAGTTCTCTTACAATGGCGGAACCAACCATTCCGCGGTGTCCGGCTACATAAATTTTTGCATTTTTTTCCATCATGATCTTTGCATCTCCTAAATTAAAGTGCGGCTTTCATGGCTTTTTCCTGTTTTGCAAGCTGACGGTCATGCTTTGCCATAATTTCTACTAATTCAGCATACGTTGTTTTCTGCGGATTCCATCCAAGAACGGTTTTGGCCTTGGTCGGATCGCCCCAGAGGTTATCAACGTCGGTCGGACGGAACCATTCCGGATTGACACATACCAGCATTTTGCCGGTTTCTGCATCGTAGCCTTTTTCTTCCAGACCGGTGCCTTCCCAGCGGATGGTAATGCCGTTTGCAGCGAATGCTTTTTCGGTGAAATCACGTACGGTATGCTGCTCGCCGGTTGCGATGACGAAATCTTCCGGTGTTTCATGCTGCATAATCATCCACATGCACTCCACATAATCTTTTGCATAACCCCAGTCACGCAGAGAGTCCATGTTTCCAAGTTCCAGATGATCCTGAATACCTTCTGCGATTCTTCCGGCAGCCAGTGTGATTTTACGGGTAACAAAGTTCTCGCCGCGGCGCTCGGACTCGTGGTTGAACAGAATGCCGTTGACAGCAAACATACCATATGCTTCGCGGTACTCTTTTACAATCCAGAAGCCATACTGCTTTGCAACCGCATACGGGCTGTATGGATGGAACGGGGTTGTCTCGCGCTGCGGAACCTCTTCTACTTTTCCATACAGTTCAGAAGTAGATGCCTGGTAAACTTTTGTCTTTTTGGTAAGGCCAAGAATGCGGCATGCTTCCAGAATACGAAGAACACCAAGAGCATCCACATCGCCGGAATACTCCGGAACATCAAAAGAAACCTGTACATGAGACTGCGCAGCCAGATTGTAAATTTCATCCGGCTGGACAATATTGATAATACGAATCAGCGATGACGAATCAGAAAGGTCACCGTCATGCAGTGTGATTTTATCCATAATATGCTCGATACGAGCCGTATTTGCAAGCGAAGCACGACGGGTGATACCGTGAACCTCATAACCTTTTTCTAACAGAAACTCCGCAAGATAAGAGCCGTCCTGACCAGTGATACCGGTGATAAGTGCTTTTTTCATTCGAAAATCCTCTCTATTCAATAATGTGTAGTGTGGAGAAAAATCTCCGTATTAGTTGCTTGTGTATGTAGTTTAACGGAAGATGGGGAGAAATGTGAGAGGATATTTTGGGGGTTGATAGCATTATATTGGTTTATTCGGTCAGAAGTGGTTTGATTTCCTTTTCTGAGGCACTAGTTCATGGATAAGTCAAATTTGGAAAAATGGTGGGAAAAGATAAGCACAGAACTTGACACATAAGAACAGGAATGATAAACTAAAATTGAACAAAATCGCTGCGCGATGGCCTGCCAAGGCTGTGGCGCAGTTTTATTTTTATTAAAAAGCAGTGGAATTACTTTTCATAATCCGTTATTGTTAAGTTACCACACGAAACAACTGAACTAAGAAAGCTCCACTGCCTATGATAAGAATAACATTTTCCAGTCTCTTCCGCAACCGGAATTATGACGCTAACGCACCTCCGAATAGGTAGATGTAATTATTAACACTCTCCATATAATGATATGATACCTCTGAAGTAGACAAGGTAAATAACCAAAATCTACGTTGGAGGTATTTTTATGGGAAAAAAACCCAAGTGTACGGTTGAAGAAAAAATTTCTGCTGTCGAGGATTATCTGAATGGAATACGTTCTGTCTCTGAAATTATGGTAGATTTATCTATAAAAAGTACACGAACTATAAGAGACTGGATACTGGCATATCAAAATGGGGGAATAAAAGCCCTCTGCCCTGTTACAGCTAACCATTCCTATTCCAGTGAATTTAAAATTGAAATGGTTCGGAAGTATATCAACGGGGAAGGATCGGTTACCGATTTATGCGCCAGATATGGAATTCCTGCACATGCAACACTACAAAAATGGATTTCGTTGTATAATGCCAATAGAGAACTTAGGGATTATGATCCCAAGAGGGAGGTCTATATGGCAGAAGCACGAAGAAAGACAACGTTAGCTGAACGTAAGGAAATCGTTGAATACTGTATTACCCATAACCGTGATTATAAAGGAACAGCTTCTCTATATGATGTTTCTTATAGCCAGGTGTACTCATGGGTCAGAAAATATGATGCTGTTGGGGAAGATGGACTGTCCGATAAACGCGGGCACCACAAAACGGATGATGAAGTCGATGAACTGGAACGGTTGCGCCGGGAGAAACTGCGACTAAAGCGCCAGCTTGAAGAAAAAGATATGGTGGTGGAACTGTTAAAAAAAGTGAAGGAATTCGAAAGGATGTGAGGCTTGGAAAACTACGGTTTGAATCAAAATATCAGGCAATAAAATATTTTTACGAAAAAAAGCAATGGAGTGTCAACTGGATGTGCAAACAATTGGGCATATCACACGCTGCTTACTATAAATGGCTGCACCGGACAATTCCAGAGCAGGAATCCGAGAACACAAAACTGGCAGAACTGATAAAGGAGTATGACGAACGGTTCGGACATATCTTGGGATACAGGCGGATGACAAGCTGGATCAACCATTTCAATCACACCAGCTACAGCAGGAACAGGGTTCACAGAATCATGAGGAAGCTGGGAATTCATTCTATTATCCGTAAAAAGAAGAAGAAATACCCGTCGTCCAGACCGGAGACAACAGCGGAAAATAAGCTGAAGAGGGAATTCAATGCAACGAAACCTAATGAGAAATGGGCTACGGATGTTACGGAATTCAAGGTTCCTGAGACTGGCAGGAAACTATATCTCAGTGTCATCCTTGATCTATATGATCGATTTCCAGTTGCGTATGTCATAAGCGGAAGAAATGACAATAAGCTCGTGTTTGACACATACGATAAGGCTCTCAAAGATAATCCGGATGCCAGGCCGATTTTTCATTCTGACAGAGGTTTTCAGTACACGCGCAGAATATTTCAGAAAAGGCTTCGAGAACAAGGCATGGAACAGTCTATGTCCCGTGTTGGACACTGCATTGATAATGGTCCTACTGAAGGATTGTGGGGGATTATCAAATCAGAGATGTATTGTATGTATAAGATAACCGACGAGATATCTTTACGTTCGGCAATCGACAAATATATAAAGTTTTATGCCGAAGAAAGACTGCAGGAAAGATTCCATTGCAAAACGCCACTGGAAGTACGAAGCGAAGCATTATCAGCGGAAACCCCGATACAATATCCGATTGCTGAGAACAAAAGAATAGAAGCATACAAAGCAAAATGGTGTGCCTCCTCCTCTCTGGCACGTCAGGAAAGAGAGTTTGCCAGATATGATCTCGATCTCTCCACAAAGACTATGGCGAACTGGATCATAAACTGTGCAGACAGATACCTGAAACCGCTGTATCAGCTGATGAAAGAGGAACTTCTGGAAAGCAGATATATCCATTGTGACGAAAGCCGGATCCAGGTACTCGGAGAACCGGATCAGAAAGGGACGACCCAGAACTGGATGTGGGTATATCTCACGGATGAATTCAGTGGTTCCCCGCAGATGGTACTCTTCGATTATGAAAGGACCTGTGCGGGATATCATCCTGTAAACTTTTTAGGGGACAGGTTTCATGGGTATCTGACCTGTGATGGATATCAGGCTTATCACAGTTTAGGAGAAGGTATCATAGTAAGCGGGTGCCTTACCCATGCAAGACGACGTTTTGATGCAGCCCTCACAGCATTAAAAAAAGACTTTACAAAAGAACAGCTGAAAGAGACCATTGCATATCAGGCGATGTCAAGGATCGGGATCCTCTATAAGATCGAGGAAATGATCCACAATAAAACACCGGAAGAAAAATATGAGGAGCGCCAGAAACAGTCCCGTCCGGTTATGGATGCCCTGTTTGAATGGCTGCATACGATGGAAGATTCTGTAGACAGGTCTTCCCTTATTGGTGATGCCATTTTGTATACGCTTAATCAGGAAGCATATCTGAAACGCTATCTGGAAGATGGCCATCTCAGTATAGACAACAACAGTGCAGAACGTGCATTGAAAAACTTTGCAGTGGGACGCCGCAACTGGCTGTTTGCCAAAAGTGTACGGGGAGCTGGTGCCAGTGCCCTTGTTTACAGCATTACAGAAACGGCACTTCTGAACCATCTGAAACCATACGCATATCTGACTTATATATTGGATGAACTCAGAAAAATGGGAGCTTTTCCTAAAGAGAAAGAGTTAAAGAAACTGCTTCCATGGTCAGAAGATCTTCCGGAATACTGCCGTACTAAACTAAAAAAATAATACTAAGCCATCTGATATAGAATTTGGCAGACAGCCAGAAACAGTATCAGATGGCTTTTATAAAATGTCAATATACGGATGATTACCTACTTACCTGTGTACAGCTCGGTATCAGCATTGCCGACCTCGACCTGCTGACCATCGGGTTGGTCAATGATATGTTCACGGAGCGGCAGAATGACGGCTATTCGTACAAAGAGCTGGCAAGTCAGTCGGACTTCGATCGATTCTAAAGGTTCGACTTATTTTACTTGACTTTGCAGACTATCTGATTTATTATACTCGTAAAGAAGTAACTTACGAGTTACTAACTCACGAGTATAATTATTGGAGGTGAGCAGATGAGTCAATTCTATTGCCGTGAGGATGAGCTGCGGAAACTGAATAAACGGTATGCAGGTGATAAGTTTGAGTGCATTGTCATCTACGGCAGACGGCGTGTTGGTAAAACGGCACTGATCAACGAGTTCTGCAAAGATAAGCCTACCATTTTCTTTTCTGCATTGAACACGACAGGAAAGGAAAATCTGGAAGCTCTCTCAAAGTCGATTATGAGTTTTGAGCGGCCGGATATGGAGTCTGCACCGGAGTTCAGGTCCTATGATGCAGCTTTGGATGAGTTGACAGCACTTTCAAAGGAAAAGAGGATTGTCTTTGTCATTGATGAGTATCCTTATCTTGCAAAAGCAAAACCAGCTATTTCAGCGATGCTGCAGCACATCATCGACCACAAATGGACAGAGTCCAAGATGT
>ERZ824978.418-NODE-418-length-62588-cov-5.327059_pt1 | contig 62588 bp, 48 predicted proteins | sample MGYA00519860_ERZ824978 | MGnify/ENA primary metagenome ERZ824978 (study PRJEB31778, sample SAMEA3449184) | human gut metagenome | biome: human gut; feature: human-associated habitat; material: faeces | place: United Kingdom | collected 2010/2012 ... | reverse complement strand
GATTACCTATTATACCGATATACGTTCTCAACTGCTGGTGCAGCGGGTGGATGAAAGGTATATTCCTGTTATAGAGTATGCAGCCAAGAACGGGCGTGTGACAAACTCGGACGTGCAGGAAATTTTGGGAGTAAGCAAACCGACAGCTTCCCGCATACTCCAGCAAATGAACGGCTGGCTGGATATGCAGGGAAAAGTGGGTAAGGGAACTTATTATACACCTAAATGGCTCACTAACGTATCACGGATATAATGCCGTTTTTTGCAAAATGCTGATTATTAGCCGGAAGAGACATGATTAAATGGCTCATAAATGGCTCATCAAAAGAGAGTGATTGACTTCGCTCTCTTTTTTTATGCCCTTTTTAATTCTCCAATCATCAGTTGGAGATTTATCCTACCCGGACAAACCGGGACACGAAAGGACAAATCGGGACACTCATTGCCGCCTGTCAAAATATAGCATATTTAGTCGTTACCTTTGGATGGGAATAATCCCGTAACCACTAAAATTCCAATTATTTATGGCAAACAGAATGAACCCGCCCGCAGAGGGGCAGGAAAAAGACGTGCTGCTGGTCTTGGATAAACAGCAGGGGAAAGTGAGTGCTGTTAAAGGTATCGACAACGAGGGCAATTTGCAGACCGTAGAACCGACCCAATCCCATAGCGGTGAGTTTATGCAGGTGGACAGGAACAGCGATGTGTTCAGCAACTTCATTTCCAATTTTTTCCGCAGGTATCAGGACACGGAGGGACTGGCTTTGTTCCGCTGCAAGGCTACGGAAGCGGAACAGGACGCAAAAGCTATCGAGGACAACCACCGCAACCCCACGCCGGAGGGCGACAGACGGGCGGAAATGTTGCGAGTTCCGAATCCCGACAATAACGGGGGCAGGCAGGACTACCGTTTCGACCCGGCTAAAATCAATTGGGAGGACTTGAAGAAAGTCGGCATTACCGCCGACACGTTGAAAAACACAAAGGATTTCGACAGGGTGATGCGTGGCTACAAATCCCGCAACACCTATACCGTTTCGGGGACGGTAGGCGGCTTCTACCTTAAACCTACCGATGTCAAGCTCTCTTTCTATCAGGCAAAGGACGGGACGGTAGTGCCTAAGCTGCACGGCGTGCAAATGGATGAAAAGCTGCTTCAACGCCCGTATAACGGGCACGAATTTTCCAAGCAGGAACAAGGCAACCTGCTGGGAACTGGCAATCTGGGCGGTATTATCCAAATCAAAGACCCGAAAAACGGGGAGCAAATCCCCGTGTTCGTCAGCCGGGACAGATACACCCATGAACTGGAGTACATGCGGGCAGACAAGTGGAAATGCCCCGATACCGTTTGTGGCGTGAAAGTAAGCCCGGAACAGAAAGCCGCTTTTGAAGCTGGGAAACCCGTCAAGATGGAAAACCTGCAATTCAAGGACGGGACGAAACGCAGTGCCTATCTTCAAGTCAGCGCAGTGGAGCGTGGCTTGGAGTTCCTGCCGAGGTCTGCCGTCCAGTTCTTGCAGCAGGGGCAGCAGCCCGCACAGCAGCAGGTCACAGGATTAAAGGACGGCAAGGGTGTGGAGTTCAACGGTCATGTGCAGCCCGGAGTACAGGGCAAATCCTCCGGCAAGGTGCAGCCGAAAGATGTTATCCCCGTTTCCGAGAGCCGGACGCAGGTAGCGGTCAATTCTGGAGGAAAGACCGATGAAGCAACCAAACAGACCAAAGAGCCGCTGAAACAGGGACAACAGAAACCCACCGCCAAGCAGAAAGAGAAACAGGAAAAAGCACAGGACAAGAGCCTGAAAGCGGACAAGCCCAAGAAGTCCAGAGGGATGAAAATGTAGTACCTACCATTAAAAAGTGAAGAATTATGATTGCATTGATAGCGGAAAAGCCCAGCGTGGCAAAAGACATCGCCCGGATTATCGGGGCGACACAAAGGAATGACGGGTATCTGTCCGGCAACGGGTACATGGTGACATGGGCGTTCGGGCACTTGATACAGCTTGCCATGCCCGAAGCCTACGGCGTGGCAAATTTTCGCAGGGAGAGCCTGCCCATACTTCCGTCCGATTTCCGGCTAATCCCCCGTCAGGTGAAAGCCGAGAAGGGCTACAAGGCAGACCCCGGCGTGTTGAAACAGTTGAAAGTGATTAAGGAGGTGTTCGACCAGTGCGACAGGATTATTGTCGCCACCGATGCCGGGCGTGAGGGGGAATTGATTTTCAGGTATATATTCCATTACCTGAACTGCCGCAAGCCTTTTGTCCGGCTGTGGATAAGCAGCCTTACCGACAAGGCTATCCGTGAGGGGATGGACAATTTGCAGCCGGGCGGACGTTACGATAACCTCTACCTCTCCGCCAAGTCCCGCAGTGAAGCCGACTGGCTGATAGGGATAAACGCCACCCAAGCGTTGAGCGTAGCCGCCGGGCAGGGCGTGTTCTCGCTGGGCAGGGTGCAGACACCCACGCTCGTGATGATATGCAGCCGTTTTTTGGAGAACAGGAATTTTGTCCCGACCAAGTTTTGGCAGCTCAAAGCGGCGACCGCCAGCGAGGGAATAGGTTTCACCGCCCAATCGACCGACAAGTGGGAACAGCAGTCCGATGCCATAGCCGCCCTGCAACGGGTAAAGGATGCCGGGCAGCTTGTGGTGAAGTCTGTTGAGAAGAAAGAAACCAGCCAAGAACCGCCCCTTTTGTACGACCTTACCACATTGCAAAAGGAAGCGAATACGAAGCTGGATTTTTCAGCGGACAAGACGCTTTCGATAGCACAAAGCCTGTATGAAAAGAAAGTGATGTCCTATCCGAGAACCGGAAGCCGTTATATTTCGGAGGATGTTTTCGAGGAAATGCCGGAACGCATCGCACTGTTGGGAAAATACCCCCGCTTTGCCGGATATGCCGCCAGCTTGAACAGCAACACACTGAACCGCCGCAGCGTGAATGACGGCAAGGTAACCGACCACCATGCCTTAATCGTTACCGAGAACCTGCCCGATGAACTTTCCGAAGATGAAAGGGCGGTCTATGAACTGGTAGCCGGGCGTATGCTGGAAGCCTTTTCGGACAAATGCGTGAAAGACGTTACCACCGCTGTATTATCCGCCGGAAATACCGATTTCACCGTAAAAGGGGCGATAATGAAAGAAGCCGGATGGCGGGCTGTGTTCAACGAACAGGAAGCAGGCGAGGACGGAGAAACTGCCGGACTGCCACAGCTTCAGGAGGGAGAAACCTTGTCGCTCTCCGGCGTGGATCTGCTCGAAAAGCAGACCAAGCCGAAGCCGCTGCACACGGAAAGCAGCCTGTTGGCGGCAATGGAAAATGCGGGCAGGGAACTGGAGGATGCCGAGTTGAAAGCCAACCTGAAAGATGCCGGGATAGGTACGCCAGCCACTCGTGCGGCGATTATAGAAACACTGTTCGCACGCCAGTACATCGTGCGGGAGAAGAAGAACCTTGTGCCGACCGACAAAGGACTTGCCGTTTACAGGATTGTCAAGGACAAGAAGATTGCCGATGTCGAAATGACGGGTATGTGGGAAACCGCCCTTGCCAAGATAGAAGCGGGCTGCATGGATGCCGACACATTCAGGAAAGGCATCGAGGTCTATGCCGCCCAAATCACGGCGGAACTGCTTTCCGTACAACTGTCCATTGCCGGAGGTGAAACCTGTCCCTGTCCGAAATGTGGCAGCGGACGCATCCTGTTCTACCCGAAAGTGGCGAAATGTTCCAACGTGGACTGTACGCTTACCATATTCCGTAACAAGTGCGACAAGCAACTGACCGACAAGCAGGTTGTCGAACTGGTGACGAAGCGGAAGACCGGGTTAATCAAGGGCTTCAAGGGAAAGAACGGCAAGGTTTTCGATGCTTCGCTGGTACTGGACGAACAGTTCAATGTCGCTTTTTCATTCCCTGAAAAGAAAGGAAAGCCGAAGAAATGACTTATCTTTACCGCTGAAATTTCATTGTGATGGGTTTTAAGGCTTATGATAATTGAAATTTTAGTGGTTGCGCCCGGAGGGAAACCGGGCGCATTTTTTATATGTCCCCATCAAACAGGTAGGTCGAACGGACAATTCCGTTTCCTAATACGTTACTTTCCGACAACTTCCACTGCGAGCCGAACGTTTCCCCGACAAAGCCGATGCCTTTGCCTACCATGACGGGAACGGTATAGATTGTCAGACTGTCCAGCAGTCCGGCTTTTACCAGCGAGGTAATCAGTTTTCCGCCACCCACCACCAGTATGTCATGCGTTTGTTTCAGTTCATAAACCTTTTGCAGCGGTTCTTCGGTCAGGAACTCCACCCCGTAGTCTGGCGTTACGTTGGTGTCGTAGTGTGACACCACAAAAGACCTCTTGCTTTTGTGCGGCCACCCGCCCCAGTGTTCAAAGATGTAGTTGTAGGTGTTCGCTCCCATGAGCAGGCAATCCGCTTCCAAGTATTGCTTGCCAATGATGTTTTTTATTTCACGGGGTAACCAGTCCAGTTCCTTGTCTAAGGTAGCTGTATGTCCGTCAAGAGATACGGCGATGTGCGCTTTTATTTGTTTCATACTATCAGGTATTTAACAGTTTGATGTCCATGTTCAACTGTCCGCCAGTACCTAAAAAAAGAAGCGTGAACTTACACTGCTCCACTACGAGGTACTGGCATACCTAAATGACGAAACAGGCAAGCCCACGCTATGACAAAGCATAGCATAGACATTGCGCTGAAAATCTCGTCATTTTTGAAAAGTGCCAGTTTTCGTAGTGAGATATTCGGCGAACGAATATGTTATATATAAAGACGAAATCACAGTCAAAGCTGTTCAATCGCCGTTATTCTCTTATGTTATTTCTGCAAATGTAATGAAAATCATTTGGAAATCATGGCATACAATAAAAAAATCCTGCCGTGTTATCACAACAGGGCAGGACACGACTAATTGAATGATGACAAAAAACACGGTCTAATCCGTGCGCTCACGAATAAGCCTGTGTATGTCGCTTGCCCGATAGTAATATTTTCCGTCCAGAAGAAGATAGGGCAATATGCCTTTCTTCCGGTAACGCTGCAAGGTCTTGACGCTCACTTTGAGCATAAAGCACAAGTCCTGATTGTCGAGCAGCTTTTCACCGTTCAGGCAGTTGTGGCTGTTCATCAGACGGTCTATCTTTTTATCCTGCATGTCGAGCCTGTCCATGATACGCTCCATCCATGCCACGAAGTTGTCATTGTCTATATACATAAGCTACCCCCGATTGAAATTAAATGAGACCTATCATAAAATAACTCTGGTTTGCCGGGTCTTTCAGGATGATTTCTTTCTCCCGCATGAAACGGATATAGTTCTTGGCTGTCCGCTCCTTGATGTCCAGTACCTGTTGCAACTGTTCGCAAAGGTCTATGTAGGTGATGTGTGTCTGCCGCCCGAAAATATCACGGGCTACACCCACCAGCTCCCTTTCCTTGCGCCTCTCTTTTTCTTCACGTGGCTTTTCGCCCCGGTACGTGTGCATCCCAGCTTTCTTGTCCCATGCGAAAAGCATCAGCGGCACGTCCAGCGGGCTTCCGTCCCTTACTTTCAGGGCTTTCACTACCGATTGCGTGGGTTCATCGTCTTTCTCGATTGACAGGATGGTAGCTGCCTTCCTTTGTAGTTCGCTTCCCAGATGTCCACGCAGCTTTAATCCGTTCGGGACAAAATGAAGCACGCAAAGTATGCAGGTGTTGTAGATACCCGCCAACCGATACAGTTCATCTATCACCGCCACGCTTTCCGCTTCATCGTTGGCACTCTTTACGAGGTCGGCGATGCCGTCAATGACAACCAACTGGATGCCGCCATACTGGTAGTAGAACTTATCCATGCTTTGTATTATGGCGTTCAACCGTTCCTTTCGGGACATTCCCGTAAGGCAGAACGCTTTCAGTTCTTCCGGCTTTTCCTTTTGCCCCGCACGTGCCAGCAGGTTGCTTACGTTCTTGAAAAGCTGTACTTCCGACTGTTCGGTATCATAGAGCAAGACCGCCTTGCGCCCTCCGTTGGGCGTTACGTGGATGCCGAGCGTGTCTATCTCCGCATCCGCCGGGCAGACGCAGCCCGACACGATGGCGGCTACATAGTTGCTCTTGCCCGTTCCCTCGCCGCCCGTGATGCCGAACAGGTTGCCTTGCGTACCCAGCGGGACATCGCCCGCCGAGATAATCACCTGCGCTTTGGCAGGCGGGTTATTGAAGTCTATCTCGCACGATTTAAGCATGATGAGTGTGTCGCTATACAGGTTGTCTAAAAATTCGATGAACAGTTTCAGGAAATCCTCACGGGTGTTTCCGGCTTTGAAGTAGTCGGATATGTCCTTTTCCTCTTTCGTACCCGGAAGCGGGAGCAGCAGGCGTTTCACGCCGAACTCCGCCAGCAGCCTTTCCTGCTTGCAGGCACTTTCCCTGCCCGTCTTGTCCGTGTCGTAGAGCAGGACTATGTGCTTGAACCGGAAGGTCAGGCGGTAAACCAGCGCAGGCGGGACGGTTACCGTCTCGCTGTTGAAGCAGATGGCATGGAAACCGTGCGCCGCCAGCGAAAGCACGTCTTTCTCGCCGCCTGTGATGAATAATGTATCGCCTTTGGCGGGCAGTTGTTCCAACCCGAAGCAATAGTTCTCGCCGAAGCTGCCGCCATAGAGGAAGCGGGGTGTGGAGAACGGTCGGTACAGCTTGATATGCTGTTTGCCTTTGTAGCCGAACATGGGTTCTGCCGCTGATGAAATGTAGGCGTATGGCTTCCCCTCCACCGTTTCGCTGCGGTATTCCCGGAGCGAGCAGACCTTGTACCGCTCCAGCAGTTCGGGCGTGATGCCGTATTGCCGCCAGTATTCCAGTTCGGCGGAAGTGAACTTCTGTTCCCGGAACTGGTAGGGCTTGGCGGGCTTTTCGGGTGTGTCCTCCCTCTTGACTGTTGCCGCCCGGTGGTTAGCCGTTGGCGGGACAACCGCCGGGATGCCGGAAGTTAGCCCCAATCCCAAGTCCCGGTCGATGGTCGCCAGTATCTCGATGAAGTCCGAAGCCCGGTTGCAGTCCAACCCTTTCAGTTGCCCCACGAGGAAAAAGCAGTCGCCGCTGTAACGGTCATCGCCGAAGTCCTTCATCTTGTACATGCCGCTGTGTCGGTCAAAATAGATGTTGCAGGAAGCCTTGCTGTCCTCGTATAGCGGATTGAGGAAGTTCCGACCGATGCGCCAGTTACCGGGCAGGTAGTGCTTGAACACCGACAAGCCGTTATTTGTCCTTTCTAAGATTTCTTCTTTCCTTAACATAGAGTTGATGGTTGGTTATTAAGTCATTTATACATTCCCTGTCTCTTTTTATCAGACGTTCTTCTAACAATCGTTTTATTTCCTTGATTTTGTAGAAATAATGCCCTTTTATATCAGAATAGGAAACTAACCCTGCTGCCCGTAGGCGTTGCAATGTTCGGTCGCTGATTTTCAGGAATGTACATACTTCGTAACTATCTACCCAAATTTCATCTTCATCAGGCTTGTTGGCATCCAAATGATTAAAGATGTAATTTGCAATGGCTGTAATCTTGTTGTCAAGTTCTTTATAGGCTTTTGACTCGAATGTTATAATCTCCATATTGCTAACTTATTGATTTGCCGCAAAGTTCGGGAGAAGAAATAACCTAAAAGTCATGGTTATATCTATCATGGTATTACTTTTTTTCAAGCTATTTTTAGGGGAGTATTGGCGTAAAAGCTCCCCGAAATGTCATTTTTCAAAGTAGATTTCACTATAAAAAGAAAGTACCATGTTGGGGAGAACATGGTACTTCTACATACTGGAATACTGGAGATTATTTCATATCATCCTCATTCATCCGCTTAACAAGGCTTTCTATCAGATGATGAAGATATGCCGTTCGGTCTTTTCTCTCCTTCATGGCTATGTATGAAGCGTAATAATCTCCTAAATCAATGTGGAATATCGTGCTAAGGAAATTCATCATTTCTTTTATTTCCACATTGCCATTGTTTATGTCGCCCGAAGATACAAGAGAATATCCCAGTTCGATAAGATATGACTTTTTGCCTGTGAAGCGGAACGGGTATTTGAAGCATCTTTGTAGGTTATCTTCTATCTGATTATTCGTTACCAGTTTTACCAATCGCTTATTCAAATAAATGCGCAGCATTTCATTGGCGATAATCTTTGCCACTTTATAGTCATATCCGGTTGAGAAATTAGGGTCTTTATCGAATTGTGCGCTATCGGTACATAACCGCAAATCGGCTTTTCCACGAACAAAATAATATTCATCATACACAGTGGAGTGTGAACGGTAATATTGATAAAAGTCTAAATTACGATTGAAAAAATAGGTCAGATTATCCAGTTCCCGATTGATATAATTTCTAATCACTTCATCACTACCATTAGGACATTGTGTTTCAATCTTATATATTTTATAGAAGAATAGCAACCGACCAAGTAATTCCGGTTTCTGTGTCTTGAAAAATAAGATTTCATCCTCTTTGGTTGGAAATATATAGGTTTGTATTTTTACCCTCAATTCATCAAGAACCGTTTGCAGCTTATGCACCATTGAAAGAGAGGTTTCGATAATATCATAGCCGTAGAGGTCGATTTCCGAAATATCGACCTCTATTTGGGCTAATATATTATTAGCCAACTCTTTCATTTTACTAATTTTATAAATTTAGATTCTGTACAAACGCTTAAATCCGTAGTTACAAACTTTCCATTGTAAAAAAGAGAAAAAATAGTGGCTGGTGTGGGAGAACTTTGTGCCTGTTCTCTCGTTTCCAGCTTGATTACTTTTAAAGGAATACTCTTTTCTTGTGCAAGAACACGTAACATTCCATTTACATAATAATCCGTGTATGGACAACGACTTGAATAATAGGCAACCAGTCCTTGTTTATCGGTACATTCTCCGATTTTTGCGCAGTCATTAAAATATGGAACTACACCATTGTCACAAATATTCATCGCCAACAATGAAAAGCCATTCGGAAGCCTTTCTATTTCTTCAAATCCGTGTTTCAATAACCATTTCGTATCGCTCATGAAATGGTTCTTTTTTGTACCCACAACAGTGACTAATCCATTCTTCTGTTGCTTTTTAGCATCTTCAATTACAGATTGAAGCAAATTATATCCATGCCCTTGCCCTTTATACTGCCCTGAAACCCAAAAACAATTAATCATTAAATAATTGGGAGCAGTAACCGGAAGCCACGCATATTCAGCAGGAACATATTCTATAAAAACTTTGGCTCGTGCATCAAGCCGCCTGAAAACATAGCCATTGGCAAATTCTTTCGTTAGCCATTCTTTTTTCAACTCATACCCCGCCAAGCATTTTTTGTCAGAGAATGCGCAACAGATATGGTCTTTATCTATATTATTTTCTGTCAGCGTTATATATTTAGGTAAATTATTTTCCATGATTCTATTTATTTTATAGGTATGTAGATTTTTGTAATGTTATCATTTCTATTTTCTTTTGAATAATTGATATATTCTTCAAAAGACATCCCATGACGAAGTGAATATTCTTGACTTACGTTAATGATGTTATACCAGTCCTGCAAATCAGTATAATATCCCTGCAACGTATAGACCGCATATTTACCCTGTGGTAGCCGGATTGTACCAAATTCGCAAGTGGGTATAATTTCTTTTTGCACTGATGCACAGGCATAGAAACGACATTGATTAGATTTTGTTACATTAGGGTCGTCAAAACTTAACCCGATAAAGCGTGTGTCGGATGTAAGTAAGTCATTTTTCTTTAAGAAATGTATCAATTTACTCCACGCTGTTTCATAAGGCTCTTCCTCTCCATACTTGCCCCATATACGGATATATACTAAATCTAATCCCTCAAAATCATAAGCATCAGAATATAAGTCATACTGCTTTCCATCATGTACAAACTCTTTTAATCGCTTCTTTAATTTACTGATATAGGCTTTTGGAGAAACACCGAATTGTTTCTTAAATGCTTTGGAGAATGATTGTGGATTGTCGTAGCCGACTAACCCAGCCAAATTCTGTAAACTCATATCTTCAATTTGCATATATAGTACGGCTCGTTCTACACGTTGCCTTGCCACATAAGTATATAATGGTTCTTTCAGAGCAGAACTCATCATCCGAAGTAATTGCCGTTGAGACATATTTACTATATCGGCTATTACATTCAACTGTAATGGCTGATGCAAATTGGAATTTATGTAATCAATTACTTGATTGACCTTCTGTTTATATATATTTTCGGTGCTATTTTTCATCTATAACAATATAATTTGCAAAATTATAGAGTTTTCATAGATATATGATTGTCCAATCTCGCCAATTTTACCTTTTATTTTCCAAAGTTGTTTTCAACTATATTTTCATTTGGTTGATTTCTTTCTGAACCCCATCTAAAAAGCGGGAAGCGTGCGCCCCGTCCATTTGCGTGTGGTGGAACTGGAAAGAAACGGTGAGCGTCGTTTTCATCAGGCGACGTTTGTATTTGCCCCAAATAAGAAACGGATTATTAAAAATGCCGCTATACATCCCGACAGCCCCGTCTATTTCATATTGTGCCAAGGCGGAAGTTCCGATAACCATGCTTTCCGTCAAGTCGTGATTGACGCAACTTTCAGCCACTTGTTTGGTTAGTTGCAGATAGTGTTGATTAAATAAAGATAAATCATCACAGAAAGGAACATCACACGAACTTACCTCGCCCTTTCTGTTGGCGACAATGGCGTTTACTGCAATGGTATCGTACTGCATCAGTTTGTCGTTTACGGGCAGCAGATAAAATTCTTTCACGCTCCTTGCGGCTTTGCCGATGCACCAGCACATCAACATATTAAACTTCATGCCCGATTTCCGACTGATTTTCACAAGGCGTGACACGTTGAGTGTCTTAAAGAACGTCACCATTGGCATGGGTGCGTTCATCCACATTTCAAAGGCGTATGCCCGGCTGGTTTCTTGGGGATTTACTTCTTTCATACTTAATGCTATTTTCATTTAATGAATCAGACGGCAAAAGTAGGAGAAGCGTTTGACCCCGGATAGAACAAACGGGACATTTATACGGGATTGGTGAACAAATCGGAATATGGATTTGACACTTTCAGCAAAGACATGGGCGTATATCCGCAGAACTTCTTGAACTCCCGGATAAAGTGCGACTGGTCGGCATAACCGCTGACGTATGCTATTTGTGCCTGATTGATTTCTTTGCCCGCTTGATGCTGCATCTGCGCCAAAGCCTTTTGGAAGCGGACGATACGGGTATATTCTTTGGGATTGATGCCTACAAATGAATGAAACAACCGCTCAAACTGTTTTTTACTTAGGCAGGCAATAGAAGATAATTCGTTTACAGAGATTTGCGGAGTGATATATATTCGCTGTATGGCGGTGTCTATCCTTTCAATTCTGTATGTGGTATCAGTCAAATTATCGGCAATTTGTGACACCAGCCATTTTTCTATATAGCTTATGCAAATAGAATTATTCTCACAGTTGAATATTCGTGCAGCCAGTTCATTCAAACTCTTGTTTTCAAGACTGTAACCGGACACTTCTTGATTGTAAAAGAGTGAAGTCGGTATGTTCAGAAACATACTCATAGCGTGAGGGTGGAATACAACCACTATCATTTCTATATTTCCGTCTGCATATAGGTGTGACGAGAAATTAACTTGTCCGCTGACAGTCAATTTGTCTTGTGTAACATTCAGTTCAGGGATATATAACGGTGCTTGTTTATGGAAAATGATTTGAGGGCAACCGATAGGATAAGTAAAGGCATCCAGCGGTCGATTGCTTTTGAATACCCAATAATATCTTATATAAGTTTGCAGCAACTTACATGGCTTGTAAAATTTGAGTTCCTCTTGAATCATTTTACAAATGTACTTATTTTAGTAGTATCTTGTTTATTACAGGGTAGTTTTTAGTGCAAGGTGCAAGTATATATCTATATATAGCTTGCACCTTGCACTAACCGCAGAATATTTATTTTCAATGATTTGCATATATCAAAAGAAAGCCGTATCTTTGAACCGTAGTTTTAGGCAGACAACGAACAGCCAAAAGGTGACAGAAAAGCGTTATTCTTGTAACCTAAGTTGTACCCCCTAAGGCTTTGACATATTGATAAGAAATTGAATTTCAAGGATATTGGGGAGTAGGTTCATAACCCTGTCTCTCCGCTGAAACCTAAGACATTAGGTAGTCAAATTAAGACAAGTCCCGTAAAATCAACGTTTTACGGGACTTTTTCTATTTATCCGGTGGACAACCGAAAGACATTCAAATGCCCACTTCAGACAAAGTTCCGTTACAAAATCGTTACAGGAAAATCGGGAAAATCTTCTGTAACGATTTTCGATGTAAGTCCTTGATTTGTCGCTCATTGACGTTCAAATGTCTGCTTATAACCCAATTATTAATTATTCCTTTGCAGAGGGAAGTCATTACACCCACTGTAACGGAGATAAATTAAAAAAAGAAAAGAATCAGGTAAACAAAAACGGAACAATTCGTACTTTTGCATAAAAAGAATTTGAAGGTTACGCAACACACAGAAATAAAACAGCTAATAACTAATTCGTAACCTATTACTACTATCTTAATTGTGGATTAAAAAATAACAGCTAACATCGAACGAATAATGTGCATACATTAATTTCAAAATATCATCCTTTTGCTGATGATTGTTGTGCTATTAGCTTCCTGCAACAGAAATACTCCAATATTGGAGCAGATGAATATGGCCGAGAATCTTATGAATACCAAGCCTGATTCTGCACTTACCCTATTGAAAAACATTCCGGTTACAAATATTAAAGGTAAAGAGATAACAGCCAGGTATGCGCTACTTAAATCCATGGCATTGGACAAGAACTATATTGACACAACGACTTTCGATGTCCTTCAACCGGCCATTGATTATTATCTCAAAAAAGGTTCTCCTGACGAGAAACTTCGGACATATTATTATCAAGGAAGGATATATCAGAATCAGGGCGATGATGATTCAGCCATGCAATCTTTCTTGAATGGTCGTGATTTGAAACAAGTGGTAACTGATTCGTTACTACTGGCTCATACCTTGGTAGCACAAGGTACTTTGTATCTCAAACAGTATAAGATAAACGAGTTTGTTCAGAATAATATTGAAGCTGCAAGATTATATGGCGCTATAGGCAAAGGCATTTTTGAAATCAAGAGTTATACAAATGCGCTTGATGGCTATGTGATGTTGAATAACCAGTCCCCAGCAGACAGTCTTCTATCTATTTGCATACCGTTGGTGCAAAAGAATCCTGACGGAGAAGTATATCTTTTCACTTCTTTACTAACTTATACAATAAAATTCAGTTCTACTGATGAACTCAAATCCTTTTTAGATAAATATCAGGATTTGGAACTTTCCAAAGATGAAACTTTGAATTTCGCCCGAGGATATTCAAAAATTGGAGAGCAAGACAAAGCTCTAAATTTTCTATCAAGAATAAATCCTGGTACATCTGATTTAGATTCACTTCAATATGCCGTTATAAAAATTGAAATTTTGGAGAAACAAGGGAAGTATGAGCAAGCTCTCAATCTGTATAGAAATTACTCTGCTATGTTGGAGCGTTATCAAAGCAAATTGCTTTCACAGGATTTGCTGTTTTCTGATAAAAAACATCAGCTTGAAATTGAAAACATCCGGAACATTCAGAACAGGGACAGAATCATTTGGGCAGTGCTTTGTGGTATATTCGCATTGACCATACTTGTTGGCTGGTTGTATTATCAAGCATACCGCAGTAAAACCAAGCGCATTCTTGCTGAGAAAGAGAATGCGAACCTTAAGCTGGAACAAGATAACCTACGCAAAGAAAAAAAAGGCGGAACTTGAACGTGACAAGAAAATTCTGGAAACAGAAAACCTTAAATTAGAAATTATTCGATTAGAAAGCGAACGTGATAATTTGAAGGAATTGCAAAGAGATCTATCAGAATTGGCGAAGCCAATCCAAGATGTCATCAAGATTAGACTTGACATGCTCAACGGCTTATTGGCGAAAGAGATAAGCAATAATGAGAGTTATGCAGAGCCATATAATAAGTGGATTGAGACCGTCCGTAATGATAAAAAGAAATTCATGGACTCAACCCGTCTTGCTTTTGCTGCATCGCATCCTAAATTTATGGAATATCTCGAACAACATGGATTATCCACTGATGAAATAAATTATCTGTGTTTGTATGCAATCGGGTTACGTGGTAAGGAAGTCGGAGAATATATCCAATTAAAACGTCACTACATTATAAGCCATGAAATCCGTAAGAAACTGGGCATAGACGAGCATGAGACCAATATTGGTCTTTATATCCGTCGGCAGTTGAAAATATTAGAAAATTAAGTTCAAAAGCAAACATGAAGAACAACAGTTGCGCCGTCTTTATCATAAGGACGGCGTTATTATTATGACTAAGGCAAAATATCCATTCTGACGTACTCCGTAAAACTTTATAGAGTATCATAAAACTTCTTATCCTTGCATATATTATAACATATTAAAAATCAACAAAATAAAAATTTGTGCGTAAAACTTTTGCCATTGGTTAAAAATATTATTAGCAATAAATTTGTACCTGCTAATAATCAATAGAAATGAAAAAGTATTTAGTTTGTATCCTTATGCTCACACCTATATTCAGTTGGGCACAATCCATTACAGGTACAGTGGTAGATAGTGATGGACAAAGTATCGTATTTGCCAATGTCGTCTTATGTCAAGCTGCAGACAGCACGATTATAGCAGGTTGTACAAGCGATGAAAATGGAATATTTTATTTTTCGACGGAAAACAAAGTGAAAATGTATTCAACTGAGATTTAATGTAAGTACAGTAAAAATTTCAATAGCTCGTCCACTTTTTTATTGTCAAACGAATAAATAACATTAAGGCTAATTAATATATGAGACAAATAACATTTTATTTATTGAGTATTGTGCTTTCTGCATTCATGTCAAGTTGCCATGATGAAGAGTTTGAAAAGATTTCGTGGTCTCAGGATGCTTTGGCACTGATAAAAGAGGGAATTAGTTTTACTTCCGACAAGACAGAAGCCATCCTGAAATTCACAACAAAGAGTTCCGATATTTCGGTCTCGTCAGACGAGGCATGGATTAATACTTCCATTTCACTCATTGACGGCAATGGAGAATTACGTGTTAACATTTCGGAAAATCCCGACATCTCGTCCCGGCAGGGCATTGTGGTTGTTAGCTCCAAAGGCGAAACAACCATTATTCACATTACGCAAGAAGGTATTCACCGCGTTGTCCCTGAAAATAATTGCTACTATCTTCATAATGGGAAAGGAGAAATGAGCGTCAAGGTACAAGCCGGCTCTCTTCCAGTTGCCGAGATATACCCTGAAAACACGGATTGGATAAAGGTAGAAAAAGTTACAGCTGCCAATGATAATGAATACATTATAACCTTGACCTTTGAAAAAAACGATGGATTAGGACGAATTGCGTCTTTGGATTTTAAAATCAATAACCAATCGGCTGTTGATAATTGTGGCCCTTGCATTATTCAAGAGCCAGCTTCATTGGGCGAAAATGTGGAAATATCAGTTGAAAAGCCGGGAAGCCTTCAGCTTCTTTTAGGAAATGAAGCCAGCAACCTAAACCGCATACGTTCTCTTAAGATTATCGGCCCGGTCAATGGTCTCGATTTTCCGGTCATAAAAAGTTTATTATCAAATCAGGAAAATAGCTATGCACAAAATCCTGTAAGCATTGACCTCTCAGAATGTACAATTGTTGCCGGTGATAAAAATCCATTCGAGTATTACGGTTGGAATCCGTCAAAGAGGTATGAAGACATTTTCTTATATGGAGAAATTCCTTCCGATGTATTTACAAATGCGGTTAATCTCAAAGAAATAATCCTTCCTGAAGGACTGAAAATCATCGGGATGTCAGCTTTCAAAGGGTGTAAAAACCTAAATAAGGTTCAAATACCCAATTCAGTGGAGGAAATCAATAGCAAGGCATTCTATGATTGTTTGAAAATGGAAGATATACAAATCAATGATGACTCAAATCTTTCGTCAATAGGAAATCAGGCTTTTACGACCGGGTCTTTATTGAAGGATTTAACCATTCCCATGACCGTAATGACCATTTCCAGTGAGGCATTTCTTGGATGTTCTGTTTCACGTTTGCATCTTAAATGGCAAGAACCTCTTGCGGTAAAGATTGTTCCTAAAACAGAAGAGTGCACTCTTTTTGTGCCCAAAGGAACTGCTGACTTATATAGAAACACTCGTAATTGGAGTAATTTCAAAGAAATAGTTGAAGAATAGATAGGATAGATCCTAACAAAGAGAGTTGTGATAATGTTGAACAATAATACAACAGATTATGAAGAAATTCATTCTTACATTATGGATATGTTTAGGTTCGTTTTCATTGGGATATAGTCAAAGTTCAGATGAAAAAATAGCCGATGCAATGAATAATTCAGACTGGTTTGCATTGGATTCTTTATATCAAACAGAACCCAGAGATTCAATCAGCGATTTTTTTGAAATATATTCTCGTTGCCTTATAGGAAATAGGCTAAATCGTCCGGATGTTTCTATTCCTGCGTTTACGGAATTATTCAACACTCAGTCAGAAAATCTTGATCTTGGCAATCTACTCAATTCTTCTATGATGTTTGCAATGGACTTAAGCAGGATTGGAGATAATAAGGCTGCTGCAAAAATGTTATCTTCAACTCTTGACTCAATACGCACTCATCTTGATAGTACAACCATTGTAGGTGTTCAGCAATTTATCAATCAATACGAAGCATTATCTAAATACAATCCATATAAAATCACATTTGAAAATTCGGCAGGAACTATTCCATTTGAGATTGTACCTGTTGGTCCAGAAAAGAATAATTCGGTATTAATACATCTAAGAGACAGTTATATCAATGGAGTTGAAGCTGATATTACTTTTGACACAGGAGCTGGAGTAAATATTATTTCAAAATCATTAGCCCTTAAATATAATTTAATTCCACTTGAAGCATCAAGTACTGTTGGGGGAGTAGGTATACAAAATGGGAACTACGCAATAGCAAAGGAATTAAAAATTGGAGATATGATTATTACAGATGTTCCTTTTTATGTCATAAATATAACAACCAACAACGAAGAGGCAGACAAATATATTGATTGTTTCAATATTGTTGTCGGTAGCGAACTGATGTTACAACTCAAAGACCTGACCATTGATTTTGTTAATCATAAAATTACAATTCCATCAGTCGCTCCTAAACGAAGTCAAGTGTTCCCAAATATGTGTTTTTCATCCAGTATGAATTTATTGAGCAAGGGTATCGTACAAGGCAATAAAATGTTAATGAACATTGATACCGGTGATGCTTCCTATGGTTCGTTAGACAAAAGATTCTTTGAGAATAACAAAGAATACATCACTACTCATTGTAAATTAGATACTATCAGAGGTGCAGGAATTGGAGGTGTACATATATCGGAGTGTTATCGAATACAAAACATAGAACTTGAATTAGGGAATAATCAATTATCTGTACCTGAAATGGTAGTTTTATTGGAAAAGAATACAGGTGGTATATTATATTCTTATCAATGCAATTTAGGGCTAAAATCACTGATGCTTTTTGGGAAAATACGATTCAATATGGTTAATTTTGTATTAACGACATTTGAATAAGAGTAGATTTTGCAAGTAAGAAAGAATTTCAAAATATAGAATACCCCAATTAGCCTATTAATTTATAATCGATTATAAATAATTTAAAACAGATTTTAATATATGAGACAGATAGCTATATTGAGTAAAGAATTCCTATGATTTTTTAGTGAACACTAATAATTACGCTATGTTAAAGAATTTGTTTCATAGGAATTAGACCCCTATAAGGATTTATCCTCCTAGCCAGTAAGACACTAAAAAGTTTTACAACATAAGAATAATCTTCTTATCTTTATGGCACAAAATATGATGACAATGAACAGAGATGACTTACTGGAACTAAAAAAGCGCATGGAGAATGCGCTGGACAATGACCTGCTGGAAGACGAAAGTTTCGACATTAACGAATTTGAAGAAGAAGTCTGCACGATGGAACAGGACTTAGAGGACTACCTGCCCGCAGCACGCAGTTCGGAACGTAAACTGATAACCAACATTCTTCAACTGATAGCCAAGGTGAAAGACGAGTATGAGTTTTTCGATGCAGCAGCAGAACGCAGAGCGCTATTCCCTAACGGGGAGGATGATTACTGACAGAGTAAGAAAAAGTAAACTTACGCACTTCACTTTTTCCCCTACCGGAGAAAAGACACAGCAACCACCAGATTGATCGCAATCTTCCTCGTTCGGCTATCACGGCCCATTGTTTCTTCAAAAAGAAACCCGCCATTGATACCATTGGACTCAATGACGGGCAACTTATCATTTTTCTGATTTTATATCATACTCACGTTTTATTCTACTTTCTTCAAGGATTCAGCCACATATTCAAATTTACCGGCAGCCACCACCTTGTACTGAATCGTCCAGGTTACCGTCGCACTACCATCGTAAATTCCAAAATTAATCGTGTAAATCACATCGATACCGTCTACCGGAGTGACAGAACCGTAAAGAGCTTCCAACGCGTGCGGGAAAGCTTCCGGCAGACGCTCCCACATCAGTTTCTCAATGTCGGCATCACTCATGTCATTGTAAGTACCCTGGCCTTTCCATGCACTCACACGGAAGTCAAAATTATTCTGATAAGCTGAGCCACCATAGTAATAATCATTGTTGCCATACCCTGTGACATATTCAGGATGATTTTCCTTTACCCAGTCCGTGATTGCCTGATAGAAGGCAGAAACTTCAGCATTTCCCTTTTCTACCGGCAAATCAATTACCGTGCTGGGGTCATAGTTCCACTTGCCATTTGTCAGCACAAACTGATTAGTGAGTACCTGCACTGTAGTAGTGGCCCATTTGCCAGCCTGCATCATATAAGTAGCACATTTCACACTGTTACTCTTTCCGTCATAGTATTTGTAGGCCACCGTATACTGATCTTCTTCCTGTGCATAAGGATAACGCTGTGACAGGTAAACAGGCAAATAATTGTCGGGGGCCATGGAGCTGTCCAAGTTTCCATAGTTGCTGCCCATAGCCTTATAGTCTGCCGCATCCAAAGAAAGAGCGCCGGTAAACAGTTTCCAATCGGTTCCATTGAATTGGAAGAGGTCACTCACTTGAGTCGATTTCAAATCGCTGGTTCCTGCCGCCTTCTTCACTACCACATTGTCAAGTTGCACAGTAGTCGTAGCATTGTTTGAATTGCCGTTGTAACGGAATGCAAAATAAACTTTCTTGCCGGCCAAGGTAGAAAGATCATAGTCACATACATTAGCCAATGTACCATAAGTTCCATCGGGAACCGGTATATTCACGGCAGACGTGATATCTGTCCACGTAGCGGCATCAATGGCTTCTTTCGTAAAATCTGACAGATTCTCACTGTAGAGCACTGACAAACGGCCACCCTCTGCCTTGTAATTTCCATAACAAGCATCAAAAGTAAGTTTCATGCCCGATTCGATGGACACAGCCGGCGTAATCATATAAGATTCCAACTCACCGTCATGCTTGTAAGCACTCTGCTGTATGTAGAGATTACCACTGTACGATTTGGCCTGCCAGGCATACGTACCTATGGTCGTCACGTTGTGCCATCCGTCAATGGCCACATTCTCACCGTTCGTCTGTCCGTCGAAGCCCTCGCTCAAAGCCGGAGCGTCCCCGCTCGGTTCCTGTTCCGAATAATTGTAGTCCACCAATACCATGTCCCCATTGGCTGCTTCCGGATACTTCGTTTTCAAGATACCCGGCACATGCTTGGAAGCACTTTCTGTGGGAGTAAAGAAGGTATTCTTGGCACCCTCCCATGCCGTTTCATAGTCCTCATTGCTGACACTATAGATAGAGGCTGCATTAAGCGCTTTCTCCGTAGCAGTAGATGCTCTCCGCTGGTTATAAGTAACCTTGATTGCAGAACCGTCATCCCCCGTATACCAGGTAGCTGCCAGAAAAGCAGGAATATATTCCGTGCCCGGCAATTCATCGGTAAAGGTCAATGAGGTCTTCAGTGCCGACAGTTCGCCGGAAAGGCCGGCAGCTTCGGCAAGCGCCTTGTTGGTACTGTTGTTGGCAATTGTTGCATAATCTGCATCCGTCAGAGTATAGTCTTTCTTAAAGACATTGGTAGGGCGGGTCATTTCGTCCAGTCCCTCAAAGTTATCTTCATTATAATCGCAAGCACCTAACATAAGCAACGATGCCATTGCGGGGATTATATAGTTTCTTTTCATAAATTCCACCAACTTTAGAGATTAAAAATTAAGTTTCAGTCTCACGCTGTAAGTACGGCCCCATGCGTAGAACACACGGGCATCCTTCCAGGTGTGTGAAGCACCGTCAATGGCATCCGTGATATATTCCTGATTGAATACATTGTCGATGTTACCATAAAGTGTCGCACTGATTTTTCCGATGTTGAAACGATATCTGGCGCTCAAGTCGAAAACATTTGCATCCGGCATCTTCCATGGATCGTCATACGACTTCTCTCCGTTGGCCACCAAATCATTGGAGTTGAACGACCATTCCGCATAGTTCCGGCCATAATAGTTCCAGTCTACACCCACACTCAGGTCTTTAGTAATCTTGGCATCCAGTCCCAAAGCCGCAGTAGTCTGAGCCGAGTTACCCACTTTCGTACCATTCAGATGGATGGTCATCGAAGCATGGTCTTCAGCCTGAATACCGGAAGCATGTGTAATCTGTCCCTGGTTTGTCCAGCTCTTTACAGGCTGTCCGGTAGAATCGTAGAAATAACCCTTGGCATCACAGTCCCAACGCCAGAAACCCATAGAGAACATACCACGCACATCCAGCCAGTTGAACGGTTTCGCCACGAAATCCAGTTCCACACCTTGGTGAATCGCATTGACCCCACTCATGTTGATGCTGATACGGTCTACAAAAACACCTTCGCCATTTTTTAAATCGATACCACGACTCATCGTTTTGTTCATCCACTTGGTGTGATACAGGTTCAAGTTTGCCGTCAGGAATTTAGAACGGAAGCCATAACCCAATTCCGCCGAGAACACTTTCTCATTCACCGCATCCGGGTTGGTCAGGTTACTTGTAGTAGACTGCAGGAAAGCGCCTCCCGAGAAGAAAGGAGCACGGCTGATATAACCGATATTGGCAAACAGGTTGTGATTTTCAGTCAGGTTGTAGTTCAAACCACCTTTCACTGTCCAGCCCAGGAAATTGACAGTTTCTGATTTCGCATGATCCGCATCATAGTAGAAGCGGTCGTAACGCCAGTAACCCGTATTCGAAATAGAACCAGCCACAAACGCACTCAGCTTATCCTTATTGTATTCAGCCTGCGCAAAGACCCCTTCCTGCACTGTATATCCATCGTAGTCACGATAGACCACATCACCTACCTGCAACTTCTGATTGACGAAAGCACTGCCGGCAGCTGCAGCGGCATTGTTGGCAACCAGTACATTCTGACGAGAAGAAGAGTCTATAAAATAGTCGCCTCCATAAAGATCACAAAGTTCATTGGTATGTACACCCTTATAATAACGGAAATCTACACCCCCATAAAAGTCGATATTCTTACCAAACTTCGTCGTATAAGTAGAAAGCAAACCAATCCAGGTATGTTTGTTGTAAGACTTCGACATGGCCATTCTGGAACCGTTTTCACTTTCCTGATTCAATTTATAAATCTCATCATAAGCAAACGTACCATCCTCGTGACGGAAAGTCGTATTCAACGTACCATAAGAAGCACCGTACCAGTTACTCCGGTCGGTCGATTCCAGCCCTTGTCCGGCATATCCATATCCATTACCGATAGAAGCATAAAGCGCTGTACTCAAAGATGACTTTTCATCAATCTGCCACAAATGATTCAACGAAAGCTGAGGTTTATGATAGGCATTGCGGGCAGACGTTTTTCTTTCCCCATTCAAGCCATAGCCATAAGTAGGATTATACTTATATGGACTGTCCCCGTTCATGTATTTCTTGGCAAGTGTCTGCCAGCCTTCGATGGTCAGTCCGTCGTTGTTGTTACGCTGGTTGTGCCACTGGGGAGCTCCAAAAGCTGTAAACGACAGCTGATGATTGTCATTGATACGCTTTGCAATGTTGATGAACCAGTTGTAAGCCTCATATTCCGTTCCCTGAATATATCCGTCAGCCCAAGTCTTGGCACCCAACAGTGTCAAAGCCCATCCCGACTTGCTCATACCTGTCGACACATTGAACATGATTTTATTGTATCCGTCATTTCCCATCGCATAAGAAACGGACCCTCCTTTCTTGGCCTCTACCGAATTGGTCACAATATTGATTGAACCACCTACTGAAGGAGCTGACACTTTGGAGGCACCCAAACCACGCTGCGTCTGCATACTGCGAGTCACATCAGAGAGTCCGGCCCAGTTGGACCAATAAACGCCACCCCATTCCATGTCGTTCATCGGCACACCGTTTATCATCACCGCAATGTTCTCCGATTCAAAACCACGCATATTGATACGAGAATCACCGAAACCTCCTCCCTGTTTAGTGGCATAAACCCCAGGTGTCGATTTCAGAATTTCCGGAAACTCTTTTGTTCCCAATTTCTCCTCGATAAACACCGGTGCTACCGTCGATACAGCCACCGGAGTCTTACGGGCGATGGCCACGGAAGAAGTAATGACGACATCGTTCAACATGACTGCATCCGGATGCATCTTGATGACTCCCAAATCAACAGAAGCGCCCTTCCGGGTAATCTTCTGTTTCAGGTCTTTGTAGCCTACATACTTGAATACCAATGTAGAATTAGCAGCCACACTTTGCTTGAAGTAGCCGTCAATGTCGGTCACCGAACCTTGTGACAGACCTTCCACTATAACAGCGGCACCTACCAAAGGCTCACCTGTTTCTGAATCAACAAGCTGACCTTTCACTGTAGTAGTCTGAGCGAAAGCAGACACACTGCATACAGCCATCACGGCCATCAACAGGAAATGAATTAGGTTTCTTTTCATAATTCTGTTTTTAGTTAATAGAATAGTGTTAATTGAACATTAATAAATGTTTCTTAGTGCAAAGGTAGCGAATATAATCCAAATAAATATTACATATACACGACATTTTTTAGGAAAGAAAAAACTTTTTTTTCATCAATTTGGTACATGCTTCCTTTATATTTCTAACTTTTTTCTTTTTCCTGTACAAAGCTTTCCTTATATTTACACAAACAATTAAACCTGAATCCACATGAAAAATAAAATGACCCTACTGGCATTGGCCGCCACCGCATGGTTGGCCACCGCAGCAAACACGCCCGCTCCCAGAAGCGTAGAAAACCCCTTCATCGAGTCAGCCAACACCATGACGCTCGACATTTCGAAGGTGGAACTGAGCGACACGGCTACAGTGCTCTATACGGACGCCTATTTCCGCCCGCACTACTGGATTAGAATCAGTTCCGAATCTTACCTGCAAGCCGACGGTAAGAAATATGCCTTGAAAGGCACGCAGGGCATTGAAGCCGATTCTCTTTTCTGGATGCCCGAAACGGGAGAGGCCTCCTTCCGACTGAGCTTTGAACCTCTCCCCCAAAACACACGCTCGTTCGACTTCATCGAATCCGATTGCGACGATTGTTTCAAGCTGTTCGGCATTGACCTGACGGGAAAAACGGAAGCCACCCTGCCGTCCGACATCCCGGCCGAAGTCATCCGTGCGAACGAGGCCGTACCTTCTTCCCTTCCCGCTCCCCTGTTCAAGATGGGCGAGACCGTGGTACACGTCCATTTTTCAGGCTATCGGAAGGAACTGGCAAAGGAAGTGAATCTCTATGTCAATACCCTGCTGAACGGCCAGCAGTCTTACACAGCCCCTATCAATGCGAATACGGGAGAAGCTGAATTCAAGTTCTGGCAGTATGGCTCCGCACAGGCTTTTGTGCTTGCAGGAATAGGGGTAAACAGGTTCTGGCTGGCTCCAGGCGAAGAAATTAACTTGTATATCGACATGCACCAAAGCGGACAGATGCTCATGGACCGCCGGACGCAGAGAAAACAAACTCCTCCCTTCAAAAGTATACCGGGATGTTACGCTACAGGCACATACGCCAGCCTGACCTCTCCCGTATTGTATCCGGATAAACCTTATAGCATGAATCTCTATTCAAGGGAATTTGCCGACTACAAGATGACGGCCGCCGAATATACCCAGCATGTCATCCAACTTTACCAGTCACTCTCCGACAGTATCGCACAAAGCAGCCTGCCACCGGTGGGCAAAGAACTGGCCCTGCTGAAATTGAAACAGGAAGCAGTGGAAGCCATGGCGCAAGGCGACGCCATCCGTACCTATAATTACCGGATGATACACAACCAGTGGGACCGCAACAAACCGCTGGACCTGAAGATTGACTCGCTGACGGCCGAAAACCGCGCCGCATTGTGCAAGCTCTTCCCTATCGCCGACGAGCAACTGCTGATGGGAGAAAATATCATGTACTATGCTTCTTGTTTCTCCAACCCACTCATTGCCTGGCCCGAGGAAGCGGGACTGAAAGGCACCTTCGCCGAAGACCTGCAACGGGTCTTTCCCTTGGTACAGAAAGCCGCGAATATCTCACTGACAGAGGCCGACCGGCACACGCTTGAAGGCGTACACAACCCGTTCTACCGGGATGCGATTCTGAAGATGCAGGAAAACGCACAGGCTGCACTCAAAGCGGTAGAAGGAAAGGCCGTCATCGAAAAGACGCCCGAAGTAGCCCCTGACAAACTCTTCGAAGCCCTCATCGCACCTTACAAGGGAAAAGTCGTCCTGGTGGATTTCTGGAACACCTGGTGCGGACCTTGCCGCATGGCCATCCGTGCCAACGAGCCACTGAAGGAGCAGGAACTGAAGAGCGACAACCTGGTATGGATTTACCTGGCCAACGAAACGTCTCCCCTCGTCGCTTACAAACAGGCGATTCCGAACATCAAGGGGAAACATTTCCGCCTGAACGACGAACAATGGAAGTATCTCTGCGAACAATTCAAGATTGACGGAATTCCTTCGTATGTACTGGTGGACAAGTCCGGACACTATCAGCTCCGCAACGATTTCCGTAACCACGAAGTCATGAAGAGTACCTTGAAGAAAATGATTGAATAATCTCAAACGTATCAGGTGAGTGCCAGAAAACAGATGAGAAGATAAAAGCGGCACATGCCGTAAATAACTGAAAAAGCCCACTCATTCACGCACAAAACAAGGTGAATGAGTGGGCCTTCTTTTTTTCAGGTATTCCGTTATTCCGTATGCAAAAGGTTTGAGCGGCCAAAGAGCCACCCGCTTCTCTACCCTACTTTATCCATTCCCGCCCCAGACTCAAGGTGCAGAGCGACTCGATGCGGATAGTGAAATTTCCCAAGCTGTTGGGCACATAAGGATACAAATCCGGATTCGTGCTGGAATACGGGAGGTACTTCACCTTCATCTCCCGGATAGTACCCCGCTTGTCGTAACGACCATCGTTGTTGTCCACCATGTAAAGGGTATCAATCAGCCCGTCCGCATCAAACTTTACGCCCCACAAAGTCACCGCATGAGTGGACCATGCTTTTCCGATATTCACAATGAACAGAATACCCTGTTGCGAAGACAATGCCTGCTTGATAATCGCATTAAAACGGTCGCGCTTCAAATCCATGCCCACGTACTCCGCACCCAGCGAATGGGAACCCAACTGTGCACGGAAGAATCCGGCTGCAGGATCCGGCCGGTCTGTATCATACAATTTCCGATAGAACACTCCGTTGAAAAACCAGTTAATGGCTTTTAGCGGATAAGCTCCCCGGTTGGAAAAATGCTTTTTATACAGCTGGAAAATCTCGCTGTGTAACATATCGGAAGGCACAGCTTGAGGACCTGTATAAGATTTTACTGCCTCCGTTTCACGGTTCTGCTGCAGCCACCAATGTATCAGGTTTGACGTTGCTGCTGCCCAGCACATCAGTCCGTCGCCACTAGGCGATACATCTGAAGGATCCACCTTGTTACAGTCAAACCAGCCGCAACCCTCCGCCCAAGGCAACTGCGTATGGTCCACATTCCACTGTCCGTCGGCAGGTGGCTTCACTCCATATACCCAAAGACTGGTTCCGGCAAAAGCATCCGGCTTAGAAGAATGGTCTTTTTGCAAATTCAACCGATAAGTCGTCTCCTTGCCTGCCTCCAACCTGTCAAACGGTTTCCCGTTCACCGACTCGGGCGCCTTTACCGTAATTTCCTGCCCGTCTATCCGAATGCGAATCCAACCATCGGTACGCAACGCCTCCGTTTCCTGTGGACTCAACAATGCCATCCGAGATCCATCGGACTGGATGGCTGGAGTAATCCACTGATAGCCGGATGGATTCTGCCACGTACCATTGCCCAAAGTAAATGAAAGCTGACAAGGCGTATACACTTGCACTTCAGCCTGTTGCAACTGCGTAGCGGTATATGACGCATCCTTGCTCTCCAATATAAGATGCAAACGATGCAACGCATGCGTGAAATGCAGTTGCACTGTTTCGCCTGCCTTCACACGAGCTTTTGCCCACAACAAATCCGAACGACGATACCCTTCTCCCTGCTGGTCGGTCGCCAGCGTATGAAGGTAATCGGACGAAGTCTGGCTCGCCTGATACAAACGACGCGCAGAGGCCACATGCCAGGCTGTAAATTCTACCTCTTCTCCCACTTCCGTCCAATAAAGTTCAGGCATCCATTTCCCGTTTGACAAACACAGAGCATAATGTTGCATGTGACCATCCTTCAGGTTACGGGTATGAACCATAATCGTATCTCCTTCCTCGAAACGACCGCTTCCGTCGACATTCATTGCCGCCCGTGATGTTTCCACTTCCATCTTCCAGTCAATCCGGCCCTCCGAAGAGGACGAAATTTCAGTCTCAGGCAAACTTTTAGAGCACGAAGTCATACAAAAGGGGTACACGATAATGCCCAGAAAGGCTGTAAGGTATACGATTTTTTTCATCATTTTCAGGTTCTTGGTATTTAACAATAAATTTTGTTTTTATGACAAGAGAACAAAAGAGAATCAAAAAAAGATTTTACCTAAGCTGGTATTTTAATATTTATTACGATACAATTGAACAGACCCCCTGGAAAACATGAAAGAAAATTCCTATGCAAATACCTCGACACAAACGTGTCAACACCTCGACACGTACGTGACGACCTCTCATCACGAACGTGACAAGACCTCATCACGTTCGTGTCGAGGAAAGAATGTTTCTTTCCATGACTTTTCACATCCTCATCCATTTGCTTTAATCTTTCGTCCCCTTGGTCCTGCATAAAATTCTTATCCGATTTGAGAAATAGAAAAATCTCTGTATCTTTAGCGCCCTAACCCTAATTATTTTTGACATGAAAAAAATCAGTAGAATCTTATGGATGACTGCAGTTTGTCTGGTCTGCCTGATGCCGATAAGTACCACGGCAGAAACCGTTATTTGCAGAGGAGTTGAAGCCCACACTTCCGGATCAATGCCCAAAGTAGGACAAGAGGCACCCGATTTCCGGGCAGTCAATGCGAAAATGGAAGAAGTCAGCTTGTCGGCTTACAAAGGTAAAAAAGTGATTCTAAACATTTTTCCAAGCCTGGACACACCGACATGTGCATTGTCTGTCCGGCAGTTCAATGCCAAAGCAGCAGGACTGGCAAACACCGTAGTGCTATGTCTTTCCATGGACCTGCCTTTTGCACAATCACGTTTCTGTTCTACCGAAGGACTCGACAACGTGGTGCCGTTGTCGGTGTTCCGCAGCCGGGATTTTGTAACGAACTACGGTCTGCAATTAACCGATGGTCCACTGGAAGGACTAATGGCAAGGGCAGTCATCGTGGTAGATGAAAATGGAAAAATCTGCTACACGCAACTGGTGGAAAATATCTCCAATGAACCAGACTATGAGGCAGCCTTGAAAGCTGTACAATGACCAATCACAAAGTGAAGGGATACGCTATTCCCTTCCTTTGGCATTGAAACGGAATCCCACGCCAAGCATCAGGTTGTTGGGGTCTTTGAAATCATGAAGCTGGTAGCCCACATGCAGGAAGAGGTTCTTGGTGATATCCGTCTTCAAGGCCAATACCTGATAAAATGCATTGGTGTCGGCCCCCTGACAAATGACATTTCGCCCGATACCCAGATTAATCGAAAAAATCGGCATCACGATTTCGGCCCGCAACGAAAGTCCGACAGCAAATTGTTCCCGGAAAGGAGGACGATAGAACTTGATGGTCTCTGCATCGGGAGTTGTTACGCTGTTGGCGATATGACGGGAAATATTCGCACTCTCATCGTACTGGGCATCCAATGACACACCGGCCCGGAAATAACGGCTGAAATTATACATCGGTGTAAAATTCAACCCCAAGATACCAAAAGAACCCGGTACCAGAATGGGAGTACCGTCTTCCAGAAACACCCCTTTCTTCCGGGTAGAGCCATACACTATCAAATCGTAACTGAGATAGGGTTTGAAAGCCGGACGCCGGAAGGTGCAGGCACATTCCGTTTTCTCACTTCCTCCAAAATAGCGGGTAATGCCGACACTGGCTCCCACCGTATTTACCCCCGCATTGGGATAACCCGTATTTCCGTTTGAAAAATGGGTGGCGGCAATTCCGGCCCGCAAACTAGTCTGTGCATCCAGCTGCCAATTCAACAGAAATTCCAGATGAATATAAGCGTTCACTTTAGAGCCGACCACCCGATTGAAGGGATTCGATTCGGCATCAAACTTTTTCCATCCGAAAGAGGCTCCAAAGTTCCATTCATAATCAAAAGACAGCCGAGGAGTAATACTCGCAATACGGGAAGTCTGAAACACATAGACAGAAAAAGGGTTCCCCAGCTCTGCCGAATTGAAAAACGTGTGGTATCCTACACCGACACCTTGTAAAGCATGGGGATACATTCGGCCGAAATACGAATCGGGAGCGAACTTAAATCCATATTTCAAGTGTGCCGACAGGTTTTTCCGGATAGGAGCAAAAGCTGCATTGTTCCCGGCCAAGAACTCATGGGTAGGAAACACATAGGCCGGCTTCAGGTCAAAACTTAGTGCATACACCATTTTATGAGAAAGGCTGTCACGACCGCCTGCATACAACGACAGGGCGCAAGTGCACAAGGCTGCACATGCATACATCCTGACTATGAATCTATTCATCTTCATTGGTAATGTCAAAAGGTATGATCAAATAGTCGAATGGAGTTGAACTGGAAAGCGTCCCGGAAAATATCATTTTCTTTCCGGTAAACGAATTGGAGAGATAAACCTTATAAGGTACATTATATTTCTTCATTCCGGTAAAGACTTCCAAGCGTACTTTCCTACCGGGTTCCAGTTTCTTTACCACCTCCAGGTTCTTGTCCAGCCCTGCATCCAGTCTTTGCTCCTGAACACAGAAAGGCACCTTCGTGCCATATAATCCCGGCACGCCATTCACCACATCCGGAATCTCAACCTGAGAAAGAGAATCTTCCAACAATTGCTGTACAGCTTCTCTCTCTATATTTCCACTGTTACTCAGCATGTAAAATTCCACTGTACGGGCTGAATTGCGGTAGGGATAAAAACACACTGTCACGGGCTGGGTACTGTGCAGGGTATTCACTACCATTTCGTCTACCGGCTCCAACATATTGTCATAATAAGAAAACTGACTCCAGTCGTATGCTACACTGTCTACCTGATATTTCCTGGTCGGTGCAAAAGAAATTTGAATCATCTTTTCTTCGTAACGGTTGCCTACCCTGATTGCAGCCTCAAACGGCCAGTCATAAAGGTTCTCTCCGGCAATCAGATGCAATTCGCGACTGTTGCTTTTTACCACCTGAAAATCCAAAAAGGAATTTTGGCAATGCACAATACCGGTTTCGCCCTCTTCAAGCGGAAGTAATTTTCTGTTTTTCCCTTCCAGGTCGGTGACAAACACGGACATATCCGACCGCAAATAATTTATATCTACAATACTCCAATTGTCCGTATCAAAACGAACCGTAACTTCGTTTTCTGTCTCCGAAAGAGAAACGGTTGGAGAATCCGTCAAAAATTCATCAATAAAGACCTCGCTGTTGCATCCGGCTAACACCGACATCAAACTTAGGATACTGCATTGCAGCATACAGAACGTGCTTTTCATCATACCCGCATTCATTTCATTCAAACGTGAATCATTTGCCGACAAACTGACTGACAGCTTCGGTCGCGTAAAATTAGAGTTTTTTTTTATATGACAAATAGAATCTCATAAAAAAGCCCGCCATTGAACGATTTTTAGCAATGACGGGCTCTTACTGATTTTCCTCTTTATCTACATACGATGTTTCCGACAGACTGAATTCCGGAGAATGCTGACACATCCCTTGAAAGGAGAAAGCAGATTCCCGGCTATGGTATTCGAAGCATGAAGTCCCCGACCTGGCAGACCGAAGTGCAGGTCTTTTTCCGGACAATCGACGGAACGTACCCACGTGTGGCACCAATAATCCCAAATGGCCAGGCGGGAACCGAAGTTGCTATGACAGAACCGGGCCTCGTCACTGTGATGAATCTGGTGCTGATAAGGGCTCATCAACACCACTTCCAGCCACCGCGGATAGCTCAACGGCACGGAGGAATGGCGAAGATTGGCACCGGCCATGAAGAACAGAAAACTGAACGAGTTGACGCCCCAGATAGTGGCCCGGGCCACCAGATGATTGTTGAAATAAAAGAAAAATCCGGTCACCAGCACAAAAGCCGCCATACCTTGCAGGTTCTGCAACAGAATTTCCACGGGATGCATGCGATAGAGTGTAAACGGATTCATGACCATGGCTGAATGATGCACTTTGTGAAACTCCCACAGATAACGGTTGCGATGCAGGTAGTAATGGGTGACAAAGACAAAAAAGTCTTTCACGAGAAACAAAATCACGGGATAGCAGAATGCCACCCACAGACTGGAAGAAGCGTCCGGACGAGGTCCAAGCCATTCGGTCAGCTGCATGGACATCGCGTAGGCCAGCATGGATCCCACCGACAGGTAAGGTACGATGCATACCGCCTTGAAGCACAAACCAATGAAGAACAGACCGTAGTCCGTACGGGCTGAACCGCTCCACCAGTTACGTCTGGCAAACAATTCCCTCCAGCTTTCCGCCAACGATTTTCCATGTACAAAATACAAAAGGCAAAGCCCTATCAGTCCGGACATCAGAAGATAACCGATAAAGACTCTCCGTGCCGGGTCGAACAAATACGCCACTGGCAACCAGACTGCTTCTTTAAATAATTCCATCCAATTCATTTTCTGCGTTGATTTTATAAATGTAATTCCAGGGTCAGCATCATGTTGAACGGAGCCGAGGGAATGATGCCCGGCCCCGGATAGCCTGTAGCCCTGCGGGTCATATAAATCTCGTTCCCGATGTTCTGCAAAGAGAGTACCATCCCCGCATAACGGGTGGCTTGGTAGCTGACACTTGCATCTACCACACAGAAACCGGGAATGGCTCCATAGATACCGTACACTCCGTCGTTGGGGTCCATCGGTTCATTGGAAGCGTCGGTGTACTGGAAAGAGGTACCGCTCACCTGCACGGCTGCCGAGAAGCGCCGGAAATTCAAATTGAGTCCTCCTTTCAGGTTATACAACGGCACAAACTCTATCTGCTTCCGGGACTGCCCCAGGTAACGGGAGCCGGTCACAGCCACACTGGCATAGACTTCCGGCTTCAAGTCTTCGTGAATCACCCGGGCAAAGGAAGACAAATCGACAGAACAGGTACTTTCCACCCCATAACTGATACCGTTCCCCACATTGTCGCGGTAACGGTGGTAGGTGCCCTTCATCTCCGGATTCTCCCGATAGTATTCTCCGATGCGGTTACCGTAGTAGAGGAAAAAAGCACTGACATCATAACTGAGCAAACTCTTCCCGCGGGAACGGACTCCCACATCACTGGAATAGCCCGACTCATCTTTCAAGTCGGGATTGACAGCCAGTCCGGGCGATACGGTACGCATGTCATTAAACGTAATGGCCCGGTAATTCCGGGTGACATTGGCATAGAACTCGGCACGGGGCAACTTGCACGAAGCCGCAATTCCGGCCAAGAGGATGGTCCGGTTCTTATGCACCCGGTCTTTCAGCACATCGTTCTGTAGCTGGGGAGTTCCGTCGGTGTACGCCACGCGGTAGTGTGACAACTCACCCAAAATCCCGGTACGGATAATCTCGAAACGCAAGCCCGGCACCACGGTCCACTTCTCTCCCAGACGGAGGGAAGCCTCACTGAAGCAGGCCAGGTTCAAATTGGGATAGCGGTAGAAAGAATGCAGGCCGACCCTGCCGTTCATGTCCGACAAATCCGTGGTCCGCTCCACCGGCGTGAAATCGGGGTCTTTTCCCCGGCTGCCCGGAGCCTGTTCCCCCGTATTCCGCCCCTGATAGTATTTCATGCCGACCACCCACGAAGATTTCACCTCCGACCGTGGAAGACGGAATCGCTTCAAGTAGCGGGCCTCCATGCTCCAGTTGACAAAGATGCCGCGCTGCAGGTCCCGCTCCACATTCTGAGGGTCGGGCGACCCCACCCGCTTGGTGTGGTATCCCACCGTAAAGCGGCGGGCATACAAACCGACCGCATAGAAATTCACTTCATCCCCACTCTCCTCAAAGGTCTTCCGGTACTTGAACGACAGAATGTTCCAGTCCACCATGAACCAGTTGCGTTCCCGGTTACTCTGGTAGGGATTCTCTGCAAACATCTTGTCGGTCAGTCCGCCGGGCTGATGTTCCAAATAATGGTATTTCAGCACATCCAGCTTGTAGAGTTCATACGTACTGGGCCGGTAGAAAAACTGACCTAACACGCTGTATCCTTTGAAATCGGCATTAGGACGACAGCCGTTTCCCTTCTTGACTGTTCCCGACAGGTAGTAAGCAAATTTGCCCAGTGTACCCGACAGGCGGGTATAGGAACTCAAGAAGCCGTAACTACCATACGACACGTGCTGCCGTACCTCCACTTTCTTGTCGGCCGAGGGCTCCGATAGCTTGAAGTTCACCATCCCCCCAAATTGTGAGCCGTACTGCAAGGCCGAAGCCCCACGGAACACCTGCACCTCCTTGATGTCGTTGGCATTGGGGGTGTAATAACTTTCGGGATAACCCAACGGGTCGGCACTGATGTCGTAGCCGTTCTGCCGCATGTTGAAATTGGAAGAACGGTTGGGGTTCAGTCCCCGGGTACCAATGTTCAGTTGCAGACCGCCCTCACTTCCTTCCTGAATCGTGATGCCAGGCACGTTCCGAAACAACTGACGGGTATTATTGGCCGCCTTGTTGAACAGCATATTTTCCGTCAAAGTCACGTTGCTTTTCTTGCCGGCAAAAATCATGGCCTCCTCCACATCCCGCATAAAACGCTGCCCCTGTTCCTTGCGGGAAGAACTGCCTTTCACCTGCACCTCACCCAGCATATATTCCTGCGGGCGGAAAGACAAGTCGCACCGCACGGAATCGCTCTCCGTCAGCTGTACATTGACATAGGCCACCTTGTCGGGCTGTCCGCAGCGACGGAACATCAACGAAAGGAAGGTGTAGTCGGGACGCTTCACGGTAAGTGCATACCCGGTTCCTTTTTCATTGGTCAGCACCTGTACCGACTGATTACCCGCCAGTCCGAAGATTTCCAGACAAACAGGTCCTTTCACTTGCCTTTCTTCCCATTGGATGTCGCCGTAAAGATGCAGCAGCGACTGAGAGAATCCCGGCACTGCCCATCCGATGCTTCCACCACATAAAATGATACACAATAAAATCTTTCTCATCTTTCCTCCGTTTTTAATCGCCCTCCTCGCCGTCGCTGTACGTTACCGTAAGCCCCAACGCCGACACTACTTCCGTTTTCAAGATTCCGACCACTTTTTGCAATTCCGCATACACCCGCTTCAACTTCTCCGTTCCTTCCGGAGTTTCAGCCAACCGGGCCAGATCGGCAGTCTCATCATCCAGCTCGGCATGCAGTGCCGTGAACACCTGTTCCATTTTTTGCAGAATCTCCGTTCTCTTGGAGGGAGGAAGGTACTCTCCCAACATCGTAGCAAAAGAAAGCGCTCCGTTCTTGGCCGACGAAGCTCCGTAAGGATAACCGTCGTAGAAACGCTGGAAAGCCTGAACAGACCGAACCAACAGGCGGGTGGAAAGTCCCTCTCCATGGTAATAAGCTTCTACCGTCATCGGCTCCGGCTGATGGACTGAGACTCCATAAATACCCATCGGAATGCCGACCTTGGCCGTCCGGATGTGGGCTTCAAAGTTACTCATCAGCAGGTTGAGCACCACGTTCAGGCTGCCGCCCACGGAGAAATCATCGTTGCGCACAAAATTATCGCCACCTTTCTCATAAGACGCATACACCGCCTCAGCCTGCTTCACCAACAACCGGGTCAATGCCGGGAAGAAAGACAGATACTCTCTCCCCGTCTCTCCCGTCAAATCCACACGGTCCGAATACAGCAAATAATCCAGTGCCGCATAGCCCAAGGCATTGGGCGACAACACCCCACGGTCCAACCGTTCCGATAAGTCCTCTACTGAATACCGATTCCGCACCGCATCCTCCAATTGTGTTTTATTCACCGGGAAACGGGCCGATACCGCATACAAGCCATAAAGTTCTCCCACGAAATAAGGCTGGTCGAAAATAATGAGGTCTTGCAAGGACAAGAAAGCGGCCTCATACTGCCGCTTCAGCTCCACCAATTTTTCAGGATATTTCTCCAGTTCTCCAGCCATTTCATCCAAACGCTTCACCTGGGACAAATAACCGGCATAGGCGGGTAATATCTGTTGCCGATACCAAAAATCCAGGTATTGCGGATCAATCTTGGAGTTTCCATTGTATCCCTTAATGGGGGTGTACACACACGAGGTAAACCCCACCATGCCACACAGCAAAAGCAGGCATATCCACACAGAATTCTTCATGTCAGGTCAATGCATTTTTTAGTGAAAATACTGATGTACCTTTTCGATGGCTGCGCTGATGGAACCCTCCTGCACCCCGGTGAGACGGTCTTTCTCCCACACGCCGGTCTCACCTTGCGTCAGTCCGTCATACAGGGCGACCGCCTGTTCCCACGTAATCCGGGATTTTCCAGCCTCATCCTTCACAAACGGAAGGGCCAAGATAAACCCAAGTGCCTCTCCCATGGAATGGAAGTAACCTTCGCTCGGCACCGAGACCGTCCGTTCCAGAAATGTCTGGCTTTCCCGCAAATAATATACCGTACGCAAGGAAAACAACTTGAGCATCTGCCCACGAATAGAAACCACCTGCTTCCGCACTTCCTCCAGATTGTGGTCTCCAATGGCCTTCCGTCCCTTGTAAAAAGCCTGATAGACCGACGTATTGATGCCACTCAGGCCCTGCATGCCCACCGCTTCCTTTTCAATATAGTTGGCCAGGAACAAAGGAGCCAGCCGATTCGGATCCACGTCCAACGTACCCAAATAGCCATAGGCAATGTCCCAGCAATGCGCCATTTCCGTATAGTTCTTACCAGCCACCGGCGATGCATTGTCTGCTTTCAGGGCCTTTTCCAGAAAATAATTGACCTTGTCCAGTGTCAAAGCGCCCATCAGGGCTTTCTGGATGACCTGCCCTAATTCCACCCCTTTTTCGTCGAGCATCCGGGATTCTTCATTCGATACGGCCACCGTACCCGATACGCCTGGCTGCGCTTTTCGACTGACAGCCTCACTACTCACCAGTGCATACAGCTGGTCTGCCAGTCCGGAAATACGGTCGGCTACCGGCTTTCTGAGCGCTTCATCTGTCGGAGACAAGGCAACCGCAATAACATTCCGATAACTTTCCAGCTGTTTGGAGAAATTACTCTGTGTCTTGCTGTTGATGGCATTGTTGAAATGACGGAAAGCCAGAATTATTTCTTTCGACTCCCCAATGTCTACCGTAGAAATTCCGTTTTGAGTAAACTTATATTCCATCAGGAGCTCCTCCTTCTTCTCTTCGGTTGAATCGGTCATTCTTTCCAGTTCTTTTTTCGCACAACCGGAGAGCAGACAGACTACACTCCCCATACAAATCCATAAGGTGATTTTTTTCATTTGATAAATTATTTAAGTTAAGGTAAATACATGGCTTTTGAATAAATCAGGTAGTCCACCCCGTAATCAGTGATATGGAAGGATTCCGCGTTCCGGCTATACTCGTACTGCATGCCGTAGAACGTATCGTCGGCATCTCCATTGACATAGAATTCCGAAGAGACATCCACCCTCCCATACGGACTGAGGAACACGGCAAAATAGAAGAGGTCGCCACTCTTCTTTTCAATCGTGTATTTCCGGTCCGCCTGCTTGCCGGAAAAAGACAATACTCCGTTACGTACCTTGGAAGTAATGCAGTTCTTCCCGTCGTACAAGGTGTCGACCACCAACCGGTTATCGGTGTCCAAGTACTGAATCACCATGGCCGTCAGATTGGTCGGGTCCTGCCGGTTGTGAATGTCTGCCCGTGCATAGAAATTCAACTCTATTGAATAAGTATTTTTATCCTCCATCTGAAATTCGTCCGACGGAGTAACCCCCCAGTCGCCCGGATGCTTCGGGAAACAGTTGAAAGATACTCCCAGCTCCAACGGCAGCTTGTCGGCTTCCTTCAAGGAGATAAACTTACTATAATCCTCGGGCGGCATCTCCGCCGTTTCTTTCTGACAACCGACCAGCAGCACGGCCATTCCTACCCATACATAATATTTCATACGTTTCTTCATTTATCCATTCAATTAAATTTTATTCGGGCGGTATAAGGCCCTGCCACTCCTTCCCATTCCAGACTTCCTTTCTCTACAAACTCCTGAAACACGACCTCCTCGTTGAACTTCAGTCCGGGCAGGAAAAAGACTCCCTCTTCAGTAGCCATATATCCCGACCCCAACGCCGTGTAATACGTGCTGCCATCGTAGCCTTCCACCGTCTTTTCCGGCTGCTCGTTCTTGTAGAACAGCTCATACTGCAAACGGTCGTAACGGGCCACCCGTTCTCCATTCTTCCGCGTATGTCCATAATGGTAAGTCATACGGTCGTCCATCAGTGTATAACCAAAATCCATGGTGCTCTGATACACCACTTCTCCAGTTGCCGTCAGCAGAATCTGCAAGACACAAGGACGCCGCGATTTCTGGTTGCCTGTGGCAAAAGAGCGTTTCCGGAACCGTTCTTTCCGGTCAATCCGCCGTTGCATCCGTTCCTTCCATTCCTCCATCGGGAAATCGAGAGGAGTCAGTTCAATCCATTCGGAACCTTCGTCCAGATAGTTCGCCGTACGCAGCACAATCTTGTCTTCCTCCACACGTACCGAAGAGAAGCGGTTTTCCACATTGACTTCAAATCCTTTTAGCTGGTCGAGCATGGTAGGCGTCGTCAAAATCAGGTTCAATCCCTCCGCCACCTTTATCTCATAGTTTGCCTCCGTCACCTCCAGATTGAATTCCGGCACATAATAGGTTTTCCGCTCCATTTCCGTTTGGTCAGCGTCCGACTGCCGGTAAGCAATATCCGTCAGCATCTTCAAGGTGCCGTCGGGTTGGAACTTTACAAACAGATTATAGCCTCCCACGCCCAGACGGCGGGATAAGATTTCAGGATACAACGAGTTGTAGTTCGTCTTTATATTTTCGGTGATATTCGTATTCAAATAATTATCTACTTGCGGGAAATAACGCACCAGCCATCCATTTTCCGCTTGGCACAAGCGTTCCCGGAAATCCTTTGCCGCCGACAAGTCCTCAATATTGCGCACCGGAATGGATTCCTGCTTGCTGCACCCCATACCTAATCCGCAAGCCATCATTATATAAAAAATCAATTTTTTCATCACATTGTTTTTTGTCACGATGCCGGAGCATCATGTGGTTGTTTATAATGTTTGAGAGAAGCTGAAATGACCCGGGTCAGCTGCGCTTCCCTGCGAATCTTAAAGTTCTCCCATAAAAACTCATCGACAAAAGCCATTTTACGCTGCAATGTCGCCTTGGCCCCTTCACCCCCCAATTCTTGTGCCGTATTTAAACACTCATTGATTTCACTGACAGACAAACATACCAGCATACTCAGTGTCTCGGCAAAATCACAAAGGGATGATTCCATTGCTCCATTGCTGAAGAAACCTTTCTTCCAACTGTAAGGCGTACCATGAAACGAATACTCCCCTTTGGATACATCCGCACTTTTCGACCAGTCATAATAAAAAGACGATGGATTGAGTGCCGCAAACTTGTCGAGTAAGGAAGGTCGTCCTTGTACCAGCCGTTTGGCAAAAGCAAAAGTCGCCATCCGCACATACGGGAAAAGGTTTTCTGCCGTTGCTGTAGAAAAACGATCGACCCCAAACACCGGAAGAACAGCTTCCCCCAAAGAGGTATTAATTTCACCTATCTGCAAGGAATTCAAATTGACATCTCCCCACAGAAGGATTTTCCGGGGAACATATTCCTTCACGAACGGCGTACCACCGGCCTGTTCAAAAGGTACTATCCACAAAGCCTTCAAGGCCTCCAGCAACGGACGAATTTTCTCCCGATTGGGCGGCAGGTTGTCAGGCCAGTCTGTTTCTCTGTAAGGCGTCCGGGTGTACCCTACCTCTATATTATAGGGGCGAGTAAATTCTTCCGACAGCCATTGGTCCAATTCGGTTTGTGCTCCAGGTTCCGAAACAAAAGGATACTGAACGGGCATCTCTACCTTCTGACATCCACCTCCCAGGCAACCGACCCCTATCAAGAGCAATAAATAAATCTGTTTTCGCATATCATTATAAGTTTACGGATTAATAAAAGTTACCCCCTCGGGCAAAGAGAGCGTTTTGCGGGAATCCTCCGGCTGCAACACATAACGTGCCTTCTTGGCCTCTCCCACCCGGTTGCGGTCTACACTGATATTGAAACGGCGTAAATCGAACCAGCGGAGTCCTTCGTGAATGAACTGCTGCCGGGGCACCTCACTGACATAGTACAGAATAGCGGCCTGTTCTTGCGTAAGCGGACGATAAAAAGGCTGTATCCGCTCCCGGTCGGCAGGTTTCACATTCTCGATTTCAGTACCCGACAACTCACTCCCGATACCATCCGCAATATGCTTCTGGTTGATGAACGTAATCAAGTCATCTTTGGCCAAATCAGCACGGCCCGTCATGGCATAGGCTTCAATACGGTGCAGAAAAACTTCTTCGGTGGTCAGCAAGACATTCTGTGTGTACTGTCCGCGACGTTCGTTCAGCAATCCATCAGCCGACTGAAAATGGGTAAATTTCGGCCAGTAGGCACGGGTCCGATCAAGCCTGTGCACCGCTTTGAAATAACCTTCTATCTGCCGGATACTTTTAGACGAAAAACGCTGGAAAACCTCTTCATATGATACACTTCCCAGTCCGTAGCGGTCGGTCTTGTAGTTTTCTTCCCAAAGGCTCTCCACCGTAGTAATCAGCAGGTTACTTGGATTATCCTCCGAGGCATAACCTTCCACCATCTCCTCCACGGATTTCTCCTTATATTCCTGATAAGGCAAAATGGCTTTCTTCACGTCCGAACCCAATACGTAAGTAGCATAATCAATCACCTTTTGCCACTGACCCGTATAGGCAAAAAAACGGACGGCCAGCGCATAAGCCGCCTTTTTATGAAAGTGGTATTTTTTCTTCTGATAATACTCGTCCTTCACCCAAGCCAGCCCATAGGAAAGGTCTCTTTCAATCTTCCGGTAAGTGTCCTGCAAGTTCTCTTGCGGATAAGACACCCACGCATTTTTCTCGGATTTCTCCACATAAGGGATGCCAGGCAACCCTTTGTTGGTTTCCTCATCGGCAAAAGGCGGCGCCCAGATATTGGCCACCATGAAATGCAGGTAAGCACGAACCAGAAACGCCTCGGCATAAAGGGCCTGCAACTGCGGGTCTTCCTTGTCCGGATAAGCGGCCAGCAATTCCAGCGCCTGATTGGCCTGAGCGATTCCCCGGTAACAATCCAGCCAATACAGCTTGGGAGAATCCAAATCTTCCTCGTGGTAATCGTTCCAATAAAACATGGCCTCGTTCAACCGTGAAGCCGGCAATTTCGCACTCCGGTCGTCTACATTGTCCGTCCGCAACTCCAGGAAACGGAAATAACTGGCTTCCGGATAAGCAGCCGTCAGCAGCTGGGCAATCTTTTCTTTGGAGTCGACTTCCGTATGGGTATTCGAATCGGGATACTGTTCCAGAAAATCATTGCAGGCAGACAGCACGAGGCAAACCGCTCCCAAAAGGGAGGAAACATATCTATTTATTTTTCTCATATTTTCTATTCATTAAAAACTTAACTGAACCGACATACTGTACGTTCTGGGGGTGGGAGAAGAAACCCCTCCGGAATTGATGAACTCCGGGTCTCTTCCCTGCAGTTTCTTATCCGCATAAATCAAAAAAGGATTGGTCACCTGGGCATACAGACTGAGACCTTTCATCTTCATTTTCTCACAAACCGAGCGAGGGAAAGTATAGCCTAGCGAAAGACTCTTCAAGCGCACGAAACTTCCGTCGGCCACATTCACCTGCGAATAGTTATAGGTGTTGTAAGCCCGCTCCACATTCTCTTTTCCCATCAAACTGTAAATGTCATATCCTGGAATGACGGGAATGTGCTTGGTCTGTTCATCTCCCTTCACCAGCCAGCGGTCTCGATAACGGGTAGTGAACACATTCAGGTCGTTGTATTCCGGGTCAAACGTCGGACTGATCCGCACTTTGTTACCCATCCGGGAAGTCAGAAACACGGAGAGACTCCAACCTTTGTAACGGAAAGTGTTTTCCAAGCTAGTAGTGATAAACGGCTCAGAAGGGCCCTCATACAGCAGATAAGACCGGTTATAAGTCGTATCATAGAAGTTGGCCCCCGCAATCTGCGAATAGTCGTTGGACGACAATGGCAGATTGCCAAAATAAAACTGGGGCAATCCTCTATCCGTCAGTCCCCGGAAATCGAAAGAATACAGCCCTCCCCGGGGAAATCCTTCAATATTCCCCCGCCCGTTGCCTGCCACCATGTCGAAAGTGGTAGGTTGGTTCAGCAGACGGGTTATCTCCTGGTGATAGAATGAGAAGCCCCAGACTGTATTCCAGCTGAAATCTTTCTGCCGGATATTCTGCGTATTCAGCAGAAAATCAAGGCCCACGGTCTTCATATCCCCAAAGTTCATCCATTTTTTGTACTCCCCTCCGATACCGGAAGTCTGTACCCAGTCAATCAAATCGAACGAACGGCGCGAATACACATCCAACGAACAGCTGATCCGGTCATTCCAAAAAGACAGGTCGGTTCCCACATTGAACTCATACATTTTTTCCCAAGTGAGGTCACGGTTTTCCAGGTGCTGGATGTAAATGGCATATTCCCTATCGGAGATATCCTTACGGAAGGTCAGACGGCTGTCGTATACCGGCAAGGAATTGATGGCTTCACTGTTCATCTTGGCCACCAACCCGTAACTCATACGCAGGGAAAACTGATTCCAAAAATTACGGAAAGGTGCAAAAAACGATTCCGCATCCACATTCCATTTCACCCCCACGTTCCAAGTAGGCAACCATCTTACCCGACGACCGATTCCTGCCGCATTGGAACCTTCGTAATTACCTACCAGATTCAGAATATACCGGTTCCGGTAGTCGTAGGTCAAAGAGCCGGAAAGAACGACGTCACGCTCATGGCGGTCGTGCAAGGAAAAATAGTCCTCCCCTTCATTCAGTATCTTTTCAAACACCAGCGGCGAAGTCATGACACTGTTGGCCCGGTTAAAACCGATACCGTATCCCTTGAAAGCATCGGATGACAAGTCGTTCATTTTCACTTCGGCAAAAGAGAACCACTTGATCCGGTGTCCGCCCCATTCGTGAGAATAATCCAGTGAGGCTCGTCCCAGATAACTGTTCATTGTCTGTGACGATTTCTGGTAAACCCCACCCATGGGCAGAATCACCTGCGGCTCCCTCTTCTCCGGACGGTAAAGGTAAATATTGTGCTGTCTTTCCAACAAGCTCCGGTCGGCCCGGTACGCCCACAGCACATTGGAGTTCTCTCCCAGAAAATGCGCCATCCCCGTCACCGCCATACGGGTATTCAGCAAAAGCGACAGACGCAGTTTCTTGACAGGTTCCCATTCCCCGCTTAATGAGAAACGAAAATCGGACACCCGGATACGCATGTAATTTTCCTGATACTCTTGAAGAATATTAAATGGTGCCCAGTCGTTCCGGTAATATTCATAATTCCCGGCCTCATCGTAAGGGCGCAACGTACGGGACGTATTCAACGCATAATTGAACGGGTTGATGTCAAAATCACGCTTATAAGCTCCTGCCTCCAGATTCCGGATGCGTGGAAACGTTCCCGGGGCACGCTGTTCACGGAAGTTGGCCTGGAGATTGGCAGATACTTTCAGACGGGGAGACAGGAAGAAACTCGAATTCAAGAAACCCGTAAAGCGCTTCACCTTCTCGGCTACCGTTTCACCCGGATCATTGTAAAAACTCACGGAGGCATAAGTGGCCGATTTCTCTCCCCCATAACTCAAGGACAAAGAATGATTTTGTGTCAGCGACTGGGTATAGATGTGCTTGATCCAATCGGTATTATACGTGGATGCCTTATGTAAAAACGCCCTTCTGGCTTCCAACGTATTGGGTAAACCGAATCCGCCTTGCTGAAAGGTATCGATAAGCTGATACATTTGGGAATACACCCCTCCCCTTCGCCCATAAAGGGCACGATTCATCGTAAAATAGCCTTTGTTCTCCATCTCATGATAAACTTGCATCGTTTCGGCACTGTTCATCATGTCAAATTGTGTATAAGACGGTCTGAGCCGCAAAGAAGTAGTCAAATTATACGTCACATTGAGTCCTTTCCCGCGTTTGCCGGCCTTGGATTCCACGACGATGACTCCGTTCATCCCCCTGGCCCCATATAAGGAAGTGGCCGAAGCGTCTTTCAACACTTCAATACTTTCAATATCTGCCGGATTCAATCCGGCCAGTGTAGAACTGACTAGCGTAATGGCATCACCGGAGGCCAGCTGTTCCTCGTTCAATGCCACCATATCCTCCACAACAGCTCCATCCACCACCCACAAAGGCTGCACATTTCCGTGAATGGAACTGCCGCCCCGGATGTTAACTTTCGGAGCCGCCCCGAAAGTGCTGGAAACAGAAGAGATATTCAACCCCGGCGCTTTTCCTTCCAACAGGCGACTGAAATCGGCTTGGGGTGCCGAAAGGAAGTCTTGGGTAGAAACTTTGGTGACAGCCCCTACAAACAGTCGGGAATTCACCTTACTATATCCCGTCACGACCACCTCAGCCAAGGCCTGCACATCGGATTCCAACACGATGCGCAATTTCTTTTCAGACTTGACAACAAACTCATACGGTTTCATCCCAATATAACTGACGGTCCATTTTTCACCCACAGAAGTACGAATTTCAAACTGACCGTTCAAGTCTGTGACAACACCGCTTTTCTTTCGTACATTTTGTACAGCAGCTCCAATTAACGGCTCTCCACCGACATCCGTAACCACACCTCTTACCACGATTTGTGGAGCAACTTCATAAGCCTCATAAGAAGTGCCTGCATATAAGTAGCTTATATGCAAAAGGAAAGATAGGGCCAACAGGAACCCTACGTTGTGATTTTTATCCATAAAATAGTTTGGTTAAGGTTTTTTACACAAGTAAAAATTTTCTTTGCAAAAATACGACATGCCTGTTTCATGGAAAATCACCAAAAATGGCTATTTTACCTATTAGCAAACGACAGAATATCCCTACATATAGGGATTGTTTTTCGCGTACGACGAACCCATAATGTCAAGGATTTTATGTACATTTGTCTGAGATTCTATTTTAAACCACACAAACGTATGAAATATTTTGAAGTGACCTTTACCGCACAGCCGTGCAACGAGACCATCACAGATGTATTATCGGGACTGACCGCCGATATCGGTTTCGAAAGTTTCGTGGAATGTGAAAACGGCATGAAGGCCTATATCCAGCAAAGCCAGTTTGATGAAGCAGCCCTCAAGCAGGTAGTGGAGAATTTCCCGATACCTGATACAGCCATTACCTACTCCATCGCGGAACCGGAAGACAAGAACTGGAACGAAGAATGGGAAAAGAATTTCTTCCAGCCCATCGTCATCGACAACCGCTGTGTGATTCACAGTACCTTCCACAAAGACTACCCGAAGGCTGAATACGACATCGTGATTAATCCGCAGATGGCATTCGGTACGGGACACCATGAAACCACCAGCTCCATCTTGGGAGAACTGCTGGAAGCCGACCTGAAAGGAAAATCCGTACTTGATATGGGATGCGGCACATCCATTCTGGCTATTCTGGCCAGCATGAGAGGAGCTGAAAAAGTGACTGCCATCGATATTGACGACTGGTGCGTGAACAATTCGCGCGACAACATTGCCCTGAACGGTATCTCCAATATCACCGTAGCGCTGGGCGACGCTTCCCTGCTGAAAGGACATGAACCGTTTGATGTCATCATCGCCAACATCAACCGCAACATCCTGCTACAGGATATGCCGGCTTATGCAGCTTGCATGAAAAAAGGCTCTGAACTGTATATCAGCGGATTCTACACGGAAGACATTCCGGTATTGCGTGAAAAAGCGGAAAGTCTGGGTATGGAATACGTACACCACCGCGAAAAACACAACTGGGCAGCCGTAAAATTTAGAATGAAATAAAAACCAAAACAGCAAAGGCTGTCAACGCTTCAATGCCTTGACAGCCTTTTTCATCTCTTCACTTACGCGATAAGATTCGCCGATTTTCTGAAGGGTCTTGCGGAAGGTAAAATCATCCAAGTGACAGTTTTGGAGAAAATCCAAAGTCTTTTCAGGAAATTTTACCAGACAAACCGAAAGAGCCCATGCCACAGCCATACGTACGTAATATCCTTCATGGCGGATACCGTCGAGTAAGGAAAGCAATTCATCCACATGATCCGTATCCAGAAAATAACTCATACCCATCACTACCCCGAAACGGACTTCATACTCACCCGAGGCTTTCATCCATTCCTTCAGGTATTCCCAAAGACGGGCTGAATGACGGCGAATAAACGCCTTCCCGCCTCCAAACTTAAACGTATCGCACACTGACCAGCTGTTGATGTTCCACACAAAGCAGGTGACACGGTGCAGATACACTTCCACATCTTCATCGGGCTGGATGCAGCCCAACACCATTCCCTGCAACATGCGTTCTTCCATGTAATACCCGTCGACTGTTTCAAGGTAATTTTCCCAGTCGCCCTTGGCAATCCTTGCAGCCAGTTTCCGCAACGCCGGCAAACGAATGCCCAACACATGTTCTACACCGGGGTGAAGCCCTTCCGTAAACTTGCGGTTTCCATCCGCTGCCAGTATCAGCAGATGTTCTTTGACGGTCAAACCGTCCAGTCTGAATTCCTCCATGACCTTATTATATACGCGATTTTAAAATTTCGGGCAAAGATAGGAAAAAGTAAAAAAATCACACTCTTTTGTTTGGAAATTTCAAATGAATCGTTACCTTTGCGAACGAAACAATAAAAAAACAAGAAAAATAACATTATGAGACATTCAATGGTAAATACATTCTTCTGGTGGCGCCGCTTACAACTTCACAAGTCGTAAGGGAACTCAGTCGTGCGTATATACCTCAAAAAGATATAATATTACAGAAAGGCTGTCGTAAACTTACGACAGCCTTTTTTGTTTTTTACCCCTAAAATACAAATACACTCATGAAAACTTATCAAGTCAATCAAGAAGGATTTTATGGAGATTTTGGTGGAGCCTACATCCCGGAGATTCTCCATCGCTGTGTGGAAGAATTACGAAACGCCTACCTTAAGGTACTGGCAGACGAAAGTTTCCAGAAAGAATATCAAGCCTTGCTCAAAGACTACGTAGGACGCCCCTCTCCTCTTTACCTCGCCAAACGGTTGTCGGAAAAATACGGATGCAAGATCTACCTGAAACGGGAAGACCTGAACCACACGGGAGCCCATAAAATCAACAATGCCATCGGCCAGGTGCTTTTGGCCCGGAGAATGGGCAAGAAACGCATCATCGCTGAGACAGGAGCCGGACAGCACGGTGTGGCCACAGCCACAGTATGTGCCCTGATGGGAATGGAATGTGTGGTCTACATGGGAAAGACCGATGTGGAACGCCAGCGGGTGAATGTGGAACGCATGCAAATGCTGGGAGCCAGAGTGGAAGCCGTTACCTCCGGCAACATGACCCTGAAGGATGCCACCAACGAAGCCATACGCGACTGGTGCTGCCACCCGGAAGACACGTATTACGTGATTGGTTCTACGGTAGGGCCTCACCCTTATCCGGACATGGTGGCCCGTCTGCAATCCGTCATCAGTGAAGAAATCAAGAAGCAGCTGATGGAACACGAAGGACGTGACTATCCGGATTACCTGATGGCCTGTGTAGGGGGCGGAAGCAATGCCGCCGGAACCATCTACCATTACCTGGACGACGACCGGGTAAAAATCATTCTGGCAGAAGCCGGGGGCAAAGGTATCCACAGCGGATTCTCGGCCGCTACCATCCAGTTGGGACGCTTGGGTATCATCCACGGCTCCAAGACCTTGGTGATGCAGAATGAAGACGGACAGATTCTGGAACCCTACTCCGTATCCGCCGGACTGGATTATCCGGGCATCGGCCCCATGCATGCCAATCTAGCTGCACAGAAACGGGCTACCGTACTGGCCATCAACGACGACGAGGCTTTGCGTGCCGCTTTCGAACTGACCCGGTTGGAAGGCATCATCCCGGCATTGGAATCGGCTCATGCCCTGGGAGCCTTGGAGAAAGTCAAATTCCAGCCGTCTGACATCGTCGTCCTGACCGTATCGGGAAGAGGAGACAAAGACATCGAAACTTATTTGAGATACAAAAACCACCCTGAACAATTTTAAACGAGAAAACAATGAAAACTTTTGCTTATACAACCAGCTATAAAACACTCCCCGGTGATTTGCTGACCCCGGTAAGCACGTACCTGAAAGTACGCGACTTGTTCCCGCAGAGCATCTTGCTGGAAAGTTCAGATTATCACGGAGTGGAAAACAACCGTTCCTTTATCGGACTGAACCCCATCGCCAGTTTCTCGGTCAATCACGGAATCGTCACCACTGCTTTTCCGGATAAAAGCCGCGAAGAACGTCCCTTGACTCCGGACTTCCAGGTGGAAGATGCTTTCAAGGACTTCCTGAAACATTTCGAAGTGAAAGGTGAATATGCCCGCTACGCCGGTGTGTACGGTTATACCACGTTCAATGCCGTCCGTTATTTCGAACCGATTCCGGTGAAAGACAGCAGCGACCCCAAAAACGATGCACCGGAAATTCTCTATATTCTCTACAAATACCTGATTGTATTCAATGATTTCCAGAGCGAAATGGTATTGGTGGAACTGCAGGCAGACAACGAGCCGAGCCACATTGACGAAATTGAAAAGGCAGTCCACAACCGGAACTATACGACCTACGACTTCCGGGCGGTAGGTGAAACGACCAGTACCCTGACCGATGAAGAACACAAGGCCAACATCCGCAAGGGCATCGCCCACTGCAAGAGAGGAGATGTGTTCCAGATCGTACTTTCCCGCCGCTTCATCCAGCGCTATGAAGGCGATGACTTTACCCTCTACCGTGCCTTGAGAAGCATCAATCCTTCTCCTTACTTGTTCTACTTCGATTTCGGCGGGTTCCGTATCTTCGGTTCTTCTCCCGAAACACACTGCAAGATTGAAGACCGAAAAGCAACCATCGACCCCATTGCCGGTACGACCCGCAGAAGTGGAGACAAAAAGACGGATGAAGCCCTGACCCAAGCCTTACTGGCCGACCCGAAGGAGAATGCAGAACACGTGATGCTGGTTGATCTGGCCCGCAACGATCTGAGCCGGAACTGCCACCATACGCACGTGGAATTCTACAAGCAACCGCAATACTACAGCCATGTCATCCATCTGGTAAGCCGGGTTAGCGGTACCTTGGATGAAGGAGCCGACCCCATCAAGACCTTTATCGATACGTTCCCGGCCGGTACCCTGAGTGGAGCTCCGAAGGTGAAGGCCATGCAGCTGATCAGTGAAATCGAGCCGCACAACCGAGGCGCTTACGGAGGCTGCATCGGGTTCATCGGATTCAACGGCGACTTGAACCAGGCCATCACCATCCGCACCTTTGTAAGCCGCAACAACGAACTCTGGTTCCAGGCTGGAGGCGGCATCGTAGCCAAGAGTAACGAGAACAATGAACTGCAAGAAGTAAACAACAAGCTGGGAGCCCTGAAGAAAGCCATTCTCCTGGCTGAAAAAAGATAACACACCATGAAAATTGTCATCATCGATAACTATGACTCATTTGTATACAACCTGAGTCACCTGCTGAAAGAGCTGGGAGCAGAAGTCACCGTAAAACGCAACGACCAGTTCCAACTGGAAGAACTGGAAGCATTCGACAAGATTCTTCTCTCTCCCGGACCCGGCATTCCGGAAGAAGCCGGACTCCTGCTGGATGTCATCCGTACGTATGCCGGAAAGAAACCGATTCTCGGGGTCTGTCTGGGTGAACAGGCCATTGGCGAAGTGTACGGAGGTAACCTTACCAACCTGGATGAGGTGTTCCACGGCATCCAGAGTGCCATTACCCTGACCACACCGGACTATCTGTTTGAAGGACTTCCCTCACAAATTCAGGTCGGAAGATACCACTCTTGGGTAGTGGACCAGAAAGGGCTTCCGGACTGTCTGGAAGTCACTGCCGTTAGCAAAGAAGGCTATATCATGGCCCTCCGTCACAAAACCCTCGACGTACGCGGCGTGCAGTTCCATCCGGAATCCGTGCTGACTCCCGACGGCAAACAAATGCTGGCCAACTGGATACAGCACCGATAAGCCTCTAAAAGAACCCCATTTGATAACTGATAAAACTTTGACATACAATATGAAACAAATACTGAAACGAATCTTCCACCACGAAGAGCTGATCCGTGAAGAGGCCTGCTCGCTGATGCACAAAATGACCGGTGGTGAAATGAACGAGGCCCAAACTGCAGCCTTGCTGGCTGTTTTTCAGATGCGGGGCGTCACGGTAGACGAACTGATTGGCTTCCGGGATGCCTTGCTGGAGGCCTGTGTACCTATCGACCTTCATGAATTTCATCCGATTGACATCGTAGGAACCGGAGGAGACGGAAAAAATACCTTTAACATTTCTACCTGTGCCTGCTTTGTAGTGGCCGGAGCCGGCTACCGGGTAGCCAAGCACGGCAACTACGGAGCCACTTCAGTGAGCGGGGCCAGCAACGTCATGGAACATTACGGAGTGAAATTCACCAATAACCCGGATAAACTGAAACGGTCGATTGAAGAGTGCGGCATGGCTTATTTGCATGCTCCCTTTTTCCATCCGGCCCTGAAAACTGTGGCTCCTGTCCGCAAGGCATTGGGCGTACGTACCTTGTTCAACTTACTGGGCCCGCTGGTCAATCCCTGTCATCCGGCCTGCCAACTGCTGGGGGTAGCCGACCTGCAGCAGATGCGGCTTTATACCAATACCCTTCAGAAACTCGGTATCCAGTTTGCCGTGGTCAACAACCTGGACGGATACGATGAAATTTCGCTGACCGATGAATTCAAGGTCATGACCAACCGCTATGAAACCATCTACCGTCCCTCTGAACTGGGCTTCTCGATGGCACGTCAGGAAGAACTCTACGGAGGAAAGACCCCGGAAGAGGCAGCTGCCATTTTCGACCGTGTGCTTCACAATGAAGGCAGCAAAGCACAGACTGATTGCGTACTAATCAATGCTTCCTTTGCCATCCAGGCTTTGGAACCGCAAAAGAAAATAGAAGAATGTGTGGCGTTGGCCAAAGAATCGCTCGAAAGCGGAAAGGCACTGGCCACATTACACAAATTCCTTACTCTTAACCAAGAATAAATTATGACTACTGATATTTTACAGACTATCGTCGCCCATAAACGTACAGAAATTACCCATCAGGAAGAAGCGGTATCCCACGACTTCCTGATACGGCAATTGGAAACGAATCCGTCCCGTCCGACAAAAAGCCTGAAACAAGCATTGGCCAGCTCTCCGACAGGCATCATCGCCGAATTCAAGCGACGCTCTCCGTCCAAAGGATGGATAGCTCCAAAGGCAGACCCAGCTATTATCGTTCCCGGATACGAACAGGCCGGAGCCTCTGGCATCTCTGTACTGACCGACCAGGAGTTCTTCGGGGGGCGACTGAAAGATTTGCAGACCGTCCGTCCGCTGGTCCAGCTTCCGGTGCTGCGCAAAGATTTCATCATCAGCCCTTACCAGCTTTATCAGGCCAAATTGGCAGGAGCAGATGTGGTTCTTCTGATTGCAGCCGCCTTGACCATCGACGAATGTAAAGATTTGGGCAAACTGGCCCATCAGCTGGAAATGGAAGTACTGCTGGAAATTCACGCGGAAAAAGAGCTCGACTACCTGCATGAATATGTAGACCTGATTGGGGTGAACAACCGCAACCTGGGTACCTTCCATACCGATGTGGAGAATTCCTTCCGCCTGGCCCAAAAACTTCCCAAAGAACTTTTATGGGTATCCGAAAGCGGTATCTCCCAACCCGAGACGCTCAAGCAACTGCGAGAAACCGGATTCAGGGGCTTCCTGATGGGAGAAAGGTTTATGAAAACCCCTTCCCCCGCACAGGCATTGTCGGACTTTCTTCAAGCAGCAGCCCTATGATTATCAAGGTTTGCGGCATGAGGGACGCTAAAAATATCCGTCAGGTAGAACAAGCCGGGGCCGACTGGATGGGATTCATCGACTACGAACGTTCCCCACGTTATGTAAAAGGAGTACCGGAATATCTTCCGGTCTCATTACAAAAGGTAGGAGTGTTTGTCAATGCTTCCCTTCCACACATTCAGGAACGAATCGCTGACTGGCATTTGGATTTCGTACAGCTTCATGGCAAGGAATCACCCGGATTTTGCCAGCAGCTTCAAGCTACAGGGATAAAAGTCATCAAAGCATTCTCCTTGCGTACGCCAGAAGACGTGCAGACAACAGAAGATTATATTCCATTTTGTGATTATTTCCTGTTCGATACTCCCTGCCAAGGATATGGAGGTTCTGGAAAGAGTTTTGACTGGGAACTGTTGACCCACTATCAAGGTTCAGTTCCCTTCCTGCTGAGCGGGGGACTGAACCCCACCAGTCTGGAAGCATTGGCTGCTTTTCATCATCCCCGCTGGGCCGGCATCGACCTGAACAGTGGTTTCGAACAGGCACCTGGAATGAAAGATGCCTCTTCCCTTTCCACTTTTATTCATTCATTCAAACAAAACAAGTACAACTTTTAAAAATTAGTAATTATGAACCGTATTGACCAATTATTCCGCACACACAAAGACCATATACTTTCCATTTATTTCTGCGCAGGTACTCCCACTTTGGAGGGAACTGCCGAGGTAATCCGCACGCTGGAGCGCAAAGGCGTACAAATGATCGAAGTCGGAATCCCGTTCAGCGACCCGATGGCCGACGGACCTGTCATCCAGCATGCAGCCACTCAGGCCCTGCGCAACGGCATGACCCTCCGCACCTTGTTCAGCCAGCTGGAGCATATCCGCCCGGAAGTACAGATACCACTGGTATTGATGGGCTACCTGAATCCTATCATGCAGTATGGTTTTGAGAATTTCTGCAAGAAATGTCAGGAGTGCGGAATCGATGGAGTCATCATTCCCGACCTGCCTTTCAAGGATTATATGAACGAATACCGTCCCGTAGCCGACAAATACGGACTCCATGTCATCATGCTGATTACTCCGGAAACCAGCGAAGAACGTATCCGCCAAATCGACGAACACACCAATGGATTCATCTACATGGTCTCTTCGGCTGCCGTCACAGGAGCACAGAAAGAATTCAATGCACAAAAACAAGCCTACTTCCAGCGTATCGAACAGATGCACCTGCGGAATCCACGCATGATTGGCTTCGGCATCTCCAATAAGAATACTTACGAGGCAGCCGCCGCTCATGCAGCCGGATGTATCATTGGAAGCAAATTTGTCAGCCTGCTGGAAGAAGAGAAAAATCCAGAAAAAGCTATCGACCGACTTTTAGAAATGCTGAAAAAGGAGGAATAATTAATCATTCTGTTATTTTTATAGGGTTAATTTATCGGTATAAACATATTTTTGCTATCTTTGTGCCAAACTAAACGAAGAGCCAAATGATAAAACCAGATTATCCTTCCGTATTACTCATTTACACAGGAGGAACAATCGGTATGATTGAAAACCCCGAAACCGGTGCCTTGGAAGCTTTTAATTTTGACCAGCTTCAAGAAAACGTACCGGAACTGAAGCGATTCAACTACCGTATTTCCTCCTATCAGTTTAATCCTCCCATTGATTCCTCTGACATGGAACCGGCTTTGTGGGCGAAACTGGTAAAGATTATCCAATATAACTACGATAATTTTGACGGTTTCGTCATCCTGCATGGTACAGATACGATGGCTTATACAGCCTCTGCCCTGAGTTTCATGCTGGAAAACCTGAGCAAACCGGTTATTCTTACTGGAAGCCAACTACCTATCGGAGTGCTGCGCACAGACGGAAAGGAAAATCTGATTACCTCCATTGAAATCGCCGCAGCCAAGCATCCTGACGGAACAGCGGTTGTACCAGAGGTATGCATCTTTTTTGAAAACCTTCTGCTTCGTGGAAACCGTACCACAAAAATCAATGCAGAAAATTTTAATGCTTTCCGCTCTTACAATTATCCGGCATTAGCCACTGCAGGAATCCATATCAAATATGAATACGACCGCATCCGAAAAGCAACCCCCGACATTCCGATGCACGCTCATTATGTTTTTGATACCAATGTGATTATCCTGACCCTCTTTCCTGGAATTCAGGAAAACATCGTACGCACAGTACTCAATACTCCCGGGCTGAAAGCGGTGGTACTGAAAACATACGGTTCAGGAAATGCTCCTCAGAAGCCTTGGTTCATCCGCTTGCTTTCTGAAGCTACAGCGAAAGGCATTGTCATCGTAAATATCTCGCAATGCCAGACGGGAATGGTAGAGATGGCACGTTATGAAACCGGACTTCACTTATTAGATGCAGGAGTAATCAGCGGCTATGATGCTACAGTAGAAAGCGTATTGACCAAACTGATGTTTCTACTTGGACATGGACTTAGTCCTAGGGAAATACGCAATGACATGAGTCGCTCCATAGCCGGAGAGTTCACCAAACCCACATTGTAACCCAAATGTAATATCTATTTCATAAGGACGAAACAAAAAAGGGTCATCTTTGTAACGAAAACTAAATCATACTGAATTTTGTATTAATCCTAATAGAGAATGCACATGAACGATTATCGGATTTTAGTCGTAGACGATGAAGAAGACCTGTGCGAGATTCTGAAGTTTAATCTCGAAATGGAAGGGTATACCGTAGATACAGCCAATTCTGCTGAAGAAGCATTGAAATTGGATCTTCCGCACTACAATTTGATTTTACTGGACGTGATGATGGGAGAAATTTCGGGCTTTAAAATGGCCAGCATGATGAAAAAGAACAAGGATACAGAAAATATTCCTATTATTTTCATCACAGCCAAAGACACTGAAAACGATACGCTGACCGGGTTTAATCTGGGAGCGGACGACTATATTTCTAAACCATTCTCACTCCGTGAAGTCATCATGAGGGTAAAAGCTGTATTGCGCCGTACAGCCGGAGTGCAGACACAGGTTCCTGAACAGCTCACTTACAAGGGCTTGTCTGTCAATATTCCAAAGAAAAAAGTAACCATCAACAATGAAGAAATTTCATTAACCAAAAAAGAATTCGAAATCCTCTTGCTGCTACTCCAAAATCAAGGAAGAGTATTTTCACGCGAAGAAATTCTGGCCAAGGTCTGGCATGATGAAGTGTATGTGCTCGACCGTACCATTGACGTAAACATTACCCGTCTTCGGAAAAAAATTGGTGAATATGGACAATGTATTGTGACCCGCCTCGGCTATGGTTACTGTTTTGAATGTGAATAAAGGGCTGTAGAACCATGACAAAATTTTCCTATCGCATCCTCCCTTTCAGCCAGAGGTTGTTTTTTTCTGTCATATTCTTATTCTTGGGATATGCAGTATGCTTTATGCTGTTCCAATACAAACGCGAAAAAGCCTATAAAATAGAACTGCTGAACACACAACTACAGAATTACAACAACCAGCTGTGCGATTTCATTTCCGAACACCACGGATTCAACCCGGATTCCATGCAGCGTTATGTGACCACTCACATGATGCCTAATCTGCGTGTGACCCTCATTGAACCCTCTGGAAAGGTGATTTATGACAACACCAATGCCAACTGGCAGAAATTCGCCAACCATTCCTCCCGCAAGGAAGTACAAGATGCACTGATGTATGGAAGCGGTTATTCCATCAGCCGACAGTCGGAAAGCATTCAGGGAGAAGAATATTTCTACTCGGCACGCTATTTTCCCCCGTATCGTCTCATCATCCGGGCCGCCCTACCCTATAACCTGAGCCTGGCTGAACACCTTCAAGCAGACTCCGGCTACCTGTGGTTTGCCCTTGTCATCTGCCTGGTATTGATTTTTATCTTCTATCGTTTTACACGAAAGCTAGGAAAATCCATCACCAAACTGCAGCAGTTTGCGATGAAGGCCGACCGCAATGAACCCATTGACATGGATATTCTACAGACGTTCCCTAAAAACGAATTAGGTGAAATCTCACAACATATTATTAAAATATACAAGCGTCTGCACCGAGCCAAAGAAGCTCTTTACATTGAACGCGAAAAGCTGATTTCTCACCTCCAGACATCTCATGAAGGTTTGGGAGTCTTCACCAAGGAACGGAAAGAAATTTTGGTCAACAACCTGTTCACGCAATACATCAACAACATTTCTGACCGGAACCTGCGTTCCACCAATGAGATTTTCGACATTCCGGAACTGAAACCCATTATCGAGTTTCTGAACCGGAACGAAGGTAATCTCAATAAAGAGGAAAAACGCTATTCCCTGCATATCAATAAAAATGCCCGCTCTTTTACCTTGGAATGCATCATTTTCCAAGATATGTCATTCGAAATATCCATCATTGACGTAACCCAGGAAGAAGAGCAGGCTCGCCTGAAACGCCAACTGACACAAAATATTGCCCATGAACTGAAAACTCCTGTCAGCAGTATTCAAGGATACCTGGAAACCATCATCAACAACCCGAACATCCCACAAGAAAACGTACGGGTATTTCTGGAAAGAAGTTACGCACAAAGTAACCGCCTGACCTTCCTATTACGCGATATTTCTGTACTGACACGGATGGACGAGGCGCCGGAAATGGTAGAAAAGGAATCTGTCAACTTAAGCAAGATTGTAGAGAACATTCTGAATGAAGTCACTTTGGGACTGGAAGAGAAACACATCACCGTAGTCAACAAGCTCCCGCCGGAAATCATCTTGACCGGAAGCAGTTCGTTGCTCTACTCTATCTTCCGGAACCTGACCGACAATGCAATCGCCTATGCGGGAACCAATATACAAATCACCATCAAATGTTTCCGGGAAGATGAAAAGTTCTACTATTTCAGCTTCTCAGACACAGGCGTGGGAGTTCCGGAAGAACATCTCAACCGTTTGTTCGAACGGTTTTACCGAGTAGACAAAGGACGGTCACGGAAACTGGGAGGTACAGGTTTGGGACTGGCCATTGTCAAGAATGCGGTTCTTTTCCATGGAGGAACTATTTTCGCCAAGAACATGCCGACCGGAGGACTGGAATTCGTCTTCACACTGAAGAAAGACATACAAGGATAAAGTGCTCCAGACAAGACATTCTGTACTTGTTAAGACCTGAAGTAGCCATTCTTTTTACCCAATGCCAGTACTTCCGAAGAAGTACTGAAGTACTCCCCTGAAAGTACTGCAGTACTCCTTTGACAGTACTGGAGTACTTCCTTGGCAGTACTGAGAAGAGTTTTCCTGATTTAACCAGACTATTTTTCAGTTGATAAACTGAGAATCTTTCGGTGTATTGCCGCAGGGTTCTCCCTTTTTTGTAGAGTAATTCTCTTAATCTGAATCTTATAAACGATTCTTTTCGCTTTGACCTGCCCCCCTTCCTTTATATTTGCTCATCGTAGAGTTAAATGCATAACGTATGGTAAGCCGAACAGCCTGTGAATCACTATAGTTCCATTTGTCAAGTTTCATTTGAGTTCCGTAGGTTATCATTGAATTACGGGCTGTTTTGAATATATCTGTGGCACTAAGCTGGAAAAACCAGTTCCCAATCGTTTTGCTTACACCCAGATTTATTTGCCATGACGGTTTTAGTGTAACCACATCCATATCTCCCGATGTATGATATAGCATATCACCTGTAATGGTGAAACCTTTTCCGACAGATAGACTGTTGTAGAAATTAATAAACAACAACGGATTGTTCATTTGCAGTTCTGTCCCCATAAATGGTATTTTAAGGTTTTGTCCCATCAGATTAAATTGGAGACGAGGTGACCAGATTGAGATTTCAGGGGATAGAGATACCATCGCTATATATTTTGAGATATGATCATAATTCATATAAGTCATCAGATTTACTGGTTCTCCTTCCTTATATGCTTCAACAATCCCGACTATCGCATCTTTTACATATTGATAGCTTGCTGAAAAGAAAACCCATTTGTAAATACCGGTCAATGAAACATCGTGATTCATTTCCGGTTTCAATAGAGGATTTCCTGTCTCATAGGTAAAGCGGTCGTCATATTGTATATTGCTGCTCAATTGACTATACAGCGGCCGTTTTGTCTTGGCAGTATATGATAGCGTAAACTTCGCTTTTTTAATAGGGAACGTAAAGTCTATATTGGGAAACAGACGGTCATATTTTCGGCTTTGCGCTGATATCAAGAGCCCATTCTCATAGTAATCGGATATGGTATGCTCATACCTTAATCCCCCTGAAAGTTCATAGACTCCTATGGGGAAAGTGGCACTTATGAAACCGGCAATATTATGTTCCTTGATATTGTCATCCGCATCCGGCAAAAAATCATTATAGTTATCATATCGGTCAGTTCTGTTTGTATAGGTGTACTCATAACCAACCTCAAGTGTATTTTTGCCAAAGTCGTAATCCAAAACGGATTTGGAGGCAAACATTGAACTGTGGATGTGATTCAGGCTGCTTATTGTCGATTCTCCTTCCGATAAACTGACTTCATCTATTTCCTGTTCAGCTTTATTGCGGCTTGAATAATAGTCGTTATTTACAGTAAGCGTCCAATCTCCATATTCGCCTATATAATACATATTCAATATGTTTGTCGGCATATTCTTTCTTTTCCAGTATGTATAGTAATCTATTTTATCATCAAGGATACCATTCAATTTGATTGTTTCATTTGTGGTCCAGTCTGAATGATTGTAAGGTGTACCTCGAAATTCATATTTTGCTCCCAATTCATTCTTAGGGTTAATTTGCCAGTTGAGACCTAAATTGGCATTATAAGTTGTGCTGACAGGCAATATGATAATGTCAGAATTCAGCTCATACAGATTATGCCCGGTATTTATCATGGTGACATTTTTCTGCTGCTGATATCGTCTTGAATGGTCAAAAGCAAAGCTTCCGAATATGTCAAGATTATTCTTCCTGAAATTAAGAGAAAGGTTGTCCGAATTAGACCAGGAGTGAGCAGCCCGGACGACACCTTGTATTGAGCCGCTTAATCCGTCTCCTTGTTTCCTGATTGTGCGAACTAATAACACCGATTTTACTTCTGCACCATATTTAGCTCCCGGATTACTGATGACTTCCACACTTGCAATATCTTTTGATGACAATCTATATAATTCGCTATTGTCTGTCAGTTTTCTCCCATTCACATATATGATTGGTGTCCCTTTGCCAAAAACAGTAAATTTGTCATCTTCACGCATCACGCCCGGAAGTTGTCCAATCACATCCATTGCATTTCCGAGCAGGCTCAAAACAGACCCATTTACAGTTGTGATTATGCCACCTTTAGTCAAATGTTGAGAAGGTCGTTGTGCCGTTACTGTAACTTCGTCCAGCAGGATATTGTCTGAAACGAGCACGAGTGTTCCAATATCGTTTTTCTCATCCAGCGTTTTTATAATTGTCTTGTATCCGAGAGCGGAAATTTGTAGAAGCTCTGCATTTGAATAATCGGTTAAAAAATCAAATTTACCGCTTGCGTCTGTTACTGTTCCTGCGATATATACGGAATCAGCACCCATCAGAATAACATTTGCAAACTCTACAGGGTTCTGGTTCTCGTCACATACCACACCTTTGATTTGCGCCTTGACAGTAAATGGCACAATCATTAAAACGAAAATAAATAAAAGATTTCTTTTCATACTTGCTTGCATTTTTATGACTCAATGCAAAAGTATGATTTTAGTTATAGGGGCTTTAAGACTATGCATTGCAGATTTGTTGCAATGTGCGTTTCAGTGTTTCACATTTGTTTCAATGTTTGTATATTATGATGTATATCAACTTATTATCTACCGAATATAAATTGATACATCTGAGGATCAAGCTTTTCTTTAAGTCTGCTTTTTCGGGTTCTGATAGCGTTTTCCGAAGCTCCCATGCACTTGGAAATCGTTGTATTATTTATTTTCAGAAGACAAAAGAGACATAGTGTCAGATCATCCAGATTGACTCCATTGCCTGCCGCTTTTATATCGATTATCATGTCTGTGAATTCTTCGAATAACTGTTTCCTGAGTTTGTCCCTTTCTGCAGGCGGAAGAAAAGAACCATTGGAATGCTTGTCATTCCCTTCCAATATTTGAAGTTTCTTCATCCATCCATTTCGAATGAAATTGTCTCTGCAAATATCAGCTCTTTTTTTCCAAATCTTAGTCAATTCAGAATCTTGGTCATTTTCAGAATCGATAGATTGTAATTCTATCTGATTGACACGAATCTGGTCCAGTTCTTTTCTTATTTTGATATATCGTTTCTTGTTATTTCTGTCGTATAGGAAGAACAATATTATACCAAAGAATACGATTGACAATATGATGACAATCTTTCTTTGGGTTCTTAGTTGAGATTCATGAATGTGTTTCTGCAATAGTAAGTTGTTGCTTGAAATCTCACTATTCAGAGCTTCTTTTCTTGAAATGACTTGTGAAATTGAATCGTTCCTTGAAATCCCTTCACTTGCAGAAACTTCTTCACCCAAGGTGTATTTTACACATGCATTGAGTATTCTGAGGCTGTTATATGTATTGATTGAATACTTATCAGGGGCGCTACTATATAACGAATCAGCTTTGTCGCAAAAATATTTTGCAATGTCTGTATGCCTGTTGTTTAGATTGAGAAAACCTAAAGTAATCAACCTTCCCAAACTGTTTTCAGGTAATTCCGTTAAATAGCTTTTAGCTTTTTCGTAATTTACGCCTGGTGTATTTGCATAATTCAGCACATAGGTTGTATAATTAGATTCTCCTTTATTTTGTTGTGAAAAATCAATGGCACGGGCGATATAAACCAATGCGGAGTCATTTTCATTGATAAAGCCATAGCAGGCTCCAATTTGGTGCAGAGCATAGGCCTTTTGTTGTGCTGTCTCCGCACAAGTCAATGCTTTCCTTGCATATACTATTGCTTTATTGTAATCTTTTTCAGCAGATGGTTCACAATAAATATCTGCCAGTTTCATATACAAAGAATATAGCTGGGTTTTATCTCCCTCACCTATCATGTTGATTGACTGCTGCAAATAATATGACATTGAATCCTGTTTTCCACGCCACATAGCCTGATAGGCTTTAAGCTGATAGGCTTTGAATAACTCTATGCTGTCACAATTTTGCTTGAAATATGATACACTGTTGTCCAAAAGGCTATCGGAAGCAAAGGCTTTGTATTGTTGAAGTTTTACTGTAGCAAGTAATATACCGCATCGTGCTCTTTGCTGCTGTGTCAATTTTGAATATGGATATAATGTTTCCAGTATCGTTTGGGCAGAATCGGGATGCTCAACGGCCATTGATTCTGCCGTATCCAAAATCCTATCTTTTTGTGTGGAATTGTTACATGCACATAATGCTACTGCTAATATAATGATATATAGTATACTTCTCATATTTGTCCCTTTTGATACAAAAGTATATATTTCTTTTAAGAAACCGTTAAGAAAAAAGGATACATCAAACAGAATATTAATTTAGTCATATTGGCATTGAAATAAGATAGCTCCGAGCATCAAGCCGAGAAGAAAGGTAAAATATCTGCTGCTCTTTGAAGAGTAAAACTTGGAAGAATCTTTCGCATAGATCCGATTGCCATATAACCTACAGTTTTAGCTTTCAGAAGAAGATTTGTATTTTCAGACATTATATATTCCTTAATAGAATCTTCCATTATAGGGGAATAATCTCTGATAATATTTCGAGCTTGAACATCATCTATCCATGTAAAAGTATTTTTCATAAAATTTCATATTTATCTCATGTACAATATCTTGACAAATATTTATCGGTTGAATTATAGTATTTTTTCTCCATGTCGGGTATATAGTCAGAAAGGCCGGCATGACTGATACTTTCGTTCAATACTCTGGCATCCTATAATAGAATTATAATATGTGGACGCTTACTCATTAATTGCATACCATTCTTATCTCCACAATTTGATTTTCTTTACGATAAGGAATTTCAAAAATCCCCATAAAAAAATCCCCCGTACTTACCCATAAGCACGAGGGATTCTCTATGTAATCTGTCTAAAAGTTTATTTTGCTACACGTTCCAGCCATTTCACCATGAACAGCATGACTCCCATTGAAATGAGGCATACAATCATGAAAATAGCCCAGCAATATCCGATAGGAATGGCGTTATACATAAGAGGGCCAATCCACAACAGAAGATTACCTACAGCTGTTGCACCCAGCCACAATCCCTGGCAAAGTCCCAGAAGATGCTTTGGAGCCACCTTCGAAACGAATGACAATCCAAGTGGAGAGATAAACAACTCGGCCACGGTAAGCAGGAAGTAAAGCACAATCAACACCCATGCACCTGCCTTTACCTGCTGGTCAATAGGAAGTTCACGATATTCAGCAGCAGAAGGATAACCCATAATAAGTGAATATGCAGACAGGAAGAGATAAGCCAGACCTGCGATGAACATACCGATGGCAATCTTACGCGGAGTAGAAATCTCCTTTCCTCTTCTTGAAAGAGAACCAAAAATCATCATGATAATCGGAGTCAATGTAATCACAAAGAAAGGATTCACTGCCTGCCATATTTCCGGAGCAATGGTAGATGTATCTACGAAGTCTCTCGCAAAGAGTGAAAGTGAAGTACCGTTCTGATGGAATGAGAACCAGAAGAAAATAACCACACCCAGCACTGCAAACAAAGCGTAAAGACGCTGTTTGATTTCCTTCGCCATAGCAGCCTTTTCTTCTGCTGAATAAGTAACAGCAGCTGCGGCTTCTTTCTTTCCCGGATTTGGGAACTGACGCTTGGTCACAAAGAAGATAATCAAAGAAATAAGCATTGCGGCTACAGATGCCAAAAATGAATAGTGAATACCTTCATTAAATATCTGCAAATATTGTGCGCAAGAAGCAGCCATATCGGTAGTTGCACCTACGCACTGTGACATCAGCTGATTCAAGTTGCCCATAGCCTCAGCCGACATACCGTCTGCACCTTTCGCTATATATTCATGGCACAGAGCAGGAAGGCCCGCATTGTAGACCATATTGTGTGCACTCAGCCACCAGCTTCTCAACAGAGGAGCGATAAACGGAGCGATAAGTCCACCAATATTGATAAATACATAAAATATCTGGAATCCGGAATCTCTCTTGCTCTTGGCCTCAATCAGTTCCTTTTCTCCCTTCTTAGCAGCCTCTGCTTCAAGGTCATCGTACATCTGACCTACAATGGCCTGAAGGTTTCCCTTGAACAGCCCGTTACCAAATGCGATGAAGAACAAGGCGATACAAGTTAGTGTAAGCAACCATGATGTATTGCCTGCATTGGCAGTAATAGGAATAGATAATGCAATATATCCCACAGCCATGACCACGAGACCGG
>ERZ824978.409-NODE-409-length-63740-cov-4.922603_pt1 | contig 63740 bp, 80 predicted proteins | sample MGYA00519860_ERZ824978 | MGnify/ENA primary metagenome ERZ824978 (study PRJEB31778, sample SAMEA3449184) | human gut metagenome | biome: human gut; feature: human-associated habitat; material: faeces | place: United Kingdom | collected 2010/2012 ... | reverse complement strand
CCAAGACCGTAAGAAAATGATTCAGTAATGCAAAATCCCATCGGCGAAGCCGATTCGGAATGGATTTTGCATCGTAACTGTGAAGGTACTGAACAGTTACGTAATAAGTAACATGATAAAATGCTTCAGCAAACCGGGTAGGTATGAATGAGATATAGATTCAATCTATAACCTGTAATAAAAGATATAAACTATACAGCAATAAATGATTATGTTACAGTTAAACATAGCTATTCAGATACATCAATGAGTGGCAAAATTTATTCTTGATACTCATATTTTGTACATGGTAAAGTGACCATATGAGCAAAAGAAAGCACATCGGGAGGCAGGACACATGGAAAGAGGACTGAACACACGATGTCTCCATCTGGAGGAGACCGAAGGAAAATTAGAACACTATGGGGCAATCAGTTACCCCATTTATCAGACGGCAACCTATGAGCATCCGGAGGCAGGACAGAGCACCGGATATGATTACAGCAGACTTCAGAATCCCACAAGGGAGCATCTGGAAAAGATGATAGCGGGTCTTGAGAGCGGAATTGATGCCTTTGCACTTTCTACCGGAATGGCAGCGATTACCCTGCTGATGGAGCTGTTCAGGCCGGGGGATCATCTGATTGTCGAAGCTGACTTATATGGTGGAAGCATCCGGTTGTTTGACCATGTGAATAAAAAGAACAACTATGAATTTACTCATTTGAACTGTGCGGAAGATGATATTGAAGGTGCCATTCAGGATAATACGAAGGCAATCTATATTGAGACACCGACCAATCCGATGATGAATGTTTCGGATATTGCAGCCATCGCGAAGATTGCAAAGAAGCATGGTTTATTACTGATTGTGGATAATACTTTTTTATCACCATATTTCCAGAACCCGTTAAAGCTTGGAGCAGATATTGTGGTTCATAGCGGAACCAAGTTCCTTGGCGGACATAACGATACACTGGCAGGCTTTCTGGTAACGAATAACGAAGAGGTCAGGGACAGACTGCGGTTCTTAATTAAAACAACGGGTGCGGGGCTGGCACCCTTTGACTGCTGGCTGATCCTGCGCGGCATGAAAACGCTTGGAATCCGTATGGAACGGTCACAGGAAAATGCCATCAGAATCGCAGAATGGTTGAAGACACAGAACATCGTACGGAAGGTTTATTATCCTGGCCTGCCGGAGCATCCGGGATATGAAATTATGAAGAAGCAGGCAAGAGGCTTTGGATCCATGATTACCTTCCGGGTGGATTCGAAGGAGCATGCCTTACAGATTCTGAAACAGGTCCGGATGATTAAATTTGCGGAGAGCCTTGGCGGCGTAGAAACCTTAATTACCTATCCGACGACACAGACACATGCCGACGTGCCGGAGGAGGTACGTTTAAAGAACGGAATCACACCCTGTACACTCCGGCTGTCCACCGGAATTGAGGATATTGAGGATCTGCTTGGGGAATTGTCTGAGGTGTTTGCATCCTTACAATAGTATTGGAGATTGTGATCACGAGTTGGATGAATAACAGCATTTACGGAAAGGATGAATCTGTATGCCGGAGAGAAATTTAAATTTTGATGAGATCGTTAATCGGAGAGGAACCGATTGTTTAAAATATGATTTTGCGGTAAGGAGAGGAATGCCGGAGGATGTATTGCCGCTCTGGGTGGCCGATATGGACTTTAAGACGACTTCTTATGTGGAGGATGCCGTGATCGAACGGACGAAGCATGGAATTTTCGGTTACAGCGAATCCGGAGAGGAGTACTTTAAGGCAGTTGCCGGATGGATGCAAAGACACCATAATTGGGAGATCCGTCCCGAATGGCTGATCAAAACGCCGGGAGTGGTCTTTGCACTTGCCATGGCAGTAAAGGCTTTTACAGAAAAAGGTGACAGTGTCCTGATCCAGCAGCCGGTATATTATCCGTTTTCCGAGGTGATCCGGGACAACGGAAGAGTCGTTGTAAGCAATGACCTGTATTTAGGAGAGGATAACCGGTATCATATCGATCTTGCAGACTTTGAAAAGAAAATCGTGGAATATCATGTGAAGCTGTTCCTTTTGTGCAGTCCGCATAATCCGACGGGCCGGGTGTTTACGAAGGAAGAACTGACTGCCATGGGAGATTTGTGTGTGAAGCATGGCGTGAAGGTGGTAAGTGATGAAATCCACAATGATTTTGTATTTCAGGGAGAGCATACGGTGTTTGCCTCTGTGAAGAAGGAATATGAGGAGATTTCCGTAATCTGTACCTCACCAAGTAAGACATTCAATCTTGCCAGTATGCTGATTTCTAATATTTTCATTCCGAACCGGGAGCTGAGACAGCGATTCCGTCATGAGGTGGATGCAGCAGGAATCAGTCAGTTAAGCGTGTTGGGACTTGTGGCAGCCAAAGCAGCCTACGGGCAGGGAGATAAATGGTATGAACAGATGATGTCTTACGTTGGAGAAAATATTCGTTATGTGAAAGAATATGTGAAAGAGAACCTTCCGGGAGTAACGGTAATTGATGGAGAGGGTACATATCTTCTATGGCTGGATTTCCGGGGATGCGGACTTGGTCCGGAGGAGCTGGATCACAGGATCATTTATGAGGCAAAGCTGTGGATTGACAGCGGAAAGATTTTCGGCGGTACAGGAGCGGGCTTCCAACGCATCAATGTGGCGGCTCCCAGAGCCATTCTCACAGAGTGTCTGGAACGGATCCGGAAGATTTTATAAAAGACCGGCTAAAAGAGTAGAACGTGAGGCCGGAGCAAGGCTCATGGAACGGACGACGCAGCTCAGGCAGGCTATCCTGACATGCGATAATTATGCTGTTATCTGAAAAGGGAACAAAAGCCGGAAAGGAAACAAGCCGTATGGAACTTCGACATATCAGATATTTTAAAGCCGTTGCGGAAGAAAAAAATTTCACAAGAGCTGCCGAGAAGCTTGCAATTGCGCAGCCGCCGCTCAGCCGTCAGATCCAGGATCTGGAAGCGGAGCTTGGTACATCTTTGTTTGTGCGGACACCGCATAAGGTTACCTTGACGGAAGAAGGGGAACTGTTTTTACAGTATGCAACGCAGATACTTGACCTTGTAAATCGTTCGGAAGAGGAAGTAAAGGAGCGGAAGGAAGGGTTGCAGGGAACCCTTTACATTGCATCGGTAGAAGGATGTGGACCGCGTCTTTTTGCAGAATGGATTGCGGCGTTTCAGAAAAAGCATCCTCATGTGCAGTATAATCTGTGGAACGGAAATACGGACGATGTGAATAACCGGGTGACGAAGGGACTGTGTGAGCTTGCCATGATTACAGCGCCATATAATACGGAAGAGTTTCATGTATATCCGGTTTATAAAGAGCCATGGGTGGCTATGATTCCGAAAGGACATCCTCTATATGTAGAAGGAACGAAGCCGGTGCGGCCGGAGGAGCTTCTTCCTTATGATCTGCTGATCCCTTCCAGAGAATCCAGAAAAGGAGAAATTGACAAGTGGTTCAATGCGTCCGGTCAGACGCCGTTGATCCGTGGACGTGTCGCACATATGATGAATGCATATGAATTAAGCCTTCATGGAGTTGGTGTTTCCATTTATCCGGAATCTATTTCGGCACTGATCCATGAACAGGATGTCTGTGTGCGGAAGGTAGATCATCCGGACGCTTATGCTTCATATGCACTCATATGGAAGAAAAATCATACGCTTTCGCACGTGGCGGAAGAGTTTATTTCTTTTATTCAATCACTTTGACAATATGTTTCTTAATGGCATTAAAGCTTTCCTGACTGATGACATGTTCCATCTGGCAGGCATCTTCGGCAGCAACCTCAGGATCAACACCAAGAGTGGTAAGCCATTTCGTCAGACACTGATGACGGTCATAGATCATCTCGGCAATCTGGCGGCCGGATGGAGTCAGGGTGATGAAGCCTTCTTTGGACATTTCAATATGGTTACGTTCCCGTAAGTTCTTCATGGCAACGCTGATACTGGATTTCTTGTAACCTAATTCCTCAACAATATCAATGGACCGCACCACGGGCTTTTGTTTGCTTAAGACTAATATCGTTTCCAGATAATCTTCTGATGATTGGTTGTTGTGCATGTGATCCTCCCATTCATTTCCCACTGATTAAATAAAAAACAGTAACTGATTCGGTTATGCAAAATGCCATCGGCAAAGCTTATTTTAAATGGATTTTGTATCATGGCTGTGAAAATGTGGAACAGTTATCTGCAATATTTACTTATCAGTATACACCAACTTTCTGTTTCTTGCATCCATGAAATGAAAAGAAAATTGATAAATTTTCCTATTTGGTTATTGACAACTAATAAACGTTAGCATATACTAACCATGAAATAAATGAAAATGACTCTCAATTACAAATGAGGAGAAGGAAAATCAAAGTAGAAAGGTAACTGATCAGTACAGAGCGAAGTACTTTTAAATGGATTTACGCATCGTAATAAAAGTACTGAATAATTAAGGAGAAGGAAGGTAATGAGTATGCCACTATCTATGGTAAAAGAAGGCGAAATCAATACAATCTGCAAGGTTGGCGGCAAAGAAGAAACCAGAAAATTTCTTGAGAATCTTGGTTTTGTATCCGGCGGCGAGGTAACAGTAGTATCCCAGATCAATGGCAACATTATTGTTAATGTCAAGGGTTCCCGTGTTGCAATCGGAAGGGATATGGCGAATAAGGTTATGGTGATGTGAGTACCCATTCGATCGTCATGATAGGGATTGGATCACATAATATTATAAAATGTTGAAGAAAGAAGGAAAGAGATGAAAACATTAAAGGAAGTTGCCTGTGGGCAGACCGTCAAAGTGGCAAAATTAAATGGTGAAGGTCCGGTAAAGAGAAGAATTATGGATATGGGAATCACAAAGGGAGTAGAAGTGTTTGTGCGTAAAGTGGCTCCCCTGGGAGATCCGATCGAAGTAACGGTCCGCGGTTATGAATTATCTCTGCGCAAAGCCGATGCAGAAATGATTGAAGTTGAATAATACAAATAATCAGAGCAAATAGAAAGGAAGTAAAATTATGAAAATTGCATTAGCAGGTAATCCAAACTGTGGAAAGACCACGTTATTTAATGCATTGACAGGCTCTAACCAGTTCGTAGGAAACTGGCCCGGAGTTACCGTAGAGAAAAAGGAAGGAAAGCTGAAAGGCCATAAGGATGTGATCATCATGGATCTTCCCGGTATCTATTCCCTTTCTCCATACACCTTAGAGGAGGTTGTTGCCAGAAATTATCTGATCGCAGAGCGTCCGGATGCCATCTTAAATATCGTAGATGGTACGAACATCGAGCGTAACCTGTATCTGTCCACACAGCTGATGGAACTTGGTATTCCGGTTGTCATGGCTGTAAATATGATGGATCTTGTAAACAAGAGTGGTGACAAGATCAATCTTGACAAGTTAAAAGAGAAGATGGGCTGTGCAGCCGTTGTTGAAATCTCAGCATTGAAGGGTACCGGTATCCAGAAAGCAGCAGAAGCAGCAGTTGTTGCAGCAAATGTTGGAACTGCTGCCAAAGTACATAAGTTCAATACCAAAGTTGAAAATGTACTGGAATCCATCGAAGATAAGCTTGGCAGTGATGTTCCCGAAGAGCAGAAGAGATTTTTTGCAATCAAGCTGTTAGAGCGTGATGATAAGATTGCACAACAGATGAAGAAGGTTCCGGATGTATCTGCAGAAATCACTTCCATCGAAAAGGAAATGGATGATGATACCGAAAGTATTATCACCAATGAAAGATATATTTACATTTCTTCCGTTATTAAAGAGTGCTACGTAAAGAAGAGCAAAAAGCAGTTAACGGTATCGGATAAGATCGACCGCGTGGTTACCAACCGTATCGCTGCATTACCGATCTTTGCACTGGTAATGTTCTTAGTATATTATGTATCTGTAACAACTGTTGGTGCGTTCCTAACAGACTGGACCAATGATACCCTGTTTGGTGAATGGATTATTCCCGGTGCACAGAGCCTGTTTGAAAACATTGGCTGTGCAGACTGGTTAACCGGACTTATCGTAGATGGTATTATCTCCGGTGTTGGTGCCGTGCTTGGATTTGTACCTCAGATGCTGGTACTGTTCCTGTTCCTGGCATTCTTAGAGTCCTGCGGATATATGGCCCGGGTTGCATTCATTATGGACCGTATCTTCCGCAAGTTTGGTCTTTCCGGAAAGAGCTTTATTCCAATGCTGATCGGCTCCGGCTGTGGTGTTCCGGGTGTTATGGCATCCCGTACCATCGAAAATGACAGAGACCGTAAGATGACCATCATGACCACCACATTTGTTCCCTGTGGAGCAAAGCTTCCGATTATTGCCCTGATTGCAGGTGCATTCTTCGACAATGCAGGATGGGTTTCATGGAGTGCTTATTTCGTAGGTGTTGCAGCAATTATCTGTTCCGGTATTATTTTAAAGAAAACAAAGATGTTCGCAGGCGATCCTGCGCCGTTCGTTATGGAGCTTCCTGCATATCACTGGCCTACCGTTGGCAACGTATTAAGAAGTGTATGGGAAAGAGGCTGGTCCTTCATTAAGAAGGCAGGCACCATCATCCTTCTTTCTACCATCATTCTCTGGTTCTTAATGAGCTTTGGATGGACAGACGGCGGCTTTGGAATGTTAGAGGCTGAACAGCTGAATGATAGTATCCTGGCTAAGATCGGCAGTGCCATTGCATGGATCTTCATTCCTCTTGGATGGACACAGGCCGGCGAAGGCTGGAAGATGGCAGTTGCCGCAGTGAGTGGTCTGATTGCAAAGGAAAATGTTGTAGCAACTTTCGGTCTGCTCTTTGGTTTTTCAGAAGTTGCAGAAGATGGGGCAGAAATCTGGGGAAGCCTGGCACAGGTTATGACTCCGATTGCTGCATACGGATTCCTGGTATTCAACCTTCTGTGCGCTCCCTGTTTTGCAGCTATGGGTGCAATCAAGCGTGAAATGAACAATGCAAAATGGTTCTGGTTCGCAATCGGATATCAGTGTGGTTTAGCATATGTGGTTTCCCTGTGCATCTATCAGATTGGTACCTTATTTACAACAGGCGCATTTGGATTTGGAACTGTTGTTGCCTTCTTACTTGTAGCAGGATTTATTTATCTGCTGGTTCGTCCTTACAAGGAGAGCACAACCTTAAAGGCTTCTGATAAAGAACTTGCAAAACTGAAATAAGTATCAGATAATAAAGAAAAGTAATAGTAAAGGAGGATGACTATGGGAACAGCAATCGTACTTCTTGTATTGTGTGTCATTGTTGGTGCAGTCATTTACAAGATGGTTAAGGATAAACGAAGTGGGAAATCCTCATGTGGTGGCAACTGTGCCGGATGCGGTATGGCCTGTCACCAGTCAAAAGAGATGAAATAGTACCTAAAGGGAGGCTGCCTTATGGCGGCCTCTTTGAGTATAGGATGGATTGTATGGTTTACAATTTGCAGAATCTGGGTTATAATACAGAAGCGTAAGTAATTTACGTAATCTATACGAATCATTGTCTGGAGTATCAGACAATCAGGAGGAATTAACAATGGCATTACTTAAAACCTGGCGTGATATGGCTTATTCAGCTACCGCAAATAAGGGAGATCTGCAGAGACTCTGGGCAGATTATTTTCAGAAAGAAAAGGATATTTATGCACAGCTTTTAAAGAACCCGGATGAAGTAGTGAAGGGAACCGTAAAAGAACTGGCTGAGAAGTACGGCGTGGATATTATGACCATGACCGGATTTTTAGATGGAATCAATGACAGCTTGAAGGAGCAGAACCCTATTGAAGAGATGGAAGAGGACACAGAAGTAAACCTTGGCTTTGACAAGGAATTACTCTACAAGAACATGGTGGCTGCACAGGCTGACTGGTTATATGAGCTTCCGGAATGGGAAGATATTTTTGATGAAGCAACCCGTAAGGAGCTTTATCGGATCCAGAAGCTTTCGACAACTGTTGTAAAGCCGGAGAAGATTTATCCGAACGATCCCTGTCCGTGTGGAAGTGGTAAGAAGTATAAAAAATGCTGTGGACGACGCTGATTTTATGCGGTTTCCGGCATCAAGCATAATCTGAAATTGTGAACCTGTACGCATTATGTACGCATCCGTACCAATGGACGCACTTTTGCGTACAGGTTTATTTAACTCTTCTAAGTGGCACTTCAGGACCAGAGAACATTTTTGCAATGACGGCTTCAGCAGCAAGCTGTGCTTGTGCTTCAGAAGGGAAGGAAGTCTTTCCGATGTATTTTCGTTTCCCGTCTTCATCATAATCGGTGATGGAATATCCCCATGAATAACCGTTGTGACGGACACTGTATGATTTTGTATGGATACCGTCTGACCAAATATGAGTACCTTTGATATTTTTATTATCAGTTGACCATATGCAATTACTGGGACAAAAATCAAGGGATTTATCTACCCGAACCAGTGACAGATCATCTTCATATCCGTTTCCCATAGCCCATTGTTCAAATACTTCATAATCAAGCCAAGGCTCATAGAATTTAATTCCACGTTCTTTGTAAAAATTTGAACTGTTGCAGCGGTTCTTTGTACTTTTCCATATTTCATAAAGTCGTTCATTCCTATGTTTTACATTCAGCTTTCCAACTTTTTCAAATACTTCCATGGACTTCATGCGCATTTCATCTGTATTGGAAACATAAGTATCCATTGTGGTTTTGATTGATGAATGGCCAAGCCTTTCAGAAATGTCCTTGATCTGTAATTCCTCTGTGTTTGAAACAAGTACAGTAGCGTGGGTGTGGCGCAGCATATGAAAGTGAAATTCTTCAAATCCCATTTCGGTTCTGACAACTTTTGAAACATATCTGATAGGTGCGGTTCCACGGAACTCACCACTTTCCTTCACACATACAAGTTTTACTCTTGGATATGGACATGGACCTGATTCATCAGTCTGGGATATGATTCGGTATTCAGTTCTTCCATTGGCAAGCTTTTCTTCTTTCAGGAATTGTTTCGTGTAGAATTCCCCATATTCAGCTTCGGAGCGTTTCTGCAGTTCTTTATAAGCAGTAAGAGCGTTCACTAATTCCGCACCAATTCTGATAGAGCGGTAAGAAGGATTGTTTTTCAGTGATCCAAGATACCACCTGTTCAATGCTTTTCCTTTTTGAGGTTTTCTGCCAGGAAGAGAATCTTTATCTTTGGTCTTACATTGCTGTCTTATATGGATGATGCCATTTTCAAGATCAATATTATCCCATGTCAGGCCAAACACCTCACCGATACGCATTCCGGTATAATAGCCAATCAGTAAGGGGTAGTATTGGTACGGAGAGCCATGGAAACGGTCAAGAACGGCTTCAATCTGTTCCTTTGATAGAATGCTGATCTTTTCCTCTTTTGGCTCAAATTTAGGCAATTTAACGGGATCAGCGATATTGTAGGGGATCAGCTTTGCGGTATATGCAGCATACTCAAATGCACCGTTACATACTTTCAGGATGTTCTCCAGATAGCTTTTGGTATATCCCTTTTTCAGGTATATATCATTGATCATGTTCTGCAATGTCATTACATCAATAGATTTCAGCATATAATGCCCGATCCTTGGCTTTAACTGGTTCTTCACTATATTTTTGTATCCTGAAACCGTATTGTCTGCCAGATTCACAATGCAATAGTTGGTGATCCAGTAATCAAGGTAATCAGCTACAGACATTTCAGAAGGCTTAAAATGCTTTCCGGCACGCAGATATTCCGCAAGGGCAATGTTCCCTGCCTTTTCTGCATCTTCCTTTGTCTTGAAGCCGGCCTTGGAAGCGTACTTTCTTTTCCCGTCCACCTTGGCCAGTTCAAAGCGGTATTGCCAAGAGGGGTTCTTTTTGTCACCTCGATTGTTTATTATGAGTCGTGCCATAATAAAATTCATCCTTTCTTAATATGTTTTTAAATTTGGGGTATAAAAAATACACCCATAAAAGGATGTTTGTGATATAATATGACTTGCTATGGGGCATATTATATCGGACATCCGATTATGCTTCCAGATCTGCTCCGGTATTGGCGTACCGGGGCAGATTTTATTGTTATAATAATCTACATCTGTTACAATATATTTAAAGATTCAGAATTGCAGCTATGACGGAACTTTTACTCCAGCTAACAATAGTATTTGCATTATTGGTTATCTTAGAGGGTACACGTTCCTGGCCCCAGGGTTTAACGCCAATAATATATTTATTACTATAGCTTATGGAGGTATCGATCTCATAATCGATCCAATCACTGTAGGAAGCATACATTCCGGCTAATACGATAACGGCAGTTGCTGGTGCAATCTGTTCTCTTAGCTCTGCTTTTAACTTATTTTTGCCGATGATTGTATTAGGATCAATGAGAGGATCATGCTCGGGAACGGAGTAGTTCTTCCAGGACAGTTTTCCCTCTGCCTGAGCTTCATTTAACCATTTTACAATTTGATAATAATGCTCTGAATATTTCCAGGCATGACTAATAAAAATGTTGTATGTACGCATAAAATCACCACTTTCTTGTTGAGGAGGATTCTTATGGAAATTCAAAAAAAATTTCGAAAGAAGCCAGTTATTATTGAGGCTTATCAAACAGATGTAGAATTAACAATTAATACACTGGAAGGGAAAATGAAAGCATTACCAGGCGATTGGATAATTACGGGAGTTGATGGGGAACAATATCCCTGCAAGCCCGATATATTTAAGAAAACTTATGAACCTGTTATGTAGATTTCCCTTTTTCTTTGGCTATATTTACGAACTTCCATTTGCTGTTTTCGGAAGAGATTATGTTTTCAATGTTTTTTACGAATATATTATCTACGGTTTCTTTACCTGTATTGTATGGAGCGGATCGTGTTTGATATAAACTTTTTTGATACCGCAGTAATTCGCATGTGGTTCGGTATTCGATCCAGTTCTCATGCCATTTATATAGTTTGGTTAGCGATTCAATAATAGCTATGATAGAACCTATAATACCGACTATAACTGCGATTGCAGTACAATTTTTTGTATATGCCGATAGGAGAGGAATTAATGCAGCCAAGATAATTTCTATCGTCTGAGAGATTTTATATTTTCTTTGGCATTTATTGGATTTATCATCATACCATGCTATTTGATCGTCAACCCTTTCCTTTAAATATTTCTCAATATTCATATTTTTCCCCTTTCATATGTACAGGCTACAGAATTGACGAATTCTCCATCATTAAGTTTTAAATCTTCCATTTTGGAAGGAGCGGGAATCTCACGGCCATCGCTTTCATAACCGTAGAGTACCAGTGCAAGTGCATCTTCGGCCATAAATAAAGCATCGGCCATATCATCGCCGCAGGTAAAGCAGCCTTCCAGATCGGGAAAGGCTACAGAAAAACCTCCATCTTCTTCGGGGGTAAAAATAGCAGGATAAGCATATTTCGTTGACATCATAAATGACTCCTTTCTGTATATGATATAATTCAACAGATGTTTCCAAAATGGAAATAACTGAAGTTTTTCTGATTATTGATGAGCAGATAGTTCAATCATATCCACATTATCCTTTTCAAAATCACCATTTTCGATATGTATGGATTAAAATTTCCCTCTGAGCTCAACAACTTTTCCAATGATCCGAACAGGTTTTTCTTCGATTTCCTGATTAGTAAACATCATAGGATCATATTTGGAATTCAAGGATATTAAGCTGATACCGCCTGCATATTTCATAAGACGCTTACAGGTAGCGTCATAACCATTCACCATAGCAATAACAATATCACCACTTTCTGCATCATCCTGTTGACGCACAATAACGACATCCCCTTCATACATTCTAGGTTCCATGCTGTCACCGTGGATCTGTAATCCGAAGAACTCGCCTGTCTTAGCAAGATCCTGTGAAATTTCTTCTGTATCTATGATATCTGTTATAGCTTCAATGGGGATGCCAGCAGCAACACGCCCAAGGACATTAACAGAAAATCCTTTTGAAGGTGTTTTTCCGATCAGAGCTGATTTATCATCAATTAAATCGGATTTATTTATACCAAAATAATCGGATAAGGCTTGCACTTTTCCCATACGTGGCAAAGCAATACCTTGACACCAAGTATTGAATGTACTTGGAATAACGCCAATAGCTTCAGCAACTTCTTTTTGTGACTTACCGTATTCGGTAAGATATTTATTTAGATTCCTAGAAAAAATAATTTTTTGTTGTTCATCACCCATCGAGTTACCTCTTCTTGACTTTTCATATTAAGTGTCGTATATTAAAGGTACAAAAGGTAGCCAACTCCACGGAGTGGCTTCCAATTATGAGATGTTATTAAAAATAACTACCCTACTTGGTGGCGGGGTGGTTATTTTTTTGTACCGTTTTTGCTATTCATATAAATCAGAATCGTTACAATTAACATTGCAACTCCGAGTATAATACTCAATTCTTCATATGTACTCATAGCACCACCTCCTTTCGGAGACGGAAACCACCCAGCAGATTGACTACCTATAAACAGAATACAATAAAATTAAATAAAAGTAAACTAAAAAAACAAAAAAATTGAATTGCAGTATTGACATTCAATTAAATTGAATTTATAATGACGATATCGAAGGAGGTGGAAGTTTGAAAACAATGCAAATTAGTCTTGCAGCAGCAAGGGTGAATGCAGGACTGACACAAGACAATGTAGCGAAAGCAATGCATATAAGTAAGCAGACTCTTGTTAATTGGGAAAAAGGGATTTCAGAACCTAAAATGTCCCAAAGTCGTGAGCTTAGTGCATTGTATAAAATGCCTTTGGATTATATTTTTTTACCCTATAAATCCAATTAAATTGAATTTTTAAAACAAAAGTAAAGGTCTAACAGAAAGGAGGGAAGAGTGGTGAAGGAATGGCTTAATTCACAAGAAGAAAGAATTACTTCTGCTTTGGAAGAAAACTTAAGAAGAAAACAGTTTTTGGAAGAGGAACTGAATACGATCCGTAATCTAAAAAAGATGGTTCAGGGCAATGCAGCCGAAACTGATTGCCCTAAAAATTAGTTTTGATTCAGGTATGTCAGTAATTCAGCTTTGAATTTGGAGAGAGCTTTAACTGTTGCATTTCTCATTGTGGCGAGAGCCTCACCGGTAACCTCATCACAATAATTACAGGCAGATCCGGCTTCCAATTCATATGTGGATATTGCCTTATCAAGATTTTTATTTAAATCATCAATGCTCATTAGTAAATTCCCCTTTCCGTTTACTCGGCATGGCAGTGCCTGTAGGAAAAGTATAGGAGTTTTTTGGAAAAACGCAACTTGATGTGGGAAGAGGTAAAGCAGAAATGAAAGAAGGGAATACATAATGGAAGACATGCTTTTGACAGTGCCGGAAGTGGCAGGCGTTTTGAAAACCAATGTTGACTACGTGTATAAACTGCAAAAGGCAGGAATTATCAAGTTTATGAAGATCGGAAGGCTGAAGTGCCGGAAGTCAACCTTGGAGCAGTTTCTTGAAAAATATGATGGATGTGATATCAGCGATCCGTTCAACATTCAAACATTACAGGAAGGAGAAGGAAACAATGAATGAAAAATTGATTTATGGTGGTGAAGCCACACTGGAAGATCTGTACCGGCTGAATCTGCTTGGCTTTGAATTCGTTATTGAAGATGGGGTGATCACCAATGTATCACACTGATGATCCGGTGATAGATGCTGAAAGGTATGCAGCAGAGCAGGAAGCAGCCTTGGAATTTCTGCCGGTATGCACAATCTGCATGGAACACATCCAGGAAGATTACTGCTACAGCATAAATGATGAAATTATCTGTGAACACTGCATGGTTGAGTATTTCAGGCATGACACAACAGATTTTATGGGGTGATGGGTATGGCAGTTGAAATGATACAGCTTGCAAGCCGGGAAGAATGGCTGAAACACCGGATGAAATACATAGGCGGTTCGGATGCTGCTACAATAGTCGGTCAGAATCCGTGGAAAAGTAACGTTGAACTGTGGATGGAAAAGACCGGACAAGCCATTGCGCCGGATATTTCTGAAAATCCGAATGTGAAGTACGGCACGGAAGCAGAGCCAATCATCCGGGAACTGTTCACACTGAATTATCCGCAATGTGAGGTCCTGTATGTGGAAAATAATTCGTGGATTAATGACAAATATCCTTTTGCTGCTGTCAGTCACGATGGCTGGCTTGTGGAGAAGGAAAGTGGTCGGCATGGTATATGGGAATGTAAAACATCTGAAATTGTATCAAGCATGAGCAAAGAGAAGTGGAAAGATCAGATTCCCATGAACTACTACTGCCAACTGCTGCACAGCTTATTGGTTCGTGAAGATTGTGATTTTGCAATCCTGACAGCACTTCTTACGTGGAGATATGAGGATAAAGAAATCTATCAGCAATTACGGAATTACCACATTGAAAGATCAGAGGTTCAGGCAGACATTGATTTTTTGGAATCTTCTGAAAGAAAGTTTTGGAAGCAGGTACAGGAGAGAAAAAGACCGGATCTGATATTGCCGGACATTTAGGTATAAGAAAACAACGATCCTTACTTGGATCGCTGAAATATAAAGTGAGAAGGAGAACAAACAAATGGAACTTAAGATCAACGAAGTGCAGCTTCCTGAACAGATTACCTTTAATTATGAGGAATTGAAGCAGGAGCTGACAGAAAAGGTATCCATGTATGAAACCCTAGTGTACACGGATGAACAGATTAAGGAAGCCAAGGTTGATAAGGCCAGCCTTAATAAGCTTAAGAAGGCTTTGAACGATGAACGGATCAGAAGAGAAAAGGAGTATATGAAGCCATTCGATGATTTCAAGGCAAAGATCAATGAGATTATGGACATTATTGATAAGCCGGTAGCATTGATTGATAAGCAGGTCAAGGAATATGAGATCAAGCAGAAGCAGGAAAAGAAGGAGCAGATTAAGGAACTGTGGTCTGAAATGGATGTTCCGGAAGGGCTATTACTGGAAGATGTGTTTGAAGACCGGATGCTGAATGTTTCCTATGGTATGAACCATGTGAAGCAGAAGATGCTTGATGATATTAAGCGTTTCAACTGTGATATGGAAACGTTGGCTGCATTGCCTGAATATGGCTTTGAAGCACAGCAGGAATACATTCGTAACCATGATCTGAATAAGGCACTTGCAGAAGGACGGAGAATGGCGCAGATAGTCAAGGCGAAGGCTGAAAGAGAAGAAGCTATGAGGAAGATTGAGGAAGAACAGAAGGCAAAGGCAGCTGCTGAAGCAGCAAAGAAGGCAGCCTTCCCGGATGATGCTATGAATCCACCTGTTACAGAAGAAGAAATTGCACAATCAAGGCAAGAATACATTGAAGCTGCTTCAGCAAATGGTGTTCATCCAGTAATAGCACCTGCAAAGCAATGGATTTCATTTTCAGCACTACTTTCCACGGAAGATGCGCTTGCGCTGAAGGACTTCTTCAACAGCAGACAGATTGAATTTAAAGCGGTTTAGAAAGGATGGATAAACAATATGGCAGTAAATAATAGTTTAGTAGCAAAACAGAATCAGAGATTAGGCATCACAGCCTATTTGACCAATGATGCGGTCAAAAATCAGATCAATCAGGTGATTGGCGGTAAGGATGGCACAAAGTTCATTTCAGCGGTTGTTTCCGCAGTCAATAACAATCCGGCACTTCAGGAATGCACAAATCAGTCTATCTTATCGGCTGCACTTCTTGGACAGTCCTTGAACCTGTCACCATCACCACAGTTGGGGCAGTATTACATGGTTCCATTCAATGACAAGAACAAAGGAAAGGTTGCACAGTTTCAGCTTGGATATAAGGGATATATTCAGCTTGCTATCCGGTCAGGGCAGTATAAGAAGCTGAATGTGCTTGCAATCAAGGAAGGTGAATTGATCCGATTTGATCCGTTGAATGAAGAAATCGAAGTGAAGCTGATTGATGATGAAGAAGCAAGGGAACAGGCTGCAACCATTGGGTATTATGCCATGTTTGAATATACCAACGGATTCAAGAAAGCAATGTATTGGTCAAAGAAAAAGATGCTTGCACATGCTGATAAATTCAGCCAAGCATTTTCTAAAGATGGTGGAACAATCAAAACAAAGAATGGAGAAAAGAAGAAGGTTTCCTTTGCAGACTTTGAAGCAGGAAAATATGATTCCGCTGATGCATGGATGTATTCCTCATTTTGGTATAAGGATTTTGACGGAATGGCATACAAAACCATGCTTAGACAGTTGATCAGCAAATGGGGAATCATGTCAATTGATATGGTTTCAGCAATGGATGCGGATATGGCCGTGATCAATGAGGATGGCAGTAAGGACTATGTTGAAAATGATGATTCGATCATTGACATGCAGCCTACAAAGCAGGAAGAACCGGATGTACCGGGTTCCCAGGCAGAACCAACACAGGAGCAGGAAGCACCACAGGATGCGCAGGCTGCACTGTTTGGAAATAATTAAGAAAGGAAGGTAAAACCATATGAACAGAGTGGAATTGAAGGACCTGGTAGGTGGTGCACTTCAGGAGAAGTTCAGTAAGGCTTTTGAAAAGGTTGTTGAGAACCTTCAGGACCAGAATACTTCTTTTAAAGTAAAAAGGGGCATCACGATCAAGCTGACCTTTGACCAGAATGAAGCAAGGGATGATGTTTCGGTATCTGTGGATGTGTCTGAAAAACTTGCACCGCAGGCAGGAATGAAAACTTCATTCTACATCGGAAAGGATCTGCAGACCGGTGAAATCTATGCAGAAGAGTACGGTAAACAGATTAAAGGGCAAATGAGCCTGAAGGATTATGAAAGTAGACCACCAGTGCAGGAAAATGTTCAGAAGATTGATGGCGATGTGGTTGACACAGAAACCGGAGAAGTTATTGGAACTGAAATTGTTGATTTTAGAAAGGTAGCTGCTAATTAAGGCAGTAGGGTGAAAAGCATGATTAAAGAAGCATTACAGTATATCGTTGGGTTAAGCGAAGCAAAGGTTCAGGATATCACACTTGCCGATGGAACTGTTCAGACATATTCGGACAAGCCATTGCAGAGATTGGAGAAGCATATTCCAATGGTTGATAAGGCAATCAATATGTCTACGCTGACAAGCCTTGTGGACTATATCAAGGGGAATATTGATGATATGTCCAAAAAGATGATCATTCAGGTTGTTGATCCTGAAACTGTTGTTCTTTTTTCACAGCTCAATGAAGAAAGAGAGCGTGAAGAATTGGTTGTTGTGAATGCAAGAATCCCTGATTTCAGATTTGATACCTACATGGATCAGGAAAACTTCTGTATTAATCTTCAGTCAAAGTTCATTGATGATCCGAATACTGACCGGGCATTGATTCTTAAATTTGCCGGGACCATGGAAGCCGGAACGGTTGCAGAATATGGTGATGATGGAGTAACACAGAAGGCAACCGTGAAAACAGGCATTGCTTCCAAGGGGGAAGCTATTGTTCCGAATCCGGTCAAATTAAGACCTTACCGGACATTCCTTGAAGTGGAGCAGCCGGCATCTGAATTTGTTTTCAGAGTGAAACAGGGCAAATATGATGGTATTAATTGTGCAATCTTTGAAGCAGATGGCGGTGCATGGAAGATTGCAGCAACAAAATCTATTAAAGACTATTTACAATTTGAACTTGCCGGTTGGGGGCAGTTCACTGTGATTTCATAGGATGGTTGAAACACCTTAAGAAACTATTAATCACACATAATAATCTGATGGCTACATACCACGGAAATGACTATCAGAAGTGCCTGTTATCCATTGGGGTAGCAGGCACGTAAGAGAGGATGATGAATAGAAGCATGGGGAAGATAAACAGTAAGCAGAAGGGCGCACGCTTTGAACGGATACTTGCCGGTTTATTCAGGGATCATGGTTATCAGACAAGAAGGACAGCACAATATTGTGGTAACACCGGGGATGCATCTGATGTGATCGGATTGCCCGGAATACATATTGAAGCAAAGCACCAGGAGAGGATGCAGCTTTATGACTGGATGGAACAGGCAAAGAGAGATTCCAATGGAACAGGGAATATACCGGCAGTCTTCCATAAGAAGAATAATGCTGGAATCCTTGTAACTATGTGTTTTGATGATTGGATGCAGATATATAAAGAATGGGATGCAGGACAGCATATAAAAAATGACTTTCCTTTATCACCATTACTGAAAAAGCAGTGTTTGAAGGGAGAAAAAGCAGATGATAAGAAAAATCAAGTGTAAGGTGTGTAATTACCGTTTTGTACCGAAGGCAGAGAATAAAAAAGTTATTGGTGAGCCAATCTCAATTCATAATGCATTTTCTGGCAGAAAGTATTATGAGGCCTTTGACTGCCCTATGTGTGACTGTCAGAACATTGTCAATATCAGGGAAGGTGGTGTACCGGATGAATACGGCAACGGAACTGAAAACAACGACTGATTTTGTAAAGGGTATTTTGCAAAGATGCCCGGAAGCAAGATGCAGTGATAATATCCTGTATTACTATGTATGCGGAATTGTCGGAAAAGAAAAGGGCATCAACATTGAAATGATGTCAATGCCTACTTTTCTGTTGAATGCTAAGAAATTAGGCTTTCCGCAGTTTGAATCCGTTAGAAGAACCCGGCAGAAGTTACAGGCTGAATTTCCAGAACTGGCAGCCAATGCAAGTGTGGAAGCCGGAAGGATGCTGAATGAAGAAGTGTTTAAAGACTATGCAAGGAGTGCAGTGTGATGAAATGCGGATTCTACCGGGAAACGAAAGAGTGTACAGAAAAATGTCAATTTTTTAATACCTGTACTAGAAATCCCAACAGAAAGGAACGTATCAAGGATGGCAGATGTAAAGTGGATAAAGATAACAACAGATGTGTTTGACGATGAAAAAATCTTGCTTATAGAAAGTCTTCCTGATGGCTATGCAATTATTACGGTATGGTTCAAGCTGCTTTGCCTTGCCGGAAAACAGAACAACGGTGGGGTATTTATGCTGGGGCAGGCTGCCTATACTGAAAAGATGCTTGCAACGATCTTCAGAATGAAAAAATCCACTGTTTCTGTGGCACTTCAGACCTTTGAAAAATTTGGAATGATAGAAATGGTTGACGGTGTTATCACAATTCCGAATTGGAATAAGCATCAGGCCCTGGATGCGTACGAGAAGAAAAAAGAACGGGATCGGGTATATCAGCAGGAGCGAAGAGCAGCACAAAAGGCTTTGATTTCCGGTACTGCTGAAAGATCGTCTGATGCATCGTTTGAAAAATCGTCTGACACATCGCCCGATTGTAAACAGACACAATCGTCTTATGTCGCTGTTTCAGATAAAGAAGAAGATAAAGAAAGAGATAAAGATATAGAAAAAGATATAGAAAAAGAGAACGACACCTGCAAGCAGGTTGTTGACCTTTATCATTCCATCTGTACTTCCTATCCTTCTGTCAAAGCACTGTCTGAAGTACGGAAAAGGGAAATAAAAGCACGATTGAATACATACAGCCTTGATGATCTTAAGGCGGTATTTGAGAAAGCTGAAGCTTCTTCCTTCCTGAAAGGCAGAAATAACCGGAACTGGATTGCTAATTTTGATTGGTTGATCAAAGATGAAAATATGGCAAAGGTCCTTGACGGAAACTACGACAGACCAGGAAAAGAAAATAAGAAACCCGGTTTCAATGACATTATGCATACACAGTATGATTATGACAGCTTGGAACGGGATCTGTTGAGTAATGGCAGCACTGGTTCAAACTTTGCGAAGTAGAAAATAGGGGGAAGGCATGAAGGCAATAAACTATTTAGGGCAGATCAAGGTGATGGATGCAAGAATAAATGCTGATATTGAGGAATTGGCACAGCTTGAAGCACTTGCTGCAAAAACTACTTCTGTGATGGGCGGTGAAAGAGTACAGGCTTCAGGATCACAACAGAAAATGGAAGATTGTGTTGTGAAGATCGTAGGCATGAAGGAGCAGATCAACAGGGAAATTGAAGAGTTTATCAATTACAAGAAAGAAGCAAGGCAGATTCTTTCTGGATGCAGTGCAGATTGCATCACCATTCTGCATAAGCGGTATTTTCAGTTTAAGACATGGGAGCAGATAGCAGTTGACATGAATTTTACTTACAAATGGGTATCAGGTGGACTGCATCAAAGGGCATTATCACAGTTTCAGAGGGTAATGGATGAAAGAAAACACGATAAAAAGGAGAATGAGTAAATGAGTGGGTTGGAAAAGACGGAACTTGCGGACCGGATCAAGGCAATGACACCGGAAGAAAAGCAGCTTGCCGTAAGGTTATTTCCTTCAGATATTTTGATCGATGAAGTGGCAAGGAGAAGTCTTGAAACTGAAAGAATGGTTTCAACGATTAGGGATTTGGTGAAGGTGAAGGGATAATGAGGTAGCAATAATTAAAAATGCGACAATGCCAATTATAAATAAATTTTTAAATTTTTATTTTAACATATTTCTTTTGTAATTACAAAATTATGAAAGGAGAAAGTTAGATCATGAAAGGTTTTTTGACAGCATTTTTGACAGCTATTGTGGTAACTTATATGTTTGACAGGTTTATAAACAAATAGAAAGGATCCGAACCTCCGGCCGGGGTAACGATATATCGGGTTCCTGAAAGAAGAATGAAAAATAGTGAATTAAAGAAGTATATCAATAGTTTTCCAGATGATGTACCAGTAAGTGTTATATGTGCAAATCCACGAAAAAGAAAGCTGTATAAATTGAATGATGTTTTATTTGTGACAGATCAGGGGATACCAGTGTTCTGCATTGATATAGGCGAAGAGCATGACATGGATGCAGAAGAGATTGCAGATTGTGAAGAGGAAGAACGTAATGCGGATGGTGTGGAAGGTCAGATGCAGATAGAGGACTTCCCAGAGGTGATGCCATGATAAACGGAGAACTGGTAGTAGATAACTTTGCTGGTGGCGGTGGAGCATCCACGGGAATAGAGCTAGCAACCGGGTACAGCGTTGATATTGCCATTAACCATGACCCAGAAGCTATACGGATGCACAAAGCGAATCATCCGTATACCAAACATTACTGTGAGGACGTATGGCAGATGGATCCGGTTGCAGCATGCAAAGGGCATCCAGTGGGCCTTGCATGGTTTTCACCAGATTGTAAACATTTTTCAAAGGCGAAAGGCGGTAAGCCAAAGGATAAGTTTATCCGTGGCCTTGCGTGGGTAGCCTGTCGGTGGGCTGGACTTGTCCGACCGAGAGTAATCATGTTGGAAAATGTAGAGGAATTTAAGACCTGGGGACCGTTAAACCGAGGGCATCATCCGATTAAGGCAAAACAGGGTAAAACCTTTGAAAAATTTGTGCAACAGCTTACAGATTTGGGTTATGAAGTACAGTTTAAGGAACTGGTTGCAGCCGATTACGGTGCACCGACCATGCGGAAGAGATTCTTTATGATTGCCCGGTGTGACGGCAGGCCGATTGTATGGCCTAAGCCAACACATGCACCGGCAGATAGTAAAGAGGTAAAAGCTGGCTTGCTTAAGCCATATGTGGGAGCCTATACGCAGTTGGATTTCTCTCTTCCGTGTCCTTCCATCTTTGATACATCCGAAGAGGTCAAGGAGAAATATGGGATACGGGCGGTACGTCCCCTGGCACCAAAGACAATGGAGAGGATTGCTCGAGGAATCAAGAAATTTGTTGTAGATAGCGCAGATCCGTTCCTTATTGAAATAGGTTATGGTGAATCAAAAGGGCAAAAAAATCCGAGAGTATATAGCATCGAGAAGCTTTTACATACCATTGTGGCAAAAGATAAGAACTTCTTGGTTGCTCCGATACTCACGCAATACCATTCTTACGAGAAAGATGGATTGAGAGGACAAAGCATAGAAAATCCTATTATGACAGTGGATGGATCGAATCGGTATGGATTGGTTACTTCGTTTATTCAGAAATATTACGGTGGAAATTATAAAGGAAACGGATCGGATATTAAAGAACCTCTGCATACAATAACAACGCTTGAACGTAACGCTATGTGTGCCGTTAATCTGATACAGATGAACAATCATTGCGATGGAAGAGATGTAAAAGAGCCGATTCCTACAATCACAGCCGGAGACGGGCATTTCGGAGAGGTGAGAGCCTTCTTAGTGAAATATTACGGGCAGGGAACCGGTCAGGACATAAAAGAGCCTTTGGATACCGTGACATCACGTGACAGGTTTGGATTAGTAACTATCGAAGGAGTAGATTACAAGATCGTAGACATTGGATTGCGAATGCTGGAACCTAGGGAGTTATACGGATGTCAGGGATTCCCTGATGATTACATAATCGACCACGATTATACTGGCAAGACCTACCCCCGCAGCGAACAGGTACGCAGATGTGGAAACGCGGTATGCCCGCCGATCCCTGCAGCACTGGTGAGAGCAAATCTGCCGGAATTATGTGTGGCAGAGCGTACTCCAAATATGAAAGTAATACAGGAGCAGACCGGGCAGCTCCGGTTTGCGTAAATTAAAGTTTAGGAGGAATCAGAGATGAAGAGACTGACAGAAAAAGATTGGAAAGATAAATGCGAGGGTTATCCTTGGAATGTGCATCCGGTTAAAGACATTGATGAGCTGCCATATTATAAAAAACTTGCTGCCTACGAAGATGATGAGGAGCAGGGATTGCTCCTGCGGTTGCCATGCAAGGTAGGAGATACAGTTTATGTAGTCACTTCTCCATTTAATGTGTTTGATGATATTGAATATGATGAGAATATGAAAGAAGAAGTCTATGAAGCTTATGTTTCTAGTGTATCATTTTATAAAAGCGGAGAACAATATAGAATTTATGCTAAGGCAACAAATCATTTTATAGGAGTATATTTTAGAAAATGTGATTTTGGCAAAACAGTATTCCTCAAAAAATCCGAAGCCGAAGCAAAACTGAAAGAAATGATTTAAGCTGAAATTTAAGCGAGGTAGTCAATATGAAATATGAAATAGCAAAACATAATGCACAACAGTTTGCAAACGAAAGAAATCAGCCAGTGTATATAGCAAGAGCCGTAAAAATTAAAAATTTTGAAATCTTGTTTGATAAGGAAGATGTGACACCGAATTATCGTATATGGGAAACGGTAAATCCTACGAAAAATCTAAGTGAGAATACTAGCATGGGTGAATAAACTGAAATTTAAGGAGGAAAAGCAAATGGTACATAATCTGAAAATATTAGATGATTTTGCGGATGCGGTTTATATGAAAGATAAGACATTTGAAATCAGGAAGAATGATAGAGGATTTCAAAAGGGGGATTATATTAGATTCCAGGCGATAGGAAAAGATGGACTTCCGATCAAGCACGGTATAAATGATAAGGAGTATAGAATCACTTATGTTTTATGCGGATGGGGATTGAAGAATGGATATGTGGCTTTTGGACTTGAAGAAGCAGACTGAAAAAGGTATTGCAGGAGAAGAAGTGTATTTAATGAAACTGTAAGGTGTTCTTTCTAGAAGATACCGGAGAAGGAAGAAACAAACAAATCATTATATGAAAACAAGGAAAAAGGCATTGTTGAAGGGAAACCCCTGTCTGAATGCAATAGACGGGAAATAAGAAATGGGTACATTGAGAATTGAATATTAACGATTGGGGTGATATTATTATTGTAAAACAATTACAACAGAAGAGAATAATACTATGAAGAATAAATATAATCCTTATATGATAGACATAAAATACGAATTTAGAACGTATCGAAATGTCGGACAAGATTACGGAAATTTTAAAAGTGCAAACTTAGGTTTTATATCTAATTTCATTCGATTTATTAGAAGGACTTGGAATAGAAAACAGACCAAATATAGATTTTGCAATACATACTCGGATTGGGAAGAGCATATAACAACCGTTTTGAACAAGGGTATCGTCAACTATGATGATATGCTTCATTGGTTGATTGGAAAAAGGAACTATGCAAAACAGCATTTAGAGGCTATAAAAGCTATTTTAATTCCAATTTATGTGGCACTTATAGGTGCATATGACGTCTTTTTGAAGAAAGAAGAAAATTCGTTGTGGGAATTGATTATTTTCTTGTCATGCATAATAGCTATATCGGTATTTGTTTTATTTGAAGCAATCGATAAGGTTGATTTTTTTGATGAGTTGGTTAAAATGGCGAAGGAAAATAATCGCAAAATATCGGGTTTCAGATTGATGCATATTTTGTAGAATAGGGGTGAAAAGGCAATTGGAATGGATGAAAAAGAATTAATTTCAGAAAAGAAAGGGTAGAAGTTCCTATTGCACCTGTGTTATTTTGTATAGTGAAAAGAGATTCATGAAAGACACCGTTATCCATTTGGCGGTGTCTTTTGCATAGCCTGTAAGAGTTTACTCCTGACTGCTTACAGGCTATTTTGATGGATTAAATACGGAAAGGTGGTGTTGCAGGATGGCTAAACTTAATGCCAGGCAGCAGAGATTTGTTGAAGAATACCTGATAGACCTGAATGCGACACAGGCAGCAATAAGAGCAGGTTATAAAAAGACAGAGTATACGGATACAAATGCAAATAAGCTACTAGAGAATACTAGAATTCGAGAAGCGATTGATAAAGCAATGGCAGAACGGTCAAAAAGAACCGGAATCAATCAGGATCGTGTGATTCAGGAGTTGGCAAGGATCGCCTTTGTTAATCCGCAGAATGTTATTAATGCTGAAGATGGATCAGTGAGAGACGGTGCTACAGAAGATGATCTTGCCTGTATCCAGTCTGTGAAGGTTAAAACCATGAATGGTGAAAAAGGATATTCTGAAGAAAGAGAAGTCCGGTTAAATGACAAAATAAAGGCTTTAGAACTGCTTGGAAAGCATCTGGGTATGTTCAAAGATAAGGTTGAACTGGAAGCGGATATGGAACTGAACATTAACATTGATTATGGGGATAAGGAATGAATAGAGAAAAATACAATGATCCAACAGCAGAAACGGCTATTGCAAATGTAATGAGGGAGCGAAGGAAGGTAAAACGGCATGAATATAAATATTCAAATGAATCCTTGCTTCCGGGAAGTGGACAGGAGCCGGAAGCGGTACATTGTCATGAAAGGAAGTGCCGGATCCGGAAAATCTGTTGATACCGCACAGAATTATATATTAAGGCTGATGCAGGATAAAGGCAGGAACCTTGTATGTATTCGAAAATCAGATATTACAAACCGTGACAGCACCTTTGCAGAATTGACCGGTGCTGTTTATCGGATGTTCGGAGATAAGTATGATCAGTATTGGCAAATCAACATGTCGCCTTTGAGACTTACCTGCCGGGCAAATAGCAATCAGATCATCTTCCGGGGAATGAATGATGATAAGCAGCGTGAAAAACTGAAATCAATCACATTCCAAAAAGGAAAGCTTACGGATGTATGGTGTGAAGAAGCAACAGAACTGACACAGGCAGACTTAGAAATCATTGATGACCGTTTGCGTGGTGAACTCCCAGAAGGACAATTTTATCAGATCAGAATGACCTTCAATCCGGTAAACAAGAATCACTGGATCAAGAAGGTCTTTTTTGATATTCCGGATCCTAATGTATTGACACACCATAGCACATACCTGATGAATAGATTCATAGATGATGCCTATAGGCAGCGTATGGAAAGAAGAAAGATCGTTGATCCTGAAGGATATCAGATTTATGGATTAGGTGAATGGGGAGAGATTGGTGGTCTGATTCTCCATAATTGGGAAATTGGTGAGTGTTCCAAGAATCCGGCAGACTATGATGATTTTGCAATTGGTCAGGACTTTGGTTTCAACCATGCAAATGCAATTCTTCTATTGGGGATCAAAGATGATGTGATCCATATAACACAAGAAATCTATGTGTTTGAGAAAGATACATCAGAGATCATAGAGCTTGCAAGGAAAGCTGATATACCAAGAAACAAGCAGATGTGGTGTGATTCCGCAGAACCGGACCGAATCAAGATGTGGCAGAAGGAAGGATATAACAGGGCAAGAGGTGTTGATAAAGGTGGTTCAGCAGGTTCTGTAAAAGCACAGATTGATTATCTGAAGCAGCATCGGATTATTGTTGATCCGTCTTGTGTCAATACCATCAAGGAACTGCAACAGTGGAAGTGGAAATATGATGATAAAACAGGGGAATATCTGGATGAACCTGTTCCCTTCCAGGATGATGCAATGGCTGCTTTGCGATATGGCGTTGAAGGATGGCGTAAACCGGCTGCTGAATGGCTTTTCTAATGGCTTATAGACTTATACATATAATCCGCTTAAAGGGGGCATAGACAAATGCTGAAAATAGAGGAAATAAAGCAGTTCATTACTGAAGATTTTTCTTCAGCTAAAAAGAAATTTGCAAGAAAAGGTCAGGCATATTATGACGGAGATCACGATATAAAGCATTACCGGTTGTTTTATTACAATGGGGATGGAAAACTTGTAGAAGATACGACAAGAAGCAATGTGAAGATTTCCCATCCGTTCTTTACGGAATTGGTGGACCAGACAGTACAATATATTCTTTCTACCAAGAATGGCTTAATTCGATCAGATATACCGGAACTTCAGAAACAAATGGATGATTATTTCAACGAAAATGAAGATTTTACCGCTGAATTTTCTGAAACACTTACCGGCTGTATTACTAAAGGCTTTGATTATATGTATGCATATAAGAATAAGGACGGTAAAATAGCTTTCCAGTGTGCTGACAGTATTGGTGTAGTGGAAGTCCGGGCGAAAGATACGGATGATGGTTGTGAATATGTGATTTATTGCTATACAGACCGGATTGTAAAAGATCATAAAGAGATTAAGCGTATTCAGGTATGGGATGATAAAAATATATATTTCTATGTTCAGAGCGGTGAAGGTGAGATTGAAAAAGATATGTCAGAGCCTATCAATCCAAAGCCACATACATTGTACAAGAAAGAAGGGGATGAAAAAACCTATTTTGATGGGTTCGGTTTCATTCCTTTCTTCCGTTTGGACAATAACAAGAAGCAGTTTTCTGACCTGAAAAAGGTTAAAGATCTGATTGATGATTATGATTTAATGGCAAGCAGCCTGTCAAATAATCTGATTGATTTTGATACGCCTATTCACGTGGTTAAGGGATATCAGGGAGATAATCTTGACGAACTTCAGACCAATTTGAAAACTAAGAAGATTATAGGTGTTGGAGAAGAAGGGGATATTAATGTTCGCACGGTAGATATTCCTTATGAAGCAAGGAAAACGAAGTTGGAATTGGATGAAAAGAATATTTACCGTTTTGGTATGGGATTAAATACTGCCGGACTGAAAGACACTTCTGCAACAACCAACATTGCGATTAAGGCTGCCTACTCCCTTCTGGATCTTAAGAAATCAAAGCTGTGGATCAGAATAAAGCAGTTTTTAAAGAAGATTGTGAAGGTTGTACTTGATGAAATCAATAAGGAAAACGGCACAGATTATAAGCTGTCTGATGTGTATTTTGAAGATGAACCTGAAATTATGAGCAATGCACAGGAAAATGCACAGAATGCCTTGACGGAAGCACAAGAGCAGCAGACACGAATCAATATGCTGCTTGCCCTTGCTGAAATGCTTGATAATGAAACTCTGATACAGAATATCTGTGATGTGCTTGATATTGACTATGAGAAGATCAAAGGGAAGCTTCCGGATCCTGACGAAGCCGAGACGGCCGTTACGGATGCACAGAATGGATTGAATGGTGTGGTGGTAGAGGATGAATCAAAGACAAAAGGAAATCCTGTAATCACAACTGAATAATGAAAAGCGCATCTTGAATGAACTGAAACAGGTATATATGCAGGCAATGAAAGATTGTGAAAAGAAGATTGCGGACCTTTCAAGTCGCAGAGATATGGAAAATCTGCAATCCATCATTTACCAGAAGCGATATCAGCAGGCCTTAAGAGGCCAGCTTGAAGGAGTTCTGGAACAGTTGCATAGTGACGAATATGCTACAGTGTCCGATTATCTTGCAAGATGCTATGATGATGGTTTTGTTGGAGCCATGTATGACCTTCATGGACAAGGAATACCGATTATACTTCCAATAGATCAAGAGCAGGTGGTAAAGGCTGTACAGACCGATTCCAAGCTTTCAAAGCCATTATATAGCCGTTTGGGAGAGGATGTAGACCGGTTGAAGAGAAGTGTCCGGGCAGAGGTTTCCAGAGGAATTGCAACCGGTATGACATGGAATGAGATAGCTGTTAAGATTTCCCGGAGTTTTACTCACACATCCTTTAGTAAAGCTTATAACAGGGCAATGACGATTGCCAGAACGGAAGGACACCGGATAGCCGTGGAAGCTGCAAGCAATGCCCAGTATAAAGCAAAAGAGAAGGGTGCTAATGTGTTAAAACAGTGGGATGCAACACTGGACACACGTACAAGGGATTCTCATAGAATGGTTGATGGTGAGATCAGGGAACTGGATGAAAAGTTTTCCAATGGTCTTATGTATCCGGGGGATCCTTCAGGCGGTGCTGCAGAAGTGTGTAATTGCCGGTGTGCATTGCTTCAGCGTGCAAGGTGGGCGCTTGATGATACGGAACTGAATGCACTGAAGGAACGTGCTGAATACTTTGGACTGGACAAGACAGATGATTTCAAGGATTTCAAAAATAAATATCTGAAGGCGCAGGAATCGGAGCGTGTCCGATCAAGCGTACAAAAGATGAATGATAATGTAGAACAAAGGCTGATTAGAAAAGGTGTTTATGTTGATATTAAAGAAGCAGGAAAGTATGAAAAAGAAGCAATTCAAAACCTGAATCATTTGGATAAACTGCTTGATGAATACAAAAGTACAACGGTTTCTTATACTGTAACAAACAAAGGTCTTATAGGTACAGAGAATGGTTCTGCTTATATGTTGAACGGAAAGACAAGTATATCTGTTAGATCAAGAGCATATAAGAAAATAAAGGCTACTGACCAACTTGGTTTAGGTGATAATCAGCATTTGGGTGTGACATATCATGAATTTGCACATTCCCTTTCGCAGTCGAGAGAAAAGACGGATCCTGAATTTTGGAAGGAAATCAGGAAAATAAAGAAAGAATATGAAGGAATTCATGGTCATGGTGATTGGTTTGATATTAAAATATCAGACTATGCTTCAAAAGATGCTGATGAATTTCTTGCAGAAGCATTTGCGCAGGCGAAACTTTCTGAAAATCCTTCACCGTATGCAAAAAAGGTTCTTGATGTTGTTGATAAGTATTTTAAGAAAGAACCACTTGAAAACACTGCAAAAGATAGTAAAATAGACTTAAATCTTCAGTTCTTTGCAAAGAGTAGTAAAGATTATGAAACCGTTGTTCTTCCAAAGGATGAATATGCTCATGTAATGAGTGAGTTGAATACACATTTATCTGATGAACAGCGCAAACAAAAGGTTGTGACAAAAGCAATCGGAAATTATAACTATACTATTGAAAACAATGGTTTTGATAATTACAGAATCATTGGCAAGGAAGATATTGATTCTGATGCACTGGATTGGTGGGATAAATGATGGCAGATGAAAAGGAAATAAAGCGTAAACTGTTTGATAAGTTAAAAGCTTTCTATCCTGATAAAGATTTTGTTGTTGGGGTGATAAGCAATGTAAAATATGATGATGATAGGCAGGCCATTATTGATTACATGGAAAATGGTGAAGATGTGTCTGTGGAAAACATCATATTGCTATCATTACATTTGAAGAATGAAAGAAACAAAAAAGATTAGAAAGCATCTTGCAGATGGCAGGGTGCTTTTTTCGTGGAGAGAAAGGAGATATATGAAAATCTTAATAGTTGGATTTATTGCAATTGTGGCAGTTGGTTTTTCAGCTGCCTTTTTGCTGTAAATAAATCAAAAAAACACATGGAAAATCTATATGAAGGAAAGGAATGGTGAAAACATGAAAAAGATTGATTGGGTAAGAAAACTGACAAGCAGAAAGCTGTGGACAGCTGTTGCATCCTTTGTATCAATGATGATCATTGCAGTCGGTGGTGCAGAGAGTCAGGCAACACAGATTACGGCTTTAATCATGGCCGGTGCATCTGTTGTAGCTTACATCATTGGTGAAGGTCTTACTGATGCATCCAATTCAGGAAATGATGAAGAATAGGGGTATTCACTATGAGCATGAACGGAATTGATATCAGTCATTGGCAGGATGGCATCAATCTGAATGTGGTCCCTTGCAATTTTGTTATTGTGAAGGCAACGCAGGGAACAAAGTTTGTTGATCCATGCTGCAATAAATTCTATCAGGCAGCAAAGAAAGCCGGGAAGAAGCTTGGTGTATATCATTTTGCGGATGGAAAGAGCAGCGGAACAGCTGAAGCAGATCATTTCATTCAGAATGTGAAGGGATATATCGGTGAAGCAATCCTGGTGCTTGATTGGGAAGCAGATGCATTGAAAAAGGGTGTTGCATATGCAAAGGAATTTCTTGACCGTGTATTTGAGGTTACAGGTGTTAGACCATTAATCTATATGAGCAAGTCCGTATGCCGGGAATATGACTGGTCAAGCGTGGTTGCTGCCAATTATGGATTATGGATGGCGCAGTATGCGAATAAGGAAAGGACCGGTTACAAAGCGGAACCATGGACTGACAAGAAGGGCATGGGTGCTTTCAAATCGTGTGCAATCTTCCAGTATTCATCCGCAGGCAGCCTGCCAGGTTACAATGGCAATCTTGACCTTGATATTGCCTATATGACACCTGCTGCATGGGATAGATATGCAAAGCCGGTTGTTCCTGAAAAGGTGATTACATACTATCCGAAGTACGAAGAAACGCTTGTGAAGGTGCTTCGGATCATGGAGATCAACAGCGCCTATGATTACCGGTGCAAGATTGCAGCTGCAAATGGCATCAGCAATTATACAGGCACAACAGAACAAAATATCATAATCCTGAATCTGCTGAAAGAAGGAAAACTGATTAGACCATAAAAATTGAATATTGTGCAGCAGGCATCCAGTGATGGGTGCTTTTTTATTGCCAAGAAGGGGGCATTTATCCCTTCAAAATATGTCCTGTCGTATGACATTAAAACTAGGCTTGCTAGTGGTGAAACCACATTTAAAAACATGAGCAAATGAAAGGAAATGATATGGAGTTTTTAAGAGAAATCTTAGGTGAAGAACTTTTCAATCAATTGGTAGAAAAAATCAATACACACAATGGAAATGAAGCAAATAAGGACAAACAGGTGAAACTTGCAAACCTTGCTTCCGGTGAGTATGTTGGCAAAGGAAAATATGATGCTTTGGATGCACTTTTAAAGGGTAAGGAAAGCGAATTGATAACAGCCAATGGACTAATCGAAGACTTGAAGAAGGGAACCAAAGGCAATGAGGAATTGCAGGGTAAGATCACAACCTACGAAACACAGGTTGCAGACCTTCAGAAGCAGCTTCAGGAAACCAAAGTGAAGTCAGCAATCAAGGTTGCCCTTCTTTCTGAAAAGGCTGTTGATGTGGATTATCTTACATTCAAACTGAATGAAAAACTGAATGAAAAGGGTGAATCCTTAGAACTTGATGAAAACGGCAATATCAAAGGGTGGAATGACAAGCTTTCAGGTTTAAAAACACAGTTTCCGACTATGTTTGAAACTACAAATGATGGCAAAGACGGTTACCAGGTACTTGAAGATAACCGATTGCCGGGCAATGACGGAGCAGGAGAAGCGGAACCTAAAGATTTAGCTGAAGCCTTAAAGATGGAGTACGAAAATAAAGAGTAGAAAGGTTAAAGAGGTGATTAATTATGGCAGCTATGACATTAACAGAAATCAAGAAAGGTATGTCTGATAAGGTCTTTGACAAGATCGTGGATGTATTTTTACGTGAATCTGAAATTTTGCAGTTACTTTCATTTGATGATTGTGTAAGTGCTGGCGGTTCCGGATCCACGATGAAGTATAAGTATTTAAGGAAGGTGCTTCCTGCAACAGCCGAATTCCGTAAGCTAAACGGTTCCTATACAGCAAGTGCAGCAACCAAGCAGGAGTGCGAAGCGAACCTTGCCATCATGGGCGGTGCAGTTCAGCTTAATCGTGTTCTGAATAAGGTGGCAGGTAAATATGATAACCTTGCATATCAGATTGAGGAACATATTCGTGCGGTTGTTTCTCTGTTCCATTACACCCTGATTAACGGTGATGCAACAACTACCGCATCCGGTGATCATCCGGAATTTCAGGGGTTAGATTCCATGCTTGCAGGCACTACTACAGAGTATGGTGCAAAGAGCAGCATTGATCTTTCCAGTATCACCAATCTGAAAGCGAATGCAGATGAATTCTACGAAGCATTAACGCTTCTGATTAAGTCTACACAGGCAGATGCGCTTTTGCTGAACACTGACATGATTTCCAAGATTCAGACGGTAGCACGTATCCTTGGTTATAAAACGGAATCGGAAGAAGCGTTTGGTAAGAAGGTAACTTCCATTGACGGTGTTCGTATGATGGACTTACAGAATTACTATACGGTGTCCGATAATGCAGCAGTAGCTAATGCAGTTGTGAAGAAGGGCTTAGAGCGTACCATCAACGGCGCATCCAATAAAACAACTGGTCTTACTGATATCTATGCAGTTAAGTTTGATGTGAATGATGGTTTCCATGGCATCAGTCTTAATGGTGGTTCTGTAATTGATAAGTACCTGCCGAACTTTGCCACTCCGGGTACTGTGAAGGATGCAGAAGTTGAAATGATTGCTGCAACTGTACTGAAGAATACACAGCACGCAGGTGTTCTTAGAAACATCAAGATTGCGTAAGTAACTGGGTGGGTGTTTATTCATCCACCCTTGTTTTCAATAGGATGATGAAAGGATAGGTGTAAGATATGGCAACATTAACTTGGGAAGAAAAGATTGAAAAGGCAAAAGAAACAGCTGCAAAGAAAGCTGAAAAAGATGGTCTTGATGAACAGGCAACACAGGCTTTGATTGATGAAGCTGTTGCCAAGGTTATGAAAGCAAAGGAAGATGCTGAAAGCAAAGTTGCACAGACCGCACAGGCAACACAGGACAAGGGGTATATCGTAAAAGTGAAATCCAATCCTGCTTTCTGTGGCATTGGTGCAGGTGGTGTTCAGTTTGCCAATGGTGAAGCACACGTTACTTCTGAAAGAATGGCTGAATGGTTCAGAGAACACAACGGTTATGAAGTAACAAAAGCCTGATGAAAGGCGGTGTTCCTGATGATTGTGAAACCTGAAAAGTTAGCTTCCATGGATGAATTTAAAGGCATGGATCAGGATGTGCTTGTCATGAAACTTGAAGCCATTGAAAATTTGATCCGGGCATATACCAACAACAATTTTCAAAACAGAAATATGCGTATAGAAGCTCCTGTTGAGAATGGCGTTGTGTGTGGCGTATGTCCTTATTTTAAAGCAGGGGACACCGTACAGATATCCCAGTCAAAAGTGAATGATGGATTGTATGTCATTATGGAAATCACGGATGCCGGAATTATTCTTAATGGTGATGTGTTCGATAATCCAGAGAACACAGTAACAAAGATTATCTATCCGGCAGATGTGCAGAAAGGTGTTATTGACCTGCTGATCTGGGAGAAAGACAACCGCTCTAAGGTGGGGATTAAGTCTGAAACGATTTCACGGCACAGCGTGACCTATTACGATCAGGACACAAATAATCAAGTAATGGGATATCCGGTGTCCTTGCTTGGCTTCTTGAAGCCGTATATGAAAGCGAGGCTCTGATATGATCGGTGGAAATACAGAAGCAATCATTCAGATCCGGAAAGACGGAGGGACCAATGAAATTGGTCAAAAAGTGTCGTTGTGGCAGGATGCACAGCCACTAAAGGGATTCATTGACCTGTCAACGGGTGATAGCAACCGAACCACCTATAACGCCAAAATTCAGGAATCCACCCATGTGTTTATTTCAGATTATGTACTTCTGGATGCGTCTATTAAAGCAGAGAACAGCAGAATGGTGGTCAATGGGGAAAGATACGACATCTTGTTGATTGATGATCCAATGGAACTGCATAAACAGCTTGAAATTTATTTGAAGTATACAGGGGGACAGTAATATGTCAGTGGAATTTACGGATAATAGTGCAAAGGTAAAAGCTGAAATGAATGCTGCTGTTGTGGCTTATCTGTATGAAGCAGCCGGAGAACTGGAAGCGCAGACCAAAAGAAATACCCGTGTTGATACCGGCGATACAAAGGCAAGTTGGTCTTACCTTGTGGATGAATCAAGCGGTGAAGCTGTTGTTGGTTCCATGATGGAAAATGCAATCTGGGAGGAATTCGGAACAGGTGAATATGCCCTGAACGGTGATGGCAGAAAAGGTGGTTGGTATTATAAAGATTCTAAAGGCGAAGGACATTACACACATGGAAAAACGCCTTCAAGGGCAATGTTCAGAGCCTTTACAGCTTTAAAGACTAAGCTGATCCGTAGAGCAGAGCAGGTATTGAAAGCGAGGATGGGGGAATGAGAAAAGAGACCTTGAAGATCATATCTGATGCAATGTCAAAAATGAATATTAACTATGAATTTATGGAATGGACATCAAAGCCTTCTTATCCTTATTTTACCGGAGAATATCAGGAATTTGAGCCATCAGGTGAGGATGGAGAACAGGAAACATCTTTTATTCTTACCGGATTTGCAAGGGATTCTGGAAAAGAAAAGACGGCTTACCTTGCATTAGAAGATGCAAAAGAAAAAATATCTGCTTACTTCCCAAAGGTAGGTGGAAAAATGGTTACTGCTGGTTCTGGTTCGGTAGTAGCCATTTTTTATGCAAATTGTTTTTACGTTCCTACGGGGGATGCGGAACTTAAAAAGATACAGATTAATTTGATTGTTAAAGAATGGAGTGTGAATTGATATGAGAAAATCGGGTATTAACAGTCAGACACCAAACGATTTTATCCTTGGTGCAGGTGTTGTGTTTAAGAATTTTAAGTATGTGTACAGTAAAGTTGAAGTGGAAGATGAAGGGGAGCAGCCGGAAGGAACTCTGAAGGTTGTTGCTGATGGGACTGTAGAAACAAAGAGCACAATTCAGATCAGCAAACTGAAGCCGGGCGTTTCCTTTGTTGGTGTTGCAAAAGAGTACAGCATGCCTGCTGTTGGTGATTATGTTAAGGGAGCATGGACAGACGATGAAGAACATGTTCTGGGTGCAACCAATGGTGGAAATAAGCTTTCCATTATGCCGAAAATTACACCTATTGAAGTTGATGGTGCAGTTGTAGAAATCAAAGGCTTGAATCAGAAAACGGGTGAAACAGGAACTCTGGAAGTCAATCTTGCGCAGCATACGGTTGAATCTCTTAAGCGTGCTATTGTAGGTAAGGAAGTGGAGAGCCTTATCAAAGGGTATATCCAGCTTCAGACAAAGAGCCTTATTGAGTTGTCTGACTACCTTGACAATGTAGCATATGTTGGAACCATGACAGATGGTACAGAGATCATTGCAATTATGGAAAATGCAATCTGTTCTTCCGGACTTGAACTGGAAAGCAAAAATAAGGAAACATCTGTTGTAGCAACCACATTTAAGTCAACAGCGGACTTTAAGAGTGGAGTATATGACACACTTCCGATCTATATTTTTTACCCCGAAAAACAGGCAGAATAAGAAAGGACAGGTAACCTATGAGCAAAGCAATTGAAAAAGATAAAATTGAAGAAGTAGTTGAAGAAACAATTGTAAGACCGTATACATTAAGAAAATTCAAGGACGGGGATCTGTTTCTGCTGCTTCAGATTCTTAAGAAAATTGGTATTAAGGATTGTAAGGAAGCCTTCATTCAGGTTGCTTCCGGTGAAAAATCATTGCGTGACGTTGGTATCCTTGCTTCCTTTGATCTTGCTGATATTCTGATCGGTAATTTATCCAAGGTGGAAGATGAATTGTATTCTTTATATTCTGATCTTTCCGGCATTGCCGTAGCAGATATGAAGGAAATGGAGTTCGGAACTCTTCCCCTGATGATTTATGATTCTTTCAATGAGGTAAGAAACACAGCTTTTTTCAAGGTGCTTTCCAAATTGCTTTAATAGGAGAATATGAATTCATGGATTTGCTGTATTCGAGGTACAGCAATCCACTTGAATTCATGCGCCTGTATATTGATCAGGGGCGATTTGGGGAGTTTGTTGAAGAAATCCTTGAAATGGAGCAGAAGCGCAAACAGGAAAAGGCTGCAAAAGAGGATGAACAGAAATTGTGGGAAATGTATCTGCACAGTATGTCAGATAAGTCTTATATTGACTGGAAAAAAGAAGTATTAAGCAATAATAGTGGCAATAAAGGTAATCAGAAACCGACTCTTGCAATGAGCGATGAACAGGTTGAAGATGCAAAAAGGCAGGCAAGGGGCATCTTGCAGAGATTTTTACCTGCATAAAAGAGAAGGAATGCCTGTGAAATTTATAAACACGAGAACAGGGAAACACACGGTAAAACGTGTGTTTTTTTGCTTGTAAAAGAAAGGGGGATCCCTTTATATATGGAACTTTTTAAGTTGTTTGGAACAATTGCGGTGAATAATATGGAAGCAATGTCAGCCATTGACGAAACAACCAATAAAGCAAAGTCTTTCAGTGAAACTATGTCGGATAAGTTTACTTCATTCGGGGAGTCGGCAACAAAGCTTGGTACAAAAATGTCCCTTGGTTTAACTACGCCAATTATGCTTTTTGGTGGGAAAGCAATTCAGGCAACTGCTGATTTTGAATATGCAATGTCAGAGGTTGCAGCAATTTCCGGTGCCACAGGTGATGATCTTGCAGCACTCACCAATAAAGCAAAGGAAATGGGTGAAAAGACCAAGTTTTCTGCTTCTGAATCAGCTGAAGCTTTGAAGTATATGGCAATGGCAGGATGGAAAACCAATGATATGTTAGATGGCCTTGAAGGTATTATGAACCTTGCTGCTGCATCTGGGGAAGATTTGGGGACAACATCTGATATTGTCACGGATGCTTTGACAGCGTTCGGACTTACTGCTTCTGATTCAGGACATTTTGCAGACATTCTTGCAACAGCAGCATCCAATGCAAACACAAACGTATCCATGATGGGCGAAACATTCAAGTACTGTGCACCGGTTGCCGGTGCGCTTGGATTTTCAGCCGAGGATACTGCTGAAGCAATTGGACTTATGGCGAATGCGGGTATTAAGTCTTCGCAGGCAGGAACTTCCCTTCGTACGATTATGAATCAGCTTTCGAGTGATATTGAGATAAGCGGTGAGAAGATCGGGGATGTGACAATAGCCACGACAAATGCAGATGGATCCATGAGAAACCTGAAGGATATCTTAGCAGATTGCCGTGTAGCATTTAATGGTTTGTCTGAATCAGAGCAAACCGCAAATGCAAAGGCGATTTTCGGCATGGAAGCTATGTCAGGATTTCTGTCACTTATGAATGCAGCACCGGCTGATATTGAAAAGTTGGAAGGTGCAATTAGCAGTTGCGATGGTGTGACACAGCAGATGGCAGATACCATGAACGATAATCTGACCGGTCAGATCACGTTACTTAAATCACAGCTTGAAGGACTGGCAATACAATTTACAGATTTAATAATGCCTTATTTAAGACAGGGCGTAGAATGGCTTTCTAAATTATGTGACTGGATCGCTGGCCTTGATGATGGATCCAAAAAGATGATGATAGGAATGACTGGTATACTTGCAGCAGCCGGTCCGCTTCTTATATTTCTTGGCAAGATTTCAACTGGTATCGGCAGCATTATAAAGGTTGGTAGTTCATTGATCAGCGGTATTAGCGGAGTAAGTGGAAGTTTATCCGGTATCGGAGCAGTTCTGTCTGGATTATCAGCACCGGTGCTTGCTGTGATTGCCGTTATAGGGACATTGGTTGCTGCCTTTATCAATTTGTGGAATACCAATGAAGAATTTCGGAACAACATCATTGGTATATGGGATGGTATCAAAGATAAGTTTAATGAGTTTGGCCAAGGAATCGTTGACCGCCTGAATGCACTTGGTTTTGATTTTGAGAGTTTTACTGAAGCTATAAGTGCATTATGGAATGGATTTTGTGAGTTGCTGGCTCCGGTGTTTGAGGGGGTATTTAATCAGGTGTCGGTTATCATTGGATCGGTATTGGATGCAGTGATGGGAATACTTGACATATTTATTGGACTTTTTACAGGAAACTGGGAACAATGCTGGAATGGTGTAAAAGAAGTATTTGGGGCAGTTTGGGAATTAATTAAAGGTACATTCGAATCATGGGCAATGGCATTTCAGGGGATCGCAGATACAGTACTTGGATGGTTTGGAACATCATGGGAAGAATGTTGGACTGGTGCTAAAGATTTCTTTGCAGGCATATGGGATGGCATAAAAGAAGCGTTTGCATCTGCAGGTGACGGCTTAAAAAATATATGGGATAACATTGTAAATGCAGTATCTTCTGCATGGGAAACGATCCAGAACGTTGTTCAGGTAGGCATCATGTTCCTGGGAGAACTCATACAACTTGGATTTGATATTATTACAATTCCATTCCGCTTTATATGGGAAAACTGCAAGGAATATATTATTGCAGCATGGGATTTTATCAAAGAAAAAGTTGAATCGGTTCTTAATACGATTTCAGAGATTATCACAAACGTATGGAATGCTATTTCCGGGTTCCTGGGACCTATATTGGAAGGGATCAAGAACGTTGTTATATCGGCATGGGAAGCAATAAAAGAACATGTGTCAACAAAACTTAACGAGATCAAGAACCACGTTACCAATATTTGGAATGCTGTCAGTGGATTTTTAAAGACCATTTTAGAAGCGATCAAGAATATATTCACCACCGTTTTTAATAACATTAAGAATACAGTAACCAATGTGTTTAATGGTATAAAAGGTGTTATTTACACAGCTATAAACTATGTGAAAAATAATATTTCGACCGGCCTAAATGCAGCAAAGACTATTGTTACCAACATTCTAAATGCAATTAAGGATAAATTCACGGAAAGCTTTGAAAAAGTTAAAAATACGGTGAAGAATGGCATTGATAAGGTGAAAAGCTTCTTTAACTTCTCATGGTCCTTGCCACACCTGAAGCTTCCACATTTCAGTGTAAGCGGATCTTTTAGCCTTAATCCACCTTCCGTACCATCTTTCGGTATTGAGTGGTACAAAAAGGGTGGTATTATGACGGATCCTACAGCCTTCGGGTTCAATCCGTTTTCAGGTAAAACGATGGTGGGCGGTGAAGCAGGTGATGAAGCTGTTGCACCAATTGATCTGCTGCTCGGTTATATCAGACAGGCTGTTGCAGAGCAGAACAACACCATGGTGACAATTCTTACAAAGATACTGGATAAACTGGATGAATTCAAACCAAATGATGATGGTGATATTATCATTCCTATTTATTTTGGTAATGAATTGTGGGATGAAATCATTATTAAATCAAAAAGCAATATTACTTTAAGATCAGGGGGAATGGTAAATGCTTAAATTATTGACAATTAATGACATTGAAATCCCTGATCCGGAAGGGAGCCTTTCCGTCAAGAAAAATAATAAGTACAATGAATATGAAGGCGAAGATGGAGTAAAAACTATTGAAGTGATCAGGGAAGATTTTATTTCAGGGAGCGTTTCATACAAAGGCTTGACAGCGGAGCAGGTGACGGAGATTGTGGAAGCAATCGAGCTTGTATCTGCTGTCAAGATATATGATCCGGGAATCAATGCTGTAAGAGAGATCAAGGCACTGATTAAGGATGTGAAGTATGACAAGAAGTACTACAAAAATAATATTTCTGTATGGTCCTTGTCCTTCACAATAGAAGAATTGTAGGGGGTGCTATATGTACAGTACAACAGATTCCTACAAAGAAGCAGTCAATAATCCGGTGTTGAGGAACCGGGTAGATGGTAAAATTACCCTTAAAGATGGAATGGTTTTGGAAATTAAGAATCATGAGATCATTCCCGGTTCCTTGTCTATTAATAACAGATGCATACATAGCAGCAGTTTTTGCTTCGGATCTGTTTATGTGGGAGAAATGAATATCAGCATTATGAAAGAGATCGACCGGTATTCTCTGTATGGTGCAAAGGTTGAGCTAAGCTATTACTTAACATTGCAGGATGCAACAGAAGAAAAAATACCGCTCGGTGTCTTTTTTGTTGATTCACCCAAAAGGACAAAAAGAATCATAGCTTTAAAATGCTATGATAAAATGACGGACTTTGATATTGATGTAACAGAAGAAACAGTTGGCACGCCTTACCAACTGCTAACCTTTATTTGTGAGTATTGTGGTGTTGAACTTGCAAACACTGAAATTGAAATTGCTGCCATGTGTAACGGTACACAGTTATATTCTATCTATGCAGACCGGGTTGGAACATATCGGGATGCCATATCTTATATAGCTTCTGTATTGGCAGGCTATGCAACGATTAACAGGGAGGGAAAGTTACAGATACGCAGCTTTTCCACGGAATCATGCATGGATATTTCAGTGAGAAGAAGGACCGTTTCTACCATTGCGGATTATGAAACCTTCTTTAGTGGTGTAAAGGCAAGGTTTGTATCGCAGCAGAATTTTTATCCTTATACAGAAATAGATGAAACTATTGAAGGCGGTCTTTTGCTCGATATGGGGGATATTCCTATTGTACAGGGTGTCGAGGAATTTAAGCATGAGATTCTTCAAAATATCTTCACTGTGCTTAAGAGCATTCGTTATACACCGTCTGAATTCAGTATGACAAGTGATCCTTCCATTGATCTGGGGGATATGCTCACGCTGAAGGATGTAAACGCAACCAATGATTCCATATTAACACTTGTTACATCCTGTACATGGTCTTATCACTCTACACAGAAGACCAAGTCGGACGGTGGAAACACAAAGCTGCAGGGAGTTTCTTCTTCAGAGGATAAGCAGCTATCCGATATGGAATTGAGGGTTGAAAGTAAAAAGATTGTGGTACATACCTTTACCAATTCTTCCAAGATTGAAGTGGGTGATCTGAAGGAAGAAAAGCTGATTGTAATTAATTATGCCACAGTTGAGGATACCAAGCCTATTTTCATGGCAACGATTCCGCTTGAAATGTCTTTGGATGGTTATGTGGAATTTTATATTTATGTGGATGGGATCCTTGATGAAAACGGGATCCTTACGGAATATCTGAATAAGGGAAAACATTTCGTTACTTTTACAAGATATTTTGTGGATAAGGCTGATAAAAGACACACCGTTACTGTTACAGCAAAGACGGTGTATGTAGAAAGTGATAGCCGGGTATCGAAGGCAAATGTGGCAACGATTTTTAATTATATTGCTGCAGCACAAGCGGACCGGGAAAAGCAGAGCAGCACCGGAGAAGATACGGATTCCGGAACTACAACGCTTGATCCGATTGAGTATGAGGTTGTTCCAGTCGATATCACACCACCGAGAGCAGCAATTGCCAAGAATGATATAAAGGCAGTTTTGTATGCGCAGGGACTGGCAGGTACACAGAAATGGGATGGAACCATTAACTGTAATGAAACCATATTACCAATTGGAGTATCCGGTGTTGGCGTTATCCCTATGGATGAATCAGTGACCGCAGAACTTGTACCAGTGGCAGGAAATGCGTTGCATGATGTTGTATCACCTGTTGCCGTATCGGGCCTTTCGGTTCTTGGTATATCAGAAGCTATTACTATGAATGAGGTTGTTGTAAATTATCTGTTTAACACCACGAAAAGGCAGAAATATTCTTATAACAGCAAATATATGACAGATGATGATAAATTTAGTTTACGGACAGAATACACCTTTGAAAGCACAGAACAAACGATTGATTCCGGTAGAATGTGTGCGGTTCCCATTGATGTATCCGATCTTGCAAGTGTACAGTCTATTGAAGTGGGGGTGGAGTAATTGGCGAATTATGATAGTGTACAGGCTATTATAGATGCAGGTATCACCAATGCCGAATGCCTAAGAAATAATGTTGCACAGGATGATGGTACAGATACCATTCAAGGGGCGAACTGGTTCAGCTTCAAGGGGGTTACCTGTGTTAATCTATATGCCAATGGCAATTCGTGGATAGGCTTTGGAAGCAGTACTGAACACCTGAAAGTAAACCGCAGGGATGCCAAAATGTGGTATTTGTACCGTGAAGAAGGAACTTTGTACAATTACTATAATTTCATCAAAATAAGGTGGTCAGGGTATAGCAGATACAATTACACAACGGAACCTTATAAGCTGACTTATGATGTAATTATTTTTGATAACGGTACGATCATGCTTCACATGATTGATATTCCTACATCAAACAATGACGGAATATATGCACTTGTGGCAACGAGTACATACACATATACCGTAAGCAGTACGCAGCCGGAAGTTACATTTTATAATACGGATGTAGGTGTATATGATCTTGCATATGAAGTTGCAAAAGTGCTTGAACCTTATGACAGGAAGTATCTGATAAGATCAGACGGTGCGCTTTATACGGTGACGGATGGTACACTGGCTGCCTTGGAGCAGACCGCATTAAACTCTGAACTGTTTGCAACCTATGGTTTTGATGATCTGCCTTCTGGTGAATTGTTGCAGCCATTGAGTAAATTCGATCTTTTATACTGGCAGGACAGTCAGGATGAACTTCCGTCAATAAAAGCAACCGTTATGGCAACACCACATTCACAAGCGGTAATTTCTAATGCAGTGGACCTGACACATTCAACAATCACAGGAATAGAGAACATGACAGCGGACTGTGAAGGTGATTTGATTGTTGCAGTTAGTTTTGATGGAAAACAGACGTGGAAGGCTTGGAATGGTACAGAATGGTCTACATTGTCGGAAGAATTTACCGGCATGAATAAGGAAACCCTGGAAGCTATCACCTTTGAGCAATGGAATTTATTGTATCAGGGGGCAGATAGCTTTTTTATTCGGGTTTCATTCATAGATACAACGCAGTCCGTAACGGAAATATGCGCTGATTTTGCAAATTAGTAGAAAGGATGTGTACGGATGAAAGGACACGCAAAAATTGAACTCACAAATGTAGAAACCGGTGAAAAGAGAGTTATTGAGCATGATAACATGATTACCAATGCGGTAGCAGAACTTATTAAGCCTTTGGGAATTGGATATAGTGTATTAAATGCGCTGTATAATCAGAATAAGAATATAGATCATTTATTTTCAGGCATTATGATATTTGCTGATCCGATAGAAGAAGATGCCAATATTATTGTTCCACCTGCCGGAAACACTATGGTTGGAAAGGGCGATAATACAGCATATACAGGAGTTGATACCACAAAAGGAAGCTTTAATATTGCAGATAGTGGGTATGACGAGAATGGAAATTTGAGGCTTGTTTGGGAATTTAATACATCCCAGGCAAACGGAACAATTTCGTGTATCTGTCTTTGCCCTTTGGAGGGTGGCAGCATTGGTGTTGGCAGTCCGGTTTATGGAAGTGATGGTCAAAATGAACTTAATGTTACAAATGTAACTTCATTTATTTATTATGAAGATGTCAATGGCAGCAATTATGTAGATACTTGCATTATTGATGCCATTTCAAATAAAATAATGCGTATTTATCCATCGGCATTCACACAGTTCGATTCTACAGATGCCAGTATATATCCTAAAGATACACAATCTTTAAAGTGCTATATTGAAAGAATACATTTAAATAATGTTACCCTTAAAGACAATAGGAAAATGCCTTTAATCGAAAATGTAGATATTCATTTTAAAGATACTATAATCAATGCTTTGCCAGATCGAAGTAAGTCGCAAAGCGAAAGACGAAAAATGCATGTAGGTTTTTGCTATGACGAACAGTATTGTTATTTTAGTTTGTCTGAAAAAGCACTGATTCCTGCAAATGGTAAATTATATCTTACTAAATTCGACATATCGAATAATCAGGAAGAAATAATTGAAGTTACCAATACAACAGGGAAAAATATCAAATTGAGAACTTTAGCTGATAGTACTGTTATAAATGCAAGATTATCCCTGAAAGTTATTAAGGGATATTTGTTTGTAATAACAGAAGATAACGTGATTTATAGAATCAAATTAAGTGATAATACAGATGTTAGTCCTGTAACGATGGGAACAAAACAGTATAAGGATGGAAAATGGTTTTGTCAATATGATGATGGAGAAAGAATTTTTTTATATGATAAAGCAGCAGGTTGTATTGCAGCACTTGATCCTGTAAGTAATGAGGTTGCATATATTAACATGACCAAAAGTATTGAAAATAAGGCTAATATATATTCTAAACTAAGAATATGCGGTAGACCTGCATATATAGCATCTTATTATTACAATGATTATTATCATAGATTTGATTCCTCAAATGTTCAGATTTATTGTAACCCATTACTGATTTCAACCATCAACAACCTGACAGAGCCGGTCACCAAGACATCCAGCCATACAATGAAAGTGACCTATACGCTGTCACCATCGGAAGAATAAAACCGGGTGATATATGATTAGAATACGTGCGGAGCCTTAACAGGCTTTTTTTATTGGAAAAACATATGAAAGGAAGGGGCTTTATAATGGCAGCAGCACTTATTGGAGCATTCGCATCCATTATTGTTGGTGGTTTTTCCCTGATCGGGGTGATTATCACCAACAGGAGCAGCAACAGAAAGATTGAGCATAAGTTGGAAGTGGCAATGGAAGTTCAAAATTACAAGACTGATGAACTGACAAGGGAAGTCCGGGAACATAATAATTTCGCCCGGAGAATGCCGGTAATAGAAGAGCAGATCAAGGTGATCAATCACAGGATTGAAGATTTAGAAAAAGGGCAGTAAAGAGAAAGGGAAGGTGTTAGGCCTTCCCTTAATTTACATATAACTTATAAGTATTCCCTGACTTTTCACGCTTAATTTCATGATCTTTATCCATGGTATAAAGCATGTTTGAAATGTCCTGCTTAAAATCGGAATCAAATTCTTGGTACAAATCTTTTTGAAGAATACCAGGATTTTCACGGATTATACGGATAACATCATTCTTTAATGTTTTTCGTTTGGATTCCTTTTGCAACAGTTTATCATAATTCTTCTCAATATATTCCAGTTCTTCTTTCCGTTTGTTTAATAAATTGAGAAAGTTGGGGTTTTCTGTATACATGTTGTGAAAATATCGCTCATAACATTCTCCACATTTTTTTGAGTAAGCTTCTGCATCAATGACAAATTGTAGGAGGGATTTGATGGCATCCCTCTTTTGCTGTATACTATCAGCATTATGATATAAGTTATGGCAGTAGGATTCTGTATCACTTAGTTTGTTGGTGAAATCTTTGTTATATGAAACCTATCCGAAAGGAAGATTCCCATCAGGATCTAATTTGGTCAAATCTTCGCCTGATAAATTTACCTTTGAATCCGGTCCATCTCCAGAAATAGTTTCATTAGCTTTATTTATAAATGCCGGATCCTGCTTTTTGACATTCTTTCTCTTGATAATTAGAATAACGGAAACTATGGCCAGTATGATCCCGAGAGGAATATTGCCACCTATGAAGCACAGAATGGTGCATACGATGAGGATTATAAGTGGGACGTTACTTTTATCCTTTGCTTTTGTTTTTTCTATATTTGGGGCAATATAAGGGGTAGAAGTGGTGGCTGCTTTGGTTGTATGGGTTATTTTGGATCCGCTTAAAACATTGGTAGCAGAAAAAGTGGTTTTATTATACACCTTGTTATACATTGCTTTCTTTGGGTTCGTAATCATTCCGGTCCCTTTTTTGCCATATGCAGGATTTATTGCACGCATGGCAGCACGCTTTGCTTTGCCGGTAGTACGTGCTTTGAATGATTTTTTTAGGTTTGGTGTCCGCATTCCTACTTTCATATAATTCTCCTTTACACTTTATAAGCATAGTACAATAGTTTACAAAATTTGTAAAATGTAATATGATAGTGCGTACAAGGTACGCATTTTGTACGCACTGGCTAAGATCTCATAAAGTGAGAAAAATGATGTTAAATGGTTGCAAGAATGCTTCACCCATTGATACCATTGCATTTCCAGTGTTGACAAGTGATTTAAAATAACAAATAATAATGCGGTACTTCTTGAAAAATGCTCCGTGTGGAAGTGGTAAGAAGTATAAGAAGTGCTGCGGTAAGAAAGCATAAGATCAGGCTTATACAGGGCTTATTGGATAGTTTCATAAATCCATGATGAGCCTTAAATAAAACCTTCTCCCAAATTAAAAAAGGTACTTTACAAATTTGTTTTTGGGGAATATTATAAGATATATTAAATGAATTACGAATAAAACGTTGAAGAGACGAGTACATTGTGGAAGGTAACAGAGAGAGACATCGATCAGATTCAGATCGTGCTGGGAATGTCTTTGCAGGAAGCAATGGAAAACTACCTCGGAGTGACCCTAATCCGGTTCGTATCATCTACGTTACAGATGTTGAGAGGCTTTCGTAAGTCGTTATGGCGCAGAGAGCAAGCAGGGTGGAACCGCGTATGATACGTCCCATGCATTTTGGTAATGCATGGGACTTTTTATGTAGAGCACTTAGTGAAAGCAAGCTGAAAGCGCAGCTTGAACTTAGTGCGAACGATACCTGTGCACTTAAAGAGGACGAGCTGAAAGCGAAGTACGAATTTAGTGCAGCAGGTATATGTAGAATACTTAGTGAAAGCAAGCTGAAAGCGCAGCTTGAACTTAGTGCGGCAGGTAATATGCAGATTAATATAAGTAAAAATAAAGGAGGATGACTTATATGAAAGAAAGAATTGAAAAAGTAAAAGATTTTTTGGCAGACAGCACCACCATTTCCAATCGTGAGCTGGTGCTTGCCATTGCAGTAGGTGTTTTAGGAGGTATGGTATTTGGTTTGCTGACTTCCCCGAGAAAGTTTGTCACGATCGGAAGCCATAACGGAAATAACAGTCCGTGTGATAACGGGTTTGACTGGGAAGACTTCGAAGACGATGAAGAGGAAGACGAAGAGTAATTTCACAGAGGAAGAGTGAAGCGGTTACCCAATAAGTTAACATAAAGGTAACTATTCAAAAATATTGGTTAACATAATGTTAACAACCAGAAAGGAATGGATATAAAAATGAAAATCACATTAAAAGATGGTTCCGTAAAGGAATATGACAAAGCAATGAGCGTGTATGAAATCGCTCAGGATTTAAGCGAAGGACTTGCCAGAGTGGCATGTGCCGGAGAAGTGGATGGAGAGGTTGTCGATTTAAGAACCGTTCTTGACAAGGACTGTAATCTGAGTATTCTGACTGCAGCAGATCCGGAAGGCTTGCGTGTCATCCGTCATACCTGTTCCCATGTTATGGCAGAGGCTGTTAAGAGAGTATTCCCGCAGGCAAAGCTTGCAATCGGACCTGCGATTGATACCGGATATTATTATGATTTTGAACATGAATCGTTTACAAGAGAAGACCTTGACAAGATCGAGGCAGAAATGAAGAAGATTATCAAGGAAGGTCATGAATTAAAGAGATTTACCCTTCCGAGAAATGAAGCAATCCAGTTTATGAAGGACAGGGAAGAGCCTTACAAGGTAGAGTTGATCGAGGATCTGCCGGAGGACGCAGAGATTTCCTTCTATGATCAGGGAGATTTTGTAGATTTGTGTGCAGGACCGCACTTAATGAGTACCAAGGGCATCAAGGCGTTCAAACTGACTTCCTCTTCTATGGCGTACTGGAGAGGCAATGCCGAGAAAGCACGTCTTCAGAGAATTTATGGTACTGCATTTAATAAGAAGGAAGAGCTGAATGCTTATCTGGACCAGTTAGAGGATGCAAAGAAGCGTGACCACAACAAGCTTGGCCGTGAGATGGAATTGTTTACTACCGTAGATGTAATTGGACAGGGACTTCCTCTTTTCCCTCCGAAGGGAACCAGGATGATTATGAAGCTCCAGCGTTGGATTGAGGATCTTGAGGATAAGGAATGGGGTTATGTCAGAACCAGAACTCCGTTAATGGCAAAGAGTGATCTTTATAAAATTTCCGGACACTGGGATCATTACAAGGATGGCATGTTCGTTTTAGGTGACGAGGAGACAGACAAGGAAGTGTTTGCACTTCGTCCGATGACCTGCCCGTTCCAGTATTATGTATATAAGAACACCCAGAAGTCCTACCGTGACCTGCCTTACCGCATGAGCGAGACTTCTACCTTATTCCGTGCTGAGGATTCCGGTGAAATGCATGGACTGACAAGAGTCCGTCAGTTTACTATTACAGAGGCACACAATGTCATCCGTCCGGATCAGACCGAAGAAGAGTTATCCAACTGCTTTAATCTGGCATATCATATTTTGACCGTACTTGGTCTGGAAAAGGATGTAACCTTCCGCCTTTCCAAATGGGATCCGGAAAACAAGAAGAAATATCTTGGCGATGAGCATTACTGGGAATCCACACAGGAAGTCCTTCGTAAGCTTCTGGAAGAGAAGCAGGTTCCTTTCGTAGAAGCAGACGGCGAAGCTGCATTCTATGGACCGAAGATTGATATTCAGGCAAAGAATGTTTACGGTAAAGAAGATACCATGATCACCATTCAGCTTGACTGTGCCATTGCTGAAAACTTCGATATGTATTATGTAGATCAGGACGGCGAAAAGAAGCGTCCTTACATCATTCACAGAACCTCCATGGGCTGTTATGAAAGAACCCTGGCATGGCTGATTGAGAAGTATGCAGGTAAGTTCCCGACCTGGCTTTGCCCGGAACAGGTACGTGTTCTTCCGATTTCTGAAAAGTATGAAGCTTATGCAGAAAAGGTACGCAAGGCATTGGCAGAGGCCGGCGTAGATGTTACGGCAGATAACCGTTCCGAGAAGATCGGCTTTAAGATCCGTGAAGCAAGAATGGACAGACTTCCTTATATGCTGATTGTCGGACAGCAGGAAGAAGCAGATGGTACGGTATCGGTAAGAAGCCGTTTTGCAGGAGATGAGGGCGTGAAGCCGTTACAGGAATTCATCGACCAGATCTGCGAAGAAATCCGTACCAAGGAAATCCGTAAGGAAGAGGTAACGGAGTAATAATAAAATTATTATTTGAATAAAAATTCAGCATCCGCACATACTATTGCCGTACAGCGTAAAGGAGGTAATAGTATGGCAGAATTAAAATGTGCAGTACAGAACTGTTCTTACAACGCAAATGAACGTTGTTCCAAGGGGGACATCATGGTAGGCGGTAAGCATGCATCCTGTTCGGCAGAAACCTGTTGTGAAAGCTTTACCGAAAAGAAGGGTGACAGCTTTAAAAGTGCAGTAGAACATCCAAGCGAGTATATCAGTATTGATTGCGAAGCTGCAAAATGCATGTATAATGAAAATTATAAGTGTACAGCATCCCGCGTTGATATTCGTGGCTGCGGAGCATGTGATTGCAAGGAAACGGCATGTGCAACATTTGACGGAAAGTAAGAAAAACTCCGAGGGCGGTTTAAACCGCCCCGGAGTTTCTGTTGCCATGCATATGAGTGAACATAACAATGACAGAACGTTTCGCTGAAAGAGAGCTGTCAGGGAAAGATTTGAGGAAATCAAAGAATGCATTTTACAAAGAAAGTAACGATGATAGGAAGTATCATAATGCTGGCCTGTTGTTTTACCGGTTGTGAAAAGGAAGTCATTACAGTTGCGGGGATTCAGAATCCCGAGGTTCGTGAAGATCAGTACATAGTAGTAGAGAACTTTGAATTAAAGCAGATTGAGGATAATGGGAAGGATGCGATTGCCTGCTGTGCAATTCTGATTCCGGCCGGGTACGTGGAATCCTCCACTGTTCCGGGGATGTATGTACATTCCTTGAGTCCGTTGGATTCTTCCAATATTTATTATACGGTGCTCGAAGGAACCGGAGACGGTGCAGTACCCGACAATCTGACATCTGACTCCTTTGAAAAGGAATTAGAGGATGCTTATGCAAAACAGGGCGAGAACGTAGATATTACGATTGAAGAATTTTCACGAAATGACATGGAAGGTGTTCCGGGGTATAAGATCCGGAGCAGCTTTGAGGTTGATAATAAGAGAGTCCAGCAGCTTGCCTATATTATTCAGGCGAGGGATACGCATATTATTACCTATAATCAGCTTTCTGATGATGAGCTTTTGGCAGACTTTGAAATATCTGAAGGCGAAATCCGTCTGGTAAAAGAGTAGGAAACTATAAAAAAGTTCTTGGAAATTTCTTAAAAAGTTTGAAAAATGGTATTGACATCCGATAAGTGGGGTGTTAATCTATATAAGCATGTGAAATCAAAGCAGAGTATCCACTCTCACCCTGCGGTAATTGCGCTGGCAGGTGTTTATATTTTCCATATGCCCTTTGGAAAATGGGCGCAGAGGAAAGATGTGAGTGTTGTGGATAGCTATGCTGTCCACTTTTTTTATTCTTATTAGGGAGGGTAAAATTATTAGCGAATTATTTATTAACGACCAGATTAGAGACAAAGAAGTACGTGTGATCGGTGAAAACGGAGAACAGCTTGGAATCATGTCTTCCAAAGAAGCTTTACAGCTTGCAGAGGAAGCAGGGGTCGATCTTGTTAAGATCGCGCCGACAGCAAAACCACCGGTGTGTAAGATTGTGGATTACGGAAAGTATCGTTACGAACTGGCCCGCAAGGAAAAGGAAGCCAGAAAGAAGCAGAAGGTAATCGAGATTAAAGAAATCCGTTTATCACCCAATATCGATACGAATGATTTAAATACGAAGATTAATGCTGCAAAGAAGTTTTTAACCAAGGGAGACCGCGTGAAGGTGACCTTACGTTTCCGTGGACGTGAAATGGCTCATATGGCAAGCAGCAAGCATATCTTAGATGATTTTGCAGAGGCTCTTTCGGATGTGTGTGTCGTAGAAAAGGCACCGAAGGTTGAAGGAAGAAGCATGACCATGTTTTTAACTGAGAAACGTTAGTTTCAGTTAAAATAGATAATTATTGTATACAGGAGGAAATCAGTTATGCCAAAAATGAAAACCAGCAAATCTGCTGCAAAGCGTTTTAAAGTTACAGGAACAGGCAAGTTAAAGAGAAGTAAAGCCTACAAGCAACATATCTTAACCAAGAAGACTACTAAGAGAAAGAGAACTCTTAGACAGCCGGCTATTACAGATGCAACAAATGTTAAGAATATGAAGAAGATTTTACCTTATCTGTAATAAAACACTATAGTCGTTAGGAGGATATGAACAATGGCAAGAATTAAAGGTGGCGTAAATGCCAAGAAAAAACATAACAGAGTATTAAAGCTTGCAAAAGGCTACAGAGGAGCCAGAAGCAAACAGTATAGAGTGGCAAAACAGTCTGTAATGAGAGCATTAACTTCCTCTTATGCAGGACGTAAAGAAAAGAAACGTCAGTTCAGACAGCTCTGGATTGCACGTATCAATGCTGCTGCAAGATTGAATGGCTTATCCTACAGCAAATTTATGTACGGCTTAAAGCTTGCAGAAGTTGATATCAACAGAAAGATGCTTGCTGAAATGGCTGTAAATGATGCAGAAGGCTTCAAGTCTTTAGCAGAACTTGCAAAGAGCAAACTTGCATAATAAAGATGATTCCCCGTAGCCTTTGACTGCGGGGATTTTTTCTATAAACCAGTCAGGAATACTTAGTGAATGGGAGTCATAAACGGAGCATGAATTTAGTTGCTATGTATATGAGAAAATGATCCACCGGATCATTTTTTGGTGAGAGGGACAAGCAGAAAGGAAATCAGGGATGCGTATACTTGAAAATCTGGAACCGCAGAATGTATTTTACTATTTTGAAGAAATTTGTAAGATTCCACATGGATCCGGCAATACCAGACAGATCAGTGATTATCTGAAAGCATTTGCCGATGAACATGGTTTGTATTGCAGACAGGATGAATTAAATAATATTATCATGATCAAGGAAGCATCGAAGGGATACGAAGATCATGAACCGGTTCTTTTACAGGGGCATATGGATATGGTGGCTGTGAAGGATGAGGATTGTACCATAGATATGACGAAGGACGGTTTACAGCTTGAAATTCTGGGAGACCGTTTGACCGCAAAGGGAACAAGTCTTGGAGGTGACGACGGGATTGCAGTTGCATTCGGTCTGGCACTTCTTGCAGGAGAAGAATACCGTCATCCGAGAATTGAACTGATTCTTACTGTAGATGAAGAGGTTGGTATGGAAGGCGCAACAGGACTTACGGTAGATGATCTTACTGCAAAACGGATGATTAACCTCGATCAGGAAGAGGAAAGGATATTTATCACTGGATGTGCAGGTGGAGCCCGGATTGACATTCGGAAAAAGACAGAAACCGAGCAGGTAAAAGGAGTGTTATGTAAACTTAAAATCTCCGGACTCCAGGGAGGACATTCCGGCCAGGAGATCAACAAGGAACGTGGCAATGCCATCTGTCTGATGGGTAGACTGCTTGCTGCCTTACAGGAGAAGACGCCTGTTTATTTAAAGGAAGTAAGTGGCGGAACGGCAGATAATGCGATTCCGAATGAGGTTTGTGCAGAAATCGTCGTGACCGAATGGACGGAAGATGTCGCTGCATTTATGGAAGAGCAGTTTTGTGGTATAAAGGCAGAATTTGCCGGAAAAGAAGACGGACTTAAGTGTGAGCTGCAAGTTGGTGCAGAAGATGCATTGATTGAGGTTTGCAATCGGAAAGATTCCGAACAGTGGATTCACCTGCTGAATGTGATTCCGCATGGTGTTATTGCAAACAGTGTGAAGATGAAGGGACTTGTCGAGACCTCCTTAAATCCGGGAATCCTGAATGTAAGTGCAGTAGAGGGCATGGTCAGCACATCTGTCCGCAGCTCCAATGCAGCAGCGAAGGAAGCTCTGATTAACCAGCTTAAGAGCCTTGCTGCTTTGTGTGATGCGACAGTAGGAATTCGTGGAGATTATCCGGGCTGGGATTATGATCCGGATTCACCGCTCCGTGAAAAGATGGTTACGATTTATGAAGAAATGTATGGTGTGAAGCCGCAGATTGAGGCCATTCATGCAGGACTGGAATGTGGAATTTTCCAAAGCAAAATTCCGGGACTTGACTGTGTTTCCATCGGCCCGGATATGCAGGACATCCATACCACAAGAGAAACCTTGAGCATTCCTTCGGTACAGAGAGTCTGGAAGTTCTTATTGAAGGTGCTGGAAAGCCTGTAGAAGAGATGAGATGATTCTTTTGGCAATTTAAAATACTTTACCCTACTAAATCCTACCAGATTCAGTAGGGTAAAAAAACAGCGGAATTCGTTGGAATTCCGCTGTTTTTTAAAATCGGAGTGACAAGACTTGAACTTGCGGCCTCTACTTCCCTAAAGTAGCGCTCTACCACCTGAGCCACACCCCGAAACGCAAGTTATATTATAACTGCACCTTTTGATAAAAGCAAGTACTTTTTTTACTTTTTTAGATTTTTTATATCAATATTTTCAGGTGTGGCTAAAAGTATTGAAAAACGGTTGGTGCATAGGAAAATCACAGTAGAGAAACAGATAATAAGTGACAGGGCAGGAAAGTATTGCTATACTGAAAGCATTAAGTGGAATAAACGGAATGTACGGAAAGGGAAAGTTATGAAAAAACGGATTTGTATCAGTATAGCAGGAATTCTTGTCCTGTCTTTGCTTACCGGGTGCTCGGCAGCCGGACAGGTGATGAAGCTGTGGGAGCAGACGGCATGGGAAGAACAGCACAGGACAGAGCAGGAAGAAGAAAAAGAAGAGGAAGAAATTGATCCGGGATATACCTATGAGCAGCCGGAGGAGGAGACCGGAGGTTCGGTACAGGAAGACGGGATGGAGGATCTGCAGGCATTGTTTGATGCCGGGTTCCCTTATCATCTGAACGGCAGATATGCGGTCCGGGGAGAGATGATTTATTTTGCATCGAATGAAGCAGTTTACAGCTACAATCAGGTCACTGGGGAGTTTGAGGCTTTTCCGCTTACCGGAGAGAATTATGAAATGCCAAAGACTTATTCGAGGATAACGGATACGAATAACAGAAAGCTTTATCTTGCTGGAGAATATCTGTACTGCTTTAATGACTTCTATCTGGAGAGAGGGGATCGTGCACAAAATCTTCTGTATCAGGTGGATCTATCTACGGGTGAGGCTTCTCAGGTGGAGTTTTCGTTTGATGAATATGTGAGGGATGTGTATATTCTGGATCATCAGATGTATCTGCGGACATATGATGAAAACTACAACACCGATTATCATACGATCGCATTAGAGGAAAATGGAGATATCGGGGAAGAGATTACCGGTACAAGGGAGGATGGACGCGTTTCCATTCCGGCAGGGTATGAAGAAATTCAGATCTTGGATATGGAAGGCTGGCTTTATTATGCTTATCAGAATCTGTACTTCTCACAGATTCTTTTGCAGGATGAAAATCAGAATTATGTCCTGTATGATCCGGATACCGGTGAAATAACGGAACTGCTCTCTTCGGACTATTCCGTGAATTATTATGATGGCTGGCATATCCTGTATTACATAAGTGGAAATAGCTCCGAAGATGGGGAAGAGCATCAGTATTACCAGAACCTTAAGACCGGTGAGAAACACGAGCTTTCTGCTGAAAAGAGGAATGTGATCGGTGCGGATGCTGAAGGAATTTACTATATGAAGCACAATTCGGAAACCGATCTGCATCAGACTGAAGATCAGATGTGGTATCAGACTTACGGTAGTCTGGATCAGGGACGGGAAGGACAGTATTTATATCAGACTATCTGGAGTCCATATATTAAGTGGAATCTGAATCTGGTAGAGAATAGTCTTCTGACGCTCTCCCATGGAGAGTTGTATGTCATTGAGGATTCCGGGGATCAGACCGTGTTTGCATCCTATAACTGGCTGACCGGAAAATCGGAAAATGCAGCCGTTCTTGCTGACCGGGGAATTGATCAGATCGGGCAGTTTTATTATGAGGCGGATGAAGTGCTGTGTGAGAATTGCGGCAGGACAAGGTATGCATATTATGTCGAAGGCTTTACCCTGAATGGAAATATGCCGGGAGATGAGGAGATAAATGCACAGGTACAGGAAATAACGGATTCCATGATAAAGAATGCTGCAGAAATGGGCTTTGATGAGGAAGAACCCCATGAAGAAGCGTACTGGAACGAAAGCTCGGTTACTTTTTGGGGAGATCTTTCTTATTACAATGACCGCTACATCGGGCTTTTGTGGAAAGGGTATGATTATTACAGTGGTGCAGCTCATGGTATACCATATAAGATCTTCCGGCTTTATGACCGGGAGACAGGAGAGGAGCTTTATCTGGACGATATTCTGGCAAGCTCCGAAGAGGAGTTAAATGCCATTGTGACCCGGAAGTTTGAAGAGCGGTATAAGAAAGACGAAATCCAGGAAGGAAACTTTGGGTTTAGGTATATCTCGAGAAATGCTGGATTTCTGGAGGGTCATCACTTGAAAGCAGGAGATTATTATCTGACGGAGGAAGGACTTGTGTATTATTTCGGAATCTATGAAGTGGCAAGCTATGCAGAAGGATTTCCGGAGGTTCTCATTCCCTACAATGAGCTTAAATGGAAGCTTGATTTATCATAATGGCAGAGCGGAAAAGTCAGGCATTTGTCAAAAACGGCAGATGTCTGACTTTTGTATAATGATGTAATATTTTTGCATAAATACTAATCAAAACATAAAATTGTATTAAATTTCGTACAATAGAAATGATGGAACTGTGATTTTAGACTGGAAAAGTGAATGAAAATATGTTATTATAACCCATTATGTGGTGTGCTTTAGCATAGTAACAAATTGATGAGGTGACAAAAATGCTGAAATATATTCTCAAAAGAATATTACTTGCCATCGTGACCATCTGGGCCGTGGCAACCCTGACCTTTTTCCTGATGAACATGGTTCCCGGTGGACCGTTCCTTTCCGAAAAGGCCATCAGTCCTCAGGCAACAGCCGCCCTGGAGGCGAAATATGGATTGGACAAGCCATTGTGGCAACAGTACTTGACCTATATGGCAGGCGCCAGTCACGGTGACTTCGGTGACAGTTTAAAACAGAGAGGACGTACCGTTATGGACATCATTACCATGAAGTTTCCGGTATCTGCCCGTGTGGGTGGTGTGTCCGTACTGGTCGCATTGCTGCTCGGTGTTCCTCTTGGCTGTATTGCAGCATTGAAGAGAGGGAAGTTCCTCGATAATCTGATCAGTGTCGTTTCTACCTGTGGAATTGCTGTACCAAGCTTTGTAATCTGTACATTGCTTTTATATTTTTTCGGTGTAAGGCTGCAGATTCTGCCGACCATGGGCCTTACCTCCTGGAAGCATTATGTGATGCCGGTCATGGCACTTGCTTTTTATCCGACTGCATATATTATGCGTCTGATGAGATCCTCCATGCTGGATGTTCTCGGACAGGACTACATGCGTACTGCGAAGGCCAAGGGACTTGCAGGCGGCAAGATTCTGTTTAAACATGCGTTACGAAATGCAATCCTTCCGGTTATTACCTATGTAGGACCGTTACTTGCCTATACTGTAACGGGAAGCTTTGTTGTCGAGAAGATTTTCACGATTCCGGGACTTGGCGGAGAGTTCATTTCTGCAATTAACGGACGTGATTATACCCTGATTATGGGCACAACCATTTTCCTTGCAACATTGATTATTCTTATGAATGTGGTTGTTGATATCGTATACAAGATTGTGGATCCGAGAATTAAATTAAAGTAAGGAGTCAGTCCATGAAAGAGAATCCAATTAGTTTTCAGTTAAAATTAAAACCTGAAGATTTTCTTCCGGCAACCGAGGAAGAGAAGCAGAGTCAGGTCATTATGCGTGAGAGCGTGAGCTTCTGGAAGGACGGAGCGAGACGCCTTCGCAAGAATAAAGTCGCAATGGTAAGCCTTGTGGTGATTATCCTTGTTATGATTTTTTCTTTTATTGTTCCTTCTTTTTATCCGTATAATTATAAGGAACAGATTAAGGGAGCCAATAACCTTCGCCCGATGCAGTATTCCGAAGAGGAGCAGGCGCGAATTGATGCCGGTGAAAAGGTATTTCCCCATGTCTTTGGTACCGACAAGATGGGACGTGATTATGCCATCCGTGTGATGATGGGAAGCCGTATTTCCCTTCTTGTTGGTCTGATCGCAACCGGTATTATCCTGATCATCGGTTCCATTTACGGATCGGTGGCTGCCTTCTTTGGTGGATGGGTCGATCTGGTGATGATGAGAATTGTTGATATTATTTATACGATCCCGGATATTCTGTTGATCGTATTACTATCCTTTGCGCTGAAAGCACCGCTTGCACAATTAAAGGAAGCACCCGGCTTTGCCTGGGTTGGCGTTGTAGGTGAAAACCTGATCAGTATCTTCGTTGTATTCGCCTTTCTTTACTGGGTAGGTATGGCGAGAATGGTACGAAGCCAGGTGCTGATGCTTAAGGAAAGCGAATACGTTACAGCAGCAAGAGCACTGGGAGTAAGCAATGCAAAGATTATTAAGAAGCATCTGCTTACCAACTGTATCGGAACCCTGATTGTTACCACAACACTGCAGATCCCGTCTTCCATCTTTACGGAAAGCTTCCTAAGCTTCCTTGGTATGGGTGTTGCGGTTCCGCTTCCTTCTTTGGGGAGTCTTGCCAGTGATGCAATTAATGGTATGAATACCTATCCGTATCTGCTGTTTATCCCGGCATTACTGATCAGTTTGATTATTTTGAGCTTTAACCTGTTAGGCGACGGTCTGCGTGATGCATTTGATCCGAAGCTGAAGAATTAAGGAGGAGAGAATCATGTCAGAATATCTTGTTGATATAAAAAACGAAAGACTTTCCTTCTTTACTCCTGCCGGTGAGGTAAAGGCATTAAATGATGTTTCCATTCATTTAAAGGAAGGAGAAGTTCTTGGTATCGTTGGAGAAAGCGGTTCTGGTAAATCCGTAACCGCATACAGCCTGATGGGGCTGACGGCCTATCCGGGCAGACTGATAGGTGGAACATTGGAATTCAATGGTCACGAGATCGAGAAGATGAGCGAGAAGGAAATGCGGAAGATCCGTGGAAACGAAGTATCCATTATTTTCCAGGATCCCATGACCAGTTTAAATCCCGTTTATACAATCGGAAACCAGATTATGGAAGCAATTCTGCTCCATACCGATAAGAACAGAAAGCAGGCGAAGGAGCGTGCCAGAGAGCTGCTTACCTTAGTTGGAATTAACGAGCCGGACAAGCGTTTAAAGCAGTATCCGCACGAATTATCCGGTGGTATGAGACAGCGTGTCATGATCGCAATGGCACTGGCCTGTGAACCAAAGCTTCTGATTGCGGATGAGCCGACTACTGCTTTGGATGTGACCATCCAGGCACAGATTTTAGAGCTGATGATGGAGCTGAAGGATCGTCTTGGTATGGCAATCATTATGATTACCCATGACCTTGGTGTGGTTGCCAGCATGTGTGAGCGGATTGCCGTCATGTATGCGGGCAAGATTGTTGAATATGGTACTACAGAGGATATTTTCTATCATCCGAAGCATGAATATACGAAGGGACTGATCCGTTCCATTCCGAGAATTGATACGAAGGAGCATGAACGTCTGGTTCCGATTGAAGGGTCTCCTGTGGATCTCTTAAACCCGCCGAAGGGTTGTCCTTTCGCACCGAGATGTGAGAAATGTATGAAGATCTGTCTTCGTGAAATGCCGCCGGTAACGAGCTTTGGAGAGGTTCATTACACACAATGCTGGCTGAATCAGAAAGAAGAGATGGAGAAGGGAGCAGCCAATGAGTGATACATTAGTTCAGGTGGAACATTTACAACAGTATTTCCCGGCAGGTGGCTATGGAAAGAATAAGAAATATATTCAGGCAGTCGATGATGTTTCCTTCACGATCGAGCGTGGTGAAACCCTCGGACTTGTTGGAGAGTCAGGGTGTGGTAAGACAACCACGGGAAGAACTCTGCTTCGTCTGTATGAGCCGACCGGTGGCAGGTTTATTTATGACGGTGAGACCGTATTTGATGTCGAAAAGAAGATTTTTGCACCGATGCTTCCTTACCGTAAGAAAATGCAGATTGTATTCCAGGATCCGTATGCAAGTCTGGATCCGAGAATGACCGTTGGAGATATCATTGGGGAAGCCATTGATGTGCATAAGCTGGCGAACAGTAAACAGGAACGGTATGACATTATTATTGAGATGCTTCGTCGTGTCGGGCTGAATTCCGAACATGCCAACCGTTATCCGCACGAGTTTTCCGGCGGGCAGCGTCAAAGAGTCGGTATTGCAAGAGCACTTGCAGTAAATCCGGAGTTTATCGTCTGTGATGAACCGGTTTCCGCACTGGACGTCTCTATTCAGGCACAGATTTTGAACCTGATGCAGGATCTGCAGGACAATCTAGGACTGACCTATCTGTTCATTGCCCATGACCTTTCTGCCGTAAAGCATATTTCCAACCGGATCGGTGTTATGTATTTAGGAAGAATGGTAGAGCTTGCAGACAGCTATGAGCTGATTCAGCGTCCTCTCCATCCTTATACGAAGAGTCTGATTTCAGCAATTCCGATTGCTGACCCGAATAAGGCGAAGGAAAGCAAGCGTATTGTACTAGAGGGAGACGTTCCAAGTCCCTTAAATCCGCCGTCCGGATGCCGTTTCCGTACCAGATGTCCGTATGCGGATGAAACCTGTGCAGCGAAGGTTCCGGAGTGGAAGGAAATCGAAAAGGGACATTTTGCCGCATGTCACCATATTGACAAATGTAACTAAATGTGGTAATAATTTTAGAATAAACAATACGGGTATCGAAACAAAGTTTTTGGACGACCTGTATTTTGTTTGTAAATTTTTCAGAGGAGGAAATATTATGAAAAAGAAAGTTCTTGCACTTATTCTTACAGCCGCTATGGTTGTTGGATTGGCTGCCTGTGGCGGAAGCACTTCCAATGATGCTGCATCTACAACAGATGGAACCACAACAGAAGCCAGCGACAATCAGACTGGAGATGAGACAACAGACACAACAGAAGCAGCAGCTTCTACAGGAGAGAAGATCTTATCCGTACAGGTAGGACCTGATCCTGAAACCATCGATCCTGCATTAAACAGTGCAGTAGATGGTGGTAACATGTTATTACATTCCTTCGAATGCCTTTTAGCAGTAGATGAGAATGGTCAGCTTGTTCCCGGACAGGCAGAAAGCTGGGAGACATCGGAAGATGGTCTTACCTGGACTTTCCATTTAAGAGATGGTTTAAAGTGGTCCGATGGATCTGATTTAACCGCTAATGATTTTGTTTACAGCTGGAAGAGAGTATGCGATCCTATGGTAGCAGCTCCTTATGCTGAAACTGTACTTTCCATGGTTGAAGGTTATGACAAGGCCATCGAGGGTGACCTTGATGCACTTCAGGTAGTAGCACAGGATGACAACACACTTGTTGTAACTCTGAGCACCCCCTGTTCCTATTTCGGAAGCCTTGCAGCTTTCGCAACCTTAAGCCCGGTACAGGAGGCAACTGTTACCGCAAATGGTGATGCATGGGCAACCAGCGCAGCAACCTATATCAGCAACGGACCTTTCTATGTATCCGAATGGGTTCCCGGTTCTTATATCATGATGAGCAAGAACCCTTACTACTGGAACGCAGATGCAATCAAGCTGGATGGTATTAAGTGGAACCTTATCGAAGATTCCAACGCTGCATACAGCGCATACCAGACAGGTGAAGTTCTGATGATTAAGAATGTTCCTACCGAAGAAATCCCTTCCTTAAAGGATAGTGCAGATTTCCATGTAGATCCGATTATCGGTACTTACTACCTCAGCTTGAATCTTGAAAGAGATGCATTTAAGGATGCAAGAGTTCGTAAAGCATTAAGCCTTGCAATTGACCGTGATTATGTTGCTAATACTTTAATGCAGGGAACTTACTCACCTGCTGATAATCTCATGGGACCCGGATGGATCGACATGGATGGCAAGCAGTTCAAGGACAATGCAAACGGTGGTCAGTCTTATATTGATGTAAACAACTACGAAGCAGACTTAGAAGAAGCAAAACAGCTTCTTGCAGATGCTGGTTATCCGGATGGAGAAGGCTTCCCGTCCATTTCCTACACAACCAACGATGCAGGTTATCATAAGGTAGTTGCTGAATATTTACAGCAGGCATGGGCACAGCTTGGTATCGACCTTCAGGTAGATATCGTAGAGTGGGCTTCCTTCACACCTATGCGTCGTAACGGTGACTTTGATGTTGCACGTAACGGTTGGGTTGGAGATTATAGCGATCCTTCCAACATGCTGGAACTGTTCTACTCAACCAACGGTAACAACGATGGTAAGTTCAACAATGCAGATTTCGATGCAGCAATCGAACTTTCCAGAACAACACTTGATTCCGCAGAACGTTCCAAGGCACTTCATACCGCAGAAGATGTTCTGATGGAAGAAACTGGATGTATTCCGGTTGCATACTACAATGACTTCTGGTTACAGAGCGACAAGATCACAGGATCCTGGCATTCACCTTATGGATACTGGTACTTCATGTACGCTGATATCACAGAATAATTTGTGAACCTGATTTCATAGAGAATCTGAAAGGAACTGCTTTTTGGCAGTTCCTTTTTTGCGCAAAAAAGTGTATAATGAGCCTTAGGTCTATGAACGAGGATAGAATCGTAACCATTCAGAACCTATTCGCAAAATAGCTGCTATGCAGTTCTCCTTTTGTCCATGTGGTTACTTCGCCATATAAATTATGCCAAATGTACTTACGAATGCAAGCATTCTCCGTACACATAGTCATAATTTGCATGGCTCTGAATAGTTACAATATATGATATGGAGGATGAAAAATGGCGGAAAAGGTAATCGACCGTTTTTTCAGATATGTACAGATTGATACACAGTCTAAAGAGGATGCGGAAAGCTTTCCCAGTACCGAAAAACAGAAAAATCTGGCAATGCTTCTTACAAAAGAGCTTCAGGAAATGGGAGCATCCGATGTGATTTATGATGAGGAACGCTGTTATGTGTATGCAAAGCTTCCGGGAAATGACCCTGCAAAGGGAGACAATTACCCGACCCTTGGCTTTATTGCACATATGGATACGTCACCGGATTGTTCCGGAAGGAATGTGAAGCCGAAACTTGTTGAGAACTATGATGGTAAGGAAGTGATTCTGAACGAAGAAAAAGCGATTGTGTTAAGTCCGGTCGTGTTTCCGGAGTTAAAGCATTATGTAGGTCAGACGCTTATAGTAACGGATGGAACCACGCTGCTTGGTGCCGATGATAAGGCCGGCGTGGCAGAAATTATGACCATGGTACAGACACTTTTAGAGCATCCGGAGATCAAGCATGGACCGATTGCAATTGGATTTACTCCGGATGAAGAGGTAGGCGATGGCGTGGATCATTTTAAGATCCGGCAGTTTGGCGCAGACTATGCCTATACGGTAGATGGCGGCGCGATTGGAGAACTGGAATATGAGAACTTTAATGCGGCATCTGCCAAGGCAATCATTCATGGTGTGAATGTACATCCGGGAGAAGCAAAGAATAAGATGAAGAATGCTTCTTTGTACGCAATGGAATTCCAGATGATGCTGCCGGGAACGATGCGTCCGGAATGCACGGATGGCTATGAAGGATTTTTCCATCTGACGAATATGGAAGGGACGGTAGAGCTTGCAACCCTTTCTTATATTATCCGTGACCATGATAAGGAACGCTTTCATGAGAAGAAGGAGTTGTTCCGTCACATTGCAAATGAAATGAATACCAGGTATGGAGAAGGAACCGTTGAGGTAGAGATCTTCGATTCTTACTACAATATGAAGGAAAAGATTGAACCCGAAAATCTTTTCCTCATTGAGAATGCGAAGTCCTGTATGGAAGAGCTGGGCATTGTACCGAAGATCCAGCCGATTCGGGGCGGTACAGACGGTGCAAGATTATCCTTCCTCGGACTTCCCTGCCCGAATCTTTGTACCGGCGGACATAATTATCACGGCAGATTTGAGTATTGTGTTGTGGAATCCATGGAGAAGATTGTGGAACTGCTTGTACATATCACACAGAGGGAGCTGAAGTAGGGGATGATTGACTATGATCACTTTCATGTACTCAATTATGTAAAGAAAGAAGAATATACCGGCAGCATGAACGGCATGCGCTATATGCTTAAGAAGAAGGTTGTACCCAGGGATGATCAGGAGGAAACCTGTCTGGAGGTTATCATTTGGCCTGAACCCTACGGATATGCCAGGACAGAAGAAGAAAAGAAGCTGCGTAAAGACTTTTCCTTTTCAGAGGATGGATTGAAGGAAGCTGTTGTGTATCTCAACCAGCAGTTTGAAGATCAACGTGTATTATGGGATCTCTCTTCCAAGCTGGAGATGTAGGGAAAGTTCAGCCATGCCCATTCATAAGTTGCCGGATGGTACAGATTGGCTAACAAATATACGTACTATCCGGCAACTTATTTC
>ERZ824978.407-NODE-407-length-63818-cov-4.510923_pt1 | contig 63818 bp, 64 predicted proteins | sample MGYA00519860_ERZ824978 | MGnify/ENA primary metagenome ERZ824978 (study PRJEB31778, sample SAMEA3449184) | human gut metagenome | biome: human gut; feature: human-associated habitat; material: faeces | place: United Kingdom | collected 2010/2012 ... | reverse complement strand
CGAAGCCGATTTGGAATGGATTTTGCATCGTAACTGTGAAGGTACTGAACAGTTATGATTAATTGTAACACTGAAATGTTAGAAAGTAAATAAAAAATCGTAAGGCCATGCAGCATTCATAAGCTGTGTATTGCAATAAGCCATGCAGCATTCATAAGCTACGCTTATTTCATGCAGGGCATGCGCCCTATAGGTCAACACAGAAAACATCCCCTTTGTAAGCAAGCTTCCACGGGGATGCTTCCTGCATTGACCTGCATGGCTTATTGCTGAAGCAAACAAAGACCCCCAAGATCTCTCTTGGGGGCCTTCGTTTGTGTAAAAGGGGAATTTTTCCGGAATTGCTAATTAGCCTTACCGACCTCTCGATCGGTACATTTGTAATTATATTGATATTTTCGTAAAATTTCTACAACTATATTGACTATATATGACAATATATTCGCTTGTTCCAAAAGAACTCCAAATCTTTTCGACAATCCTTTACCAACTATGTAAAATTATATTTGTTTTCCTCCTGATTTATGATAAGATGTAACTATTCAGAGCCATGCAAAGATTGTTAAATGTCCGTCGAATGCTTGCATTCGGATGGACATTTGACAATCTTTATATGGCGAAGTAACTACATGAGCAAAAGTTACTGCAAAGCAGAAACTTTGCGAATGTAGTTCTGAATAGTTACATCGTAGCTGCCAGAGCAAAAGTTACTGCGAAGCAGAAACTTTGCGAATGTAGTTCTGAATAGTTACATCGCAGCTGTCAGAGCAAAAGTTACTGCGAAGCAGAAACTTTGCGAATGGAGTTCTGAATAGTTACATCTTATTTTTTTTGGGGGGAAGGTACAATCTATGGAGAATGAAAATGAATATCTTGAGGAGCTGATGAAAAAGTACCGTGATATCAGTCAGAACCTTTTACGATACATTCCTTATTTTGAACAGAAGAAGGGGCAGAAGAATTACCAGATATATCAAGGCGAGCAGAATACGAATTCGGTAGCGATCCCTGTATATGAAAGCACACTGCTTTCCTTTGTGAAGGAGGTACAGCGGACAGGACTTGTAGACCGGAACTATGTATATGCATTATCAAGAAACGGAATCCGTACGCATGAGGATGAAATGAGAGCCTTAGACCGTGTGGAGTTTAAGGATATCGAACTTATTTATGCGATTATGGCGAAATACGTTCTCGGCGGCATGACGAAGGGGATGCTGTGGTCAGAAGCGGTGGAGAACGGCACGTTCTTAAAATGTCTTCAGAAGCTTAAGGAAGTATTAAATGTCTGGGATGCACCACTGGCATAAACATACGGGGGATATAGGGAATGAGTGATAAATCGGTTCAGAAGAAGAAACACATTCTGGATACGGCCAGAAAGGTTTTTCAGGAAAAGGGATACAAGCAGGTGACGATGAAGGACATCGTGGATGCCTGTGAGATCAGCCGTGGCGGTTTATATCTTTATTTTTCAAGCACAGCAGAGATTTTTGAAGAGATCCTGCATCAGGAGGAAGAAGAATCCTTTGGAGAGGGAATTCCGGAGGATGCAACGGCTGCAGATGTACTGGCATTGTTCCTGAAAGAACAGAAAAGAGAGCTTTTGAGTAAAAAGAACTCACTGACCGTTGCCATTTATGAATACTATTTTGAAAATAAAACAGCCCCGAAGCAGAATTATATTAAAAAGCAGTTTGATATTGCTTTGTTTATTTTAGAAAAGCTGATCATAGAAGGTGTGGAAAATGGGGAATTCTATTGTGAAGATCCCCACGGAGCAGCCAGCAATATGATGTATGTTTTAGAGGGTCTTAAGGCAGCGGCTAAAACACGGGGAATTACCGAAGCGGCCGTTGACCGGGAGATTATGTATATGATGAGCGGACTCATCGCAGAGGAATAGTTACCAAAGTTTTTATTATTATATATGGAGGATGAAAAATTTTCATGGGTAATGTAAAGCGCGTCTATGTGGAAAAGAAAGCACCATTTGCTGTCAAGGCAAAAGAATTACAGGAGGAGATTGGAAATTATCTGGATATTAAGAGCGTGACCGGGGTTCGGATCTTTATTCGTTATGATGTAGAGAACCTTTCGGATACTGTCTTTGAACAGGCACTTTCCTGTGTGTTCTCAGAGCCGCCGGTAGATGATTACTACCTCGAAACCATTGAGATTCCGGCTGGAAACAGAGTGTTCAGCGTAGAGTTTCTTCCGGGACAGTTCGACCAGAGAGCAGATTCTGCCGTACAATGTATCCGTTTCCTCAAGGAGGATGAGGAACCTGTGATCCGTACCGCAGTCACTTATATGATTGCAGGAGATCTTACGGATCAGGAATTTGCCCGCATCCGTTCTTACTGTATTAACCCTGTTGATTCCAGAGAAGTATCCATGGAAAAGCCGGATACCCTGATTACACGGTATGAAGAGCCTGCTGATGTGGCGGTTTTTGATGGCTTTACTGCCATGGGAGAAGAGGAACTGCGTAAGCTTTATGAGAGTCTTTCTCTTGCAATGACATTTAAAGATTTCCAGCATATTCAGCATTATTTTGCTGAAGATGAAAAGAGAGACCCGTCTATGACAGAGATCCGTGTACTGGATACCTACTGGTCGGATCATTGCCGTCATACCACGTTTTCCACAGAGTTAAAGAACGTTTCTTTCAAGGACGGATATTATCGGGCTCCGTTAGAAACGACATATGAAAGCTATTTAGATACGAGAGAAGAAATTTTTGCAGGACGTAAGGATAAATTCGTCTGTCTGATGGACTTAGCTCTTATGGCCATGCGTAAGCTGAAAAAGGATGGCAGATTACAGGATATGGAAGAATCCGATGAGATCAATGCATGTTCTGTTGTAGTACCGGTTGAGATGGACTATGGTGATGGACCGGTAACGGAAGAGTGGCTGGTATTTTTCAAAAATGAAACCCACAATCATCCCACAGAAATTGAACCGTTTGGTGGTGCTGCAACCTGTCTAGGAGGAGCAATCCGTGATCCGTTATCCGGTCGTGGCTACGTTTATCAGGCAATGCGTATTACCGGAGCAGCAGATCCGACTGTACCGGTAGCGGATACCTTAAAGGGTAAGCTTCCCCAGAAGAAGCTCGTCCGTGGTGCAGCGAGCGGTTATTCCTCCTATGGTAACCAGATTGGTCTGGCTACCGGTTATGTAAAAGAATTATATCATCCGGATTATGTGGCAAAAAGAATGGAAATCGGTGCCGTTATGGGAGCCGCTCCACGTAAGAATGTGATCCGTGAAAATTCTGATCCGGGCGATATCATCATCCTGTTAGGTGGAAGAACCGGACGTGATGGCTGTGGCGGTGCAACAGGATCCTCCAAGGTACATACCGAAAGCTCCATTGAAACCTGTGGAGCAGAGGTACAAAAGGGTAATGCACCAACCGAAAGAAAGATTCAGAGATTATTCCGCCGCGGAGAAGTCAGCAGACTGATTAAGAAGTGTAACGATTTTGGTGCCGGCGGTGTTTCCGTGGCAATCGGAGAGCTTGCCGATGGACTTACCGTAGACCTTGATAAGGTTCCGAAAAAATATGCGGGACTGGATGGAACAGAACTTGCCATTTCCGAGTCTCAGGAGCGTATGGCAGTGGTTGTGGATCCGAAGGATGTGGATCAGTTCCTTGCCTATGCGGCAGAGGAAAACCTTGAGGCTGTTCCGGTAGCAGTAGTTACCGAGGATCCGAGACTCATATTAAAATGGCGTGGAAAGGAAATCGTAAATTTAAAGAGAGCCTTCCTTGATACCAACGGTGCCCATCAGGAAACCAGTGTAGAAGTGGATATCCCTTCCGAAGAAGATAATTATTTTAAGAAGATTGCAATTCCGGCTGTAGAAGAAGCCTTAGAGAAAGAGGATGTAAAGGACGCTTACCTGAAGACCCTGAATGATCTGAATGTCTGCTCCCAGAAGGGACTTGTGGAAATGTTCGATTCCTCTATTGGTGCAGGCTCCGTGCTGATGCCTTATGGTGGTAAATATCAGTTGACCGAGACCCAGAGCATGGTTGCGAAGCTTCCGGTATTAAAAGGAAAGACGGATACCGTAACCATGATGAGTTATGGATTTGATCCGTACTTATCCTCCTGGAGCCCGTATCATGGAGCTGTTTATGCAGTGACGGAATCTCTTGCGAAAATTGTAGCAGGCGGTGGTGATTTCCATAAGGTACGCTTTACCTTCCAGGAATACTTCCGCAGAATGACCTCCGATCCGGAACGCTGGAGCCAGCCTTTTGCAGCACTGCTCGGCGCATACGATGCACAGCTTGGATTCGGACTTCCGTCCATTGGCGGTAAAGACAGTATGTCCGGTACCTTCAATGAAATTGATGTACCGCCAACCCTTGTTTCCTTTGCAGTCGATGTAGCGGAAGGAAAGCATATGATAACACCGGAGCTTAAGGAAGCAGGAGATAAACTGGTTCAGTTCTGGTTTGACCGTGACGAATATGATATTCCGATTTATGATCATGCCATGAGGACCTTTGCTTTTATTTCCCGGTTGATCTGGGATGGGAAGGTAAAGGCCGCTTATGTGCTGGATGCCAGGGGTCTTGCCGCAGGCGTTTCCAAGATGGCATTTGGTAATCAGCTAGGTGTGGCATTTGCAGATAACCTGAAGGAGAGAGAGCTGTTTGAAAACAGTCTGGGTGATCTGGTGATTGAAATGAATGCCGAAGATGCAGAGAAGTTAAAGGAGCTTTGCGACAGCCAGGAAGAGACTGAGGATCTGAATTTCCGTATTGTGGCAACGGTGACAAAAGAGCCTGTATTTACCTATGGCGATATGAAGATTACCATGGAAGAAGCACTGGATGCATGGGAATCAAAGCTTGAAAAGGTATTTCCGACCAGGGCATACAAGGGAAAAGAAGAAGTGGAATCCCCGATTTATCGTGCAGATTCTGTTTATGTATGTAAGAATAAGGTGGCTCGTCCTACCGTATTTATTCCGGTATTCCCCGGAACGAACTGTGAATATGACAGCGCGAAGGCATTTAAGCGTGCCGGTGCGGACGTTATTACCAGAGTGTTTAAAAACCAGTCCGCACAGGACATCCGTGATTCGGTAGAGGCTTATGAAAAGGATATTGCAAAAGCACAGATCATTATGTTCCCCGGTGGTTTCTCCGCAGGTGATGAACCGGATGGAAGTGCGAAGTTCTTTGCAACCGCATTCCGGAATGAGAAGATGAAGGAAGCCGTCCAGAAGCTTCTTAATGAAAGAGACGGTCTGGCACTTGGTATCTGTAACGGATTCCAGGCACTCATTAAATTAGGTCTGGTTCCTTATGGAGAGATCTGCGGACAGACGGCAGATTCTCCGACACTGACCTTTAATACCATTAACCGTCATATCTCCAGAATGGCGTATATGAAGGTCGTTTCCAACAAGTCACCCTGGTTGCAGGAAGCAGAACTCGGAGCAACCTATTGCTGTCCGGCTTCCCATGGAGAAGGACGTTTCGTAGCACCGAAGGAATGGATTGACAGGCTGTTTGCAAACGGTCAGGTTGCAACCCAGTACTGTGATCCCGATGGAAGGGTTTCCATGGATGAAGAGTGGAACATCAATGGCTCCTATGCATCCATTGAAGGCATTACCTCTCCGGATGGCAGATGCTTTGGTAAGATGGTTCATGCAGAGCGCCGTGATAAGGGCGTCGCAGTAAATATTTACGGCGAACAGGATATGATGATTTTTGAATCCGGAGTTGCTTATTTTAAGTAGGATCAGGATCCTCATTTGAAGCAAAACTTCAAATGAGCCTGTGAATCGTTACCGGAATGAGGTTCTAGAGAATAGTAACAGAGGCATATAGTAACAGTTCAGCCATGCCCATTCCTAAGCTGCCGGATTGTACAGATTGGCTGACAAATATACGTGCTTTCCCGAAGTGGCTTTTAGTACTACATATGATTGAATATATTACCATATTGTAGTATAATGGAGAAAAATGGATAAGAGAGGTTAATAACATGAGTGATTATGTATTAAGCTGCTGTTCTACGGCGGATTTATCAAAAGAGCATATGGAACAGAGAGACATCCGTTACATCTGTTTTCACTATGAACTGGATGGAAAGCAATATGCAGATGACCTGGGACAGTCCATGAATTTCGAAGACTTTTATAAAGCCATGGAAAATGGAGCAGATACCAGAACTTCTCAGGTAAATGCGGAAGAATATGAACAGTATTTTGAGACTATTTTAAAGGAAGGAAAGGATATTATTCATCTTACGCTATCCTCCGGAATTTCCGGAAGCGTGAACTCTGCGATGGTTGCAAAGCAGAACCTTGAAGAGAAATATCCGGATCGTAAGCTTTATATAGTAGACTCTTTGGGAGCTTCTTCCGGTTATGGTCTGATTATGGATACTTTGGCAGATATGAGAGATGCAGGGAAGAATATTGATGAGCTTCATGAGTGGGCAGAGGTCAATAAGTTAAGAATGCATCACTGGTTTTTCTCTACCGATTTGACCTTCTATATCAAGGGAGGACGTGTTACCAAGACAGCAGGCTTCATTGGTGGATTGCTGAATATCTGTCCATTACTGAATATGGATAATTTGGGAAGACTGATTCCCAGATACAAGATCCGTACGAAGAAAAAGGTTATTCAGGCAATTGTAGATAAGATGATCGAGAACGCAGAGGGAGGCACTGCTTACGATGGTAAGTGCTATATTTCCCAGTCCGCATGCTATGAGGATGCAAGAGCAGTTGCAGATCTCGTGGAAAAGAACTTTCCGAACTTAAAAGAACCGGTACAGATCAACTGGATCGGAACGACCATCGGAAGCCATACAGGCCCTGGTACGGTAGCATTATTCTTCTGGGGCAGGGAACGCGTGGATTGAGAACAGAATTATGCATAGAGCATAGAGAAGAAACGCATTAACAGGCAGTATTAAAAAGTAATAAGAAATAAAGAAAAGCAGAAATTGGAAGCGAAAGTTTCCGGTTTCTGCTTTTCCTGAGTCATGGACTCATGTCTCCTTCTGGCCATGATGCAGATCTGCAATCGTATCCTTCCGGGTTATCTTTCCATACAGCCAGATGTAAACCCACAGAAGAATGGGCAGAACAATTGTGGCCACGATACAGGATGCAAACAACTGGTCAGAGCCTTCAAAATCAAGCAGCGACACAACTAAAGTGGCAACATAAAGCAGTACAAGTAAGATCACACAGATCAGTGCGGCAATTCGTTTTCCTTTTTGTTTCATGATGGACTCCTTTGTGGTTTTATGATAGACTTAACGCATAGATAGGAATGCATTTGCTATTTATATGAAATGGAACTATTCAGCACCCATTCGCCCAATCGCTGCTATGCAGCCTGCCTTTTGCTCATGTGGTTACTTCGCCATATAAATCCTGTCAAATATGACCTAGAATGCAGGCATTCCGTTCATATTTTGCCAGACCTTGCATGGCTCTGAATAGTTACATTATATCATAAATATGCAGATAAGAGAATATAAACAGCGTAGGAGATGCAGATGAAAACAAAATTATTAAATGGTACATGGAATTTAAAGATTCTGGGAAAGGATGCAGGTCTTACCGGAGAAGCGGGGCTGCCGGCAGAGGTTCCGGGATCGGTTTATGCGACCCTTCTTACCGAAGGGAAAATCGAGGATCCGTATTATCGTGACAATGAATTAAAGACGCTTCCCATTATGGATAATGATTTCTGTTATACAACCCGGTTTGAGGTGGAGCCGGAGTGGTTTTCCATGGATGGACTGTTCTTAAGGTTTGATGGAATTGATACGCTTGCGGATATTTATGTAAACCGGCAATTGCTTGGCAGTGCTTACAATATGCACCGCAGCTGGGAGTATGATCTTCTGGATGGAGACCTTTTAAAGGAGGGAACGAATGAATTACAAGTTATTCTTCACTCCCCGACACAATATATTAAAGAAGAGAATGCAAAGGTGTATACCGGTGGTTCGCATGAGGCAATGGAAGGATTTCCTCATCTTCGTAAGGCACACTGCATGTTTGGCTGGGACTGGGGGCCGCGTGTTCCGGACGCAGGAATTTACCGTGAGGTATCGTTAGTCGGCGTGGAAAAGAGCCGTATTGAATCGGTTTACATAACACAAATCCATGAAGAAGGTTCTGTAACACTGGATTTTGACATTGCCGTAGAGACCTTTACCGATCAGCCGGAGGGAACCCTTGCCATTCAGGTAACTTCTCCCGATGGAAAAACGTATACGTATGAGGAACGTGGCGAAGGAGCAGAAGAACAGTTCCGCATCACCATCACGGATCCGAAGCTCTGGTGGCCGCATGGCTATGGAGATCAACCACTTTATCAGGTAGAGGTAAGCCTGCTTTCCGGGGATGGAAAGGTACTGGATTTCTGGAAACGCAGAATCGGTCTGCGTATGATTACAGTAAATACGAATCAAGATGAATGGGGCAATTGCTTTGCCCACGAAGTAAACGGTGTGAAGATTTTTGCCATGGGTGCGGATTATATTCCGGAGGACAATCTGTTATCCAGAGTGACGAAGGAGAGAACCGGGAAGCTGTTAAGGGATGCGGTATGGGCGAACCACAACTGTATCCGCGTCTGGGGTGGCGGTTATTATCCGGAGGACTTCTTCTTTGATCTGTGTGATGAACTGGGACTGCTTGTATGGCAGGATTTTATGTATGCCTGTGCATCGTATGAACTGGATGACGAATTTGAGCGCAATATCATCGCAGAGACCATTGAGAATGTCCGCAGAATCCGTCATCATGCGTGTCTTGCCCTGTGGTGTGGTAACAATGAGATGGAAACCCAGACACTGGATGGCACCTGGCTTACAACAGCAAAACAGAAAGCAGACTATACGAAGATTTATGAATATATTATACCGAAGATCTGTAAGGCAGAGGATCCCGCGACCTTTTACTGGCCGTCTTCTCCGTCCTCAGGCGGAAGCTATGATAATCCGTGGGATGAGGCAAGAGGAGATGCCCATTACTGGGACGTATGGCATGGAGAGAAGCCGTTTACCGATTACAGAAAGTACCATTTCCGTTATCTTTCCGAGTTCGGCTTCCAGTCCTTCCCGAGCCTTAAGACGGTGGAGAGCTTTACGCTTCCGGAAGAGCGGAATATTTTCTCCAGAGTGATGGAGATGCATCAGAGAAATACGGCTGCAAATGGTAAGATCCTGAAATACCTTTCTGCAACGTATCTTTACCCGAAGGATTTTGCCCATCTGTTATATGCATCCCAGCTTTTACAGGCGGATGCGATCCGTTATGGCGTGGAGCATTTCCGTAGATATCGTGGAAGATGCATGGGAGCTGTCGTATGGCAGTTAAATGATATCTGGCCGGTAGCATCCTGGGCAAGCATTGATTACTATGGCAGATGGAAAGCCCTTCACTATGCAGAACGTAAGATGTTTGCGCCGGTAATGATTTCCTGTGAGGAGACCGGCGAACTGAGTGAACGTCCATATTGTATTGCAGAGCCAAAGCCGATTGAGAAGAGTGGTACCCTTCATGTAGCAAATGAAACCTTTGAAGCGGTTACCGGTATTGTGAGATGGTCGCTGCGGGATTCAGAAAGTAAGGTACTTGAAAGCGGAGAAGAGACCGTGACGGTACCGGCATTGGATGGCGTATGGCTTGAAAAGAAGGACTTCAGCTCTTATGATGAAAGAGAAATCCACATGACCTACAGCTTTATTGTGGATGGAAAGGCGGTATCTGAAAACACCTGTCTGTTTACGGCACCGAAGCATTATTACTTCAAGAACCCGCATCTTAGCCTAAAGCAGGAGGGCAGCAGGATCACCGTAACAGCCGATGCTTATGCAAAGAATGTAGAGCTGTATGATGAGAGCGGCGATGTCCGTTTCTCTGATAATTATTTTGATATGGATGCCGGTGAATATACGGTAGAGATCATCGAAGGCACACCTGAAAACCTGAAATGCAGAAGTGTATTTGACATTGCATAAGGGAAAAGGCACCATTTTTTTCCCCGGTAATAACATAAGAGTAAATCAAAAGGGAGATTGGTATGTCTGAAATGATTGTATTGCTGGTTCCACTGCTTGGCACGACGCTCGGCGCAGCAATGGTATTCCTGATGCACAACGAGATGAATGCCCGGCTGGAAAAAGCGTTGCTTGGATTTGCGGCAGGAGTGATGATTGCCGCATCTGTCTGGTCACTCTTAATTCCGTCCATTGATATGGCAGCGGAACAGGGAGTGATCCCGTGGGTTCCTGCACTGGTTGGTTTCTTGCTTGGAATTGTATTTTTACTGCTGATTGATACACTGACTCCTCACCTGCATCTTGCAAGTGACAAGCCGGAAGGGGTGAAAAGCGGATTCTCGAAAACAACCATGATGCTGCTTGCCGTCACGATTCATAATATTCCGGAGGGAATGGCGGTAGGTGTGGCCTTTGCAGGAGCCGTGATGGGTAATACCGGAATCACGATGGCAGGGGCGCTTGCACTCGCGGTTGGTATTGCCATTCAGAATTTCCCGGAGGGAGCCATTATTTCCATGCCTTTAAGAGGAGAAGGCATGAGCAGGACGAAGGCCTTCGTCTGTGGTGTGTTATCCGGGATTGTAGAACCCATTGGCGCACTCCTTACCATTTGGTTAACCTCAAGTATCCGTCTCGCGCTTCCGTATTTTCTGTCCTTTGCGGCAGGAGCCATGATTTATGTTGTGGTCGAGGAGCTGATTCCGGAATCGCAGAATGGGGAACACACCAATATTGGAACCATTGGTGTGGCGGTTGGATTTGCGCTGATGATGGTACTTGATGTGGCATTAGGCTGAATGGTTAAAGAAATTTTAATTCGAAGGCAGGCTCTCCTTGACATTATTGAGAAAAAAGTTATAATAATGGTTAGATAAAGCTAACAAAGTAAGGCGCATACCTTGTGTGCGCCTTACTTAAAAATCCGATGTTAGCAACAACTAACATCGGATAATCAGTGCTAACCAAAGCGACGGACTAAAAGAGGAACTTATCCATAGAAACAGAGATAAGCCGGAACTCAATAGAGGAAAGGTGACAAATGAATATAGTATATGAACATGAAACAGGGAACAGATCCTATAACAGGAAGGGAACAGATCATACGGAAGAAAGGTTTCAGAATAATAACATGCAGAAGGAAATGATTGTCCGGCAGATGCGGGATCGGGGATGCCGGATCACAAAGGCAAGACTGACTTTGCTGGATGTGATTTTAGGGCAGGACTGCAGCAGCTGCAAGGAGATCTATTATATCGCGTCCCAGATGATTCCGGGGATCGGTATTGCAACGGTCTATCGGATGATGAATCTGTTAGAGGAGATCGGAGCCATTAACCGCAGTAATTCCTATAAGATTTCCTATTGTGAGCATTGCAGCGGGAATGGCATGGATATGGATTATCATGATATTATTGAATGCATTGCAAGCGCATTGGACGCCAAGGACAGCTATACCGCCGGTCACTCCCAGAGGGTGAGCAATATGGCACATGATATTTGTCAATTGATCGGATTGTCAAAGGAGGATACCGAGAGGATCCATATTGCGGCGCATCTTCACGACATTGGAAAGATCGGGATACCGGACAGTGTTTTAAAAAAGCCGGAAAAGCTCAATGACGAGGAATGGGAGCAGATGAAACAGCACCCACAGATCGGGGCAAATATTTTAAGCAAATCCCACCGGTTAGTGGAGCTTAAGGAAATTGTGCTGCATCATCATGAGCGGTACGATGGCAAGGGCTATCCATCCGGGCTTAAGGCAGAAGAGATTCCTGTCGGAGCACGGATTATAGCGATCTGTGATTCCATCGATGCCATGACCAGTACAAGACATTACCGCAATGCCATGACGCTTTCCCAGTGCTATGTGGAAATCGAGCGGAATCTGGGGAAGATGTATGATCCCATTATTGGAATGTATGTATTGGAGCATTGGGAGGAGATTACGAGACACATTGCGGAACAATAAGGAGGACATTCGTCAGACTTGGAATTGAGGATGGTATTTATAGAGAGCACCTGTCATATCAACCGATGTGATGGGTGTTTTTATTGCCAGATGAGAGATATAAAGATATATGGAAAAGAAATCGGTGTGCCATTGGAGGCATTCCCTGTGGTTGACTTCCAACAGAAAATACGGTATATTTTAGGCGCACAACTGTTGGTATACAGGAGAAAAGCGATTGGGGTAACGGAAGATGGATACGGCTGGATTATTTGGCACAGCAGTATCGTGGGAGTGCTGTATTACCGGTATTTTTTGAAACGCGCTTATGGAAAGCGGGCAGAAGGGTGAGAGACGATGAAGCTGCATACATTACATACAAGTGAAAAGGGACCGGTGATTCTCTGGGGGATGTATGAGTTCCGGCAGAGGGAGCTTCTGAATACTTATGAGACGATAGAGCATCTGATCGGGGATTGCGATTACACGTTGCTTGCTTTTGAAGTGATGGATTGGAACAGGGAGTTTTCCCCATGGAAAAGTAAGGAAGTGGATGCATCCTTTGAAGGAGAGGCGTCCCATACTCTTGCGGTTCTTCGTAATGAATACCTGCCACAGATCAGAGAGCAGTATGGGCAGGAACGCAGCATCTATCTGCTGGGTTATTCTCTGGCCGGTCTGTTCGCACTGTGGGCAATGTGCGAGACGGATGCATTTGCCGGTGCAGGGAGTTGTTCCGGATCGCTGTGGTATCCGCAGTTCGTACCCTATCTAACAGAGCATTTGAATGAAATTTCCGGTAAGAGGATCTATATTAGTCTTGGAGGGAAAGAAGCGAATACGAAAGATCAACTTATGTCAACCATTGCAGACCGCACCAGAGAAACAGTAGAAGTGCTAAAGAAATGCTGTGAGGTGAAATATGAACTGAATCCCGGAGGACATTTTGCAGATCCGGGAAAGCGGCTGGCTAAGGCCGTGCGGTTTCTGACAGAGGAAGGTATAAATGAGATTGACAATTTACGGTAAAACGGGTATGATAAATGAAATGATCGTACATGATACGGAGCAGATTATGATGATAGAATGATGGGAGCATTGCCTATATGGTCATGCTCTTTTTATTAAAATAAGATGGGAACAAGGCCTGAGGATAATCATGAGCTGCATTTATAGAATGAATATGGAGACAAATATAAATGATACCTGTAAAAATAGAGACTTTATTAGAGGGACGTAAAGTTGAGAGAAATCGTATCGAATACAAGGAAGGATTTAATCCATCAGATATTGTGCATACAATATGTGCATATGCGAATGATATCGCAGGAGAAGATGGTGGTTATCTTGTAATAGGAGTAAAAGCAAAGGAGGGAATCCCTGTCTTGCCACCGAAAGGACTACCACAAGATACTCTTGATGATATTCAGCTAAAACTGTTTCAGTATTGCAATAAGATAGAACCGAGGTATATACCGAAGATAGAGGTTGTGGAATATGATGGTAAGTATTTAATTTATTTGAAATGTTCAGCCGGGGATGCAGGACCTTATCAGGCGCCGGTTGATGTGTATTCCAAACGGGAAGCAGGAAAGCAGCAGGATCGTACGATGAAGTACTGGATCAGACCAGCATCACTTACAACGGAAGCTAAGCAAGGGGAGCTGGCTGAACTATTTGAAAAGTTTGCTTCTGTTCCTTATATTGATAGAATTAATCCAGGGGCTTCAATGGATTATATCCGTAGAGGTTATGTAGAAGACTTTATACGAGCAAGCAATAGCTCACTGATAGAAGAACTAAATATTCGATCCTTAGAAGATTTGTTGATATCAGAGGAGGTAGCGGAGGATAAGGATGAAGGCATTGCGATAAAGAATATCGGTTTGCTGATGTTTGGAGAAAGACCAGATAAGCTGATACCTGGGACCAAAATAGAATTGGTACGTTTTCATGATGAAGAAGCTGAGGCTTCAGACTTTACAGAGAAAACATTTTATGGGCCTATATGGAAACAGGTTAAAGATGCATTAGATTATATAAAAAACACGGTTATTGAGGAAAAGGTCGTTAAAGTAGAAGGAAAAGCTGAAGCGGATAGGTTCTTTAATTATCCGTATAATGCAATTGAGGAAGCCTTGGTAAATGCAGTATTGCATAAGAATTATAAAGAAGATGTACCAGTTGAAATCCGTATTTATGTTGATTATATTCAGATTATCAATTTCCCGGGACCGGACAGATATATTGACATGGATAAATTTGCGGCTGGAAAAGTAAGAGCGAGAAGATATAGAAATCCCAAGATAGGAGAGTTTTTTAAAGAAATAGATTTGTCAGAGAAAAAGTCAACCGGAATATCGAAAATCCTAAGAGAATTGCGGATAAATGGATCACCTTTGCCAGATTTTGAGACAGATATGGATCGTACTTATATGATTACAACGATCAAAATTCATGATGGCTTTAAACTAAAAAGTGATAGCAGAAATAAAAGTTTTGACCGAAGTTTTGACCGAAGTTTGACCGAAGTTTTGACCGAAGTTTTAAGCAAAAAAAATTATGACAAGTTATTGCCGCTGATACAGTATTTGGATGAATATAATGAGATTACACCTTTAGAAGCAGAAAGGGTAGTTAATAAGTCAAAATCAACAACTTACCGATACCTGACAATGCTTACAGAGACGGGGTATGTTGAAGTTTATGGAAACACCAATAAAGCTGTTTACAGGAAAATTTAGTTGACAATTATTTTTTTGATTTGTATTATTATAAAAGAGAAATGGGTTTTCACCGTACAGTTTATAACTTAAGCGGGCTGCCCGTTTCTTGAAATAAAGGGAATGAAGTTCTCCCGAGGGAAACCTGAACCGCTTAGTAAGCTGATGACTTCTGTGATGAGGATCGCAGAAACCATCAGCTTTTTTTGAGTAGAGCACTTAACGAATGCAAGCCAAAGGCGCAGCATGAGTTTAGTGCGAACCATACCTGTGCACTTAATGAGAGCGAGCTGAAAGCGAAGCACGAATTTAGTGCAGCAGGTAGTGTGGCAGGTAGAGTAGCAAAAGGAGGAAACGATGTTAACATCACTTGCACTGATTTTTTTAGTAGGACTATCGATGGCGGCCATCTGTCAGAAGATCCGGCTTCCTCGAATTATTGGAATGCTGTTTACCGGCATTTTACTTGGACCGTATGTCTTAAACTGGCTGGATCCGTCGATTCTGTCGATTTCATCGGAGTTGCGGCAGATTGCATTAATTATTATTCTGATTAAGGCAGGGCTGTCTTTGAATCTGGCAGACTTAAAAAAGGTGGGAAGACCGGCCGTTATGATGGCATTTGTACCGGCAAGCTTTGAACTGCTTGCGTTCTTTCTGTTTGCACCGTATCTGCTTGACATTACCAGAATCGAAGCGGCGGTGATGGGAGCGGTGCTTGCCGCTGTTTCTCCAGCAGTTGTAGTTCCGAGGATGGTTCAGCTGATGGAAATGCATTACGGAACCGAAAAGAGTATTCCGCAGATGATTCTGGCAGGGGCATCCTGTGATGATATTTATGTAATCGTGCTGTTTTCAACATTTTGCGGTATGGCGCAGGGTGGAAGTGCAAACCTCATGGACTTCGTTAATATTCCAGTTTCCATTGTATTTGGGGTGCTGCTTGGAATGATTGCCGGATGGCTTCTGGGCCGGTTCTTTGAAACCGCTTATGCACATAAGTATTGCATCCGCAACAGTATGAAGGTGATTATTCTTCTTGGAATGTCCTTTTTGCTAATGTCCGTGGAAACCTGGCTTAAGGGCACGGTTCCGGTTTCCGGACTGCTTGCTGTTGTGAGCATGGCATGTACCCTGAAGGTAAAAAGTGTGGATTTCGTTTCCAGACGGCTTTCTGAAAAATTCGGAAAGTTATGGCTTGCGGCAGAAGTGCTTCTGTTCGTACTGGTGGGAGCTGCGGTCGATATCCGCTACACACTGGGAGCAGGCGTGATGGCCATTGCCATGATCTTGCTGGCACTTCTGTTCCGTGGAATCGGCGTATGCGTCTGTCTCATCGGCACACCGTTATGTGCAAAAGAAAAGCTGTTCTGCGTGATTTCTTATCTGCCGAAAGCAACCGTTCAGGCGGCCATCGGATCGGTTCCGCTCGCCATGGGACTTCCCTGCGGGCAGATTGTATTATCGGTTGCAGTACTTGCCATTTTAATTACAGCACCGCTGGGTGCGCTGGGCATGGATCTGACGTATCAGAAATTACTTACGAAAGATATGGATAAGACGCATTCCTAATTTAAAAAGAAAAGCAGCAGACTCACGAAATATAGAAGAGAATATAGAAAAGAATAGAAAAGAAAGGTTGTGCTCCGAAATAAATCGGTGTATATTCCTGTAATAGAAAACAAGAGATGAAATAACAGGAGAGACAACATGAGCAGGACAGGTGCAAAGATACTGTTAACAACGGTTTTTATCGCAAGAGGAACGTCCTTTCTTTTTTCTAAAATATTGATGGAATCCATGTCACCGATGAGCATTCTGGCAATTCGGTTTATTCTGGCCTTTCTGGTTCTGGCGGTGATTTTCTTTAAAAAGTTGAAGGAATGCAGTAAGGAGAGCTTAAAGGGCGGGCTGATCTTAGGCGTTCTGTATACAGTCTGTATGATTTTTGAAATGTATGGACTGAGACAGATTGATTCCGGAGTCAGTGCCTTGATTGAAAATATGGCGATTGTTATGGTGCCGGTTTATGCAGCGGTGCTGACGAAATCTTTGCCACAAAAGAAGACCATGCTTTGTGCGGTACTGGCAGTGATCGGTGTAGGATTTCTGTCCCTTACACAAAGCAGCAATCCGGGAGGTGGAATTGGCATTGCATTAATGATCTGTGCGGCGCTTACCTATGCAGCATGCATTATGGCAACGGAACGTGTGACACAGAATGCAGATCCGGTTACAGTTGGTATGCTGCAGCTTGGCGTGATGGGAGTACTGTGCCTGATCGCATCGCTGTTTACCGGAAGCTTTGGTGTGCCACAGACCGGAAAGCAGTGGCTGATGCTGCTGTTTCTTGTATTGCTGTGCAGCTGCTTTGGATTTACGTTTCAACCGGTCGGACAGAAATATCTTCCGGCAGAAACTGCAGCAGTATTTACGGTGGTGAATCCTCTGACTGCCAGTGTGATGGGGGTTGTCCTTGCAGGAGAGGATATGACGGTGTTGAAATTGATTGGGTATGTTCTGATTCTGGCGGCACTTGTGATTTATAATGGTTCAGGGACAGCGAAGAACAGTAATACATCTCATGCAAATTAGGGTAAGAGTACATCACGCAAAGCAGGCAAGAGGATATCACAGAAAAAATATAACTATAAAGTCAAATAATAAACACAAATAAAAAGGAAGAGCCCTGATTTCATCATCTTAGTCATAATGAAAAGAGGACTCTTCTTTATTTTTTACTCATTACTCGTATAATTTCACAGACTTCAAAAATACTTCATCTCTGGCAGCCGTGATACGGAAGCTTTCTACACGCTGTCCCTTCGCAATATCCTCCTGTACAATAATATATTTGATGTTTTGAACCGGATGCTCCGGAATCAGGCGGTAATAAGGCTGTGTAGCAGGAGAAGCTTCGTCCTTTTCCAAATGGAAGGGGATTTCTTTTCCGATGGGAAGAAATGTTCCTATTCCGAATAATCATCATTATCGTACAATAAATTTGTATACGCAACAACTGTCTTTGTGATAAAATTTAATCACTAAGATTTAAAAGGAAAAGACGTGTATTGTAACCGTGAGGCGAGAAGCTGCCGGACAGTTACACACAAAGGAGAAATGAAAATGACACTGAAGGAACTACAGATTGGAAAAAGCGCGGTAATTACAAAGGTTGGCGGTGAAGGGGCTTTACGTCAGCACTTTCTTGATATGGGAATGATTCCGGGGGCAGAGGTGACGGTAGTAAAGCTTGCTCCGATGGGGGATCCGATGGAGGTACAGATTCATGGCTATGAACTGACGCTCCGGCTTGCGGAAGCAGAAGAAATTGAGATTGAACAGATCCAGAAAAGAACCAGAGATCATCGGGGAATTGAACAGAGTAAGAATACCGATCATCCTGGACTCGGTGAGAGTGGAAAATATCATTCCAGGGATCATGAGAATCCGGTTCCGGAAGGGACGATACTGACCTATGCACTCGTCGGTAACCAGAATTGCGGAAAGACGACTTTGTTTAATCAGCTGACAGGAGCAAGACAGCATGTCGGCAATTTCCCGGGTGTTACCGTTGACCGGAAAGATGGTGTGATCCGGGGATATGAGAATACGGAGGTGACGGATCTTCCGGGAATATATTCGATGTCTCCCTATAGCAGTGAGGAGATTGTTTCGAGGAATTTTGTGCTGAATGAAAAGCCGCGTGCTATCATCAATATTGTAGATGCGACCAATATTGAACGGAATCTGTATCTTACCATGCAGCTTTTGGAGATGGATATTCCGATGGTTGTTGCTCTTAACATGATGGATGAAGTGGTTGGCAATCAGGGAGCTGTTGATGTGAATACCATGGAGGCAATGCTCGGAGTGCCGGTGATTCCGATTTCAGCGGCGAAAAATGAGGGAGTGGACGAGCTGATCCGGCATGCGGTTCATATTGCAAAGTATCAGGAATGTCCGGTGAAACAGGATTTTTGTGACAAAGAGGATCATAACGGAGCGGTGCATCGCTGCATTCATGCCGTGGTTCATCTCATTGAGGATCATGCAGAGGAGGCGGGAATTCCGGTCCGGTTTGCAGCAACGAAGGTTATTGAAGGTGATCACCTGATTCTTAACCAGCTTAAGCTGGATGAAAATGAAACGGAAATGCTGGAGCATATTGTCAGTCAGATGGAAAAGGAACGTGGACTTGACCGCAGCGCTGCAATTGCGGATATGAGATTTGATTTTATTGAGAGGCTTTGCGAGCAGACGGTCGTAAAGCCCAAGGAGAGCAGGGAGCGTGTCCGCAGTGAGAAGATTGACCGGGTTCTCACCGGTAAATATACTGCCATTCCCTGTTTTATCGGTATTATGGTGCTTGTATTTTACCTGACCTTTAACGTGATCGGAGCATGGCTTCAGGGGCTGCTGGAATGGGGCATTGATAAGCTCTCTGTGATTGTGGATGCAGCACTTACCGCCATGAATGTCAATGCGGCAATTCACAGTCTGGTGATTGATGGAATTTTTACCGGTGTAGGAAGTGTTTTAAGCTTTCTTCCGATTATCGTCACATTGTTTTTCTTCCTGTCGCTGATGGAGGACAGCGGCTATATCGCGCGGGTGGCATTTGTCATGGATAAGCTGCTGCGTAAGATCGGACTATCGGGAAGAAGTATCGTACCGATGCTGATTGGATTTGGCTGTACGGTGCCTGCGGTTATGGCAACGAGAACCCTGACCAGTGAACGTGACCGGAAGATGACGATTCTTCTGACTCCTTTTATGAGTTGTACGGCGAAGCTCCCGATTTATGCGTTTTTTGTAAGTGTCTTTTTCCCGAAGCATGGTGGACTGGTGATGTCCGGGCTGTATGTACTTGGAATTCTAATCGGAACTCTGATTGCTTTCTTATACAAGGGAACTCTGTTTAAAGGAAAGCCGGTTCCGTTTGTCATGGAACTGCCCAATTACCGTATGCCGGGCGTTAAGAATGTTGCGCAGCTTCTCTGGGAAAAGGCAAAAGACTTCCTGCAGAAGGCATTTTCGGTAATTCTGATTGCAACGATTGTGGTATGGTTTCTGCAGAGCTTTGATCTGCATTTTAATATGGTCACCGATTCCGCAGACAGTATGCTCGCAAAGGTGGCCGGTCTGCTGACCCCGCTGTTTGCTCCTTTAGGACTTGGAGACTGGAGAATCTGCACATCCCTGCTGAGTGGATTTATGGCAAAGGAAAGTGTGGTTTCTACACTGGAGGTATTGTTTGGAGGAGATATAGGAACGGTTCTCACCACCTCCTCGGCAGCAGCACTTCTGGTTTTCAGTCTGCTTTATACTCCCTGCGTGGCCGCCATTGCTTCCATTAAGAGGGAGCTTGGTAGTAAATGGGCGGTAATTGTGGTAATATGGCAGTGCGTGATTGCGTGGGCTGCGGCGTTTATCACACATCTCCTGATTCATTAGATGGAAAAGGCATCTGTGTGTGTGCATGCAGATTGTCATGAAAGGAGAGGAACGTATGAACATTTGGGATATCGTAATCGGATTGCTGCTGGTGGGAATTGTAGCAGGAGCTGTTTACGGCTGTATGCGTCGTAAGAAAAAGGGCTGTTGTAGTGGCGGAAGCTGTTGAAGCTGCCACAAAAAGGAATTCAGATAACATTTGTGGCGGAGGAGAAAGAGTATGGTTTGCGACAAGGATCAGAACCGGGTTTCATTTTGTGAGGACTGGGAGTTTATAAGGCTCCGTTTGGCAGTGAAAGAAGGGTGGCTTACATCGTTTATCCGAAAAATGCCGATTCCTATGAAGAAAGAACATTTGCATTGCAGGATGTTACCGGTAAAAAGAAGGTATCCTTTGCATTCCTGCCCGGAAGCAATTTTGACTTTTCTTATTTCCGGTTTGAAAAGTAGGCGAAGGAGAGACAAATGATTACAACAGTTTTATGGGATGTGGATGGAACCCTGTTGGATTTTCTGGCAGCAGAAAAGGCAGCTATCCAAAGCTTATTTGAGGAATATCATCTGGGAGAATGCGCGGATGAGAAGATTGCACGGTATTCGAAGATCAACCGGACTTACTGGGAGAGGTTAGAGCGTGGAGAACTTACGAAACCGGAGATTCTGGTTCGCAGATTCCGGGATTTCTTCGCAAGTGAAGGAATTGATCCGGGTCTTGCAGAAGAATTCAATGAGAAATATCAGGTGCGCCTGGGAGATACGATTGTGTATTGCGATGACAGCCTCAATATTGTGAAATCCCTGCAGGGCAGAGTGAAACAATATGTGGTGTCGAATGGAACGGTTGTGGCGCAGACGAAAAAGCTTCGTCTTTCCGGGATCGGAGAATTCATGGATGGCGTTTTTCTGTCGGAGGATATAAAGGCAGAAAAGCCAAGTCAGGAATTCTTTACCCAGGTATTTCATGCCATCGGTCCGGTAAGCAAAGAGGAAGTGTTGATTGTGGGAGATTCCCTTACCAGTGATATCCGGGGAGGAAACCATGCCGGAATCCGTACCTGCTGGTATCATCCGGGAGGGCGGGATGATACCATGATACAGGAAGCCGGAGTGCAGGTGGATGAGGTGATTACCGACCTGCATGAGGTGTACGGAGTTTTAGAAAAGTTATAAAATTACAGTAACTATTCAGCCAGAATGAGTGCTTCAGCCAGTCTGGCGGCTTTCATCAGATCCGGAACACTGGTATATTCCTTGCAGGAATGGCAGTCGTTCATTCCGCAGGCAACCACAAGGCCTGTGATACCATGATGGAAGAAGTGATTGTTGTCACTGCCACCGTAAGTACTGATCAGATTCGGTTCAAGGTGAAGGGAATCGCAGGCTTTAGTAAACCGGCTGACCACCCTGGAGGAAGGCTCTACCCGGTAAGCCAGACAAAGGGTTTCTGTCTTAAAATCAACAAAGGCACCTGCAAGGAGCGCGGCTTCTTCGCAGGTTTCTTTGGTTTCATCGAGCTTACGCAGTGCACTTTCATTATGGAAGCTGCGAACCTCTCCGGTTACGATGCAGGTTTCCGGAACAACATTGGTCGCAGAGCCTCCCTGTATGGTGCCGACATTCACGGTTGTGTCTCCGATCCGGCCACAGGAGATCGCATCAATGGCATGTGCAGCAGCTTTGATGGCGTGGATTCCGTTTTCAGGAGAAAAGGCAGCATGGGCAGCCCTTCCGTGGAAAACGGCTTCGAAAGAAAGAATCGCAGGTGCCTGACAGGCAGCTCCGCCGATCGGCCCCGTCAGATCAAATACATAGGCTTCCTTTGATTTTAATCTGGAGAAATCAAACTGCTGGATGCCTTCACAATAGGTTTCTTCGGAAACATCAAATACAATTTCTACAGGACGGTGAGCCATGCCGTCTTCTTTTATGGAAGTAATGGCTTCTAAAACGGCACAGATTCCGGCGAGATCATCGGCACCTAAAACGGTCGTTCCATCTGAAGTGATCATACCATCGGGATGAAAGATGCAGCTTTTCTTTTTGGCAGGCTCTACCGAATCCATATGAGCAGATAAAAGGATCGGGGGGAGCGCCTTTTCTCCTTCAACATAAGCATAGAGATTACCACAGTTTCCGTTAATTTTGGATGCCGTATCATCTTCCTCAAAAGGGATGGACAGTTCCGTGAGTGCCTTTTTCAGATAGTCACACATGGCAGCTTCTTCTTTGGAGGAATTGGGAATGGAAACTAATTCTTTAAAACGATGGATGAAACGATCCTGATTAATCATAATGGTCTCCTTATCGGGTGAATATATTTACCTATTCAAGTGATGGGTAATATGTCATATTCTTATTTATAAAGGAAAAATGAGAGAAAGTCAATGCTTTGAGTACAATCCGGCAGCTTATGAATGGGCAGGGCCGAACTATTGACTTTTATGGTAAGAGTGGTTTCAGGCAGGCCAGTGAGTATGCATCCGTTATCATGGCCTGCCCGAGGGAGAGGATGCGTCCTTCTTCCTGTGCAGGGAACTGATACCGGGGTATTTTAAAGGAATTACAGGAGAGTATGCAACTCCGGAAGGCTATCTGGTTGATGAACAGGAAGCGGAAGAGTTTGATAAGCAGTTTCCATATAAAGAGAGAAAGAAGCTGCCGGGACAGATTTTTGGAATATATGGGAAACACCTGAATGACTGAGGAAAAATAAAGGTGAAAAACAGGAGAAAGTGAAAAATATGTATTTGTAATTGACATGTATGTATAATGTGCTATACTATAAATGAATTTATAATAAATAAATTTATAGTATTGGAGGTAATGGGGAAAATGTTAGGGGATAAATATCCGGAAGACAAGAGGCTTGTTTTTGATATGATTACAGAGCAGTTTGATGAGTGGAGAGGGCGGTATTCAGAGGAATTATTTGAGTATATTCGAACTACCTGTGAATTAAAGGCAGGTAAAAAATGTCTGGAGATCGGACCGGGAACCGGACAGGCATCGGATTTTGCGATTCAGTCCGGCTGCGATTATACGGCAATTGAGCTTGGAGAAAATCTTGCTGAAGCAATGCAAAAGAAGTATGGGAGTTATAAGAATTTTAAAATGGTCCATGATGATTTTGAAACACATTTGTTTGCTCCGGATTATTTTGATCTGGTATATTCTGCAGCAACCATTCAGTGGATTAAGGAAGATCTTGCTTATCGTAAGTGTTATGAAATCCTGAAAAATAAAGGCTATCTTGCAATGTTTCGGATGCTGGATGATTACAAGAGTGCTAATGCTGATCTATACGATGATATACAGAAGGTATACGATACCTGTTATGAAGTAGATATTCCTTATACCTGTAAATTTGACTATAAAAATGGGAAATCCTATGGATTTACCTATTTGGGAGAATATAAATTTTATGGGGAAAGAAGTTATACTGCACAAGGTTTCATAGAGTATATCAAAACTAATGCGGATCTGATTACAATAAAAGATTCAAGCAGAGATGCATTCTTTTCAGGAATACGGGATGCCATTATGAAACATGGAAATAAAATCGTGGTTCGGGCAACCTATGTGCTGGATTTGTACCAGAAGAATATAGATTAAAAATGCGGGAAGGGGATATAATTTTCTTAAATAAAAATAGTATCCCTTAATTTGTTTGGAATAATTATTGATTGACAAATATACCCATATTGATTACAAAATGGAGATTATATATGCCAAGTAGTCCAAGAATAAAAAAAGAAGATATGCTGCAGGCTGCATTGGAGCTTGTTTCCAGGGATGGATATGCCGCTCTTAACATAAAAGCTGTAGCAAGGGAGCTGGGATGCTCCACTGCACCGATTTCATGGCAGTTTGGTGGAATGGATGGATTGGGTGTGAAGGATCATATATTGGATTATCAATTCATTGCCAGGCGCTAAGACGCAGAGCAGAAACGAAATGTTTTTACCTGCGTCTTTTTATATACGAATAAATGATGTTTAGCAGGTTTTATAGATACATCTATGGAGGGATGAACTTATGAATGAGAATATGGTAGAAATTGAACATTTAAGAAAGAGTTTTGGTAATGTAAAGGCAGTTAACGATTTGAGTTTTCAGGTAAAATATGGAGAACTGTTTGCATTTCTGGGCATAAATGGTGCAGGGAAAAGTACGACCATTTCCATGATCTGTGGACAGTTGACTGCTGATAGTGGAACGATTCATGTAAATGGTCAGGATGTCAGGAAACATTCACATGAAATTAAAGAAAATATCGGTGTTGTATTTCAGGACAGTGTTCTGGATAAACCACTGACTGCAAGAGAAAATCTGAAGAGCAGAGCTGCACTTTATGGGATAACCGGTAAGAATTTTGGACATAGACTGGATGAATTAAATAAGATTTTTGACCTGAAGGAATTTATTGACCGCCCGGTAGGAAAGCTTTCCGGTGGACAGAGACGTAGAGTTGATATCGCAAGGGCGCTGCTACATAAACCGAAGCTTTTAATTCTTGATGAACCGACAACGGGTCTGGATCCGCAGACCAGAAAAATGATCTGGAGCATCATAGAATCTCTTCGCAAGGAAGAAGGGCTGACGGTACTTCTTACCACGCATTACATGGAGGAAGCTGCTTCGGCCGACTATGTTGTAATTATAGACCATGGATGTATTGCAGCAGAGGGAACACCATACGAATTAAAGAACGAATATGTAAAGGATTATTTGTCTCTTTATGGAGTGACAAAGGAAGAGGCAGAGTCCTTAAATTTGCCCTATGAGAAAATCAGGGATGGCTACCGGATTGCAATCAGAAATCCGCTGGCTGCAACGGATCTGATTGTGAATCATGCATCGGTTTTCCGTGATTATGAAATTGTGAAGGGTGCAATGGATGATGTATTTCTGGCAGTTACGGGAAAAGCATTAGGAGGTGAACAGCAATGAAAATACTTATGTCATTAGTGAATCGAAATCGAAAATTGTTTTTCAGAGATAAAGGAATGTTAGTCTCTGCCATGATTACGCCGATTATTCTGATTGTTTTATATGCGACTTTTCTGGCTAAGGTTTACAGGGATTCCTTTCTGTCCAATATGCCGGAAACATTGTCAATATCAGATAAACTCATAAATGGAACGGTTGCCGGGCAGTTGGCGGCGGCACTTCTGGCTGTAAGCTGTGTAACAGTAACCTTTTGCGTGAATCTGACCATGGTACAGGACAGGGTTTATGGTTCACGCAGAGATTTTGATGTATCACCGGTCAGAAAACCAATGATATATCTTGGATATTTCTTTTCAACGGTATTGAATTCCCTGATGGTCAATATGGTGGCGTTGGCCGCTTGCTTCGTATACGTATGGAAGATGGGATGGTTTCTTCGCGCAGGGGATGTGGCATTTCTGATTGTGGATATAATTTTGCTGGTATTGTTTGGTACTGTTTTATCAAGCGTTGTTTGTTATCCTTTGAAAACACAAGGACAGATGTCAGCTGTTGGAACCGTTGTGAGCGCCGGATATGGATTCGTGTGTGGAGCATATATGCCAATTTCAAACTTTGGTGAAGGCTTGCAGAAGGCACTCAGTTATCTGCCGGGAACTTATGGGACAGCTTTGCTTAAGAATCATATGCTTCGAGGTGCATTTGAAGAAATGGAAGCACAGGGCTTTCCAAGTCAGGTAGTAAGGGCAATATCGAATTCCTTAGATTGTAATCCGGTATTCAGAGGTCATACGGTAGAGCCTGAAATCATGCTTCTGATTATGCTTGGAAGTGTAGTAGGTTTAGGGAGCATCTATCTGATAATCACAGCTATGCCGGAGAAAAGATAGAGAAAAGAAGCTGCCGGGACAGGTTTTTTAGAAATAATTTGCAATTATTATGCATCTTGGTATCCGTTTTGTGCATGTTAGTTGCCAGCATATAGACAATGAAATCAATTAACGATAGCTGACGTGTTTCTGGATATGAAAGAGGAGATAGCAGATATCGTTGGGAGAAAATGACATGCAGGAACATAATGAAAAGAAAAAGTTAGCGATGTAGTAATATGATCCGAATTATGAAAGCAAGTGATTTAGCACAATGTGGTAGGATTTATGCAAAAGCATTCCCGATAGAACATTGGGGAATAGACTGGACGGCAGAAAACGCAACAGTCTAGAGCGACAGGGAGCCAGCCTGTAAAACAGGCTAACTCTGAATCTCTGCAAGTGCTTTTTTGAACTGAACCGCAAATAAAACAGATGTAAAGAGTACTGCAATAATATCCGCGATGGGTTCTGCCATATAGACACCTACGGTTTTATTGGACACAAGGTGAGGCATGATATAGATCAGTGGAATCAGCAGTACAAATTTACGGACAACAGCAACAACAATAGAGTTTACTGCTTTGCCAAGGGAGGTAAAGGTCATCTGGCATGCAATCTGGATACCGAACAGGAACAGACCGCCCAGATAGACTCTCAGCATGGGTGCCGTGAAGGAAACCAATGCCGCATCGGAAGTAAAAATGCTTACAAATGCACCTGGAATAAGCTCTACAGCCGCCCAAAGCAAAACGGAATAGGTCAGACAGGTAATCAGAAGCAGACGGAAGGTTTTCTTCACCCGGTCTGCATTTCTGGCTCCATAATTATAACTGGAAACAGGCTGGGCTCCCTGGGCGATTCCCTGTAGGGGCAGCATGGCAAACTGCATGACACTGGTTAAAATGGTCATTGCTCCGACAGCAATATCACCACCGTATCGAAGCAGGGAGGAATTGAAGCAGACGCTTACAACGCTTTCACTTGCCTGCATGATGAAGGCGGCAAGTCCAAGCAGAACACAGGGAACAATCACCTTCGCTTTGAGAAGCAGACAGGCTTTCCGGAGACGGATCTGTGTTTTCTTACCGCAGAGGAAAAGGACTACCCAGATCGTGGAAATAGCCTGTGACAGGACAGTTGCAAGGGCAGCCCCCTTTACGCCCATATGAAAGCCAAAGATGAATACAGGATCTAAAACAATATTACAGATTGCACCGATGAGAACAGAAAGCATGGAAATCTTTGTAAAGCCCTGGGCGGTTACAAAGGCGTTCATGCCAAGCGTCAGCTGGACAAACAGGGTGCCAAAGGCATAGATCCGCATATAATCGGTTGCATAACCGATGGTATTTTCACTGGCACCGAAAGCCAGTAATAAATCCTTTCCAAAGATCAGTAAAATCACAGTCAGAAATAAAGAAACCACAATCTGGAGAGAGAAGCAGTTTCCTAAGATCTGTTCTGCGGAGTCATTGTCCTGTTTGCCCATATAGATGGATGCTCTCGGTGCACCGCCCGAGCTGACAAGGGCTGCAAAGGCAGAAACAATCATAATAATCGGCATACAGACACCGACTCCGGTAAGGGCAAGGCTCCCTTCCCCGGGGATGTGACCGATATAAATCCGGTCTACAATATTATAAAGCATGTTGATGAGCTGGGCGATTACGGTCGGAATCGAAAGCTTGAGCAGAAGCTTTCCAATGGGCTCCGTACCTAAAAAATTCCTGTTATCCTGCATAGTGATGATCTCCTTTTGAATTTACATGTTATTCATTCAGCATCCGGCGGACATTCCCGGCCATAGCTTCGATGATTTCCTTATAAATACTGATGTGTTCTCCGGATATATTCCGGGTAAGCTCCTGTTTGAAATTCTGCTGCATTTCCTGGCCGGCTTTAAGAATCGGCTGCGCTTTCCCGGTGCAGGAGAGCAGGATCTTCCGCCTGTCCCCGGCAACCGTTCCTCTTTGCAGGTAACCTGCCGTTACCAGCTTATCCACATGAACAGAAACCAGATTCTTTTTAATGTTCCGGAATTCACTGATCTGCTGGGCGGTACATAAATCAGGGTTATTTTTCAGAAACATTAAGATGTCAAAGGATACCTGCGGAATATCAAATTCCTGCAGGATCGGTTCGCACATCTTATTATAGGCATTTAACGCATCGTGGAAAAAAGCCACAAATGTAGACGGATCCATATTACTTATACCTCTTTTTAAAAGTATTTTTTTGAACTGTATGGAATGATACAATATATTGGATAAAAAGTCAAGACAGATTTTAATTTTACAATGAAAATAAAGATGGATATTACTACTGGAACGAGGTATGAGAGAAGCATAGTATGGATATTTGCAGAATATTGGTATTTTCGTTGTGATACTCCATAAAGATAAAAAGAATCCGGCGTTTGAAACGCCGGATCCGGAAATGAATTATTGTAACTGTTCAGTACCTTCACAGTTACGATGCAAAATCCATTCCAAATCGGCTTCGCCGATGGGATTTTGCATTACTGAATTATTATCTTACGGTCTCAGCAGTAAATGCTTCGACCTGTACTGAATAGTTACGAATTATTTTCCAAGTACAACGGAGAGACGGATCTCTTTTTCCGTTTCACTCAGGTCGAGATCGCCGCCGTCAGCGACGGTTACACGCAGTTCATAGAGTGTGCCGTCAGTCAGTTCCGTTACGGCTTCACCATTCTCGTCTGTAATCGACCACAGCTCTGCGGGAACCTTCGCCAGTCTGTCATCCATACCATAGGCATAGAGTGTCAGGTCAGAAACGCTGCCGGAGAGATTATTCATGCGGAAGGCAACTGTGGTGTTGGGATGTACGTTGCGGACACTTACGCTGTTGCGCCAGCCTGCCACTTCACCTTCGCCACCGTCCTGTGTAAACTGATCCTGTGAAAGAACATTTCTTGCCGCCTGATCGAGATCAACCTTGCGGTAGGGAAGCTCCGGCAGGTAGACGAAGCGGTCCTGTAAGCGCAGCAGCTCCAGATAACCCGTCGGGCAGTAGAGCGCATTGCCGCTGTTACCGGTATACATGCCGATGGCCATATTGTTGTAACCATATTTATCGGAAACATCCATTGTGAAAACGGTCTTGCCGGTTTCAAAGTCCAGAATGATATACTGCCACATGCCTGTGGTCAGATCCTGTACATAGCCGTAGATATAGCCCGTCGCGGTGGAAAGCTTCATAATCGAGGTGTCGCTTAAGTCATTTCGGCACCAGATGCTCTTCATTTCATAGCCGTCGGCCGTTTTCACGGTATCCACGCGCTCGACACCGGGCGCAATCATGACATTACCCTTCATGATCCAGTTCTGGTCATAAATGTTTGAGTAGCTCTGGATTGAGGAGTCATTGTCAGGGTCGGAAAGTCCTGCATTACCTGCACCAAACCAGTTGCAGACGATAGTGCTGACCGTGCCGTTACCGTCATCGTAGATCATTGCGGAGTTCTCAATGGCCACCTGATAGCCTTCAGGCAGATCATCCAGTATCGGGCAGCTTGCTACAACTTCGCCGGTTTTCATATCGAGCGCAAGCAGGTTTACGGGATCCTGATTGTCGGTGAACAGGACGAGGTTCGGTGTCAGCGTAGGAGAGCAGCCACCGCCCCAGGCAAGACCGCCGCCGGTTGTTTTATCGCCTTCGCCGCTGACTTTTGCACCAACGCTTTCATATGGTGTGCACCATACGACATTGACGCCCTCTTTGGCACGCAGCAAATAGCAGTTCTGGTTTGTCAGAATGACCGCACCGTCACGGGAGGAGGCAATGCCGTTTTCCGCACCCTCGCCGGGTGCCAGTTCATAAACAAAGACCGCGTTTGAAAGGTCTTCCTGTCCGCCGTTTAAGATTGCATCAATGGCAGGACGGGCAATGTAACCGATGACGCCCTGCTGCTGGCGTTCCGGATAGATACGGAAGCCGCCGGTAGCAAACCAGAGGTTTCCGTCGTAGTCAAAGACTACAGACAGAAGATTCTGAGTCAGTTCCTTGCCAAGTACAGCTTCCGCTGCCGCCTTGATATCAATATCCAGAACCTTTTCAAATTCAGGGATAATGCTTCCGTCCTCCTTTGTTGTACGAAGCATCAGCACGTGATTATTGCTTGTAGGACAGACGATACGGTTTTCTGAATCCAGGAACGTGTAGGAGCTCTGGATAACATAGCCGCCACCGTCATGCTGTGTGGGAGAGAAATAACCGAGCGTCTTCGTCTCCTCGGCGTTGAGGTCCCGGATGGCGATGCCGCCAAGCAGCGGTGCAACCGCATGGCCGTAGCTGTCAAAATAGATGGCAGGAGAGGCGTTCGGGTTCGTCGTTTCATAAGAGACATTGATCTCAGGGTAAATGCCGAGCGGCAGAATTTCATCCGTTGAGTCGGTATTGTAGCCGTCGTGGTGGATGTTTGCATCACTTTTTGCCATGTATGGGTTTTCGTCCACCTGCTTTGGCTGAAGGGCCTTTACGGACAGTGCGGCAGTGGAAGGTTCAGTTTCGGTTTCGGGCACAGTATCTTTTGCTGCTTCAGTTTCCGGCTCCGGTACGGAAGGCTCCTGCACAGTTGTTTCTTCCTGCGCAGGCGTGGGCTCAGCGGGCTGCCGGGTTTGGCTGCAGGCTGTTGTACTAAAACACAACGCTGCTGTCAGCAGCAGTGTCAGAACAGAATAGATCTTGTTTTTCTTTCTCATGAATAATCCTCCTGGTTTGCTTGTTCCATTGTAACTGTTCAGTACTTTCACAGTTACGTTCTATTCAGTATAGACAGTTCTGGCTGCCCTTTTCAAGCTGTCTGTCACGAAAACCCGTAATCTGGCACGAAATGCCTGATTCCGGCATGAAATCCGGGTTTGCCGACACCTGACAGTCATGCTATAATCAAGCTGAATTCATACAGGAAGGAGACATGCGGTTATGAGAATTGCAATTGTCGATGACCTTGCGGCCGAGCGTACGCTGATGAAAGAACGGCTGGTACGGCAGCTTGGGCTGCGGGGCGCACAGGCTGAAATTCTGGAATTTGACAGTGGAGAGGCCTTCCTTGCAGCCAGGCAAAAGCAGCGTTTTACCGCTGCGTTTCTGGATATTTATATGCCTGGCCGCAGTGGGATGGATGTGGCACGGGAGCTCCGGAAGAAGGATGCAGACTGCATTCTCGTTTTCACCACCACCTCGACAGATCATGCACTGGAAGGTTTTCAGGTACGGGCTCTGCACTATCTGGTCAAGCCGTTTTCGGAAAACGAGCTCTCCGGACTGTTGGACGAAATGCTTAAAAGGCTGCCGAAGCAGGAAAAATATCTGGACATCAAGGTCAGTGGAAGTGATATCCGTCTGTGCTGTAGTGACATTGTGTATGCTGAGCATTTTGCCCATATAATTAGTATCCATACTGTCGCCGGAAAGACCCTCGCTACGAGGCAGAGCTTCAAGGTATTCACGGAGTCCCTGAAGGAAGATCCGCGCTTTTTCATTTGTGGCCGCGGCGTCATAGTCAATCTTGAACAGGCAGAGGATTTTGAAGCGGATGCATTTTGCATGAGGGATGGCAGCCGCGTCTATGTCTGTCAGAATCTTCTGAAAAGTGCCCGTCAGGTGTTTATGGAATTTTTGCTGCAAAGGGGGCGCATCGGATGAAGGATGTTTTACGACCAATTTTAGAGTTGACCGTGATCTTACCCGGTCTTCTTCTTTCGTATTTTCCGGTAAAGTCCTATTTAAAGCAGTCACCGGGAGGGCTTGCCGCGTGGGTGCTGCCGCTGCTGGCAGGATTTTGTACCGTAGGAGGACTCATCTGCTATAATCGTCGCATGTCCATAGTGCCTGCTCTGGTGCTCATTGTATTGTTTACGATCGTACTGTATGTGAGTACACTCCGGATTTCCCTGTGGAAATCCGGGTCGATTGCACTGTCAGCCTGCGCAGTATTTTCATGCATCAACAGCCTGTCCAGAGCCGTCAGCGCAGCAATTGTGATGCATGCACAGGAAACGATGCAGGGGCCGTGGTTCTGCTTTGAGGCCTGTGTTTTTTATAATGCGGTCTGTTGGCTTATCGTAGCTGCGGCATATTATCCGGCAACGCATGTAGTCCGGACGATGGTTGAAGATGACAATTTCGCACAGACATGGTATGTGTTCTGGGTGCTTCCTGTGGAGTTTATTCTGCTGAATCTTTTCATGATCCCGCGTTACCAGTCAACTCTCCAGACCGGAAGGGTTTTACAGGGCTATATCGTTATCAGCATTGCACTTCTGGTGTTGATGCTCTGGTTCAATATGATCTTTCTGTTGATGGCGGTGAGTATCAACCGGAACGCGAGACTGCAGAATGAAAACCAGATGCTTTCCATGCAGCAGCAACGTTATGATAATCTTACGGCTGCGATTGAAGAGGCGCGGCAGGCACGGCACGATATGCGCCATCAGCTCTATCAGATCTCGGCTCTGGCAGAAGACGGTGATCTGGAAAGTCTGAAGACATATCTTGCAAAAACGGTTTCCAGAATTCCAACTCTGGATATGAATTTTTGTGAAAACCGCGCAGCAGACAGAGTAGTTGGTTACTACTGGACACTTTGTACGCGCGAGGACATTTCCTTCTGTGCACAGCTCGATTTGCCGGAATTACTTCCGACAGATGAGATGGATATGTGTCTGGTGCTGTCAAATCTTCTGGAAAATGCACTGGAGGCAAGCCTTCGTACTGCGACCGTACGGCGGCAGATCAGGGTTACCGCATATGTTCATGCTGAGAGAATTTTACTGATTGAGGTCGAAAATGCGTTTGACGGCGAAGTCAGGGAAAAGGGCGGAGTTTTCATCTCGTCCAAGCGCAGGGGAAACGGTCTCGGTATCCAGTCCGTCCGCCATATTGCTGAAAAGACCGGTGGTGCAAGTACATTTACCTGTCAGGATGGTGTGTTTACCGCTAAAGTGATGCTCTGTGGATATCATAGCATGGAATAGGGACAGGCTATGAAAAAGGGATCGGATTTTGAAACAGCACACTTGAAAAAACATTCTACGTTTTATTGTGCAGTTAAGAAACGCTGTACTGGTTTGTACTTTTATTATAAAGGAAGAAAAATTTTTTTGTAAGTAAATTCTTATAAAAAACTATCGTTTTTCAAACGTTTATCACTGATTACGAATGTTTCGATCCTCAATTTATGATCTGCCCGGAGAGTACGAAAGTTTAAGCAACCTGAACTACCCTGTGGGCAGATTATGGAACTTGAAAAAGGCAGGCGGCTGTAAATCAAGTGAGTGTGCAAGGCTGAACTGTTACTCAAAGTTGCCATGCATATGAGAAAATGAATGCTTAACATTCTCGAAAATGAGAATATAATTAAAACAGAGAATAAAAGGAGAAGGAACTTAATGAAGGCCGAAATTGCGGAAGTTGTTATGAATCCTGTTCGTCAGAGAATTATCCAATATTTATTGGTGCATGAAAAAGGAACCGTAAAGGAAATAAAAAAAGAATTGCCGGATGTTCCGAGTGCCAGTTTATATCGTCACATTAAAATATTGAATGATAGTGCATTTATCATTGTTGTTGAGGAAAATAGAATTCGTGGAACAGTGGAAAATGTTTATTCGTTGAATCGGGAGGTATTAGAAGTTGATGATGAGAATGGTACGGCGGTTCAGATGTCACTGCTAAGCTTATGTGCCGCATTTGCAAAATATTTTTCCAGTGGTCATGCAGATCCGCGAAAGGATTTATTGATGCTTACCGGTTGTACATTGACATTGACAGATGAGGAATTTATTAAATTTCTGACAGAACTGAATGAAGTTGCAACAAAATATATGTCAATACCGGTTACAGAAACAAGTGTATCAAGACAGATTACATTGGTTTCATCACCTGTTGATTTGTAGTAAAAGGAGGATGCATGGAATATTCTTTAAAAAATCAGTGGATTCCCTGTCCTGCATGTGGTGGGAATACAAGGACGAAAGTACGGGAAGATACCGTGTTGTATCATCAACCATTGCAGTATGGCTTTCAGGTGGCAAAAATTTCTATGAAGGAACAGACCATAGATTTTGAATGCAGATCGCAAAGCGACTGCGTTCATGAGCAAGCAGCGAAGGCGGATTGCGAATGAACGCTTTACAGAATAAAAGTAGGAGGCTTAAACCATGGAATTAGTAAGCGATTACATGCGTGACGATACACTGCGCCACGCTTTAAACGATTTAACCAGGAAAACATTTGGATTTGATTTTGAGGACTGGGTGACAGGTGGATATTTTGAGGGGGATTATATTCCATATTCATTTATTGAAAATGGAAAAATAATTTCCAATGTATCCGCAAACAGGATGACTTTTCTTCAGAATGGTGTAGATAGGAACTACATACAGATCGGAACAGTCATGACCGACGAGGCATATCGCAGACATGGATTGGCGAAAAAACTGATGGATCATGTGGTAAAACAGTACAAGGATGGCTGTGATGGATTTTATCTGTTTGCAAATCCGGATGCTGTAGACTTTTATAACAAGTGTAGCTTTTCTAAAGAAACAGAGTATCGCTATTCTGTAAAAAATGAGTTTTGTATGGGAAAATCAGCAGGAGAAATTTTTATGCCGGTAAATACAGCAGATGAGCAGATGAAACAGAAATATATGGATATGGTTCGCCGCAGTGCAGTTAATTCCTCACTAGAGCAGCTTAATAAATTTGGCTTGCAGATGTTTTATTCAGCAGATATGGAAAATGTATATTATGCAAAGGATATGGATTGTTTCATTGTTGCAGAAATGGAAGAAAATACTTTGCTTTTACAGAGCGTCATATGTGAAAATCATGTAACACTTTTGGACGTTCTGCAGAGAGTGAAAGGGGAATATCATAACTGTCAGCTTGGTTTCACGCCAGCTTTGAAAGATATGGATATATGTGTGGCAGAGCAATATGATGGTGCCGATGATTACAGGCTGTTTTATTTAGGCGAACAGCTTAAAAGTATAGAGAATGAAAAACTTTATTTTCCGGAGCTTTCCCATGCATAAAGACAAGAAAAAAATAGGAATGAATATTGTACCGAAGGATTATTTCGGGCTTGTTGAAAGATTCAGTGTGTTTGCTGTGACAGGATATAATGCAGTGCTTGGAATAGAACTGTATCGGATGAAGTTTTAGAAAGTGAAAAATAGATACTTGTCATTGACATGTATGTATAAAGTGATATACTATAAATAAGTTTATAATAAACTAATTTATAGTATTGGAGATTTTATATGCCAAGTAGTCCAAAAATAAAAAAAGAAGATATGCTGCAGGCTGCACTGGAGCTTGTTTCAAAAAATGGATATGCCGCTCTTAACATAAAAGCTGTAGCCGGGGAACTGGGTTGCTCTACAGCACCGATTTCATGGCAGTTTGGTGGAATGGATGGATTGCGTGAGGAATTGATTCCTTTTGCGGAGCAGTATGTAGAGGATAAGTATTACAGTCGGAATGAAAACGAACTTGCAACATTCGAACAAAGAGGAAAGGGAACCATTGACTTAGCATTAGAAAATCCTAATTTGTTTCGTTTTCTTTATATGGGAGAACGAAGCCAGCTGCTAAGTACAGGCTTCGAGTTACAGACGAATAATCAGGATACCGCTAATGGGTATCAGGAGATGGCAGAACTGCTTGGGATTACACCAAGACAGGTAATGAATTTTGCTATGACAATGATGGTGTATACACAGGGGATAGGAACCCTTATTGCATCAGGAATCGTCAAGGATACAAAAGAAAATATGTATCGTATGCTTCATAATACAGGTATGACATATTTAAAAGGCTTAGGTGTGAAGGATAGCACTTTATGGGATTTATCAGGAGGTGACAGGTCAGATGAAAGCAGTAGTAACGGATAAATGGATACTGTGTCCGGTGTGCAAAGCAAAGACACGGACACAGATACTGGATGATACGGAATTAAAACATTTTCCGCTGTTTTGTCCAAAATGCAAAGAAAGTTTTATTATCAATGTAAAGGATCATATAGTGGATTACAAATCCATTGCCAGACGCTAAGACGCAGAGCAGCAATTTTATTGCCTGCGTCTTTTGTGATTATATTAGGAAAGAGAGAAAATGATGAGTAAAAGAGCAAGGCAATATATAAGCATTCTATTTGCAATAGCAGCTTATTACATAGTGCATGAAGGTGCACACTTGATCGTGGCGCTTGCATTACATGCATTTAAGAAAATTAACTTTATGGGTATTGGAATACAGATTGATATATATCGGGATAGGTTAACGGATATGCAACTGGGAATATTTTGTATTGCCGGAGTGACAGCAACATTAATTACAGCTTATGCATTGGTATATGTTAAGGATAAAATTTGTGAAATAAAGAATAAGCTTGTGAAGGCTATTTTTTATTATGTAACAGTAATTATGCTGGTATTGGATCCAATATATTTGTGTTTACTCAGTGGAGCATTTGGTGGTGGAGATGTAAACGGAATCCTTTATTTAATGCCGCAGGCATGGATATGGACGATTTTCGCCTTCATATTACTTTTTAACATATGGATTCTATTAAAAAAGGTAAATCCAACGTATATATGATTAATATGTTTTGGAGAATGGAGGTTGACATCACAGAATGGGCATTGTCACAGGACGGTGTAAAGCAGGTGGAGGCAGAAACAGATGCGGAAAATGTAGCCTCACAGAAAGTCCTTTGCCGGTCAGGATTTGTCAGTAATGGAAAGATGGGAGAAGAGGGACCAAGATTTGTATACGGAGGTAAAAAAGGAATGAAAAAATATACCAAAGGATATTAGATAAACAGACAGTTTATCTGAAAAATGTTGTCAGTAACTGCGACTTATGAATTACCGTATGAAGGGGCAAAAGAGATGTTGTTAGTAGAAGACGTTGACAGTAAAGAATATCTGGCCGGACTTTTTAATGCAATGTATGATGAATTGCCGGTTCATAAATCACGTAACAAAAAATTGCTATCGACAAGGGATAATTTGACTGGCAGTGAAGATATGAAGCTTGCAGAAAGTATAAATGTAATTGGAGAATTTTGTGGGGGATGTTGCCGTGGAAAATGGAGATTTGATTGTGGGATTATTTGCACATGAGAAAATATGGTAGAATAATTCAGAAGTTTTTATTGAAGAGATGTTTGTAAATCCGGAATATCAGGGAAAGGGATAGGAACGTCATTGCTCCTGGAAGTTGAAAAATACATTAAGGAAAAAGGACTGGCTGGAATTATTCTGTCTACAAATAAATATGCACCTGCTCCAAAGTTTTACGAGAAGAATGGCTTTACGGTCTGCGGGTATGTTATTTTCATGGCAAAAGAGATTTAGAACCGTATTATAATAATACGGGAATCGGAATTTTACTTGGAATGCCGGACGGACTTATTATTGGTTCCATGTTCCGGAAAGATCAGAAAAATAAGGATGAGTAAATGAAAATGGATGACAGAAAAATGAGAATAAAATTAGTTGCTTTACCATGTCTCTGTGTGGATGTATTTGATGGAACGAATGAGATGAGACCGGGCGGTGAAGCTCTTAATTTTGCAGCTCATGCATCGGGATTTGATGAAATGGACGTTATTTTACTGGGAGCTGTGGGAAGAGATGCTTATGCAGATTGTATTATGGCATCGATCACAGATAAGAGAATCAATACCAATTATATAAGAGTGGAATCCGGAATGACAACTGCCAATAACAGAACTTATCTGACACCAGAAGGTGACCGGTATTATAAGGAGAACTCCTGGAATGGAGATATTGTCGATAAAATGGTATTGAATGAAGAAGAATTAAACGTCATTGCTCATGCAGATGCTGTTTTCATTCACTTCTGGGCAGGATGCTTTCACCAGGTTCTGGATGCGAAGAAGAAATATCATTTTAAACTTGCAGTAGATTTTGATGTCTATCGTGACTTTGATGATATGGAACAGTATGCTCCTTACATAGACTATTTTATGATAAGCGGAGAAGAAAGCTTATTATATCACTTCGAAGGATTTTCCAAGAAATATGATGGACTGTTTAATATGTCTTTGGCAGAACGTGGCAGTGTTACTTATTTCAGGGGGAAGTGTTATCGGGTTCCTGCCAGTAAGGTAGAGCATGTGATTGACACTACCGGATGTGGAGACAGTTATCATGCCGGATTTGTGTGTGAACATTTAATTCACGGAGAGATTGTTGAAGCTATGAAGATGGGATCGGAACTTGCCGCAGAAACGTTAGGACATTATGGAGGATTTTGAAATCAGCCACTTCCGGATTTTAGAACTGTACAGATAATAATAGGTATCTTATGGAAAGATGTGCGGGACTTATTGAAAATGCAGTTTTCCAGACATTGGATCATGCATATTGGGAAGAAATAGGAGTTGATGGAAATCAGATATTAATTGAATCAGAAGAATTATTATAAGGGGAATAGGATAGAAGTATTGCAGAGGATGTGGGGGTGACTTTTCTGAATATGAAAAACATAATAAAAGAAAACGTCAGGAGAAAGAGGAATATCCGTGAATATTCATGAATTCGGAAAAGAAAATAAAGAAACCATTCTGCTGATTCATCCTTCGGTTGTGAAATGGGACTATTTTGAAAATGTCATCCCTTTGCCGTAGGAGAAGTATCATCTTCTGGTTCCGGCACTTCCTGGTTATGACTTTGAGAATGACAGTGATTATACCAGTGTGGAACAGATAGCATCAGAACTGAATGACTGGCTTAAGGCAGGAGGTTACACAGAATTGTATGCGGTATACGGCTGCTCCATGGGAGGCTCCATTGCGTTGATGACTGCACTTGGACAAAAGATCAAAATCCGGCATTGCGTTATGGATGACGGAATCACGCCCTATCAACTGCCATGGATTGTCACGCGCTTCATTGCCCTGAAAGACTATCTTATGATGATGAGATACGCAGATTCATTACTGGTATGCAAAAGACGAGGAGAAGGAGAGAAAAAAGGATCTTCGTTATATGAAAACGAAATTCCCGCAGACACAGTTTGAAGTATTACCGGACCTGGGACATGGCGGACTGGTATTACAGAAGCCGGAATTGTTTGTGGAAATGATCGAAAACCTTTAGAGATTTTTTGTTTGACTTTTTTAAAAACAGCAAATATAATGAGTTACTGAACGAGTAGCAAACTAGCGTAAATCCAGTTTTGCTGCTCGTTTTTTTTGTGCGAACCACTCCGGAACACTTAGCGAATGCAAGCCAGAGGCGCAACATGAGTTTAGTTGCCATGCATGTGAGAAAATGATCCAGTGGATCATTTTTGAGTGAGAGGGAGAAGTAGGACACTTAGTGAAAGCGAGCCAGAGGAGGAAAATGAAAATGACAGAAAGTAACAAAATGAAGGAAATGCCGGTAAATAAGCTCATGATGCAGATGGGACTGCCGATGATTTTATCCATGGCATTACAGGCCGTTTACAATATTGTGGACAGTGCTTTTGTCGGTAACATGAGAGCCGGAAGCGAAGCAGCATTAAATGCACTGACGCTGGTGTTTCCGGTGCAGATGCTTATGGTAGCAGTCGGAATTGGAACCGGTGTTGGAACGAATGCACTGCTTGCAAGAATGCTTGGCCAGGGCGACAGGAAAAAGGCGGCTAAGGCTGCCGGGAACAGTTTATTCTTAGGAATTATGATTTATGCCGTGTGTCTTTTATTTGGAATTTTCGGGGTCAAGGCATATATTTCCTCACAGACCGTGGATCTGGAAGTTATTTTCATGGGAACCAGTTATTTGAGAATCTGCTGTGTATGTTCCTTTGGAATCGTTTTCTTCTCCCTGTTTGAAAAACTGTTACAGGCAACGGGACGTTCTCTTTATTCAACAATCGGACAGATCGTGGGAGCGGTAATTAATATCATTCTGGATCCCATTATGATCTATGGACTGGGTCCGGTTCCGGAGATGGGAGTAGCCGGCGCTGCCTACGCAACAGTGATCGGACAGGTGGCGTCTGCGGCATTGTTAGTCCTTTTCCATACGAAATTAAATAAGGAATTTGAGCAAGGTGTGAAATATATGAAACCGGAAGCCGGAACGATAAAAGAAATTTATGCTATCGGACTTCCGGCTATCATTGCACAGGCGCTGATGTCGATTATGGTTTATGTGATGAATCTGATTCTGAAATTCAGCCCTTCCGCACAGACCGCATATGGTCTGTTCTATAAAGTACAGCAGTTTGTACTGTTCCTTGCGTTTGGACTAAGGGATGCCATTACACCGATCATTGCTTTTGCATATGGCATGGGAAACAAAAAGAGAATTAAAGACGGAATCCGATATGGTCTCATTTATACGATTGTACTTATGGTGATTGGAATTGCGATTACAGAAATCTTCCCGGGAGCATTTGCAACCTTGTTTAATGCAGGACAGTCGAGAGAATATTTTATAAGTGCCATGCAGATTATCTCGATCAGCTTTCTTTTTGCAGGAATAAATATTGCATACCAAGGGATCTATCAGGCATTGGAGGGCGGGATGGAATCTTTTGTGATTTCACTGCTCAGACAATTTGTGCTGATTCTGCCCCTGGCAGGGATCTTCTCCATTTTTGTCCGAAATGGACAGATGGGAGTTTCTCTCATCTGGTGGGCATTCCCAATTACGGAAATGATCGCAAGCCTTGTAGGCTATGGATTCTTAAAGAGAATTCAAAAGAATAGATAACCATGCATTCTTTTTAGCAAGAGGCTTTGTAAGCTGTGACTTAAAAATCGTACGGAATAATACATTAAAATAAGAGCAGCAAATCTTGAAAAGGTTTGCTGCTTTTGAATTGTGCTCTTTCTTTATTTTTGAACATGCTCCTTCGACAGAATATAGGATAATACCTGTTCTCTGGGGATATCCAGCGCAATGCTAAGCTCAGAATAGAGAGCTTCTTCGGCCATCCGCATATATTTCTGATCCCGGCTGGTTACGTTCTTTCCATCCTTGATCCGGTTTTGTTTATGCTGATAAATACATTTGATTAGGCGGATCCATTCCGTATAATCATAACTTCGCATACAGCTCTTGTACAATTCCTCGGCGGTTTTGTCGTCGGCCGCCTTTAAAGGATCGATCTGGTCAAGGTTGGCAATCAGTTCTTCAGCTTCCTGACTGGAAATGATTTTCCGCATCTTACCTTCGGCAGAATCCACAGGAACATATAATTTTCCACCCTGTAAAACAGGTAAAAGAACATAATAGTCTCGATCCTTTGCAATACCGGGAATGTCCGGAGCTTCGAATCCTTCTACGCGGCAGACGCCCTTTTGTTCATATACGACATATTCTCCTTTGGTAAACATTAGCTTCCCACCTTTCTATTTTTATTATAAAGGAAGAAAAATTTTTTCGTAAGTAGTTTTTTAGGTGTGCAAATGCTAAAATAATAAGATCAATCAAAGATGCGGACTTGGAACAGGGGAAATAGCACAAGTATATGGAAAGAACCGGATCAGAAAATAATAAAGTAGGGAAAATGGAACAGGAGCAGAAGGTTCTGCTTCGTTCTTTAATGAATGTGCGGATGCCGGGAGAGATAGATCAGGAATTTCTGGCAGTTCAGGATGCGTATTTACAACAGATAAATAGGGGAAAAGCATTGTGACACTTGATGAAATGCAGGAGGTGCAGCCGGATCTTTATATCTGGCAGGGAGATATCACGAGGCTGCAGACGGGGGCGATTGTGAATGCCGCAAACAGTGGCATGACCGGATGTTATCAGCCCTGTCACAACTGTGTTGATAACTGCATTCATACTTATGCCGGGATCCAGCTTCGGAATTACTGCAATGATCTGATGCAGAAGCAGGGAAAGGAAGAGCCGACCGGACAGGCGAAGATTACTCCGGCGTTTAACCTGCTCTGTGATTACGTGATTCACACGGTTGGACCGATTGTGGAGGGATCCTTGCGGAAGAAGCATGAGGAACTTTTGGCTTTCTGCTACCGGTCCTGTCTGAAAATGGCAGATGAGAATGGGGTACAGAGTATCGCTTTCTGTTGTATTTCGACAGGCGTATTCCTGTTTCCGAACCGGAAAGCAGCAGAGATTGCGGTGAAGACCGTTAAGAAATATAAGGAAGACACGAAATCTCTGATTAAAGTGATTTTTAATGTCTTTAAAGAGGAAGATCTGGAAATTTATCATGAAATTTTGGGATAGAGTTATTGGAAATAAGAATAGGAAGCATAGGAGCAGGTATTGTAGCTTTGAAGGAACAGAACAGTTGCAGGAAAAGAGGGATTATATGAAAGAAAATAATATAGAATCATTGCGGACAGCACTTGTACAGGCCGATGCAGTAGTCATCGGAGCTGGAGCAGGACTCTCCACATCGGCAGGCTTTACCTATTCGGGAGAATGGTTTCATACTTGATTTTCGGATTTTGAAAAGAAATATCATTTTGGAGACATGTACTCCGGTGGATTTTATCCATATGATACGCTGGAAGAATATTGGGCATACTGGAGCCGGTATATTTATGTAAACCGATACAGGAATGCACCGAAGCCAGTCTAAGAAAAGCTGTGGGAACTGGTGAAGGATAAGGATTACTTTGTACTGACAACGAATGTGGATCACTGTTTTCAGAAAGCCGGTTTTGATAAAAAAGTTTGTTTTATACGCAGGGAGACTATGGACTGTTCCAGTGCAGTAAACCCTGTCATCAAAGTACTTACGACAATGAAACGATGGTCCGGCAGATGGTAGAAGCGCAGGGGTATCAGATCGGAGCAGATGGCGCCCTGATTCTTCCGGAGGGAACCGTACCCAAAATGGAGATCCCGTCGGATCCGGTTCCGCATTGTCCGAAGTGTGGCAGACCCATGAGCATGAATCTCCGGGCGGATGATACTTTCGTGGAGGATGAGGGCTGGCACCGGGCAGCAGAACGGTATTCAGAATTCCTGCGCAGACATGAAGGATTGAAGATTCTGTTTTGGGAGATGGGCGTCGGATACAACACGCCGGGCATCATCAAATATCCCTTCTGGCACATGACTGCCGAGAATCCCAAGGCCGTATATGCCTGCCTGAATTCTGGGGAAGCCTATGCACCGGATGAGATCAGGAAGAGATCAGTATGCATGGATGGAGATATCGGAGAGATTCTTGCGCAGCTTTAAAAATTACGAGGAACAGCCAGCTACATATTCCCCCGGTGTCATTCCATACTTTTTCTTAAAAAGCTGTATGAAGTGGCTTTCATTGCAGAAGCAGAGCGTGTAACTGGTTTCGTTGATGGACATGCCGTGGGAAAGCATGCGCTTGGCTTCCTGTAATTTCTGGTCAAGAATATACCGGTGAAGAGAAATCTTCCGATCTTTTTTAAAGGCAGCAGATAAATAGTCCCGGGACACATGGAGGCTTCGGGCAAGATCTTCAATCTTAAGACGGCTGTGAAGATGAATATGAATGAGATGCACACACTGATTAATTAAGGGACTGGAGCATTGGGGAATGGTATTTTCTTTCACCTTTGTGACCAGCTCCATTGCTTTTTCACACAGATAATGAATACATTCTTCCATTGTTTTCAGAGAGTCAATTTCCTGAATATATTCGTCGCTTAGCTGATAAGCTTCACTTTCATCCAATCCCCCTAAAATCGCATAATGAATGGCAACGGCAATGGTCGATACTGCCCAGTAATGAATCTCCCGCAAGGGATTATCGGACATGTGACCGATGATCAGACCGGAATTCTGATACAGCGTCAGGGAATCCTCCACACCTTTCCGATCCCCATTCTGAATAGCCCGAAATAGCAGGAGCTCATAGTGGAAAGGCGTATGAGTCTTCCCATCCTCTCTTGCATCGTAGAGAAAATTTTTGGAAGAGGTAAGAAATTGGTAGTTTATTTCACGCTGATTTGAAGACATTCCGGGCTCCTTTTAGATTTCTGTTTTTCTATTGTATTGTAACATAGATTGTAACGATTCAGAACCATAAATTTGATATGATATAACATAAAAATGATATAGGATCCACCTCGAAGATGATAAGCTGATCTTAGAAAGTAACATAAAATGGGGGTGTTTTATGGATCAGAATTTAGAAGAAATGTGCAGGCTTGTGACGGGAAAAGGAGCATGGCATATCGGGAAACTTCAGGTGTCGGATGGCCCACATGGTGTCCGGGCGCAGGAGGATGGAGCAAAGAACAATGACAGCTATGAGGCAACGTGTTTTCCAACGGCAAGCAGCGTGGCGTGTTCCTGGGATCCGGTCCTCATCGGACAAATGGCAGAAGGGATTGCGAAGGAAGCAAAGGAACTGGGGGTTTCGGTTGTGCTTGGTCCCGGAATCAACATTAAACGTTCCCCACTTTGTGGAAGGAATTTCGAGTATTATTCGGAAGATCCGTTTCTTGCGGGAGAATTGGCAGTGGCTTATATCCGTTCCATGCAGAAGCGTGGTGTCGGAACTTCATTGAAGCACTTTGCAGGGAATAATCAGGAAACCCACCGCATGACTTCGAATTCCATGATCGATGAGCGGGCTATGCACGAGATTTATCTGGCAGCTTTTGAACAGGCGGTGAAGAGAGCAAGACCGGCTACGGTTATGGCCGGCTACAATTATCTGAATGGTGTACCAGCCTGTGAAAACAAGGAATTGCTGACCGATATTCTGAGGGACAGATGGGGCTATGAAGGGCTTGTCATGAGTGACTGGGGAGCCTGCGTGGATCTTCCTGCCTGCATCAGGGCCGGAATGGATGTGGAGATGCCGGATAGCAACGGCAATCATTTTAAGGATCTTTCCAATGCCATAAAGACAGGAAAACTTCCGGTTTCCAAACTTGCGGAGGCAGCACAGAGAATTAAGGAGTTGGAGGAGACTTATGGCAGGGGGCAGAGAATCGGGAAAAGGTTAAACTGCGTTGTCCCTGAAACGAGATGTAGAAATCACGAGCTGGCAGAGAAAATCGAAGAAGAAAGTGCCGTTCTTCTTCAAAACGATGGATTCCTTCCGCTAAAGGGAAAAAAGGAAATCCTGATTCTGGGGGATCTGGCGTTTCACCCAAGAATTCAGGGAGGTGGCAGCAGCCATATCCATACGGAACGGGTTGACTCAGTGATCAAAGCCTTGGAAAAGGAGCATGTTACGGTACACTTTGCCAGAGGATATCAGAGTACTTCATGGAAGAGAAATAAGAAGCTGGAAAAGGAAGCACTGCTTTTGGCAAAAGAGGCAAAGGAGCGGAAGATTCCGGTGCTGTTTTTCGGAGGACTTACAGATATTGCAGAAGGAGAAGGATATGACCGGGAAAGCTTTTCCCTGCCACAGAATCAGTCAGTACTTTTGCAGGAGTTGTTGAAGGTAAATGACAACATGGGATTTATTTCTATAAGTGGTTCGCCCTATGAGATGCAGCTTGTGTGCCGGTGCAGGGCGGTGTTACAGCTTTATCTGGGAGGAGAAGCCGCCGGGACAGCCTGTGCGCGGCTCGTGACGGGAAAGGCGAATCCTTGCGGGAAGCTGGCAGAGACGATTCCTTACCGGGAAGAAGATGTACCAAGCTACGGAAACTTTGGAAAGCAGAAGGAACAGCGACTGCATCCGGATGAGGTGGAATACCGGGAGAGTATTTTCGTGGGATACCGGTATTACGATACCTTTCAGGTGCCGGTGCGGTTCTGTTTCGGACATGGATTGAGCTATACCAGCTTTTCCTATTCCAATCTCACAATCACAGAGAATGCGGATCAAAGCTATACGGTTACGTTTGAGGTGGAAAACACCGGTGAGACTGCCGGAATGGAGATTTCACAGGTTTATGTCAGAAATTCCCAGACAGAGGATTTTCGTGCCAAAAGGGAATTGAGGGGATTTGCAAAGACCGCCTTACAGCCCGGAGAAAAGAAGAAAGTAGAAGTTATGTTAACTGACAGGACTTTCTCGGTCTATCAGAATTCGGAATTTCAGGTGATCGGAGGCACTTATGAGATCCAGATTGGAGCTTCCCTTAATGACATCCGGCTGACAAAGGAGATGGAGATTTCGGGAGTGGAGCTTAAGGGTCCTTTAAGCCTTAAAAATCCGGTGCCTCTTACGAAAGAAGATTTTGACAGGATTTATACTTATTCGAGGACTCATCTTTCCCATACCGTTCCGGGAGAATTTACAACAAAGAATTCTCTAATGCAGATGCAGCCGTATTCCCGGCTTGCCAGAAGATGGATCCGGATCGGGAAGCTGGCGGCGAGGCTGATGTATTTCCCGAAGTCCGTGAAGGACCCGGAGGTGCGGATGATGCTGGAAGGAATTTTAGAAGGAAACGTGGACAGTGTCTGTAATCAGAGTGGTGGTATGGTGAAACGAAAGACGATTTTAAAAATTGTAGATTCTGCGAACAGGGGGAAGAAACATGAATGATAAATTAGATGCAAGAACAAAATGGAGCTATTGTATTGGAGCAACAGGGCGGGATGCTGCGTATGCGCTGGTGAGTATGTACCTGATTCTTTATGTCCAGTACACGATGAATTTAAGCAGCGTGCAGTTTGCCGTGATCAGCGCTGCCATGATCGTCTGCATGGTCTGGGATGCAGTCAACGATCTGCTGATGGGAATTATTATTGAAAATACGCATTTCCGGATGGGAAAATTCAAGCCCTGGATTCTGATTGGTTCGATCAGTAATGCCGTGGTGATCATCGGTCTGTTTACGATAAGACCGCAGGGCTGGGGCTTTGTAGCATTTTATAGTCTCTTTTATCTTCTGTGGGGAATGACGTATACCATGAATGACATTGCCTACTGGGGCGTGCTTCCTTCGTTAAGCTCGGATCCGGGAACCCGGGACAGTCTGGTTACGATCATGAGTATTTTCGTCTGCATCGGTCAGTTTTCAGTGGCCGGTGTGGTTCCTGTCGTTATTGCAGGAAATGCGGTAATGGCTTACCGGATCGTTGCGCTGGTCGTAGCCTTAGCACTTATTGCTTCCCAGATGCTGACCGCCTTTGGCATCCGGGAAAGGGAGCGGAAGGAGCAGACCGAGAAGTTGTCTTTAAAGGATATGTATCACATTTTTGCAAGAAATGATCAGCTTGTGGCAGCAGGCATTGCGTCCATCTTTTTTAATATCACCTGTAACATTCTGATTATTTTTGGAGTGAATTTCTTCTATATAGAATATGGTTATTCGGAAAGCGGAAATCTGGTATTTTACTTTACCGTGATGTACGGACTGGGTATGCTGATTTCGCAGGCAAGCTATGCGTTCTTGGCAAAACACTTTTCAAGAGGTAAAATACTTAAGATATGTTTCATCGCCTTACTGGCAGGTTATACAGGTTTCCTTGGATTTGGCTATGTGCTGCCGAAGAACGTCATCCTGTTAAATGCCATCGGCTTTCTCATCTTTTTCTTTCAGGGATTGATGAATCTGGTGATCGTCGTTATGATTAACAATACGATCGAATACGATGAGGCAAGATTTCACGAGCGGCATGATTCCGTGATTTCCGCAGTCCGGTCTTTCAGTGTAAAGCTGGCAGGTGGAATTAATCAGGGCTTATCCACACTGGTGCTGATTGCGAGCGGAATTTATGCAAAGAGCCAGAGAATCAGTGCGTTGGAGATTGCCGTGAACCGTGGGGAACTGTCGAGTGAGGGGGCGCTGCTTACCGCAAATCAGTATATCAGTGAGATCACTGCCACACAGGGGCTGGTGTTCCGGCTTGGCATGGTATTGATTCCGGTAGCAGCATTGCTTGTTTCGTATGTGGTACTCCGGAGGAAATATCACATTGACGAAGCGGAGTATGAAAAGCTGATTCAAAACTACATTCCCGTGAAAAAATTCGGTTGAGTTTCCTGTAGAAATATGTTATATTAGCGCATGAATTGAATATGGAGTATGTAAGGTGTCGGAGCAATGCGTGGCGATTTTCGTTGTAATATAAATGCGCGTTGGCTCCGGTGAAAAGGGAAACAGGTGCAAATCCTGTACGAACTCGTCACCGTAATTAGGGAGTAGAAGCCGAGATATCACTGGGAAACTGGGAAGATGGCGGATGCGATGATCTTTAAGCCGGGAGACCTGCCTGACTGCTGTACAGAAACGATTGTTTCAGACCACGAGTAAAAAGGTTGTACGTAATGCGGACCGTTGGGGATGCTGCAGATTTTGCACAATTCCGGATGGGTACGTTTTCTTTGTGTACAAACCCTTTGCCTGTTAAAAATAGGAAAGGGTTTTATTTGTTTATGGAAATTCCATTGGAATTTCTATAAAGCGAACTCTTTATTTACTGCGTAAACTCCCGTTTCCTGTTAGCCTACTTCATAACAAAAACGCAGGAAACCTGCAGAAAAGAGGAGAACTTATGAAAAACAAAATTGTAGCAGTACTTATGGCATCGGTACTTGGTGTATGTACGCTTGCCGGATGTGGAAGCAGCAATACACAGGAAACCACAGCAGAAGAAACTACACAGACTGAAGATGCGACCGGGGATGCAGCAGCTTCTGAAACAGAAGAAGCTACAGAGGAAGAGGCAGACACCGCAGAGAGTGAGGATGCAGACCAAATGGCAGCAGACAATGTAGCAGCATTGATTGATGCAATTTATGTGCAGGAAAGAACCGAAAACACCGATCAGCAGTGTGCAGATGCAAAGGCTGCATGGGATGCTTTAACAGATGTACAGAAGGAACTGGTAGAAGGTGAAAATGCAGATCCGGATTACTTCGGAAGAGATACCGGAGATGCTTCTAAGGATGATGCACGTAATCAGGATGAAATCGGTGAAAATGAAATTCTGGTAGTAAGCTTTGGTACTTCCTTTAACAACAGCCGTGCAGCAGACATTAAGGGAATCGAAGATGCCCTGCAGGCTGCATATCCGGACTGGTCAGTCAGAAGAGCATTTACTGCACAGATTATTATTAACCATGTACAGGCCCGTGATGGTGAGAAGATTGATAATGTGAACCAGGCTCTGGACCGCGCCGTTAATAACGGTGTCAAGAACCTGATTGTACAGCCGACACATTTAATGCATGGTGCAGAGTACGATGAACTAATCGGAGAACTGGATAACTACAAGGATCAGTTCGAATCCGTTCAGGTTGCAGAGCCGTTACTTGGTGAAGTAGGTGCAGATGCAACGGTAATCAATGCAGATAAGAAGGCGGTTGCAGAAATTCTTACCGCAGAAGCAGTAAAGACCGCAGGCTATGACAGTCTGGATGCAGCGAAGGAAGATGGTGCCGCATTTGTATTTATGGGACATGGAACTTCTCATACTGCAAAGGTGTCCTACAGCCAGATGCAGACACAGATGCAGGAGCTTGGCTATGATAACGTATTTATCGGTACAGTAGAGGGAGAACCCGAAGAGACCGCATGTGAAGCAGTCATTGATGCAGCAGCAGAAGCCGGATATACCAAAGTCATTCTTCGTCCGTTAATGGTTGTTGCCGGAGATCATGCAAACAATGATATGGCAGGCGGGGATGAGGATTCCTGGTTAAGCATGTTCAAGGCTTCCGGCAAGTTTGACAGTGTCGATACCCAGATCGCAGGACTTGGTGAAATCGAAGGAATCCAGCAGATTTATGTAGAGCATACGGCAGATGCTATGAATCAGTAGAATCAGTACAGCTGACTGGAATGAAAATAAACCTGTATGAAACAGGATGTTGTGAGGCAGACAATGAGTAAGATAAAAACAATCTTTTTGACCGGTGTATTGGTTTTCAGTATGGCTCTTGTAAGTGCCTGTGCCGGAAAGACAGAGGATCAGCAGGAGGCGGCTGTCGAAGAGACAGCCCCTGCTGCTGAAGAAGTTACAGAAGAACCGGAAGAGAGTGAAGCGGCGGCAGAAGTTCAGGAAGACGCAGCAGAAACCACGCAGGCAATGCTTCCGGATGGAATTTATGATGTGGAATTTTCTACGGACAGTTCCATGTTCCATGTAAGTGAAGCCTGTGATGGAAAGGGAGTCCTGACGGTAGAAAACGGCCAGATGACCATTCATGTATCTCTGGCATCCAAGAAGATCCTGAATCTTTATCCGGGATCAGCAGAGGATGCACAGAAGGACGGTGCGCACCTCTTAGAGCCGACAGTGGATGAAGTAACCTACAGTGACGGCCTGACCGATGAGGTGTATGGATTTGATATTCCGGTTCCGGCATTGGATGAAGAATTTGATGTTGCCCTGATCGGAACCAAGGGCAAGTGGTATGACCACAAGGTCTGCGTATCGAATCCGGTAGATATTTCTGAAGCAGAAACAGCAGGGACATCGGCTTCCGGCGAAGCTTCAGGAAAATCCGGCATTCCTGATCTTACGGATGGAAGCTATTTGGTAGAGATGACCTTTGAAGGAGGAAGCGGACGCGCAAGCATTGCTTCTCCTGTGACGATTACCGTAGAGAATCAGAAGGTGACAGCTTCCGTAGAGTGGAGCAGTCCGAACTATGATTATATGCTGGTAGACGGAGAGAAGTTTCTTCCGGTAAACACCGAGGGAAATTCCGTATTTGAGATTCCAGTAGCCGCTTTTGATGAGCCGGTGACAGTAATCGGAGATACCGTGGCAATGAGTAAGCCACATGAAATCGAGTATACCCTGACCTTTCATTCCGATACGATCAAGGCGCTTGATTAAGAGGAACGATCTATGAGAAAAAGAAGAAAGAAAACAATCGTATCCGGTTTGTTTTTGCTGGGACTGCTTGGGCTTTTGGGCTGTGGCAGTCCTTCTTCTGATTCTGCTTCGATCGTACCGGGGAAGAATGCAGCTTTTCCAAAGGATGCGAATGAAAAAGCAGGAGCAGCCGGGATAAGTGCAGATAAGGCAACGATTCGTTCCCTGGAAAGCACGAATGAGGCAGAATCAGGAGAACTGGTTTATGAGGGCAGCATGGAACTGCAGTATGCCGAGAATTTTTCCGTGGACTACTATGAGGGCGGATACCGGATGTTAAAGACGATGGACGGAACGGAGCTTTTCATTGTGCCGGAGGAAAAAGAGATACCGGAAAACCTCCCGGAAGAGGTGATTGTCATGCAGCAGCCCATCCGGAACCTGTATCTGGTATCGTCTGCGGTGATGGACATGTTTGTGAAGCTTCAAGCTCTTGATACGATACGGTTTTCCGGGCAGAAGGAGGAAAACTGGTATGTGGAGGAAGCAAGGGATGCCATGGAGAGGGGCGATATCCGGTATGCCGGTAAGTACAGTAAGCCGGATTATGAAACAATCGTTTCAGAAAACTGCTCCCTAGCCATTGAAAACCGGATGATTACGCATACGCCCGAGGTGATTGAAATGCTGAATGACTTTGGAATCCCGGTGATGATTGAGTATTCCAGTTATGAATCCCATCCGCTTGGCAGGGTGGAATGGATTAAATTCTTCGGTGCCATGGTGGGAAAGGAAGAAGAGGCGGAACAGATCTTTGCAGAGCAGACGGCTATTTTAAAGGAAGTGACCTCGGATGAAAAGACCGATCAGACTGTGGCATTTTTCTTTATCACCTCAAACGGGCTGGTGCAGATCCGGAGAAGCTCCGATTATATCCCGAAAATGATTGAGCTTGCGGGAGGCAGATATATTTTTGAGGACATGGGGGAAGAAAGCGGACGTTCGACCATGAACATCCAGATCGAGGAGTTTTATGAAGGAGCGAAGGATGCGGATTTCCTGATTTATAACAGTACGATTGACGGCGGCGTGGATTCCATTGCACAGCTCCTTGAAAAATGCCCGGTTTTAGAAGATTTTAAAGCGGTACAGGAGGGAAATGTATTCTGTACGACCAATGACTATTATCAGCAGTCGATGTCCGTTGGTGATCTGATGAAGGACTTTCATATCATGCTCCTTCGGGGGGATGATACGCAGATGAAGTATCTTTTCCGGCTGAAATAGGGGAGGAAGTATATGCAGCATAACCGAACATTAAGAGTGATAACGGCATTCCTTTTACTGACAGCAGGAATTATTCTGTTCCTGATTCTGAATGTCTGCATCGGAACGGTGTCTATTCCGCTCAAGGATATTCTTTCTTCCATCCGGGGGCAGGAGGTATTGAATGCGAGAATTCTGTGGGACATCCGGATGCCGCGGACGCTGGCTGCGTTAATCCTTGGCGGAGCGCTTGCCCTTGCCGGATATTTATTACAGACCTTTTTCCATAATCCGATTGCAGGACCTTTTGTGCTCGGAATCTCATCCGGAGCGAAAATGATGGTTGCATTATTCATGGTATTTTTCATGGGACGTTCCATAAAGGTAACCTCCTTTACGATGATTCTGGCAGCATTTCTCGGTGCCATGATCTGTATGGGCTTTGTACTTCTGATGGCACGCCGGGTAAACCGGATGTCGATGCTGGTGGTAAGCGGTGTGATGATCGGTTATATCTGTTCGGCGATTACCGAGTTTGTCGTGACCTTTGCGGAGGATGCGGAAATTGTGAATCTGCATAACTGGTCACGAGGAAGCTTTTCCGGGATGAACTGGAATCAGGTGAGGGTGATGTCGGTGGTGGTTTTCCTTACCTGCATCTGCATCTTTTTACTGGCAAAGCCCTTAAGTGCTTATCAGATGGGAGAAGGCTATGCACAGAACATGGGAGTGAATGTGCGGCTTTTGCGGATTGCTCTGGTGGTTTTATCCAGTGTCCTTTCGGCATGTATTGTGGCATTTGCGGGACCAATCTCCTTCGTGGGAATTGCGGTGCCGCACCTTGTTAAGCAGCTCCTTGGAACGACGAAGTCGATTCTGATGATTCCGGCCTGTTTTCTTGGCGGCGGAGTGTTCTGTCTGTTCTGTGATCTGCTTGCGAGGATGGTTCTGGCACCGACCGAATTGAGTATCAGCACGGTGACGGCGATCTTCGGAGTGCCCGTTGTCTTATGGGTGATGGTTCGCAGGAATAAGGAGAAGATGGACAGATGAAGGATTATTTCCGTACCATAAAAATGGCAGTGGGCTATAACGGAAAGCCCCTGATGGAACAAATCGAAATCGGACTTTCGAAGGGTGAAATCCTGACACTGATCGGTCCGAACGGTTCCGGCAAATCGACCATCCTTAAAAGCATTGCAGGGCAGTTAGAGCTGCTTGGCGGTACGATTATGCTGGGAAGCAGTCATTTGGAAGAAATGTCCTTATCCAGGAGAGCACAGACGATGGCCGTACTGCTGACGGAACGTCTGCGTACGGAAATGATGACCTGTGAGGATGTGGTGGCAACCGGAAGATATCCTTATACCGGGCGGTTCGGTATCCTTTCGGAAAAGGACCGGGAGGCCGTGGCAGAGGCCATGAAGCTGGTGCATGTAGAGGAACTTAAGGAACAGGATTTTACCCGGATCAGTGACGGACAAAGACAGCGGATTATGCTGGCACGTGCGATCTGTCAGGAGCCGGAAATTCTGATACTGGATGAGCCGACGTCGTATCTGGATGTGAAGTATAAGCTGGAATTTTTGTCAGTGTTACAGGAAATGAAACGGAAGAAAAAGCTGACTGTGATCATGTCCCTGCATGAGATTGAACTGGCAGAGATTATCTCCGATCAGATTCTGTGTATCCGGGAACACCGGGTAGACCGGATGGGAACTCCGGCAGAGGTATTGGACAAAGGATATATTGCGAAGCTGTTCGATATTACAGCGGGAAGCTACGAGGAAACAACCGGAAATGTGGAGTTGCCGGCACCACGGGGAGAGCCTGAGGTTTTTGTGATGGCAGGAGGCGGCAGCGGCAGGAGTGTCTACCGGAAGCTGCAGCGGGAGGGGACACCATTTGCAACCGGAATTCTGTTCCGGAATGATCTGGATTATCCGACTGCGAGGGCACTTGCCGGCAAGGTGATTGTAACGGAAGCTTTTGAGCAGGTTCCCCGGGAAACCCTGCAGGAAGCAAAGAATATATTAAGTAACTGCAAAAAACTGATCTGCTGCCGGAAAAGCTTTGGGAGCTTCGAGAAGGAGAACGAAGAACTGCTGAACTGGGCGCAAGAGAAGGAGATCGAAATTGAGTTTCAAAATGCAGGAGAAATATGATACCGGAGAAGAGCGATACCGGAGAAGCGTAATATCAGGGAAGAGTGATACCGGAGAAGAGTGATACCGGGAAAGAAATGGGACAGTAAGGAGATAGAAAAGGAAGATAGCCTTTAAGAAAACAGGCATGAGGATAAACAGATGGCAAAGGTAATTATGATACAGGGAACCATGTCGAATGCTGGTAAGAGCTTTCTGGTGGCTGGGCTGTGCCGGATTTTTAAGCAGGACGGATGGCGAGTGGCTCCTTTTAAATCACAGAATATGGCGCTCAATTCCTTTATTACGAAGGAAGGGCTGGAAATGGGAAGGGCACAGGTCATGCAGGCGGAAGCAGCAGGGATCGATCCAATGGTCTGTATGAATCCAATTCTGTTAAAACCTACGAATCATACCGGCTCGCAGGTCATTGTCAATGGAGAAGTGATCGGCAACATGAGCGCACGGGATTATTTTGCCTGCAAAAAGCAGTTGATTCCGGATATCCGGAAGGCATTCCGGAAGTTAGAGGAATATGCGGATATTATTGTGATCGAGGGAGCAGGGAGCCCTGCGGAAATCAACCTGAAAGAAAACGACATTGTGAATATGGGTCTTGCACAGATGCTGGATGCACCGGTGCTTTTAGTCGGGGACATTGACCGTGGAGGGGTGTTTGCACAGCTCCTGGGAACATTGATGCTTTTGACGGAAGAAGAAAGAAAACGGGTCAAGGGCCTTATTATTAATAAATTCCGGGGAGATAAGTCGATTCTTGACCCGGGAATTACGATGCTGGAAGAAAAAGGTGGTGTTCCGGTTACGGGAGTGGTTCCTTATATGGAGCTTGCGCTTGAAGATGAGGATAGCCTTACCGGACGTTTTGATCGTAAAAAGGAAGGGCTGATTGATATTGCGGTCATTCATTATCCGAGAATATCCAACTTTACGGATTTCAATGTTTTCGAGCAGTTTCCGGAGGTGACGGTGCGTTACGTGACCTCGATCAGTGAGCTGCATCATCCGGATCTCATTTTTCTTCCGGGCAGCAAAAATACGATGGGGGATCTCAAATGGATGCGGCAGAACGGTCTGGAAGCTGCGGTGAAAAGATTAGCAGGAGAGATCCCGGTATTCGGAATCTGCGGAGGCTATCAGATGTTAGGAGAAACCATAGCAGATCCCGATGGTGTGGAAGAGGGCGGCTCTATCCGGGGAATGGAATTGTTATCTGTAACGACCGTCTTACAGAAGGAGAAGCGGCGCTGCCAGACAGAAGGCAGCGTAGGACAGATAGAAGGACCGTTACAGGGGATGTCCGGAAAGGCTTTCCGGGGCTACGAAATTCATATGGGAAAGACATTGCCGAAAGAAGAGACAGGCGAGGCTTTGCCGGAAAAACAGCCGGTAATCCGGACAGGAGCAAATCCGAATGTTTATGGTTCCTATGTGCACGGACTGTTCGATCAGGCACAGATTGCAGGGGAGACTGTACAGGCTCTTGCAAAGAAAAAGGGCGTTTCCCTGCAGGATGGTCAGATGGAGGACTATCAGAGCTTTAAGGAAAAGCAGTATGACAAGCTGGCAGATACCTTACGGCTTTACTTAAATATGGAGGAAGTTTATGGAATGCTTCAGGATGCCGGTATTTAAGGATTATACCAGGGAGGAACTAAAGCAGATTAAAATAGAAGCACCGGAGGAACAGATGCGTAAGAAGGTGCAGAAGAACTGGGATCATGTTGCCAAGCCGTTAGACGGTATGGGACGGTTTGAAGCACTTACTGCACAGATCGGAGCGGTTCTTGGGACAGAGGTACTTGATCTTTCAAAAAAGGCAGTACTGATCTTCTGCGCCGATAACGGGATTGTGGAAGAAGGGATAAGCCAGAGCGGACAGGAAGTGACCACAGCAGTTGTGCAGGCTATGGGGCGAAACGCTTCTTCGGTCGGGAAGATGAGTGCAAAGGCCGGAGCTGTGACAATTCCGATAGATATTGGGATGAGCCACAAGGGTTCCATTCCGGGAGTGCGGAATGAGAAGCTTCGGTGCGGAACGCGGAACTTCCGGAGGGAGCCTGCCATGACGGAAGAAGAGACTGTGAAAGCCATTGCAACAGGCATAAAGCTGGTACAGGAATGTAAGAGGGACGGCAACACACTTCTGGCAACCGGGGAAATGGGAATTGGAAATACAACAACAAGCAGTGCTGTGGCAGCCGCATTGCTGCGGTGTGATCCCATACTTGTCACCGGAAAGGGAGCCGGGTTAAGTGAAGAAGGGCTTTTACGGAAGCAACAGTTGATTGCAGAGGCAATCCGGAGCTATGACTTGTATGCGGCAGATCCGTTCACAGTTCTAAGCACGGTCGGAGGTTTTGATATTGCAGGATTGGTTGGAATGTGCGTGGGAGGTGCGCTCTTTCACCTTCCCATCGTCTTAGACGGAGTGATCAGTATGGTGGCAGCCCTCGTTGCAGAACGTCTTTTTCCGGGAACCAAGGAGTATCTGCTCCCCTCACACAAGGGAAAGGAACCGGCCGTAGAGTTACTGATGAAGGAGCTGCAGATGGAGCCGGTGATCGATGGGAAAATGGCACTGGGAGAAGGAACGGGAGCGGTCATGCTCTTTGCACTACTGGATATGGCGCTGCAGTTGTATGAGACCGGAACCACCTTTTCCGGGATGCAGATTTCAGCATATAAGAGGTTTACATAATGTAGAATTACCAGAAAGCAAAAGAACAGGAAAAAGGATAAGGATTATGGTAGTTTTAGTCACAGGTGGCAGCGGAAGCGGAAAGTCCGCCTTTGCGGAAGAATATCTGATGCGTCTGTCCACACAGGCAGAAACAAAATATTATATTGCGACCATGCAGCCGTTTGGGGAAGAAAGCCTTGCCAGAATCAGACGTCATCAAAGGCTCCGTGCCGGGAAAGGCTTTACGACGATTGAGCAGTCAAGGGATCTTACAAAAGCAGCGCAGAGAATTGCAAAGCTGCCCAATCAATTTCAGGAGGAAGCTGTGACAGTCAATCGACCGGAAAATTCCGTACCGTTCATACGGGATACGGCACTCCTGGAATGCATGTCCAATCTGGTTGCAAATGAAATGTTTGCAGAAAATAAAATCCGGTTAAGGGATGAGGTGACCGCACAGATTCTTGATGGAATAGAAGCGCTGAACAGCCAGCTTGCCCACTTTCTTATCGTGACAAATAATGTATTTGAGGATGGCATTTCCTACGAAGAAACGACCGCGGAATATATCGAGGCGATGGGGCAGGTCAATGAAAGGCTGGCTGCCATGGCCGATACCGTGATTGAAGTTGTGGCCGGTATTCCGGTTGTCTGGAAAGGAACGTTATTATGAAACTGTTAAAAGCGCTTGTCATTTCTTTTTCCATGTATTCGGGGATTCCGATGCCGCAGTTTGAGTGGAAAGAGGAAGACATGAAATATATGTTATGCTTTTTTCCATGGATTGGGGCGGTGATCGGACTTGGTATTGTTCTTTGGTCCATGTTATGTAAACAGGCTGAACTGGGAATGCTTTGCTATACAATGGGAGGGGCAGCCATTCCTCTGCTCATTACCGGCGGTTTTCATGTGGATGGCTTCATGGATACGATGGACGCGTTCCACTCGTACCAGCCGAAGGAGAAGAAGCTGGAAATACTGAAGGATTCCCATATTGGAGCGTTTTCGGTGATTATGCTGGCACTTTACGGCCTGATTTATCTGGGCGCGTTCTCAGAGATTAAAAAGGAAACCGGACTTTGGATTGTCTGTGCCGGATTTGTGTTGTCGAGAGTATTAAGCGGCATTGCAGTGGTTACCTTCCGCTCCGCGAAAAGTGATGGCCTGCTTTACCTGTTTGCGAGCAGGGCACAGAAGCGGATTGTGAAAGCCTCCCTTTATGTACAGGGAATCCTGTGTATCGCATTCATGCTGTGGCAGTCGCCTTTGCCGGGAGGTGCGGCGGTACTTGCGGCGCTTTTGATATTCGCCTATTACCATCACCGGACAAAAAAGGAGCTCGGTGGAATTACCGGGGATACCGCAGGATGGTTTGTGCTGTTGTGTGAAGAAGTGGTGATGGTTGTAGTGGCAGTAGCGGGTAAGTTGATATAAGAGGAAAATCATGAAATTAATTATAGGTGGTCTGGCACAGGGAAAATTGCATTATGTCCTGCAAGAGGAAGGAAACGGGAAGAGTATTATCTTTGATGGGGTACTTCCGGAAGAGGGACAGATACAGGAAGCCTGGAAAAAGGCAGGCGGTGAAAAAAAGATGATGATTATCAATCACTTCCATGATGTTGTGAAGAAGGAACTGGCAGGAAAAAGAACCCCGGAGGAACTGGAAGCGGATGTGATGGAGTTTGTGGAGAAGCATCCGGAGGTTATTCTGATTTGTGATGAAATCGGAAACGGAATCGTTCCGGTGGATGCGTTTGAAAGAACCTATCGGGAGCAGACCGGAAGAATTCTGATCCGGCTTGCACAAAAAGCAGATGAGGTGGTGCGTGTATTATGCGGAATCGGTCAGAGAATCAAATAGAAGTTTATCTGATCCGGCACGGAGCAACGAATGCCAATCGTGAGCACCGGTATCTGGGGAGGACGGAGGAGTCGTTAAGTGAAGAAGGACGGGAGGAATTAAAGGCTTTTCAAAGGCAGGGTATCTATCCTGATCCGGCATCCTTACAAGCCTTATTTGTCAGTCCTATGGAACGGTGCCGGGAAACAGCAGAGCTTTTGTTTGGGGACTGTGAGCAGCATATGATTCCGGAATTCCGGGAGATGGACTTCGGACTCTTTGAAGGAAAGAATTATCAGGACCTGCAGGGAGATGTCCGGTATCAGGTCTGGATTGACAGCAACGGAACAATCCCTTTTCCGGAAGGAGAAAGCCGGGAGGACTTTATTGCACGGTGCAGGCAGGGATTTGAAGAGATGCTCCGGATTGCAATTGCCGGGGTTATAGGTAGAAATGAAGAAGACAAAAATGCAGAAGATAAAAATGCAGAAAATGACAGGAATGTGAAGAATCGGAAGAATACAGACAATCAGAAGAAGTTAGAGAAGCTGGAGAATACAGAAAAACAGCAAAATGCAGCAAAGCAGAAAAACAGGGATGAGAATCTGAAAATTGCTGCTGTGGTTCATGGAGGAACGATAATGGCAGTGTGCAGCAGCTTTACGGATGGTGAGTACTACGATTTTCAGATTGGAAATGGAGAAGGTTACCGCTGCAAAGTAACCGTCGGGCAGTCATCCGGGGAGATATATATGGATAAGTTATGTAAATTAGTTATGTAAACCGAATAGACATAATGAATAATTGTAATTATGCGGTACAGCTTGAAGCATTTACCGCTGAAGGCATAAGAACATGATTTGAGAGTGCAAAATTCCATAGGTGAAGCTGATCTTAAATGAATTTTGCATTGTAACTGTGAAGGTACTGAATAGTTATGTATGATCGAATATATCATATGGGGAGAATACCATGCTGAAATATCATATGACAGCGTTCTTTCTGGGTTTCCTTCTGGATCTTCTGCTGGGGGATCCCTACTGGCTGCCGCATCCGATCCGGCTGATCGGCAATCTGATCGCGGCACTTGACCGGAAATTACTGGGGAATCCGGAAGAAAGCGAAAGAAATGACCATAGAGAATTTCTTAAGGAATTTCATAGAGGAATCGTGCTGGTGGCACTGGTACTTCTTAGTGTAACCGTGGTGGCTGCAGTTCTTTTATTTGGCGGATATGCCCTGCATCCTTACATAGGCTTGGTGCTGGAAACCATCATGACCTATCAGATTCTGGCAGCGAAATGCCTGAAGGTTGAGAGCATGAAGGTCTATGCCTGCTTAAAGAGGGGAGATCTTCCGGCGGCAAGAAAGGCGGTATCCATGATTGTCGGAAGAGATACGGACATACTCGATGAGACAGGAGTTGCCAGGGCGGCGATTGAAACGGTAGCGGAGAACACTTCGGATGGGGTGATTGCACCGATGCTGTATCTGGCACTGGGAGGTCCGGTGCTGGGGTTCTTTTATAAGGCCGTGAATACGATGGATTCCATGGTTGGCTATAAGAATGACCGTTATCTCTATTTTGGAAGGGCGGCAGCGAAGCTGGATGATGTGGTGAATTTTTTTCCTGCCAGAATCAGTGCTTATCTGATGATTCTTTCCGCTTTTGTCGGTGGAAGTGCATATGACGGAAAAAGGGCGTTTCAGATTCACAGGAGGGATCGTAGGAACCATGCCAGTCCGAATTCGGCACAGACAGAATCGGCATGCGCGGGAGCACTTGGAATCCGGCTTGCCGGAGATGCCAGTTATTTTGGTAAAGTGGTGAAAAAACCCTATATCGGAGATGCGGTGCGGAAGGTGGAATTCGAGGATATCAAACGGATCAATCACCTTATGTATCTTACCGCATGGCTTTGTGAGCTTTTGTGTATAGGGATGATGGGAATTGCATTTCTACTTTGGATAAGCTAGAAAGGAGCCGGAGAAACACGATGAAAAACAAAGCAATACACGGTGGAGACATCTACCGGAATCAGGTCCGGCTTGATTTCTCGGTCAATGTAAATCCGCTCGGAATGCCGGACGGAGTCGAAGCGGCGTTGCATGAAGCAGTCTGCAGCGTGCAGGAATATCCGGATATGGAGGCGTTGGCACTGAAGGAAAGCCTTGCGGAGAAGCTTGCTGTTCCGGAAGAGAAGCTGCTTTTCGGAAACGGAGCTTCGGAGCTTCTGATGGCGGTTGTGCATGCCCTGTATCCAACGAAAATCATGATCCCCTCTCCTTCCTTTTATGGTTATCAGCATGCGGCGAAATCAGCAGGAAGCAAAGTGATTCCACTTATGCTAAAGGAAGAGAACGGGTTTTTATTAACAGAGGAACTGTTTACTGTTTTGGAACAGGAAAGACCGGAGCTTCTTATTCTGGCAAATCCCAACAATCCGACCGGAGTGCTTACTTCGAAGGAGTATCTGAAACAGCTTTTGGAAAAATGCAGGAAAACGAATACCTTTCTGTTACTGGATGAATGCTTTATTGAATTCTGTGAGGGGCAGGATTCCATGCTTTCTGAAATCGGAAAAGAGGACCGGCTGCTTTTGCTGCGGGCCTTTACGAAAAGTTTCGCTATTCCGGGAGTACGGCTTGGCTATCTGGTTGGCAGCACAGAAGAGCTTCTTATAAAGATCCGGGAGCAGCTTCCGGAGTGGAATCTGTCGGTTTTTGCCCAGAAGGCAGGACAGGCATGCCTTTCTTCGGAAAACGAAGCTTACCTTACAGAGACCGTCCGCTATGTGAAAAAGGAGCGGCAGTTTCTTACAGAGGAACTACAACAAATGGGGATCCGGATATTGCAAGGAGAAGCGAACTTTCTTTTGTTTTACTGTGAGGAAAATCTGTATGAGAAATTGTTGCGGCGGGGAATTCTGATCCGTGACTGCTCGAATTTTGAAGGACTGTCCCAGGGGTATTATCGCATTGCCGTGAAGCGTCATGAAGAAAATCTGCAATTACTGGAAGCAATAAAGGAGTGTTTAAAACCGTGATTGAACATTTATTACCGGAACAGATTGAACAAAGAAGCTTTGAGATCATCGATGGGGAGCTTAAGAAGCGCGGAATTGTGCTGCCCAAAGAGCAGGAAATGATTACGAAAAGAGTCATTCATACGACCGCAGACTTTGAATATACGGATACCCTGACCTTTTCGGAGGGAGCAGTAGGGATTGCCAGGGAGCTTCTGAAGAAAGGAGCCGATATTGTAACGGATACGAATATGGCGCTCTCCGGAATTAATAAGAGGTCACTGGCCGGACTGGGTGGAGAGGTACATTGCTATATGGCAGATGAAACCGTTGCAAAACTTGCCAGGGAGCGCGGAACAACGCGCGCGGCTGTCAGCATGGAAATAGCAGCGAAGATTCAAAAGCCGGTGATCTTTGCCGTAGGAAATGCACCGACAGCGCTCATTCAGATCTATGAAATGATGCAGGGCAGTGACTGGCGTCCGGCGTTTGTGATCGGTGTTCCGGTCGGATTCGTGAATGTGGAAGCGGCCAAGGAGCTCATTTTGCAGACCGATGTTCCTTTTATTATTAACCGGGGCAGAAAGGGCGGCAGCAATGTAGCCGCAGCAATCTGCAACGCATTGATCTATGAACTCACAAGAAACAGATCATGAAAGGATTGGCTGAATTGTTGCTATATAATAAAGGATTCATATAGGTTGAAATATGGTTGACAGATGACAGAAACAAACCAAGGTATAGAGGATAGATTAAGGACAAAGAGATGAGATACGGTTTTACGACAGGAAGCTGTGCCGCAGCCGCTGCCAAGGCGGCTGCCTATATGCTTCTTTCCGGAATGGAAAAAACAGAAATCACGATCGAAACGCCCAAAGGAATTCCTTACACCGCACAGATTACCGATATTCAGAGGAAAGAGTGTGCCGTTACCTGTGCAGTCATAAAGGATGGCGGGGACGATCCCGATGTCACAACCGGTTCCCGGATTGTTGCCAGGGTAACGCTTCCGGAAGAACAACCGGATTCCGGCGAAAAAAGGACACAGGCAGAGGTTCTTATTGACGGTGGAACGGGCGTCGGGAGAGTGACAAAGCCGGGACTCGACCAGCCGGTAGGAAATGCTGCGATTAATCATGTGCCGCGGGAGATGATTACGAAGGAAGTACTGGAGGTATGCCATCTCCTGGATTATCAGGGAATCCTGCAGGTCGAGATTTCCGTGCCGGGAGGAGAGGAGCTTGCACAGCAGACCTTTAATCCCCGCCTTGGCATTGTCGGCGGTATTTCCATTCTGGGAACCAGTGGAATTGTAGAGCCGATGAGCAATCAGGCAATATTGGATACCATCCGTGTCGAGCTCAACCAGCGGAAAGCACAAGGGTATGATTATGTGGCGGTTTCTCCCGGAAATTATGGACTGGATTATATGAAAAAGGTCTATCACTATGACCTTAACCGGAGTGTAAAATGCAGTAACTTTATCGGACAGGCGATTGACATGGCGGTGGAGCTTGGCTTTCAGAGGATGCTTCTTACCGGCCATATCGGAAAGCTGATTAAGGTAGCGGGCGGCATCATGAACACCCATTCCAGGGAAGGGGACTGCCGGATGGAGCTGCTGACTGCTTTTGCGGTAAAGATTGGCGTAGAGCTTCCGGTGGCACAGCAGATTTTAACCTGTGTCACAACCGAAGAAGCTGTAAGAATCCTCGATTCATGCGGCAAAAGAGCACCGGTCATGGAGGCAGCAATGGAGCGGATTTTTTATTATTTGAATAAGCGTGCCGGGGGAAAGATGCAGGTCGAATGTCTCATGTACGCGAACGAATTCGGAGAACTGGCAAAGAGTGAGGGAGTGGAAGAATGGTTTACTTTGTTGGCGCAGGAACAGGAGCAGCAGATTTAATTACGGTACGGGGCATGCATCTTTTGGAAAAAGCAGATGTGATTATCTATGCAGGTTCTCTTGTGAATCCGGAGCTTTTACAATATGCAAAAAAGAATTGTGAAATTCATAACAGTGCCAGGCTGACGCTTCCGGAGGTCCTTGCGATTATGGAAGAGGCAGAAAAAGATGGAAAAATGATTGTACGGCTGCATAC
>ERZ824978.399-NODE-399-length-64543-cov-3.803266_pt1 | contig 64543 bp, 48 predicted proteins | sample MGYA00519860_ERZ824978 | MGnify/ENA primary metagenome ERZ824978 (study PRJEB31778, sample SAMEA3449184) | human gut metagenome | biome: human gut; feature: human-associated habitat; material: faeces | place: United Kingdom | collected 2010/2012 ... | reverse complement strand
CCGTGCCTTCTACCATTTCCAGTACAGTCGGATATTCCGGCGCCAGTACCATGAATGTAGTTCCGAAGATGGTGTCCACACGTGTCGTATATACCGTCAGTGTCTCGTCGCAGTCCTGAACCTTGAATTCGACTTCTGTTCCGTGTGATTTGCCGATCCAGTTTCTCTGCATGGTCTTGACTTTTTCCGGCCATCCTTCCAGCTTGTCCAGGTTGCTCAGCAGTCTGTCAGCATAGTCGGTGATCTTGAAATACCACTGTGACAGGTTCTTCTTGCCTACAGGAGCTCCGCATCTTTCACAGCATCCGTCGACTACCTGCTCGTTTGCCAGTACTGTCTGACAGCTCGGACACCAGTTGACCGGATTTTCTTTCTTGTAAGCCAGCCCTTTCTTGAAAAACTGAATGAAGATCCACTGCATCCATCTGTAATAGTCTTCGTGGCAGGTCGCGACTTCTCTGTCCCAGTCATAGGAAAGACCAAGTTCTTTCAGCTGTTCTCTCATTTCGCCGATGTTTTCCCAGGTCCATTTGCTCGGTTCCACACCGTGTTTGATGGCAGCGTTTTCAGCCGGAAGTCCGAAGGAGTCCCAGCCCATCGGATGGAGCACGTTAAAGCCCTTCATTTTCTTGAAACGAGCCAGTACGTCGCCGATGGAATAGTTTCTCACATGACCCATATGGAGCTTGCCGGACGGATACGGGAACATCTCCAGAACGTAATACTTTTCTTTATCCGGATCTTCTGTTACCTTGAACACGTCGCCTTCTGCCCATTTGGTCTGCCATTTTTTCTCGATTTCGCTGAAATTATACTTGTCTATCATTTTCTTCCTCCCATTAACCGATCGTGAGGCTTTCGCAGTCGCCCCAGACTTTTTCGATGTTATATTTTTCTCTCATTTCTACTGTCATCACGTTGACGACAACATCGCCGTAATCCATGAGGATCCAGCCAGAGCTGCGAGTTCCTTCCACACTCTTTGGAAACACGCCTTCCGGTTCCAGCAGCTCCTCTATATTGTCAACAAGTGCCGCCATCTGCCGTTCGCTTCCTCCCGATGCCATGACAAAATAGTCTGCAAAGGAAGATTTCAGTGCAATGTCGATCACCTGTACATCGATCGCTTTTCTCTCATCCAAAAGCTTTGCGATTTTCATCGCCATTTCTTTTGATTCCATCATGATTTGCATAACTCCTTTTTTATATCTTCACATGCTTCGATCGTATCCTGATCCACCGATGCTCCCGTGCTCCGCACGTACTCCATGGATCGCTCCATACATAAAACACAAGCTTTATCCAGATCTTCTTCCGCAACCTTACGCAGCTGCTTTACCTGAGGATAATCTCTTCCGGGCTCGATCGCATCGGCCAGATATAAGATCTTTTCCAGCCTGCTCATTCCCTTCCTGCCCGTGGTATGATACATCACCGCATGAAGCAGATCAGCATCCCGCATACCGTAAACATCCGCCAGGACATTTGCAGCGATCTTGCCGTGAGCCAGGTTCGGATTGTCCGCCAGCTTTTCCGGCAATCCGTACCGTCTGGCCAGCTCCGCCGATTCCTCCGGCGAAATATTACGCATCATATCGTGACAAAGTCCTGCCAGCTCTGCTTTATCAGGGTCTTCCCCGTAGCGTATCGCCAGCTCTTTCGCCGTTTTTGCCACACCGTAAGTATGGTTCAGACGTTTCGATTTCAGATGTTCCTTTAAAAACGGTTCAATCACCGTCTTCCAGTGCTCGCAGTCCAAGGAGCCGTCCGCATATAGTCCATTTTCACGGATGTACCGTTCTACCGCCTCCGGCAAAAGCTCCCGGGCCGTGGTTCCGTCCTGTATCCTTTCACGTATCTGCGTCGAGGAAATGTCGTACTTTCTGTTGTTGATATGGATCACTTCGGTATGAAAATTCTCACGCACACGTGCGATACATCCTGCCAGCTCCTCTTCTCGGTAGCCTGGTCTCGTTCCAATGATAAAGCCGTAATTTGTCAAAAGTTCTTCCGCCTTCATCCACAGCTCGATCTTTAAAAAAGCATCGGTTCCTGTGATGAAATACAGCCTGGTGTCCTGTCCGTATTTTTTCTGCAAAGCCCGCAGCGTCAGATAAGTGTATGAGACGCCGTCTGCATCCAGTTCATACGAAGAGACGGAAAATCCGGGCGTGCGTTCTGTAGCCAGCTGCAGCATGGCGATCCGGTCTTTTCCCGAGGTGATTTTTTTTCCAAGTTTGAAAGGCTGGATCCTTGCTGGAATGAAGATGACTTCATCCAGTCCGCCCTGTTTCATCGCATCCTCCGCCAGATGGAGATGTCCGCAGTGAACAGGGTCGAAAGTCCCGCCTAAAATTCCGATTCGTTTCATGTTTCGTCCTGTGAACCTCTCTATATTGTACTATACGGAGAGGATTTTTTCCACTTTATTTCAGTTTCAGTCCCAGTTCATCCAGCTGCTGCTCATCTACCAGCCCCGGTGCTTCACTGACCATGCACTGTGCGTTCTGATTTTTCGGGAAAGCGATGACTTCACGGATGGATTTTTCACCTGTCAGCAGCATTACAAGACGATCCAGTCCATATGCCAGACCGCCGTGTGGCGGTGTACCGTATTTAAATGCCTCTACCAGGAAGCCGAATTTTTCATCGATAGTCGCCTGATCCATATCAAGAGCGTGGAACATATCTTCCTGCATTTCCTGATCGTGGATACGGATGCTTCCGCCGCCCAGCTCAACGCCGTTGAGAACGATATCGTACGCATTGGCCTTTGCAGCGATCGGGTTTGTCTTGAGAAGCTCCGCATCTTCTTCCTTCGGAGAAGTGAACGGATGATGCATCGCCTGGTAGGAATCCGTCTCTTCGTCGTACTCAAAGAGCGGGAAGTCTACGACCCACAAAAGCTTGTAGTCATCGTCCTTCAGCAGTCCCAGCTCACCTGCGATGTGTCTTCTCAGGAAACCCAGAGCATCGAATACCACCTTGTTCTTATCGGAAACGATGAGGATCAGATCGCCGTCTGCCGCTCCCATCTTTGCAGCGATTTCCTGAAGCTGATCCTGGGAGAAGAACTTGTTGACAGAAGAGGAAACCTCTTCACCTGCAACTTTCATCCATACCATGCCCTTGGCGCCGTAGCTTCTGATGGCTTCTGTCAGCTTGTTGATCTTCTTTCTCGTATAGTGCTGCGCTCCCCCTGTGATGCAGATACCGCGAACGCTGCCGCCGGCTGCGACAGCATCGGTAAACACTTTGAATTCGCAGTCCTTCACCAGATCAGTGATATCCTGCAGCTCGAATCCGAACCGCACATCCGGTTTGTCGCTTCCATAGCGCTCCATAGCTTCATCGTAAGGGATCCGCGGGAACGGTGTCTGCACATCGATGCCTTTCAGTTCTTTGAAAACTCTCTTGAGGAAGCCTTCCTGCACTTCAATGACATCGTCAACGTCCACGAAGGACATTTCCAGGTCTATCTGCGTGAATTCAGGCTGACGGTCTGCACGCAGGTCTTCGTCACGGAAACATTTTACGATCTGCATGTAGCGGTCGGTCCCGCCTACCATCAGCAGCTGCTTATAAGTCTGCGGTGACTGAGGCAGAGCGTAGAAATGTCCCTGATTCACACGGCTCGGTACCAGATAGTCTCTGGCGCCTTCCGGAGTGGACTTGATCAGCATCGGTGTTTCTACTTCGGTAAATCCGTTTTCTGCGAAATAGTCTCTGGCCAGTTTCGTCAGGTTGTGACGGAAAGTCAGGTTGTCCTGCATCTTCTTTTTACGAAGATCCAGGTAACGGTATTTAAGACGCAGATTGTCGTCTACGTTATCGTCATCCTTGATGTAGATCGGCGGTGTATCCGCCTTGGAGTAAAGGATCATGTCGTCTGCGATGATCTCGATATCACCGGTCGGAAGATCAGGATTCTTCGATTCTCTTTCTGCTACTACGCCCTGGATGCCCACCACATATTCGCTTCTCAGGGAGTCTGCCTGTTCAAACAGGTCCTGCGGGATCTTATCGTTGAACACCACCTGAGTGATGCCTGTCTTGTCTCTCACATCACAGAAGATGAGACCGCCCAGATTTCTTCTCTTTGCTACCCAGCCGTTGAGCACGACTTTTTCTCCGATATTTTCTTTTCTCAGTTCCCCGCACATGTGGGTTCTCTTGTATAACTTCATTGCTACTTCTCCTCTTCTGTCAGAATTTCTACGATACGATCCAGCGGCACCATGGTCTGCTCGGAGGTGGTCATATCCTTCAGCTGAACACTGTTGTTCGCCAGCTCATCATCGCCGATCACAATGGTCTTTTCTGCATGTATCCTGTCCGCATATTTAAACTGATTTTTGATCTTTCTTCCCATGATGTCCATCTGCACACAGACCCCTTCCTGACGAAGTTCGTGCATCAGCTTCAGGCCTGCCGCCTTCGCATTATCGCCCATGACTGCGATGAACACATCTGCTCCTGCCGGCTGCGGGATCTCTGCTCCGCATGCCTCCATAGTCAGAAGCAGGCGTTCCTTGCCAAGTCCGAAACCAACACCCGGAGTTTCCGGTCCGCCGATTTCTTCCACAAGATGGTCGTATCTTCCTCCGCCGCATACAGTGCCCTGTGCACCGATTTTCGTCGTTACGAATTCAAACGCCGTCTTTGTGTAGTAGTCCAGTCCGCGAACGATCCCCGGATCTACCACGTATTCGATCCCCATCGCATCCAGGTTTGCCTTCAGATCATTGAAGGCATCCTGGCAGTCATCGCACAGATAATCCAGCATCATCGGCGCTCCCTGCACCAGTTCCTGGCACACTGGCGATTTACAGTCTAAAATACGCATCGGGTTGCGTTCAAAACGGTCTTTGCACGTGTCGCAAAGCTCCTCATATTTAGGCTGCAAAAATTCCCGCAGTGCCGCTCTGTGGTTCTTGCGGCATTCCGGGCATCCTACGCTGTTGAGGCGAAGCTCGATATCCGTAACGCCCATCTTCTTCAGAAAGTCACTTGCTAAGGCGATGATCTCAGCATCGGCCATCATGTCGTGAGTCCCGAAGGTCTCGATCCCGAACTGATGGAATTCTCTCAATCTTCCTGACTGCGGCTTCTCATAGCGGAAGCACGGCGTGTTATAGTAAAACTTGGTCGGCTGCGGTCCTGCGAACATCTTGTGTTCCACATACGACCGCACCACCGGTGAAGTCCCTTCCGGCTTCAGCGTGATGTTCCGTTTGCCGTAATCCTGGAAGGAATACATTTCCTTCTGGACGATATCCGTCGTGTCTCCCACGCCTCGCTGAAACAGCTCAGTGTATTCAAATACCGGCGTTCTGATTTCTTCAAACCCGTAAGTCCGGCAGATTTCTGCAAACGCCTCTTCGATATAGTGCCATTTGTATGCCTGATCCGGCATCATGTCTTTCGTGCCCTTCGGCGCATTGGTCAGCATAACTTACCTCCATCTATTTTTTCCAAAAAAACCGTTTTTCTTGCGTTCCATCATCTCATCGAGCCTGTCGATGTAGATCTCATAATTAGATACGTTGGCGACGCGTTCCAGCCTGTTTTCCGCCGGAAACCAGATCTTGCTGATCCCGCCGGCACCCAGAGCCAGAATGGACTGCGCCTCCTCCATGATCCTGATATTATAAACGGATACTGCATCGTCTCTGCAGAACCCGATGTTTTCCGTGTTTCCTGATGTATGCTTCTGTCTGTAAAGATAATAAGGACGATAGCCTTTCGCCCGCAGTGTTTCCATGGCATAGGAAAGCATCTCCTCCCGCAGGTCTTCATTGCGGTAGTTGAACTCTCCATCCATCTCCTTCAGACGGGATGCTCTCTTGACCGCCAACGTATGCAGTGTGATGTTTTCTGCTCCCAGCTCTACGATCCGGTCGAGACTTCGTTTGAAATCTGCAAAATCTTCTCCCGGAAGTCCGGCGATCAGATCGGTGTTGATGATCCTTGGACCTCCTTTTTTCGCCAGTGCAAAGGCCTTTTCCACGTCATCCACCGTATGGGCACGCCCTATAAGATCCAGGGTGTCCTGCTTCATGGTCTGCGGATTGATGCTGATACGATCCACACCGTAGTGTTCCATGATACGCAGTTTCCCTTCTGTTATGGTGTCCGGCCGTCCTGCTTCCACGGTAAATTCCCGAAGATGGGACAAGTCAAAATGTTCCTGGATCTCCTGCAAAAAAGCCTCCAGCGCAGCTTCGTCCAGTGTGGTCGGCGTTCCGCCTCCAATATACAGAGACTCTATCTCATAACCGTCTTCTTTTATGTTTTCTGCAGCAAATGCGATCTCATGGAAAAGTGCTTCCAGATACCTGTCGATCTCAGGTTTCTTCACCTGGTTGGATGTGAAGGAACAATATAGGCATCTGGTGGGGCAAAACGGGATACCCAGATATAATGACAGACTGTTATCCTTCGCCGCCCCGGTGGTTTTCTGCTGATACCGGTAGATCTCCAGGACCAGATCTGCCTTTTCCGGCGACATGAGATAGTCCTCGAGCAGGATCTGTCTTGCTTTCGCTGCACTTCCTGTCTTTTGAACCAGTTCTCCTGCCATTTTGACGGGACGGATCCCCGTGAGTATCCCCCACTTGGGCTGCTTTCCTGTAAGTGCCTTCAGATCCCGGTAGATCTGCCTTTTTACCGCATCCTTATCGCCGTCAAAGACACAGACGGTCGCCATGTCCTGTACCGACTGCTCTGCCACCTCGGCGATCTTTGCAACAGCCTGCTGCAGCACGCCGAAAAACGTCTTCTTCTCCGTATCACCCGCCGTATCCTTTGCAGGAGCCTCGGCTGAAACCTTTGCAGGAAGATCGTCCGGCACTTCTGCAACCCCGGAGATCTCGTATTCACCCGGCTGCAGAAATACCTTGATCAGCTCCTCGTACTGATTGATTTTATCTGTTCCGTAAATGCTGCATCTATACAAAAGGATTGTTCTCCTTTTCAAAGCCTATGCTGGTCATTCCCATATGTCCCGGGAACACGTTGGTATCATCCGGCAGCAAGAATAATTTCTTGCGTATGGAATCCATGATCTCCTTGTAGGATCCTCCCGGGAAATCAGTTCTTCCGATGGACTGGCGGAAGAGGGTATCTCCGCTAAAAAGAGCCTTGGCTTCTTTCACGTAGATACACATACCACCTTCCGTATGACCTGGTGTGTGTATGAATTTCAGAGTAACATCTCCGACCTTCAGTTCATCGCCATCGCTGACCAGGATGTCTGCCTTCGTGGAATACGGCACACCAAATCCCGGACTCTGGTTCAGGTTCGGATTTTCCAGCATGGCTTCCTCGTCCTTGTATGCGACGATCTTGGCGTCAGGGAATTCAGCCTTGTGCTCGTTGACGCCGCAGATGTGGTCGGAATGACCATGAGTCAGGATGATATACTTGATGTTGACATCGTTGTCTCTGACTTCCTTCGTCAGAACTTTATTGTAACCGCCCGGATCCACGATGAATCCTTCGTTTGTTTTTTCGTCTACTGCTAAATAAGTGTTTGCCTGCAGCGCACCGCTAGGCAGATTTGTAATACGCATATGAATCAAACTCCTTTATTATTAAAAATTCTTTCGGCTGTCAAGCAGGATCGTTACCGGTCCGTCATTTAAAATATCCACCATCATGTGAGCCTGGAAGACTCCCTCCTCAACATGAAGTCCGTCCTGTCTGAGACCTTCTATCACCTTCTGATAGAGGCGATCGGCTTCTTCCGGCCGGGCTGCCGAAGAAAAGCTGGGGCGCTTTCCTTTTCGCACATCCCCCAAAAGTGTGAACTGAGATACCGCCAGGATATCGCCATCTACATCCTTGACCGAAAGGTTCATTTTACCATTTTCATCTTCGAAGATCCGAAGACCTGATGTTTTCGATGCAATGTACGCCGCGTCCTTCTCCGTATCGCCGTCCTCGACTCCGATGAGGATCATCAGACCGCGCTGGATCTCGCCGCTTGTCCGCCCATCTACCGTGACACGGCTCTTTGCTACTCTCTGTATTACCGCTCTCATGATTTTGTACGATATGCCTCCATGATCCCCGGTACGTTTTTCAGCGACCGGATGATTTTTTCCATTTGTTCTTTATTCTGAATAGAAAGATTCAGATTGATTACAACGGTCTCGTCCTTGTTTGCCTTGGCATTGAGTCCGGAAATATTCACGTCCAGATCCTCGCAGATCTTCGAAATGCTGGAGATCATGCTCTTCTGATCCTTGGCGATCAGCGTCAGCTCCGCATTAAAGGACTTGTCCTGCGTGTTGTCTGTATCCCAGCTGACATCGATGAAACGTGCCCTCTCCTGCGGCGGCAGGGACTTCAGATTGTCACAGTCTTTTCGATGAACGGAAATACCGCGGCCTTTAGTGATGAATCCGATGATATCATCTCCCGGTACCGGATTGCAGCATCTTGCCATACGGATCATCAGATTGTCCACACCTTCTACTTTTACGCCCGACTTCTCGTTCTTGCGCATCTTGCGTGCGTTCTGTGCTCTGCGCTGTGCCCGTTCACTGATCTCGTGGAGATTGTCCAGAAGTGTCTGTTCTTTCTCGGCTGCTTCTGCATGCTTTTCTTCCTCGTCATATCCGAGCAGCAGGCTCACCAGCTTGCTCTGCAAAGATCCACCGTTGGAAAGCTGTGTGTACAGTTCATCCGTATTTTTATATCCTAATGCTTTGACTGCTTTGTTCACGAATGCGTTCTTCAGCAGTTCACGCGGATCATAGCCTTTTTTCCTCATATAGCGGTCGATCAGATCCTTGCCTTTATCTACCGCATCGGTTTTGTTTTCTTTTTTCAGCCACTGACGGATCTTGTTTCGTGCCGAACTGCTCTTAGCGATCTTCAGCCAGTCGATGCTTGGCCCCACTGCATTAGGGTTTGTAACGATCTCCACGATATCACCGTTTTCCAGCGGATGGTCGATGGTGACCATCTTGCCGTTATCCTTTGCACCTACGCATTTATAACCGACGTCCGAGTGGATCTTAAATGCGAAGTCCAGCGGTGTCGCACCTGCTGGCAGTTCGATCACGTCCCCGTTTGGTGTAAAGACGAACACCTGGCTGGAGAACAGATCCATCTTCAGGGATTCCATGAATTCCTTCGGATCATTGGCATCCTTCTGCCATTCCAAAGCCTGACGCAGCCAGGACAGGTTCACTTCTTCCTTGTCGGTAGTGATCCCCTCCTTGTATTTCCAGTGAGCTGCAATACCGTATTCTGCGATCTTATGCATCTCATATGTTCTGATCTGGATCTCGAACGGCTTTCCGTTGTCGCCCACCACAGTGGTATGAAGCGACTGATACATGTTAGGTTTCGGCATAGCGATGTAGTCCTTGAACCGCCCCGGGATCGGAGTCCACATGGTGTGGACAAGACCCAGTACTGCATAGCAGTCCTTGACACTGTCAACGATGATCCGCACAGCCATAAGGTCAAAGATCTCATCCAGCGTCTTATGCTGGTATTTCATTTTTTTATAGATGCTGTAAAAGTGTTTGGAACGACCGTAAATATCGTAGTGGATATCGATGTCCTTCAGGGCATTGTCGATCCGTTCCACTACATCATTGATGGCATCTTCCCGCTCGCCCTTGCGCTGGCTCACCTGTTCTGCCAAATCGTAGTAGGCTTCCGGCTCCAGGAATTTCAGTGCGATGTCCTCCAGCTCCATTTTGATGGCATACATACCAAGACGAGCAGCTAAAGGTGCGTAAATATCTAATGTCTCCCGGCATTTTTCAATGATTTTATCGTGAGTCATATAGTTGATGGTCCGCAGATTATGAAGCCGGTCAGAAAGCTTGATGATCAGGACACGTATGTCCTTGGACATGGCAAGGAACATCTTCCGCAGGTTTTCAGCCTGTCGTTCTTCTTTGCTCTCGAATTTCAGGGAGGCCAGCTTGGTGACGCCGTCAACCAGCATGGCCACATCTTCCCCGAAATCTACGATCAGTTCTTCTTCCGTATAGGATGTATCCTCGACGACATCATGGAGAAGTCCCGCTACGATGGTCTCTTCGTCCATTCCCAGGTCTGCCAGGATCTCCGCGACAGCCATCGGATGGATCAAATACGGCTCACCCGATTTTCTAAGCTGACCACGATGCATTTCTTCTGCCACATCGTAGGCATGGCCGATCAATTCGATATCGTAATTGGGATTAAATTCTAAAATTGTATCTAAAAACTCGCTTCTTCTCTTCATCTTCGTCAGTCAACCCTTACTTTTTCTGATTTCCTTTGACATACCGTTTGGAACGTTTCTGATCCATGGTATTCTTCTGTTTTGGCTGCAAAGCGTCCGTACCGGACTTTGCAGGATCTGCCGGAGTGCTTTCCTGTTCTGCTGCCGCAGCGGCTGCTGTGTCAGCATCCTTAGGAGCATTCTTTACAGTAAGATCTGCTGTATCGTCAGCCGGTTTGCCGATTTCTGCATCTGGAAGTGCTTTCGTTTCTTCCAGCTGTTTCTTGGCTTTTTTCTTGCTCTTCTTGGTCGCTGCCTGTACCTGTTTTTCGTATTTTGAAACCTTCTTACGCTTGCTGAATTCATAGTACAGCGGACTGCACATCGCGATGGAGGAATATGCTCCGGCGATGATGCCGACCATAAGCGGTACGACGAATTCACGGATCGCAGGTCCGGACATGATCAGCATCGGCACCATAACGATCAGAGTCGTTACTGACGTCATCAGGGAACGTCCCAGCGTCTGAGTGATACTCTGATCTATGAGCAGATCCAGCTGCATGCTGCGCTTGAGCCGCAGGTTTTCACGAATACGGTCAAAGACTACGATAGTATCATTGATGGAATAGCCGACTACCGTAAGGATACCTGCAATGAACGGATTGTTGATCGTGATATTGAAGATCGCATAGAATGCGATAACGATCAGCACATCGTGCAGCACGCCCAGAAGCGCCGCTCCGCCAAACCGCCACTGGCGGAACCGGAACCTGATGTAGACCAGCATACATATACCGGCGATCAGTACCGCCAGGAACGCATTGTTTCGAAGTTCCTTGCCGACGGAAGGTCCGAACAGTTCTTCTGCTACGACATCGTCATCTGTCGTTCCGAAGTTTTCGTTGATCGTGCTGATGACCTTGGCGCGCTGATCGCTGTCAAGGGACTTGATGGTACGGATCACGATTTCTTTATTGCCTTCTCCGGAGTAAATGATTTCCGGATCCAGCTTATATTCCTTAATGGCCTTTTCTACATCTGCTGTCTTGACCGTCTTGCCCATATCCATCTGGATCATGGTGCCTCCGGTGAAGTCGATCCCGTAATTCATGCCTCTGGCTATGCCGAACACGAGTCCCAGTGCCAGGATCACAACAGAAATCAAATAGAATATCTTTCTATAGCGAATAAAATGAAGTTCTCTTTTTATGTGGAAGGATGCCTGGCCGGTTTTGTTGATGCCGAACATGCTGCGCTTTCCAAGCTTCGTACTGTCTGCCATGATGCCCACATAAAGCTGAGTAACCACGACAGCCGTGAATATTCCTACGACGATACCGATCATGAACGTCCATGCGAAGCCCTTGACTGAGCTGGTACCGATTTCGTACAGGATCACTGCGGCGATCAGCGTCGTCACCTGAGAGTCGATGACTGTAGCCATAGCACGCTTGAAACCTTCCTGGGTCGCAACACGCACCGTCTTGCCCGCACTGATCTCCTCTCGTATACGGGCGAATATGATAACGTTGGCATCTACCGCCATGCCGACCGACAGGATCAGACCTGCAATACCAGGCAAGGTCAGCACGCTGCCCATCCATGCCATGATGTTGAGTACGATGATAACATACAGCAGCAGTGCCAGGTCAGCTGCAACACCCAGTCCTCTGTATGCAACGATCATGAGGATCAGGATCAGAGCCAGACCGATCAGCCCTGCATATACGCTCATTTCCAGTGCATTGTAACCGATCTTTGCCGACTGCACGGAAGAATTGACTTCTTCCAGAGTAAGCGGCAGAGCACCGCCTTTGATCAGTGCTGTCAGGTTGGATGCCTCTTCCTGAGAGAAGTTGCCTGTGATCGTGCATTTTCCTCCGCTGATCGGTCCTTTGTTAACCGATGGTGCGGAAATGATCTGATTGTCCAGCAGGATCATGATGGCATCGTTGTTCACGCCCTCTACGGAAGACTGTACCGCTCCGCTGTATGCCTTGACAGTCGCCTCATAAAATGCGTCTGCACCCTTGCTGTCAAATTCCAGTGCTACTGCATATCCGGCAGAGTCCTGGTCAGTCGTTACTGATGCGTCTTTTACACTGCCGCCATCCAGCACGATGGTTCCGTCTGCCAGTGCAAACTGCAGCTGCGCCGTCTTGCCGATCTGCTCGATAGCTTCCTGTGCATCCTCTGCGCCAGGCAGTTCTACACGGATACGCTTGTCACCCTCAATAGTAACTACAGGTTCCGCAAGACCCATCTGGTTTACTCTCTCTTCTATGACAGCCTGCGTCTGCTCCATAGCCTTCTGCAGTTCCTCGCCTTTGAGGTCCGTCTTTGCTTCCATGACAACGTAAACGCCACCCTTGATATCCAGGCCCAGTTTCATCCGATCCTGTATCGGTTTTACCGGTCCAATGCCGCATACTGTCACATACCAGCCTGCAACGATAATGAAAAGAAACACTACCGCTAACACGCGTTTCCACTTATACTTCATCTTTGCCTCCGTCTTTTGTGATTGGTTTTTCCGGGCACAGCAATGCCCATTAAATCATACTGTTGATATTTTACTACTTTTTGTAAAGTGAGACAAGAGCAAACACGTTGATTTTTCAAACAGTTTACGCAGTTTTTGAGGATTTCGCCTCATTTCATGTCTTATGATTGACACCGCAGATTCCACCGAGGCTTCCCGCCGCCACCGGGATCAGATACAGCCAGCCTGTTTTCCCCAGAGAAAACTCCTCTGCAAAGAGTCCCTGGACCGACACAAGAATGATAGCAAGAAAGAAAACAGCCGCTGCGCCTCCAGCCAGAAGACCTCGTTTTTGAAAGATCCTTCCCTCCATCATTCCCAGCACAAGGCTTGAAATACTCATGATCACCAGCAGTGACCCAAACGTCCAGGTCTCACGAAATCCTGTAAAATTCACCAGCGCTGCCAGCGCAAATGTCAGCGCAACAAACAGCACCAGCGCAATCACATAAGCCTTCAGGCTTTTTCTCAGTTTTTCCATACTACACCTCCCTTTGGAGTATATGTAAGGATTCTATCGAGATTTCCATAATTTCAGAAATATATCGCCTGATAATGCTCTCATATCTGACTTGCTATATAAAAAATCACCCTGATTCCCTTTTCAAAGCCCCTGCGGATAGTTTTTTTGAAAAATCTGCAGATCACACCAGCCAGACTATCCTGATTCCAAAATCCCAAGTATATCGCGATAGTCTAAATCCAATCTCAGGAAATTTTCCATGAAAATCGCCCCTTCTTATACCCCTAACAGTGGCTCATCTTTCCCTAACTACCTCAGAGTTCAAATCTATTTCTAATCGTGGTATTTTCCCTCAACGGATTGGAATTCATTTACAGCAAATTATCCGAAACACTCTTTGCACGAAAATTCGAGGTAAAAAACGTAACCGCACCACCATAACTGCACCACTGTAATCATGCCGTTCGCCGGCTGCACATAAAAAAGCTGTTACAAAACGTTAAGTTTCATAACAGCTCTCATTCTCCATTTATATTATCCCGTAAAGAATTTTAAAGTCGATCGAGAAATCTACTTTTCTTCTTCTGCTTTCTCTTCAACTACTTCACCTTCAGCCTCTTCTGCCGGTTCTTCAACTTCTCCAGCTTCTTCAACTTCTTCCGGAGCTTCTTCTGCCGGAGCAGCCTTCTTCAGCTTCTTAGGCTTGCCGGATTTCTTTACTTCTGTTTCTTCAGCTTCTTCTTCATGAGCCTTAGCTGCAGGTTTTTCAGTTTCTTCTACAACCTTGGAAACAGCCCATCTCATGATTTCGAATTTTACTCTGTCAGCGCCAACCTGAATTACCAGGGATTCTTCCTTCGTTTTTACGACCTTGCCGCAGATGCCGCCGATCGTGATGATTTCATCTCCGACCTGCACACCACTTCTCATGGCGTTCACTTCTTTTTCTCTCTTCTTCTGAGGTCTGATCAGCAGGAAGTACATTACCGCGATCAGGATGACTAAAGGTAAAATCGTTGCCCAAATGTTTCCGTTCATTAAAGATTCCTCCTAACGGGTTTGTAATTTACACTATATCCATCGATATCACATATATCATGGTGCCGGCGATGGGGGTCGAACCCATACGGTGTTGCCACCACGGGATTTTGAGTCCCGCACGTCTGCCAATTCCATCACGCCGGCTTAACGAAAGTTATTATACCATCGGATGAGGGGTATTTCAAGGATTTTCTGCGGCAGAAGCAGATGTATTTTCCTGTTTCAATACCCCTTTTGTCATTACTCTGTTACACATTCACGACTTCCAGCTCTTCCTCCGCGATCTTTTCCATGTGCTTCTTGGCGAAGACCCGGTACATGATCGGGATCACGACCAGCGTAGTCAAAGTCGCATAGAGCAGACCGCCGATGCAAACGATGGCTACCGGCTGCATCATTTCCGCACCGGTGCCCAGACCGATAGCCAGAGGCAAAAGTCCCAGGATCGTCGTAATAGCCGTCATCAGAACAGGACGCATACGGACAGCACCCGCCTCGATGACAGCGCTCTCCATATCCATGCCTTCCAGCCGGAACCGATTGATGCAGTCTACCAGTACGATAGCATTATTGACCACGACACCCATCAGCATAACGAATCCCATCATGGATACTACGCTGACGTCCTGACCGCAGATCAGCAATGCCAGCATCCCGCCTGTAAAGGCCAGCGGGATCGTAAATATCACGATAAAAGGCGATCGCAATGACTGGAACTGAGCTACCATCACCAGATATACCAGGATGAAACCCACCAGCAGCATGAGCATCATCTGCTTCATGGAATGCATGATCTCCTCGTTTTCTCCACCGTAATCCACCTTGACTCTACTCGGGATCAGCTTTTCTTTCTTGATCATTTTCTGTACGTCGCTGTTGACGTGAGTAATATTATAGCCATCTTTCACAGATGCAGTCACCGACAGACTCCGCTTCTGATTATCGTGGTTGATCTCACTCAGGGAAGCAGTCGTCTGGATATCTGCGATAGAGCTGAGATTCACCTCTGAGGAGCCAGAAGGCGTCGATGAAGATGCGCCGCTCGCTGAGCTGCCGGATGCCCCGGACATAGATCCCCCTGAAGCCGCTGCGCTTCCCGATCCACCACCAGCACCCGAAGATCCGGCACCCGAAGATCCAGCACTTCCTGAAGCCTTCAGCTTCATGTTCTCAAGATCCTCTCGCGTAAACGCCTTGCTGGTCGAATTCTCAACCACCACATCCATGCTGCTGCCATTCTCCGAAAGCGTCGTTGCCGCAGACTCCTTAGTCAGCTTTGCAGAAATCTGCTGGTATACCTGCGCCACCGTAAGCCCATACTTCATAGCCTGGTTCTTGTTGACCACAACGTGCAGTTCTTTCGAACTGTCCTCATCGATAGTAGAAATATCCTCCAGGCTCTTCATGCCCTTCAGCTTCCGTTCAACGGCAACGCCCGCAGTACGCAGCTGTTTCAAATCCTCGCTGTAAAGCTTGATCTGCACACCGGAACCTCCCATCATGGACGACATATCCATATCAGCCGAAGTCACGATCTCACAGTTATATTTCTTTGCCAGCTTGTCCAGCTTCTTTGCAATGATTTTGCCATTGTCCGCCTTATCCTCATCCAGGATGATATATACCATGGTGGACGTCACATCCTGAGACATTCCGGACATACCCATCATGCCTGCCGTATCGCTGGACAGCATCGCACCTGTCGTTTCCACACCGTCCACTTTGCGGATCTCCTTAACGATCTTGTCCGTCGTATCGGAAGTTTCTTTCAAAGTGCTCTCTTTCGGCATCTGGATGGTAGCAGAGATCTGCGGCGTCGACATGGACGGCATAAAGGACAGACCACGCATCAGCGCCAGGCCGGAAGAGCCCACCAGCAGCACCACAGCAGCAATTAGCACAACCGCCTTATGAGAAAGCGCCCAGCGCACTGCCGCCCGATATTTATCCATAAAACGTCCTGTCTGGCTGAGGACCGTAAGACGCGTCTCCTTCTTCAAAAGTCCCCTGGCCATAGCCGGAACCAGCGTCAATGCGATCAAAAGACTTGCCAGCAGCGAATACGCTACCGTCAATGCCAGATCCGTGAAAATATCACGCGTCATCCCGTCTACGAAAATGATGGGAACAAACACACAGATGGTCGTCAAAGTCGAAGCTGTGATCGCTCCCGCCACCTGCACCGCCCCGGAAACCGCAGCCTGCACCCGGCTGTATCCCATGGAGCGCAGACGATAGATATTTTCCACCACCACGATGGAATTGTCCACCAGCATCCCGACCCCGATAGCCAGCCCCGCCAGTGAAATCATATTCAAAGTCACGCCCGAGAAGTACATCAGAACGATGGCAAAGATCACGCTGAGCGGGATGCTGACCGCAGTAATAAGCGTCGGCCGCAGATCCCGCAGGAACACCAGCAGGATCACGATCGCCAGGATCGCGCCTAAAAGCAGATTCTGCAGCACCGAATTGATAACGATATGAATATAGTCCCCCTGGTCATACAGCGTCGTAAACGACAGACCATCATCCTTGTATTCCTTTTCCAGTTGAGTGAACTTATCTGTGATGTTCTCAGACACATCTGCCGTCGCGTAGCTGGACTGTTTCGTAAAACTGAGGAGCACCCCGTTGTTGCCGTTGATCTTGGCATATGTCTCCGCATCATCGTCCGTGTATGACACCGTCGCCACATCACAAAGACGGATCGGATCCAGACCATCGATCCCCATATCAAATAAAATCAGATCCTCCAGCTCATCCTTGTCCCTGATTTTATCACCGACACTGACCAGCACCTCCGCCTTGCCGTCCGTGATATATCCCGCCGGCATGGAAAAATTCTGCGCGCTCAAAATCGCCGAAACGTTCTGCATGGTGATCACGCCCGTCATGTCCGCACTGGCAAGAGCCGCCTCTTTGGAGCTTTGCATCTGACTGAGCGCTGACTGCAGCTGATTTACCGTCGATTCGACCGTGCCCTCGGCAGAAGTCAGGTCTGCATACTTAGACCCCAGTTCAAAGTTCATGGCAGAGCCCTGTGCATCCAGATCCTCAAGGGCTTTGTCGATCTGCTTCAGCTGCGCATCCGCCTGATCGATCTGCGGCACCAGCTGATCCAGTGAGGAAGGATCGATCCCCAGCGCGTTCAGCTGACTTTCGATCTGCGGACCCATGATCGGATCATCCTTGTATTTCTTGTACTGTTCATACAGCGCCTTGATGGCCGGTCCATTCTGCTTCAAAGAAACCAGCCGATCACGACTTTCCTGCAGCTTCGTCTTCGTTGCAGCAAGCTGCTTTGCAGCCTGAGACTGCCCGTCCTTCACCGCTTTTTTCCCGTCCTGTATCTGCTTCTTTCCCTTCTTTGCAGCTGCCATGCCGCTCTTCATCTGACCTTCCGCATCGCCCATCTGACTGTTGATAGCAGCAGCAACTTTTGAATTGACCGCATCGATCTTGTCCTGAGACAGCACGATCTGGACATTGTCGTCCACCATACCCATAGCAGACACCGAAGCCACACCTTCTACGCCCTCCATCTGACTTAGCAGATTATCCTTCGTAAACTGAGACACCTCGCCCGACGACTTGTCATCCATGCCGACCGCAGCCGTCACCACCGGCATCATGTCCATGCTGATCTTCATGACCACAGGAGTCCCGGCCGTGTCCGGCAGCACACCTTCGATCTGGTCGATCTTGTCACGAATATCCACCGACACAGAATCCATGTTGACACTGTCCGAAAACTCCAGCTGGATCATAGAATAATTAGCTGCCGATACCGACGTTACGTTCTTGATGTTAGAAAGAGTCGCCAGCTGCTGCTCCATCGGCTTAGTGATCTCCGACTCCGCCTCCTCCGGACTCGCTCCCGGATACGTGGTCATGACGATCACATACGGCGTGTTGATTTTCGGAAACAGATCAGGTGTCATCTTAGTAAGAGCGATCACCCCGAACACGATGACGATGACCACCGCAACCAATATCGTAAACGGCTTTTTAATGCTGAATTTTGAAAGCATTGATTCCTCCTGTCTTTCCTGTGCTGATCTGACGCATCCCTCAGGACACTTCTACTTTCCGTCGTATTGCCGGAACTCCCACCGGCTTCCGTTGAACACATTCATATCCACGTATTTTTTCCCGTCCGCGATGTACTTTGACTTCGCCTTGAACGTGTACTGGCAGAACGTCCACTCACGCCCGTCCGGAAGCTTCTCCGAAAGACCCGGATCACTGATCCAGATCGGATAATCATCGTACCTGCCGGAAATATAATTCTTGTAAATATATGTATTCGTATAAATGATCGGTCTGCGACCGTACTTCGCCTCAAACTCATCCAGGATCACATCCAGAACATCATACATCTGACTCTTCTTAGGATGAGAACTGATATAATCCCCGTAAAACTCAACATCGACCACCGGCGGCAGCATCCCGAAACGCCAGTGCACCTGCTTGATAAAATTCTCCGCCTGCGACTTTCCCGGCGTATCATAACTCATAAAATGGTACGCACCGACCTTCAGATCCGTCCGATTCGCATGCTTCCAGTTCTCCTCAAACCGCTTATCCACATACGAACTCCCCTCCGTCGCCTTGATAAACGCAAAACTGATGTCCTCTGACGCCAGCCCCTTCCAGTCGATATCCTTCTGATGTTCCGACACATCGACCCCCTTCACCGGGTACGGTTCCTTCGGATCCACCTGCGACTCCACCCGATACAAAAACAGATTTTGTATCAGACCACCTGCCACAACGATCGCCAGGATCCCTAAAAAAATCAAGAATCCCTTTTTCTTTCTGCAAAGGCTGCCGCCTCCCTGCGGGCGTGCACTCCTGCTGCGGCTGACGCGCCCACCGGCGCCGCGACCGCTCCTGCGCCCTGCGGACGCGGACGTTCGACTCTGCCGCCCTCCGGCGGTTCTTTTCAAGCGACCGGTCTGCTTAGAATGCCCCGGTCCGGCAGACCGTTTTTTATTTGTCCCCCTGTTTTGACTCCTGTTTTCTCTCATGCTCTGTTATTTTTTCCGCTCCTCGTCTGACTCCTGTTTCTTCTCCTCTTTTTCCCCGGAATATCCCCGTTATATTCTGAAAACTCATGGCTGCCAGTTCCTTTAAACTGCGCTGCATGAATTCCTTCGTATCCTCATCCATATGTGTCACGGAATGAACCAGTGCCGGGATGTTCTTTCTCCAGTCATCACGGATCTCCGTAAACGATTTTATGCCGTTTTCCTCGATCAGATCATACAGCCCGTCAACGAACCGTTCCCGATCCTCCTGAGAAAGGGATCTTATCCACTGATTCAGCGTCCGGTCCAGATACCTGGCATCTGCCGTCAAACGATCCGGATAAGTGAAATCTCCGTCCTCCACCACCCAGGAATACGGATCATGCTGCAGAAGACCGATTCCCCTGCTTTTGACTATCGTGAAGTCCTCCTGATTTTCAAAAAGCATTCCGATCAGCGAAGACTGTGGCACCGTTTTTTCGATCCGCGTCAAAACAGCCTGAAACAAATCGCTCTCAAGCACCTCCTGCGCAAATCCAGGACCATCATGGGAATAGATCTTCTCTATCCTCTTTCGCGCCCTTTTCCCGCAATTCGCAGCCGCATAGACTGCCAGATTACCACCTTTTGAGTGGCCGCCTACAAGAAGCCTTCCACGGCAGTGAAACGCCGCCTCGTTCAGATAAGCAGCTGCCGCTTCCTGCGACGGCACAGGATACTGGAACGCCATGTTGAAATCCTCTTTCCAGCCGACCGGCGTTGCGTCCGTCCCGCGGAACGCCACGTAAAACAGCCTCTTCGAAAGGCGAAACGTAACGGCCGCAAACTGTTTTTCATCGGCAACATTGCTCTGCTCCCGGTATCCCATAACATGAATATCACGAAACCTGGGACTTGCTGACAGTGCCGTCAGGAGCTGCCGGCAGCTTTCTCCGTCCCACACGCCGTCAAACATCTGCTCAAAGCACTCTGCCCGGAACAATTCCGCAAGGCGCACGCCTCTCCAGCCTCTGGCTTTAGAAAGTTCCTGAGGCAGCTGAAAATACGACAGTTCCGAAAGGATCAGACTGTCCACCCGGTTCAGCGGTCTCACATCAAAACTCTCCATATGTTCTTTCGCATAGGATACGATGTTGTTCATGTCCATCTCCTGTGTTCTTTGAAACTACAGACACATCCTCAGAAGATATGTCTCACGTTATAAAAAAATGCCGGAGTCAATCGATTCCAGCATTTCAAAATGGTGCGGCCTACCGGACTTGAACCGGTACGGTCTCCCACACGCCCCTCAAACGTGCGCGTCTGCCTATTCCGCCAAGGCCGCATATATTGAATTGATTTATACTGAAAAATCAGTACCACTCTATTGTACGGATTTCCATCCCATTTGTCAATGATATATTTCCCTGTTTTGCGGAAAAATTACAAAAAAATCCCCACAAAACAGGTTGCTTTCCTAAAACGGATCCGAAAACAAAAGAGACTTCAGCTGTTTCTCCAGTTCTTCTCTCGTTCCCGAATTATCTACGATAAGATCCGATCTTTTTTTCTTCTCTTCTTCGCTCATCTGGCAGCTGATCCGATCACGCACCGCCTGTTCTGAAACCTGATCCCGCGCGCACACGCGCCGGATCCTCGCATCCAGATCCGCCGTCACTAAAAGTATCCGGTCGCACCTGTCCGCAAGCCCTGCTTCAAAAAGCAGCGGCGCATCGATAAGGATCCCCGGGACCGGGACCTTTGCAGACTCGACTCCCTCCCGATCCCCGGGATCCACAGGCTCGCCGCATTCCGCAGCCTGATAGGCAGCCACTTGTCTGTCCACTTCCTCGATGATATGTTTCAGCATGATCTCATCCAGCTTTTCTTTCTTTTCCTGTGCCGAAAAAGCGATGGCACCCAGCGCTTTGCGATCAAGTGAGCCATCTTCCCGCAAAATCGGTTTTCCCGGTTCTCCCAGCTCTCCTGCCGGACCAAACACCTGATCCAGCACCGGCAGAAGCTCACTGCCGTCTGCCGTCAGATCGCGTCCGATCTGATCCGCATCCACATGAGCGTAATTAACTTTTTTCAAATATTCTGCTACGGTGGATTTTCCTGTACCGATCCCGCCGGTCAGCCCGATCACCGGGATCCTGTTTTTTCTGTCCTGTCCGTTCCTGTCCTCATGCATCTTCGTGTCCTTCTCTACCGTTCATGTTTCCTACTTCAACTCATACCAGCTTTTGCCCTCGTTGAGGTCCGCCTTTAATTTCACTGCCAGTTCATAGGCGGATTCCATGTTCTCCGTCAGCAGTTTTTCCACCTGTTCCTTTTCTTCTTCACGAGTATTGATGATCAGCTCATCGTGCACCTGCAGGATCAGCCTTGATCTAAGCCCCTGATCACGCAGTGCCCGGAACACCTTGATCATGGCAAGCTTGATAATATCAGCCGCACTTCCCTGGATCGGCGTGTTCATGGCAAGCCGTTCGCCTACCTGCTTGACCATATAGGCGGAAGCGTTGATCTCTTTGATGAACCGCTTCCTGCCAAGCAGCGTCGAAACGTAGCCGTTTGCTTTGCAGAATTTCACCTGCTCATCCATGAATTCCTTGACAGCAGCATGCTTTGCAAAATATGCCTTGATATATTCGTCCGCATCCTTTCTCGTGATGCGAAGCTCCGACGAAAGACCAAAAGCGCTCATGCCGTAGATAACGCCAAAATTGACAGCCTTGGCTCTGCTTCGCTCTTCCAGCGTGATCTTGTCTTCCGGAATGCCCAGTACGCGCGCTGCTGTAGCTCTGTGGATATCTTCTCCGTTGTTGAAGGACTCGATCAAAGCTTCATCACCGGACATATGAGCCAGCACACGCAGCTCGATCTGAGAATAGTCAGCTCCCACCAGTACACAGTTTTCTTCCGGGATGAATGCTTTCCTCAGTTTCCGGCCCATCTCCTGACGGATCGGGATGTTCTGCAGATTCGGCTCTGTACAGCTGATCCTGCCCGTGGTCGTGACCGTCTGGTTAAAATGAGCGTGCACCTTGCCGTCCGTGCTGCTTATGAGCGGGATCAGACCGTCCACATAGGTGCTTTTCAGCTTGGAAACGGTCCGGTATTCTAAGATCAAAGGAATGATAGGATGCTTGTCCATCAGCTTTTCCAGAATGTCCGCACTCGTTGAATATCCCCGCTTCGTCTTCTTGCCTGCAGGCAGCCCCAGCTTTTCAAACAGGATATTGCCCAGCTGCAGCGGCGAATTGATGTTGAATTCTTCTCCTGCCAGTCCGTAGATCTGCTTCGTCAGCTCTCCGATCTGCTCCGCCAGGACCACACCGAATCCTTCCAGTATTTTTTTGTCCGTCCGGAAGCCCTCATGCTCCATAGAAGCCATGACTTCCACCAGCGGCAGTTCTGCCTCATACAGGACTGTTTCCAGCTTCTGATCCGCGATCTGAGCCTTCTGTGCCTCTGCCAGATTGAGGATCGCCCCACAGACTTCACATCCATAGGTCATATATTGTTCCGTCAGATCGGTGAAGAGATCTACCTGCCCGTTTTCCTCAAAGAATTCCTTTTCGTCTCTGAGGCTCTGATGCAGGTATTCGTTGGACAGCGCCGAAAGGCTGTAATTACTGCGGCTGGAATCCAGCACGTACTGCGCTACTTCTGTATCGAATGCCGTTTCAAACTTCGTCATACCATGACAAAGCAGCATATAATAATCGTCCTTCAGGCTGTGACCTGCGAAAGAGATCTCCTGCTCGGCCAGCCAGTCAAAAAATCCAGTCAGGTTCCTGCAGTCAAAATAGTAATACGTGTCTCCGTTGACAGCGGCAACGCCTTCGATCTGCGGCACGTCCAGGTGATTGTGATCTCCGAAGACTTTGATGGCGGTTTTGCCCTGCAAAGTCAGCTTCGCCAGCTGACTGTCCTCCCGGACGCAGACTTTTTCAAGCTTCTCAGCGTCCACCGCCAGAGGCTTTGCAGCAGGATCTCCGGATCCCGTACCACCACTTCTCTGAACGTTTAATTTTTTCAGGAAACGATTGAATTCCAGTCTGGAATAAAGCTCTATCAATGCGTCATAATCCGGCTCCGTCAGCTTGTATTCTGCAAAATCGATATCCATCGGCACCTGGGTGTTGATGGTAGCCAGGCGCTTGCTCATCATGGCAAGCTGTGCATGTTCTTCCACCTTGGCTTTCACGCCTTTTGGCTTTACGTTATCGACATTTGCGATAAGGTTCTCCACGCTTCCATATTCTAAAATCAACTTGGTGGCTGTCTTTTCTCCCACGCCCGGAATGCCCGGGATATTATCCGACTGGTCGCCCATCAGCCCTTTAAAGTCTATGAACTGAGTCGGCGTGAAGCCGTACTTGTCCATCATGGCCTGCCGGTCGTACAGATCGAACTCTGAAACCCCCTTGCGCGTCAGGATGATCTTCGTGATATCTGTCGCCAGCTGCAGCTCGTCTTTATCGCCTGTGATGATGAGCGGTTCCATACCGCAGGACTCCGCCTCTTTCGCGATCGTCCCGATCAGATCATCCGCCTCAAAGCCCTCCAGTTCCACCTGCTTGATATTCATCGCTCGCAGAATATCCTTTAAGATCGGCACCTCCATGGCCAGCTCCGGCGGCATTTTCTTTCTGCCCGCCTTGTATCCTTCATATGCCTTGTGACGGAAGGTCGGCGCCTTCAGATCGAATGCGATCACCATGTACGCCGGTTCATAATCCTTCTTTATTTTTTCCATCATGTTGAGAAATCCGAAGATCCCCTGGGTAAAAATCCCGTCCTTTGTGATCATGGGATTTCGCATCGCATAATACGCCCGGTTTATCAGGCTGTTCCCATCTATGATCGCGATCCTCTCCATACCTTCACCTGTACTTTCTATTTCAATTTACGGCCGGTGAACCAGTACACCATGCCTACGAACAATCCACCGCCCAGGATGTTGCCCAGGGTCACCGGCAGAAGATTTTTTATGAGAAAATTCCCGACCGTCAAAACTGACACGTCACATCCGGCCAGCTGTGCCAGACCACTGTCCGCTGCAGCTGCGATACCCGCCGGGATAAAATACATATTTGCAATGCTGTGTTCAAAGCCGGAAATCACGAAAAGCCCGATGCAGAACCAGATAGCAAAGATCTTGCTCACCGTCTCCCGTGCTCCCGTGGACATCCATACTGCCAGGCACACCAGCCAGTTACATAAAATACCGCGCACAAACGCCTGTCCGAAGCTGAGCTGCACCTTGGCCTGCGCTGTTTTGATCACCGATGCTCCCAAAAGGCCGCTGCCTGTTTCCCAAAGCCCCGTGCTCTTCATAAGTGCCACCACCAGCAGTGCTCCCAGAAAATTTCCCAGATACACCAAGACCCAGTTGCGGAGCATCCCGCTGATTCGGATCTTCCGATCCAGTACGCCGATGATCATCAGACAGTTTCCTGTAAACAGTTCTGCACCGCAGAGCACCACCATCATCAGACCCACCGGGAATACTGCGGCAGAGACTAAACGTCCCATGCCCAGACTATCCGGATCCGCCAGCAAATTGAAAGATACCATCTGAGAAGCCTGCGCCCCGAATGCGATATACGCCCCGGCCAGCAGCGCCCAGATCAGCAGCCTTAAAGTCTTGCCCTCCGCCTTTGCAATACCCGAATCCGATACCTTTTCTAAAATCTCACCTGTTGTCAATGCGCTCAAATTCCTTACCTCTTTTTTCTCCAGTCTCGTACTCCACCATCTGCAGGCATCTGAAACCATAACTTTCCGCCAACTGCGCCAAAAATCAGGAAAACCCTGCACGATTGCTCACACAGGGTTTATTGTATCATATCCTTTTTATTTTGTCATCAGCTTGCACACTGCATTGGAGAATGCCACCGGATCATCGATCGGCAGTCCTTCGATAAGCAGTGCCTGATCGTACAGCAGTTTCGCATATTCAGCGATACTGTCTTTATCTGCTGCGTATTTTTCCTGCAAAGTTTCCAGGATCGGGTGCTGTGCGTTGATCTCCAGCACGCGCTCTGCCTGTACTTTCTGGTCGGTCGGCATGGAGTTGAGGACTTTTTCCATTTCGATAGAAAGTCCACCTTTGGAAGTCAGGCATACCGGATGGCTCTTGAGTCTCTGAGTCAGCTTTACGTCTGTCACTTTGTCACCCAGGGCATCCTTCATGGCTTCCAGCAGATCCTTGCTTTCTTCTGCCTGTTTTTCAGCCTGTTCCTTTTCTTCTGTCGTTTCACCCAGATCCAGATCATCTGCGGAAACAGATTTGAATTCCTTTTCATTGTAGGCGTGGAGTACCTGAAGTGCGAATTCGTCGATATTGTCCGTCAGATACAGGATCTCGTAGCCCTTATCCTTCAGCAGTTCTGTCTGCGGCAGCTTGTCGATCTTGTCGAGACTTTCGCCGCTGGCGAAGAAGATGTATTTCTGATCCTCCTTCATTCTGCTTACGTATTCTTCCAGAGTTACAAGTGCATGTTCGCTGGAGGAATGGAACATTACCAGATCTTTGAGGGTTTCTGCGTTAGCGCCATAGCTGTCATACAGTCCGTATTTCAGCTGCAGGCCGAAGTTCTTGTAGAATTCCAGGTACTTGTCTCTGTCGTTTTTCTGCATGTTGAGCAGCTCGCTCTTGATCTTCTTTTCCAGGCGCTGTGCGATCGCCTTAAGCTGTCTGTCATGCTGCAGCATTTCTCGGGAAATGTTGAGAGACAGATCCTGGGAGTCTACCAGACCCTTTACGAAGCTGAAATAGTCCGGCAGCAGATCCGCGCACTTATCCATGATCAGCACGCCGGAAGAATAGAGCTGCAGACCCTTTTCGTAGTCCTTTGTATAGTAATTGTACGGAGCCTGTGACGGGATGAACAGCAGTGATGTATAGCTGACGACCCCTTCCACGTTGGTGTGGATCACCTTTAACGGATCCGCAAAATCATAGAATTTTTCTTTGTAGAAACTGTTGTAATCTTCATCCATCAGCTCGCTCTTGTTCTTCTTCCACAGCGGGATCATGCTGTTGAGGACTTCCAGTTCCTGATAGCTTTCGTATTCCTGATCTTCCGGTTTCTTGTCTTCATCTCCCGGTTTGATCCGGTGTTTGGAAACCATCATCTTGATCGGATAGTGGATGTAGTCTGAATACTTGCGGATCAGTGTCCGGATCGTGTATTCATTGAGATAATCTCCGTATTTTTCATCTTCCGTATCTTCCTTTAAATGAAGTGTGATCTCTGTGCCGTTGTCAGCCTTCTCCGCCTCTTTGATCGTGTAACCGTCCGCGCCGGTGGATTCCCACTCATAAGCTTCGTCGGAGCCGTAAGCCTTGCTAACTACGGATACTTTGTCACTGACCATGAACGCCGAATAGAACCCTACACCGAACTGACCGATGATATCGATTTCATCCTTCTTGTCCATTGCTGCCTTGAAATCTAATGATCCGCTCTTAGCGATGGTTCCCAGGTTCTTTTCAAGCTCTTCTTTCGTCATGCCCATGCCGTTGTCGATGATCTTTAACGTACGGTCATCTTCATTTCTCTCAATGAGGATGGAAAAATCATCTCTCGAAATTCCCGTGTCCCCTTCTGTCAGACTATGATAATACAGCTTGTCGATAGCGTCGCTGGCATTTGATATCAGCTCACGTAAAAAAATCTCCTTATGCGTATAAATGGAATTGATCATGAGATCCAAAAGTCGCTTCGACTCTGCCTTAAATTGTTTCTTTGCCATGTTTCTCTTCCTTCTTTCTATAGTAATCTCTGTCGGTTGCACGCCCTATGTCGAGCTTCTGTGTCAGGAACCCGGAACCAGTATATCGAGTGTTCAAAATCCCGAAACGCAGTATACCCTGTCGAATCACTGCACTGGAGTCGGACCGTCCCGAGCGTGTTAGCACTCACTTTATAAGAGTGCTAACATTATAATAGCTCATACTTCCGAAAAATGCAAGAACTTTCCCGAAGTTTTTGAGAAAGTTGGGGAATCAGGCCGTCCATCTGCACCGCTTTATTGCCCGTCTGCCTGCACCGCTTTATTGCCCGTCTGCCTGCACTGCCGCACGAAAATAACCGAAACACTGGGTCATATCCCCGCCCAGGGTATTCCGGGGTTAGCCTGTTTGCCTCAAATACCCTGATTACATCACTCCATCTGCAGTCGCGATAATTTCATGATCAGCCACCATCCCAGAATACCATGTTCCTGCATTAAAAGCTTCTACAGGATAATCTGCCCCAGCAACACAGGCCTATGTCCCCTGGAATTATCCGTAACGCAATTATAATCTCTATCCGCGTTATTTTTATCTGCATCAAACCACGCAGATTACCATATCCACGCTATCAAAATCCCATTTACGGTATTTTTCCCATCATCACCCCATTCTCACTGCACCACAGCATCACTCCATCATCACTGCCACCCATTACAATCCCCAAAAAACAAAAAATCCCGACATGCCGTCGAGGATATAATTCACGCCCTATCTTTCAATAGGGGGGTGCCCTGTTTCAGCGTCTGCCTTCCGTTCTAAGACGGCTCGACATAAGCGATACGAAAACTCCAGGCTCCCAAGGTCATAATGTAGGTTGAATTATAACACCCCAACGCACACTTCAGGATTCATAGAATCAGTTTATGTAATTTCCATCTTTATTATAATATATTCTGGCAGAAATTCAAGGGAAAATTCCTTCCTATTCCACTTCCTCCAGATCAACGCTGCAGTTGTGATGAACCTTCTGCACATCGTCGTTATCTTCCAGAATATCGATCATCTTCTTCAACTGTTTCAGATCGTGAGCATCCTTAGGAGCGGACTCCATGGACGGTACGAATTCCACATCGGAATCTACCATTTCATAGCCTGCATCAGTCAGTGCACCATGCACAGCTGTGTAGTTTTCCGGAGCAGTCTGGATCTCATAACTGTCGTCATGTGTGATCATATCCTCTGCACCGGCTTCCAGAGCAGTTTCCATCAGAGCATCTTCATCGATATCGTCAGTTTTTTCGATGATGATAACGCCCTTTCTGGAGAACATGTAGGATACGCATCCCGGAGCACCCAGGTTGCCGCCGTGCTTGTCAAATGTGGATCTTACTGCCGCCGTCGTTCTGTTACGATTGTCCGTCAGCGCTTCTACGATAACCGCAACGCCGCCAACGCCGTATCCTTCAAAGCTGAGTTCTTCATAAGACTCGCCTTCCAGTTCGCCAGTACCCTTTTTGATCGCTCTCTTAATATTATCATTCGGCATACCGATGGCTTTCGCCTTTTCGATCGCAACACGCAGTGTTGCGTTGTATTCCGGATCTCCGCCAGCTTTTGCTGCTACGATGATCTGTCTGCCGTATTTTGTAAACATTGCTGCACGCTTGGAATCCTGCGCAGCCTTTCTACCTGCTATTGTACCGTGTCTACCCATGGAGACACCTCCTAACTTTCTAAATTTTTTATCATAGATTCGCTTAGCATTATACACCCATTTTTCTGTAAATTCAAGAGGTAAGACGAATTCACATCCGCCTCATTCCACCAAATAAGCAAAACCCTGCGTCAGACGCAGGGCTCCATTTGCTTCGCGTTTACTTGCCTGTAGTTGGCTGTAATTTCACGCGTTTATAATTTTTTAATGCTTTTTCGTCAACCGTCTGCGTGTTGTTTTGCTTCGGGCCTGACTGACCTTTCATTTCCATATTTTTATGAGCTGTTGCCATCATCAGTTTGATCCTGTTAAGCTGGTTGACATCTGATGCTCCTGGATCATAGTCGATCGCTGCAATATTCGCCATCGGATTACGCTTCCGCAGTGCTTTCATCATGCCCTTGCCGGTCACGTGATTCGGCAGGCAGGCAAACGGCTGCATGCAGACGATATTTTCCACGCCATCGTCGATCAGATCCACCATTTCACCGGTCAGCAGCCAGCCTTCACCGCACTGATTTCCCAGAGAAATGATTTCAGATGCTTTATCGGCGATATTCTTGATCCGCATCGGCTGATGGAATCTATTGCTTTCTTCCAGTGCCTTTCGCATCGGCTTGCGGAAAAGTTCGATCACTGCGATCGCCGCCTTATTCATCATCATAGCCTGATACGTACCGGACAGATGACGATAATTGAACTCCTTGCTGTACATACCATACAGGAAGAAATCCGCCAGATCCAGAACTACAGCTTCGCCGCCTTCGCTTTCGATGATATTGACGATATCGTTATTGGCATTAGGATGATACTTGACCAGGATCTCTCCTACAACGCCCACGCGCGGCTTCTGTATATCCAGCAACGGCAGCTGATCGAACTTCTCTACGATCACCTTCATCAGCCGCTTATATTCCTTCATATCACCGGAAACGATATTATCGCGGATCATGTTACAGCATTCTTCATAAAGCGCATTAGCAGAACCCGGCACCTTTTCATAAGGACGTGTCGCATACAGCACACGCATCAGCAGATCGCCGTACATGACTGCCATCATGCCCCTCTTGATGATCCCCTTGGAAATCTTGAAGCCCGGGTTCTTTTCAAGCCCCGCCATATTGACAGAAATGACAGGGATCTGTTCCATTCCCATGTCTTTTAATGCTTTTCGCAAAAGAGCCACGTAATTGCTGGCACGACATCCGCCACCGGTCTGGCTCATGAAGATACCCACTTTGTTCAGATCCACTTCGCCGGATTTCAGATAGGAAATGATCTGACCCAGCGTCACGATGGTCGGATAGCAGGCATCGTTGTTGATGTAACGCAGACCTTCGTCCACCGCATTTTTATCTACAGTCGGCAAAAGCTTTACTTTATACCCCTCGCAGGCCATAGCTGTCTCGATAAACTGGAAATGGATCGGGGACATTTCCGGGATCAAAATGGTATAGTCCTTGCTCATTTCCTTTGTAAAGTAAACACGTTCATACGGTGTGTCATCATCTTTATGTACGATATGGTTCTTTTCACGTTCCTCCATCGCTGCCTTAAGGGAGCGAATTCGAATCTTGACAGCACCCATGTTGGTGCCTTCGTCGATTTTAAGAACCGTATAAAGTTTATTGTTTTTCTTTGTGATCTCCTCCACCTGATCGGTCGTGACTGCATCCAGTCCGCATCCGAATGAATTAAGCTGGATCAGCTCCACATCATCGGTCGTACCGACAAACGTCGCCGCCTTGTACAGTCTGGAATGATACATCCACTGGTCAAGAACACGAAGCGGTCGCGGTAGCTTTGCCATCGGAGCCACCGAATCCTCTGTCAGGACCACCATATCAAAAGATGTGATGATCTTATCGATGCCGTGGTTGATTTCCGGATCCAGATGATACGGTCTTCCCGCCAAAACGATGGATTTTTTACCGTGAGTTCTGGCATAAGCCAACGCTTCCTTACCTTTCTGATGAACATCCGCCTTGAAGCTGGAATCCTCGGCACGAGCCACCTTGATGGCTTCCCGGATTTCATCACGGGTGATGCCGCGCGCCTCCAGCAGCATCTTGTAAAGCTCCCGCTCTAGCTGTGCATCATTATCGTACGGCAGGAACGGATGACTGAACGTCACCTGATTTTCCTGGAAAATATCATCCATATTTCCTGCGATCACTTCCGGATACGTTGCCACGATCGGGCAGTTGTAATGGTTCGGAGAATTGCTGTCTTCCTGGCGTTCATAGTTGATGCTCGGGTAAAAGATCCAGTCCACATCCTCCTGAGCAGCCAGCCACTTGACGTGCCCGTGCACCAGCTTTGCAGGATAGCACGCCGTATCGGAAGAAATGGTCTCCATGCCGCCCTCATAAAGCTCCTTGCTGGATTTCGGCGAAAGAACCACCCGAAATCCCAGCTTCGTGAAGAACGTATGCCAGAACGGATAATTTTCATACATATTCAGTACCCGCGGGATACCAACCGTTCCGCGAACTGCTTTATCGCTGCTCAGAGATTCATACCCAAACAGTCTTTTCAGTTTATATTCATACAGGTTCGGCAGCTCATGATCCGCCGCCTTTACTTTTCCTTCGCCACGCTCGCAGCGATTTCCGGTAAAGAACCTCGTTCCATCGTTGAACTTGTTGATGGTCATCAGACAGTGGTTTTCACATCTGCCGCACCGCACATGACTGGTTTCTACAGAGAATGCATCCAGGTCTTCCAGTTTCAGCAGCGAGGACACATCTCCTTCTCTTGTCTGTTTGCGTGCGATCAGCGCTGCGCCATATGCTCCCATAAGTCCTGCGATGTCCGGACGGACGATCTCCTTGCCCAGGATATCCTCGATGGCACGCAGTACAGCATCGTTGAGGAACGTTCCGCCCTGCACGACGATCTTCTCTCCGGCCTCTTCCGGATTTCTCAGCTTGATCACCTTATAAAGAGCATTCTTAATGACAGAATACGACAGTCCGGCAGAAATATCGCCGATCGTAGCGCCCTCTTTCTGCGCCTGCTTTACCTTGGAATTCATAAATACGGTACATCTCGTTCCAAGATCCACCGGAGCATCTGCAAAGAGTGCTTCTTTTGCAAAATCCTTCACATCAAGGTTTACGGATTTCGCATATGTTTCGATGAAGGAACCGCACCCTGAAGAGCATGCCTCATTCAGCATGATATTGTATATCGCACCGTCCTTGATGCGCATGCATTTCATGTCCTGTCCACCGATGTCCAGGATAAAATCAACACCCGGCAGAAATTCCTCCGCCGCCTTGTAGTGAGCCATGGTCTCGATCTCACCCAGATCCGCTTTGAATGCTGATTTTATCAGATTTTCACCGTATCCGGTAGTCGTCACCTTCGCTATATAAGCCTCCTTCGGCAGCTTGCTGTAAAGCTCACGCAGCATGTTCATGGTCGCCGCCAGAGGCTTCCCTTCATTGCCCACGTAATAGGAGTACAGCAGATTTTTATCCTCATCGATCAGCGCCGCCTTTGTGGTCGTAGAACCTGCGTCGATTCCCAGGAATACCGGACCGCTGGCTGTACTGATGTCCTTTCTGCGTATTTTATCTCTGTCATGGCGTGCACAGAACGCTTCGTATTCTTTTTCGTCTGCAAAGAGAGGGGCTATGTGTTTCGTGTCAGAAAGCTTTGCCGGATCGGCATGCTCTGCTCTTTGAATGATTTCTGCAAAGGAGATCTCTTCAGATTTTGACGCTTTCATAGCTGCTCCGATCGCTACGAAATACTTGGAATTTTCCGGGAAAATGACTTCGTCATCCGCAAGCTCCAGCGTTTCGATAAACCGCTTTCTCAGTTCTGACAGGAAGGAAAGCGGTCCTCCCAGGAACGCAACTCTGCCTTTGATCGTATGACCGCAGGCCAGTCCGCTGATAGTCTGATTCACCACTGCCTGGAAAATAGATGCTGCCAGATCTTCAATAGCTGCACCCTCATTGATCAGCGGCTGAATATCAGTTTTAGCAAATACACCGCACCGTGCCGCTATCGGATAGATCATCGTGTGCTTTTTCGCAGCTTCATTCAGTCCCTGCGCATCGGTGTTGAGCAGAACGGCCATCTGGTCGATAAACGCACCTGTACCCCCTGCACAGGTCCCATTCATTCTCTGCTCGATCGTCTGTCCGTAAAACGTAATCTTCGCATCTTCGCCGCCCAGTTCAATGGCCACATCCGTCTGCGGGATCAGAGTCTCTACAGCAGCACTGCATGTGATCACTTCCTGTTCGAACGGAATTCCCAGAAGATTAGCCAGCGAAAGACCGCCTGATCCTGTAATAACAGGGCGCAGTTTCACATCGCCTAATTCTTCATACATTTTTTTCAGCAGATCCACAACGGTTTCAAACACGTTGGACATATGTCGTTCATAACGGCTGTACAGGATGTGATCCTTCTGGTCCAGCAAAATCAGTTTTACAGTTGTTGATCCTATATCTATACCCAATCTCATATAGTTAGTATCCCTTCTTCAATCTTAGTTTACATTTCACTACGGTTTGTTTTCCGTTCCAAACCTGTATCATATATATAATATATATATGAAGATTAAATTTCCTTTAACTAGATTAGAATTTATTGTATACTAGAATCATGAAAAGTTCAACCACTAAAATCACATTTTTAGCCATATATCGATTTCTTGACAAAGTTTCTCCTCTGGATCAGGATTGTGGACAGCTTTGCGGTGCTGCCTGCTGCACCTGCGGCAGCCAGACCGATTCCTGCGATCTGTGCGGCGAGGATGATTTTGGTATTTATTTGCTCCCCGGGGAAGATAAAGTGTTCGATCGAAAAGAAGACTGGATCGGCTGGGAAAAAAATCGTGCTGAGGATTATGAATTCCCTGACAGCTGGCACGGGACCATTTATTTTCTTCACTGCAAAACAGCACCCTGCTGCCCAAGAGAAAAACGTCCTCTCCAGTGCCGTTTCTTCCCTCTGGCTCCGCACCTGGATGAAGAAGATGTCTTGCATATCGTCTATCAGGATGGCGAACTGCCTTATGAATGTCCCCTGATTTCACAAAAAATCCCTCTCAACGAAGACTTCATTCACGCCACTTATACCGTCTGGAAACATCTGATCCGGGATCCACTTTTGTACGATCTTGTGGTTTTAGACTCCGACTTCCGCATAGAAGAACATGGCGATGAAATCGAATATTTATATCCATGATTTTCATATAACTCAAAAATTGAAAAACCTTCGGTCAGACGAATTTCCTCACCGAAGGTTTTTTGTTAAAGTATTTTAAAAAGCATTTTCTTCTAAAATATCCAGTCTACGGATTTCCGTCCGGTACAGATGCTTTAGTGCAGCAGCGAAATATACCGTTCCCAACAGCTCCGCCAGAGGGAAGGAGAACCAAACCAGATCCACACCACCTACAGCAGCCAGTATCCATGCCAAAGGCAGTATACCGACGAGCTGACGTAAAAGCGATCCCCACAGACTCAAAAATCCATGAGCAGTTGCCTGGAAGATCGAGGACGACATGATGCCGAAGGCTGCCGGCAGGAAACACAAACTGATATATCGCAGCGCCGGAATGCCGATATCATACATCTCCTGGCTGTTCTGTGAGTTGAAGACAGCCATCAGCTCCCGCGGGAACAGCTGGAATGCCACAAGACCGATCGCCATGATAATGCAGGCGATCATAAGTCCTTTCTTATAAGTCTCCATCAATCGTTTCCGGTTTCTAGCGCCGTAATTGAAACCCATGATCGGCAGAACTCCCTGGTTCAGACCGAAGACCGGCATGAAGATAAAGGACTGCAGTCTGCCGTATACACCCATAACGGCAACAGCTGTTTCCGTTAGTGTTCCCAGAATGATGTTCATGCCGAACTGCATGATAGATGCGATGGACTGCATTAAAATCGCCGGTGCACCTACTGCATAGATATCCCGGACGATCCTGCCCTTGAATTTCCAGCCCCACAAGCGGACCTTTACAGCGTGTTTCCCCTTAAACAGCACGATCTGTCCCACACACATGGAGAGAAACTGTCCCCCAATAGTGGCAACTCCGGCTCCAGCCACTCCAAGTTCCGGGAACGGTCCGATACCGAAGATGAACAACGGATCTAAAACGATATTGGAAACACCGCCAATGATGCCGCAGATCATTGGAACGATCATATTGCCTGTTGCCTGCAGGATCTTCTCGGATGTCATCTGCACGATACAGAACAGCGAACCTATAGTGATGATCCGCATGTAACTGCTTCCGCTTTCTACAATAAACGGTGTATCCGACATGAGGTTCATGAACGGACTGGTCAAAAAGATCCCGATCAATGCGAAAAACATCCAGTTAAAAAACGAAAGTCTGTAACCGTGATTGGCAGCCATATCGGCTTCTTCATACAGCTTTGCTCCCAGTCGCCTGGAAATCAGAGAGTTGATCCCTACACCTGTTCCGATCGCTATAGAGATCAGCAGCATCTGGATCGGGAACACATATGTAACAGCCGCCAGTGCCTGTTCACTGATCATCGATACGAAAAAGCTGTCCACAATGTTATAAAATGCCTGGATCAGCATGGCGATCATTGCCGGCCACGACATGGTGAGGATCAGCCTTCCTACCGGCATCTCTCCCATACGACGCATCCGCATGTCATGCTTGGCATTTTCCTCCGCTTCGTATTCTTCCTCTATTTCCTGGAAATCCTGTTCCTGACTCATAGTTCACCTCATCTGAAATTTATACTCTTACGCATAAAAAATTTGCCTCTGATATGCAGCACATACGGGCAAAATGAAACTCTTTCCATTGATTCGCCTCAAACTGCCGCTTTCTTCCAGCCACCTTCTAAAGCGATGCTACAATCTTAACACTATGTATATCAAAAATCAACCCCCATTCCAAAGATAATAAAAAAGCAGTGAAATGATTGAAAATTCAATAATCCTGCCGCACTTCAAAAACGCAAAAAGCACCGGAAACGAGGAATGATTCCACGCTTTCGGCGCATCCTGCATGTAAACACCGGGCTTACTTCAAAATAACCGGGTTTACGGTGTAGTCTGGGCCCGCTTCCGCAGGCCCGCCTACAAATATATGTGTGATAGATTTGATAGATTTCTCTTTTTATGCAAATCAGTCAGCAACCTTTGTTCTGTAGATGAATTTTACGGTTCCATCCATGCCGTCCGGCACCTGTGTGAAGGTGTTGTAAGCTTTGCCTGCAGCCACCAGAGATTCTGCATTGTTGACCGTGCCTTTCAGCTTGTCATTGTACAGGCTTACGATCTTGCCGATTCCCTCTTTGTAGAACTGACTCATGCCGTCATTCAGCTTTTTGGATCCTGCATCCAGCTGACCGATGCCGCTGATGAGCAGACCCGACTTGGAGTACAGCTCGTTCATCCCGGCTGCCAGTTCCGAAGCACCATCGGAAAGCTGTTCTTCACCGGCTGCCAGCTTGGAAGATCCAGTAACCAGTTTATTCAGACCAACGGAAAGTTCACTGTCAGATGCGGTGGCATCCTGTATAGCTCCTCCCAGTTGCGTTACAATCGCCTGTGTAAGAGCTCTTGCACCTTTAACAGCACCTGGATTTTCAGTGGTTCCATCTCCATTTAATCCAGCTTGAATTGCATCCACTCCTGCAGAAATCGCATTTGCAGACGCTGTTAATGTAGCTGTGTCGAAGCCATTTAAATAATTTTCTTTTGTCTTTACATTGGTTTCCAATGTTGTTAACTGCTCTTCCACACTGGCTTTAGTCTCAACGTCCATAGAAGTTTCAAGGTTTCTAAGCTCTGCAATAGCTTCTTTATCGGATGCTACGCTATTAGAAATTCCTGTTTTGACCGTATCTAATCCTGCGACTTTTTGTGCAAAAGCTTTCGCACTCGGTGCTAATCCTGGATTCTCTTTAGTGTTATTTCCATTTACTTTTGACTGCATATCTTTAAGACCATCAGCCAGCTTTTCACTTTTTGACGCCAAAGTATTCACACCTTCACCCATATCGGTAAGCTTGCTGTTCAGCTGACTCGAAAGGAACTGACTTCCTGCCGCCAGATCCTTACTGCCCTGAAGCGCTGTCTTTGTGTTTTCATCGATCTTTGCAGCACCCTGATTCAGCTTGCTGACGCCTGCTGCCAGCGTAGCCGAACTGCTGTTTAACGTTTCGATGCCCTTATACAGCGTGTTGGTTCCGGCCACAAGCTGTTTTGCAGCACTGTCCAGCTGATCGATCTGGCTGTCCAGATTTCCAGCATTCAATTCACTGGTATCGATATCCTGGAAGAAGTCATTGGTCACCACTGTCATCATATCCTCAGGAGCGAATTCCTTGGCGTCTCCCGTGATTTCTACCGTGCTGCCGAAGCCAAGTTCTTCTTCTGAAATCCCCAGCGTATCGGCGACCCCAGGTGCCGCCATGCCCACGATAAAGGACTTCTGCCCATCATCGATGACTTTGCCGCTGCTCACGGTCACGTTCTGGAAAGTGTCGTTTTCCAGTACCATGCCAGTCAGAACAACGAACGGCACCTTGGTTCCGTTTAAGGATGTATTGTTCGTATAGTTGATGACGATCTTCACTTTGCCGGTCTTGCCGGAAAGATCTGCACCGTCTACTTCTTTATCATCAAGATAGTATTTGATATCCATAGAAACAGGGGCTTCCTGATCCGTTTTACCCTCATAATAGATATCATTTCCCTTTGCATTCCAGGAAAGGCTCCCGTCATCCTCGCGGGTGAATTTTTCCTTGCCTTTTACATTTTCAATATCGGTCAATGTGGAAACATCCTCGATCTTATCTTTGCCGGATTTGTTCTTTAAATGATCGCTGACGATGAGATCCGACTGACTTCCGTCGGACTCTGTTACCACGTACACCGTTTCATCCTTTGTATTACCACTGTCCGTCACTGCGAAAACCGGTGCTGCTGTCATAGTAAATGCCACTACTGCAGCGGATGCGAAGGACAAGATCTTCTTTCTCTTAAATTTCTTTCTAAATTCTACACTCATCTCTGATACCTCCTATTCAGCCGTATCCATAATCGGAGGGATCGCTCCCTTACCGCCTGTATTTCCATTACCATCTTTGTTGATGAACCCCTTGCTCGTCTTGCAGATCAGCTTGTCAAACAGCATGAACATGGACGGCAGGATGAACATAACGACCAACATACTGATGATGGCGCCGCGTGCCATCAGCGTGCACAGCGAACTGATGATGTCGATGTCGGAATAGATCGCAACACCGAAAGTCGCTGCGAAGAATCCCAGTGCACTGACCATGATAGATGGCATCGACATCGAATGTGCGATTCGCACCGAAGTCCGCTTGTCGTTGCCAAGAAATCTCTCTCGCTTGTACCTGGTAGTCATCAGTATCGCATAGTCTACAGTAGACCCCAGCTGTATCGTACCGATACAGATCGAAGCGATAAACGGCAGCTCCGTCCCCGTAAAGTACGGGATCCCCATATTGATAAAGATCGCCAGCTCGATGACCGCTACCAAGATGATCGGCAGAGAAACCGACCGCAATACAAAAGCGATGATCAGCAGGATCGCCAGGATGGAGATGGCACTGACGACCTTGAAGTCGCGATCTGTAATATCGATCAGGTCCTTGGTGCAAGGCGCTTCTCCAATGAGCATACCCTTGTTGTCATACTGTTTTACCACCTGATTGATCTCATCGATCTGCTTGTTTACCTTGTCACTGGCTACTTTGTATTTGGAACTGATGATCAGCAGCTGATAATCGTCGCTCTTGACGATGCTGCCCACCTCGCCCGGCAGGATCTCATCAGGAACTGCAGGACCAAGAGCACTTTCCAGTCCCATAGTGTATTTAACACCGTCTACCTTGTCGATGTCGCTCATCATATCATCTACATCTTTTTTATCCATATCCGCATCCACCAGCAGCATATGAGTCGTGTTCATATCGAACTCATCTCCCAGTTTCTCGTTGGCCACTGCAAACGGCAGCGTCTGCGGCACACTCTTATCCAGGTTATAATATACGCTGGTATGAGTATATCCAAAGAGCGCCGGTACCAGCAGCACGATGAAGATGACAGCAAAAATACCAGGCTTCTTTGTGATCTTTGCAGAAAGCTTGTCGAATTTCGGCGTAATGTTCTTGTGATGCGTTTTCTCGATAGCCCTTTCAAACGTCAAAATCAACGAAGGCAGGATCGTGATACAACCGAGCACACCAAAAATAACGCCCTTTGCCATAACGATACCCAGATCCCTGCCAAGCGTAAATGTCATGAAACACATAGCCAGGAAACCTGCAACCGTTGTGATCGAACTTCCTGTAATAGATGCGAAGGTATTGGAAATCGCCTGTGCCATGGCAGCATTCTTATCCTTCGACGGATCCTGCCGCTGCTCCTCGTAACTGTGCCAGAGGAAGATGGAATAGTCCATGGTTACCCCCAGCTGAAGCACCGCACTCAGCGCCTTCGTAATGTAGGAAACCTGCCCCAGGAAAAAGTTGGATCCCAGGTTGTATAGTATCGCCATACCGATCCCCGCCATGAACACCACCGGGATCATCCAGGAATCCATGAAAATCGCCAAAATGATACAGCAGAGCAGTACAGCCAGACCTACATAAATCGGCTCTTCCTTCTCAGCCAGTTCCTTCAGGTCCTCTACAAATGCGGTCATACTGCTGACAAAACACTGTTTCCCGCCGATCTGCCTGATCTTGGCCACAGCCTCCAGACTGCCGTCTGCCGAGGTTCCCTCATCGAAAAACACTGCCATCAGCGTCGTATCCCCGCTGTTGAATTTCTTGTAAACATCGCCCGGCACCATCTCCAGGGGCACCGACGAGTCCACAATACTGTCATACCAGATCACGCTGTCCACATGATCCACATCTTCAAATTTGCTCTTCAGAGCCGAGACGTCCTTCTGGTTCATGCCGTCCACCATGACCATGGCGAAACCGCCCTTCCCAAAGTCATCCAGCAGGATATCCTGACCCTTGATAGTCTGGATGTCATCCGGCAGATAACTCAGGACGTCATAGTTGATCCGCGTCGCTATCATACCAAGGACAGACGGGATCAAAAGCAGTACGGCAACCACCAGAATCAGCTTCCGTTTCCGCGTGATCGCCTCACCTAGTTTCAACATAATTTCTATCACCCCATATCTTGAAAAAATCTACAGCGTAAGTTTACCACCCTCCCATTTAAAACCAAATAATCAAAAAAAAGACCATGCACAAAATTTGTGCATCGGTCTTGATTTGCCCAATGGATTCTTTCTGTTTTTTTCTGCAAAGGCGGCTCTTAATCCAATACTTCCCGTGCGCTGTCGATAGCCTGCTGCAGCGTACCACGAAACATATTATCATATAATGCCGCCATGACCGTCGGCGTAGCCTTCATGCCATCCCTGATCCACTGAAAGGTGGCTCCGACAAACGCATTCCGATAAAAATCTGCAACCGTTCCCTTGACCAGTTTGCTGACTTCCTGACCCGCCGTTTCGATCTCGATAAACTGAAGTGCATAGACACCGACTACCTGCTGTACATAAAATTCAAGTTCTTCTTTTCGTGTGGAATAGTAGACGTGTTCGATCATCCTTTTCTTCATTTTCAGATACGACAAAATGTCAAGAAAGACTTCCTTCCAGTCTCCCTTGACCGAGTATTTTTCTAAAGTGGCATCAGCTTCTTCCCGAAAAATATATCCCAGCAAATCGTAAATATCCTGAAAATGATAATAAAAGGTGTTTCGCGTCAGCCCACACCTGTCAGTAATATCACGCACGGTGATCTTATCAAGCGGCCGTTCCTCCAGCAGGGAAACGGCCGCAGCTGCCAGTGCTTTGCACGTTAAATTTGACATGTTTTATTGCTCCTGTTTTACTCTCCTGTTGAGTTTATGCTTTCCAGAGTCCGTGGAGATTGCAGTATGCATAAACGGCTTCCACATCTTCACCGCCCAGTGCAAATTCCACCTTAGGTGCTCCGGTATGATCCAGATATTTGATCTGGCTGCCATTCTTAGTCTCAACAGCGATCCATGCGATATGATGCTCTTCTGTCATTGGATGCTCTACGCTTCCAACGCTTACGATCAACTTGTCACCGTCTTTTTCTACGACCGGAACATGCTTTTCCTGTGCCGCATCCGTCGTGTTGGCAACCAGTTCAGTCATCTTCTGACCACAGCACATTACTGGAACGCCACTGTCCTCTACAAAAGTTATGATGTTCTTACAATGTTCACAAATAAAAAATCTCATGTTTCTTACCTCCTTGAAAATGATCTCTATGATCTACATGCCGGGCCTTCACACTTGCCTGCTGCTAGAACGCTGGATCGCCGGATTGCCGGATTGCCGGATTGCCGGATCGCCGGATTGCCGGATCGCCGGATCGCCGGATCGCCGGATCGCACCGCTTTGCAGCCTGTGCAGCCGCCCTCACAATTACTTTACCTTTTTGGTATACTTAAATTATACCCGAACACCCCACAAAGTCAAGCATTTTTTGATAATTTTTTGAAAATTCCTTGCAGAACGATGAATTCCAGCATCAGCCCTGGATTTTTAAATTTGGATCCTCATCCCTAAATTTTTCAGAATTTCCTATTGACAAAAGTCCCCCGCAGGTCTAACATGATTATAGTTTCATAAACATCTTCGGGGCAGGGTGAAATTCCCGACCGGCGGTAAAGTCCGCGAGCGCTGCAGCGTTGATTTGGTGAGATTCCAAAACCGACAGTACAGTCTGGATGATAGAAGATAACAATGCGTGTGACACGTTTGTTTTGTATGCATCAGCTCTGAAGCCACTGGTTTCAGAGCTTTTTTCATAACAGACATGCAGCAGGAAGCCTTATTTCTCCTGCAAAGCGCTCTGCGAGCATCTTGTGCAAAGTGCTCCGCACCTTCAAAAAACAACTGCCCCGATCCTGCCGGATCGGGGCTTTATTCATATCAACAGAAAGGATATCAACATGATCAATAGCGACTATATGAAACTGGCCATCCATCTGGCCTTGCAAGGTACCGGCCACACCAGTCCCAACCCGCTGGTAGGTGCCGTGATCGTAAAAGACGATCAGATCATCGGGCAGGGATACCATGCACGGTACGGCGACCTCCATGCAGAACGCGCTGCTCTGGCCGCCTGCACCCAGTCGCCGGAAGGAGCCACCATCTATGTGACTCTGGAGCCCTGCTGTCACCACGGCAAACAGCCACCATGCACCGAGGCTATACTCGAAAGCGGCATCAGACATGTGATCATCGGATCACGTGATCCCAACCCGCTGGTCTCCGGCAAAGGATCCCGGATCCTTCGGGAGCACGGTATAGAAGTAACAGAAGACTTCATGCGTGAAGAATGCGACGCTATAAATGCGATCTTCTTCCATTATATCCAAACAGGAATGCCCTATGTCACGCTGAAATACGCCATGACGATGGACGGCAGGATCGCAACCAGAACGGGAGCATCCCGCTGGATCACAGGAGAAAAAGCAAGAGAAAACGTCCATAAAGACAGGAACAGGCACGCAGCTATTCTCGCAGGGATCGGCACGGTGCTTACCGATGATCCCCTGCTCAACTGCAGGATCGAAGGCGGCAAAGATCCTCTTCGAGTGATCTGCGACACAAAACTGCGGATCCCGCTGGATTCTCAGATCGTCCGCACAGCAAAAGAGATCCCGACCATCATCGCAGTCGGAGCAGACCTTCTACAGACTTCCGATACAGGCTCTCCGGTGCTGCGCTCATCGCTCCCGGAAATTTCCCGCAAAGCAGAAGCACTTAAGGCTGCCGGCTGCCGGATCCTGCCCCTTCCTTTAAAAGACGGGCACCCGGATCTGCACGCACTGATGGAAGTCCTGGGAAAGGAAAAAATCGACAGCGTCCTCATCGAAGGCGGAAGCCAGATCGCCTGGTCTGCCCTCTCCTGCGGGATCGTCAAGAAAATACAAACCTACATCGCCCCGAAAATCTTTGGAAGCCAGGAGGCACCCGGTCCTGTCGGAGGCGCCGGCGTAGAACTCCCGGCAGAATGCTTTGCACTGGGAACGCCTGATATCCGTATGCTGGGTGATGATATCCTCATAGAAAGCGAGGTGATTTCATGTTCACAGGCATCATCGAAGAAATAGGAACGATCAGGACCATCAACCGCGGAACAGCCTCCGCCGTTCTCACCATCGCTGCCGAAACAGTGCTAAAAGATGTTCACCTCGGAGACAGTATCGCCGTCAACGGCGTATGCCTGACAGTGACCAGCTTCAGCAAAAAACAGTTTACAGCGGATGTAATGCACGAGACCCTGAACCGTTCCTCTTTGGGGACTCTTCGTCCCGGCAGTCACGTCAATCTGGAACGAGCCATGAAAGCAGACGGCAGGTTCGGCGGTCACATCGTTTCCGGTCACATCGACGGCACCGGGACCATAACCGATATCAAAAAAGATGACAATGCCATATGGTATACCATAAAAACACCGCCGGAACTGATGCGATTCATCATAGAAAAAGGCTCCATTACCATAGACGGCATCAGCCTGACCGTAGCGCGGGAAGACAAAGACAGGTTCCAAGTTTCCATCATTCCCCACACCGCCGCGAAAACCATTCTTTCCGAAAAGAAAAACGGCGATATGGTCAATCTGGAAAACGACTGCGTCGGCAAATACGTTGCGAAGCTTTTGCAGCCCTATCAGGGAAACACGAGTGGAGATCTTCACTCAGACGGCAGCAGCGACAGCAGTTCACATCCCGCATCATCCGGGATAACAGCAGAATTTTTATCACAAAATGGATTTTAAAGGACCACAGGAGGTATTACAATATGTTTCAATTTAACACCATCGAAGAAGCTTTAGAAGATCTGCGTCAGGGAAAAGTCATCCTCGTGACCGACGACGAAGATCGCGAAAACGAAGGAGACATGATCTGCGCCGCAGAATTTGCAACGACCGAAAACGTGAACCTTATGGCCAAAGAAGCCAAAGGTCTGATCTGCATGCCTATGAGCGCAGAGTACTGCATGAAGCTGCAGTTCCCGCAAATGGTCAGCGAAAACACCGACAACCACGAAACAGCGTTCACCGTTTCTATCGACCACGTGAACACTACTACCGGCATCTCCGCAGAAGAACGCGGACTGACCGCAAGAGCCTGTGTCGATGAAAATTCCAAGCCGCAGGATTTCCGCCGCCCCGGGCACATGTTCCCGCTGAAAGCCAAGAAAAACGGCGTACTGGAGCGAAACGGCCACACGGAAGCCACCGTCGATCTCCTTCGCCTGGCAGGTCTTAAGGAATGCGGACTCTGCTGCGAAGTAATGCGTGAAGACGGTACCATGATGCGTACCCCTGAACTGATCGAGCTGGCCAAAAAATACGATATGAAATTCATCACTATAAAGGGACTGCAGGACTACCGCAAACGCCATGAAAAACTGGTGGACTGTGAAGCAGCAGTCAACCTTCCGACAAAATACGGCAGCTTCAAGGCCTACGGCTACGTAAACCGTCTCAACGGAGAGCACCACATCGCTCTGGTCAAAGGCGACATCGGCGACGGCAAGAATCTTCTTTGCAGAGTCCACAGCGAATGCATGACGGGAGATACCTTCGGATCTTTACGCTGCGACTGCGGCGATCAGCTGGCAGCAGCCATGACCCAGATCGAAAAAGAAGGCAGAGGCATCCTCCTCTACATGCGCCAGGAAGGCAGAGGGATCGGTCTCATCAATAAACTCAAGGCTTATGAACTGCAGGAAAAAGGCCTTGACACCCTGGACGCCAATATTGCTTTGGGCTTTGCCGGAGACCTGCGCGAATACTACATCGGTGCACAGATCCTCAGAGATCTCGGTGCAAAGGAACTGCGTCTTCTGACCAACAATCCGGACAAGATCTATCAGCTGTCTGATTTCGGCATGGAGATCACCGAGCGCGTCCCGATCCAGATCAAAGCCAACAAAAACGATCTGGTGTACCTGCGTACCAAGAAGAGCCGCATGGGCCACCTGCTGGAAGACATGTAATTCATACCGCTAACACTCACAAAACGAAAGGAAAAGAACATGAAAGTATATGAAGGAAAATTAGTATCGGAAAAAATCAGAGTTGGCATTATTGCAGCACGTTTCAACGAATTTATTACATCCAAGCTCCTCTCCGGTGCTCTGGACACGCTGAAACGTCACAACGTAGAAGAAGAGGACATCCATGTAGCATGGGTCCCTGGTGCGTTTGAGATCCCTCTCATCGCCTCCAAGATGGCTGAAAGCGGCAAGTACGATGCCGTGATCTGCCTCGGTGCAGTGATCCGCGGAGCTACCAGCCACTACGACTACGTCTGCAATGAGGTTTCCAAAGGCATCGCTCAGGTTTCCCTCTCTACAGGCATTCCTGTAATGTTCGGCGTCGTTACTACGGAGAACATCGAACAGGCCATCGAACGTGCCGGCACAAAGGCAGGGAACAAAGGTTCCGACTGTGCGGAAAGTGCCATCGAAATGGTCAACCTCATCCGTGAAATGGCATAATTTTATTTTATGTAAACGCGAGCTTTGCAAATCGATAAACTTCACGATCACAAAAATGCCGCTTCGGTCAGCCTGCATCACCTTGCAGACCGCCGAAACGGCATTTTTTATAGGACAAATATCATGATTTTCTTTTATAAGCTTTCGATCAGACGTTTAAAGCATTCCCAGACTCTCTGTGTCGAAGAAATGACTACGTACTCCCCTGGAGCGTGGAGATCACGGATATCCGGTCCAAGCGAGATCATGTCCAGTTTACGATCCACCTTCACTGCAAACTCACACGGTTCCAGACCTGCATGCAGGATCATAAAGGATGGATCCTTTCCGTACAGTTCTCTGAATACATCCTCGAACTTCTTCTTTAACTGCGATTCCGAATCAAACTCCCATGCAGGACAGTCAGACATCACTTCATAGATTCCATCGTATGCCTTGGTCAGCGAAATGATACGCTGGAACATTGCTCTGTGCTGACTTTCTTTTGAACTTCTTGTCATGATCCAGATCTCTGCAGAGTCATTCTTTATGGAGATAGTTCCAAGACTTACAGAACTTTCTACGAACTGCGGGTAGTCCTGATCCCTTCTGATGATCCCTGTTTCTGTGAAATCAATGTAATCCAGCACCCTTCTGCTGGAAGCCTCATCGAGAATATGATCTGCAGTTTCCTGCGGAACAGCTTCCAGTGTGATTCCCGGATCATTTACACGATACTCATCTGCAAATATCCCGCTGAAGCGTTCTATCACAGCATCCACAGCAGCTTTATCTTCCTTTTCGATCCCGATTACAGCTTCTGCATTACGCGGGATCGCATTGTATTTCAGACCGCCTGTGATATCGCTCAGATCGAATCTTACATTTTCCTCCAATGCTCTTAATACACGGATCAGCAGCTTATTGGCATTGGCACGACCTCTGTGGATATCCTCTCCGGAATGTCCTCCGCGCAGCCCTGTGATTTTGATCGCATAGTACTCTTTTTTATGATCTGCCGGAACTTTTCTGATCGGCACATTGACCTTTACGACCGGACCGCCTGCGCATCCTACAACGACTACTCCTTCATCATCACTGTCTACGTTGATAACGTAGTCGCCCTTTAACTGCGTGAAATCGAAGTTTTCAATTCCCTGCAAGCCTCGTTCTTCATCAGATGTACATACGAATTCGATCGCCGGATGTTTGATAGAATCATCCGCCAGCAGCGCCAGACCGAACGAAACACCAATTCCGTCATCAGCACCTAAGGTAGTGTTTTTCGCAATGACACGATCATCTTCCACCTCAAACACAATTGGATCCTTCGCAAAATCATGCTCTACATCTCCGTTTTTCTCACATACCATATCCATATGCGCCTGAACGATCACACCTGGATGGTCCTCATAGCCGGGAGTGGCTTCTTTGCGGATCAGAACGTTGTACCATTCATCCTGCTTGTATTCCAGACCATGCTCTTTGGCAAAGTTCACCAGATAATCCGACACTTCCTTTTCATTTCCCGATTCACGCGGGATGAATGTCAGGTCTTCAAAGTAATGGAATACATCTATAGGTTCTGTGTTTGTTAATAGTCTTTCTTTCATCATCTTTCACCTCGATCTGCTTTAATACAGGAACATACAAGCTAATACAAGTACCAGTACGGTAACGATCGCAATAAACACTAACAGCTTCCACACGAAGCGTACCCATGTTCCAAAAGAAGTTTTTGTCATTGCCAGAACACCCATCAGCAGGCCGCATGTCGGTGCGATCAGAGAGATCATCGCATTTGCAGACTGATAAGCAATAATAACGATTTCTCTTCCTACTCCCGCGAAGTCAGCAAGCGGCGACATGATGCTCATGGACAATGTTGCCAGACCGGAACTGGACGGAATGAAGAATGATAACACCAGGAAGATCAGATAGTTCATTCCTGCAAACAATCCGGAAGACATGCTGGATACTGCAGTTTCGCAATAATGTAACAGTGTGTCGGTGATGGAAGCATCCGACATGATCACGGACACACCACGCGCTACTCCGATGATGATCGCAACGCTTAATAAATCAGCTGCACCCTTGATGAAGATATCCATGAAAGCATCTACCTTGATTCTGTCGATTATAGCTACTATGATGCTTGCAACCAGGAATACCGCAGTCAGTTCCGGGAACCACCATCCCATAGTCGGCCAGATCGTAACGCCCAGGTCTTCCCAGGACAGTACGCCCCAGATCATGATAAGGAAGGATAATCCGAATACGATCAGGATGAGTTTCCGTTTTAAAGTGAATTCAGGCAGATCATTTTTGTCAAACCCGTTTCCTAAGAAGAACTTTTTATTTTCTTCAGCCTGTGCGTAAACCAGGGATTTCGTAGGATCCTTCTGGATTTTCTTTGCGTAATGCATCGTAAATATGATGCCGGTCGGGATGTAGATGCAGAGAAGTATAATACGGATACCGATTCCATCTGCCATGGAGATCCCTGCGAATTTACTTGCGATAGCAACTGCGAACGGATTTGCAATGGACGCCATAACGCCCAGAGCTGCCCCTATTTTTATAACAGAAAGTCCTACCAGCGAGTCATATCCTGCTGCAATAAAGATCGGGATTAATACCGGGAAGAACGGCAATGTTTCTTCTTCAATACCAAATGCTGCACCGGCAACGGAGAAGATCAGCATCAGCGTAGGGATCAGCATGATTTCTTTTCCTTCTAACCGCTTCATCGTAGTTCCGATAGCTGCATCCAGTGCGCCAGTCTTCATAACCAGTGCAATGTATCCACCGATCACCAGACAGTATAAGATAATATCAACGGAATCCATGAATCCTGTGATAGGAGCCATGATCACAGCCCACAGTCCCTGTGGATGAGATGCGATCGTATGGAACGTGCCGGCAATAGGTTCCAGCTTGTCCGCATTTGGATCTACATAATCATACGCACCTCCTGGAATGATCCAGGACAGTACAGCTACGATAGCAATAATGGCCATGATGATAACATATGAGTTTGGGGTTTTTAATTTGAATTTTCTCTTTTCCTTTTCCATAATAACCTCCTCAAAACTGTAATTGATTTTCTGAACTCATAATATCGCAATATCCATGCCAAATAAAAAAACAGCAAAAAAGTCATAGTTTTTGCTATAAAAAATAACTTATTTGCTGCCAGATGAAAAATCTTTTTGAGATTTATTTTTGATCGAGTTGATTTTAACTTAATTTATTTTTACGCACAAGTCGTTTTCAACTTATTCAATGCATACGTTTTAGTTGTAAGTCGTTTTTGCCTTATTATATCTCCGTGCAAAGTCTGTAGATAGCATTGGCATAAATTTTCGTTGTTTTAATCAACGTATCGATTTCCAAAGATTCGTCGGTCTGCTCCCAGGAGATCCCTTCTCCCGGATAATGTGCACCAAATGCTGCAATGTTGGCCATCACCTTCGAATAGCTTGCACTGGTTCCGGAAACCGGCTCACTGTCATCTCCCGTAACTTCCCTATAGCTTTTTAAAAGCGCTTCAATCAAAAAATGATTTTTCGGTAAATACGTTGGCGGCCAGTAGGAACATTCATTGATATGGAACCCTTCTTTTTCAAAAGTCGAGTTGAGCACCTCGATCGCCTGATAATAATTAGCTGTAATGGGAAATCTGCTGTCGATCCGGATCGTCAGCGTCCCGTCTTCAAACGCCAAGGTACCCAGATTCAAGGTTGTTTTTCCAGTCAATTCGTCCTCGTATCCGATACCCATCCGCTCCCCGTAAATATCAAAACCGATCTTATCGCAAAGAAACTCCACGACTTCACGCAGATCTTTTGAACCGAATTGGATATAACGCAGGAAATCCAGCATGATCGCAATACTGTTGATCCCCTTCTCGATCGAAGCACAATGCTTTTCCTTTCCGAAAACCTCCAGCATCACTCCGTCATCCAGAAGCTTTGCATTGATATCATGACGGCTTTCCGCAATATAGACTTCCATTTTCTTTAAGATATCCGTTTTTCTCTGTGTCACCAGCTTTGCACTGCAATATCCCGGAACCAGATTGTCCACTTTGCCGCCATGCATGTACTCGATGTATTCTTCCCCGTCCTGTACGATTTTTTTCTCGAACTCGAACATACTCAGCGCCTTCTCCGCATACGTGACAGGAAAATGTCCATCTACAGAAAAGCCTGCAATAGGTGGATTTTCGTGCTTCATGTATACATCCATATCCGAAAAGTATCTCCGGTTATCCGTTCCGATGATCAGCCGGACCTTTCGTTTCAGGCTGCATTTTGATTCCTTTACAGCTTTCAAGGCATAAAGTACCGCGATGAGAGCACCTTTATCCACCGCAGAAGATCCGTAGATCCTTCCCTGATCTACGATTCCTCCGTAAGGATCGTACTTCCATTCGTTATCGTCTTCATCGTTGACGTCAACGTGTGAGAAAATGCCTATGTATGTATCGCTTTCCCCATACTCTGCATATCCGCAGTATCCATCCAGCTTCTTTGTCCGAAAACCCATTTTCTCTGCCAGATCCAGAACACAGTTCAAGGCATCATCCATCTCTTTTCCATAAGGCATTCCGTCCTCGGCTTCACCCTGGATACTTTTATACTTGATCAATGTACTAATATCCGACACCATCTGATCGGTATTTGCTTCAATCGTCTTGTAAAAATTCATATTGTTCCTTTTTTATCAATTCATGTTGAAAGTGTCCCAAACCCTTGTTATATTTATATTATAAAGTAATACTTTTTACATTTGAATGGGTTTTTATAAATTATGAAAAAAAATTTCTATAAAGATATACTGGAAACCATAAGAGAGCCTCTTTGCGTTGTGGATTCCAGCGAAACGATCCTGTATCGAAATCCTGCGTTCGATCAGCATTTTCAAATTGATGAAAGTACTGACTTCCATGCGTTTTCTCAACTTCCGGAAAAGTACACGTCTATATCCCTGATCCGGGAATGCATTCGGGACAAGAAATCCGAAACGCGGGTTTTACAGGAAGGGACTGATGCTCCACTGGAAGTATCCGTCACTCGCCTCGCAGAAGACCCGGATGACGCGGACTGTTATATAGAGCAGATCCTGGCTTTTCCCGCCAAAGCTTCTGATCGTCCACAAACATCCCAGTCTTCTCTCTCCTTTGATGAACTGGTGATTTCAGACAGAGCCATGGCAGATATCAATCAGACCATCTCCCGGATCGCCTACTTCGACTCTACCATACTGATCCAGGGAGAATCCGGCACCGGTAAAACGGCTCTTGCACGTCATATCCATAAAAACAGCAACCGCGCACAGAAACCTTTTGTTACCATCAACTGCGGATCCATTCCCGAAAGTCTCATCGAATCGGAACTGTTCGGATATGCTTCCGGAGCTTTTACAAGCGCCAGTAAAAAAGGAAAGCCCGGTCAGGTGGAGCTGGCCGACGGAGGAACACTCTTTCTTGATGAAATCGGACTCCTGCCATATAATCTGCAGTCAAAATTTTTGCAGCTCATCCAGGAGAAGACCTATACCCCTGTCGGAGCTTTAAAGAGCAAAACTGTAAATGTCCGCATTATTGCTGCAACCAACGAGAATTTAAAAGAATTCATCAAGGAAAAAAAATTCCGCGAAGACCTCTATTACCGTCTCCGCGTTATTGAGCTGTTCATACCGCCCCTTCGTGACAGAGCCGATGCTATCGAGCCTCTTGTTAATTTCTTTATCAGTAAATACAATGATAAATTCGACACTGCCAAAACAATCACACCTACTGCTGTCAGCATGTTAAAAAGCTATTCCTGGCCGGGCAATATTCGCGAGCTGCAGTACCTCATCGAAAAGATCATAATCACTTCCGGCAGAGATATCATCACAACGGATGATATTCCTCCTCTGCACGATGTGGAACAGAAACAAGAGATCCCATCCGATATCCCGCAGGAAGATGATACTCTTGACTTCGAAGCTGCAGTCTCCGAGTTTGAAAGCAAGATCCTTGCAAAGTATTATGCCCACTACAAAAGCTCCTATAAAGTAGCAGATGCCCTGGGCATTACACAGACCAAGGCATCAAGACTTCTTCGTAAATATCAGATTTCAAAATAGATAATCACTTCTGATCCAGATAAGAAACCGCCGAAAGCACCGCCACGTTGCCCTGTCCGGCGGCTTTCACGTACTGGTACGGTCTTCCGGTAATATCCCCGCAGGCGAAACAGCCCGGCACGCTGGTTTCCATCTGCAGGTTCACTTTGACGTGTTCGCCGTCCATCTCAATACCTGGGATCAGCTGCCCAGCAGGAACGCTGCTTCGCAGCACGAAAATACCGTCCGCCAGAAAAGTGCCTTTTGTTGTCTGCACCGCCAGCTGCCCCTGCTTCAACGCATCCACTGATAACGCCTCGCCGGCCGCAGACAATGCCTCGCCGGAAGCCAGGTCCTTTGCAGAAGACTTTGCAGGATCCGCCTGAGCAAGAGAAAAAGCCTCCTCGGCAGCCTCCTTGTTGAGGATCGCCTGAGGAATCTGCCGAACCACCTTTACAGATTCCGACACCTTCGGCTCATCGCGATACACCGGGAAATACAGTACCTCCGACGCCACCTCCGACAGGAAGTTGACCTCTTCCTCCGCTTCCGGGCTGTAACCGATCACCGCCACCGAACGCCCCCGATATAGAGGCGCATCACAAGTCGCGCAATAGCTGACGCCGCGACCCACCAGTTCTTCTTCCCCCGGCAGCAATTTGCCCTGCACCATGCCACAAGCCAGGATCACCGACCGCGCCTGATGCATTTCGTTCTTCATAGTCTGCAGCGCAAAGGTTTCGCCCATCGGGTACACCGCATTGATCTTTTCCTCCGCGATCTCGATTCCCATCTTTTCCAGATGTGCCGCAAATGCATTGCAAAGATCCTCCCCGCTGCATTCCGGAAACCCTGGATAGTTCTGGATCAGGTGCGCCTTGCGGATCTTGTCGCTCAGCTCCCGGCTCCCGAACAGGATGATCTTCTTATTTCGAATAGTTGCTGTAATGGCCGCCGAAATCCCGGCAGGCCCCGTGCCAATAATGGCAATATCGTAAATTTCCATCATAGTATTCCTTTTCTTTCCATTTTTATTCGCTGTAAAGCATCCATGTTTCATTTATTCTGATAATAGTATACCACAATAGTCATATTTCAATCAAGAGTTCCACGATTGCAAGGCAACCACCCCTGCCACTCGCCGAAAATAACCTATCTCCCACTCCAAGACCCATTCAGGATATTTCCGTTCAACGAAAATACCCTAAATCCACTCCATAACAGCGCCTTCGGATAATCCATGAAAATACACTATCCTATATCAAATACGCCTACCCTTCTACGTTAATCTGATCCTCAAATCATCGCATGTCACTCACCCTTAATGGGACTGATCCGTTACAACTATCCGATTTATACTCCAGACCAGCATCCAAGGTATTCCCTCCAATCCAGAATATCCGAAATCCATCTAAATCATCCTATCCAGATAATCCGCTCGTGCAGCCTAATTTCCGCTAGCAAAATCATCGCATAATCCGCTCGTGCAGCCTAATTTCCGCCAGCAAAATCATCGCCAGGCAACCACCATTCCACCAAAACAAAAAAACGCGCCAAGCTGTTCTTTCACAAACAGCCCTGACGCATTTTTCTATACAATTTCTGTCGATCCGCGATGCCCGGCAACCCAGCCTGCATCCCGGCATTCCGATCCCGGCGCCTTATTTCGCCTTACTTTCACAGTATATGCACCGGTACACTCGCTTTTCCCGGTCAGTCAGCTTGAACACATGAGGCAGCTCCTGCTCCGTAGTGGTGATGCACCGCGGATTCTTACAGTGGATCACGTTGGTGATCTCCTCCGGAAGATCGATATGGGTCCGCTTCGCCAGCTCTCCGCCTTTGATGATGTTGACCGTGATCCCCGGATCCACATAACCGATGGCATCCAGGTCGATGTCGATGATCCTGTCGATCTTGATGATATCCTTGCGCCCCATTTTGCCGCTGTCGGCATTCTTGATAAGCGCCACCTGGCAGTCCAGATTATCAAGCCCCAGGATCCTGTAAAGCTCCATCCCTCTGCCAGCCTTGATATGATCCAGCACGATGCCGTCTTCAATCTTTCCTATAATCATCTACTTCACCTCCAAAAGCTTCAAAATCAGTGCCATCCGAATGAACTTGCCGTTACGCACCTGCTCAAAATATTTTGCACGAGGATCATCATCCACCGCAGTTGAGATCTCATTGACACGCGGCAGCGGATGAAGGATGCTCAAAGAATCCTTTGCATCAGCCAGCTTGTCCGGCGTCAGGATATAGCTGTCCTTCAGGCGGATGTAGTCCTGCTCATTGAAGAATCTCTCCCTCTGAACTCTCGTCATGTAAAGGATGTCCATCTGCGGCATAGCATCTTCCAGATCCGTTGTCTCTACATATTCGATGTTCTTAGGATCCAGTATATCTTCCTTCAGATACTCTGGCAGACGAAGTTCATCCGGAGAGATGAAGATAAATTTCACATTGTCATAGCGAGACATGGCCGCCATCAGAGAATGGACCGTCCGTCCGAATTTCAAATCTCCGCAAAAGCCGATGGTAAGACCATCAAAATGACCTTTTTCTCGCTTGATGGTCAAAAGATCGGTCAAAGTCTGAGTCGGATGGTTGTGTCCGCCATCTCCCGCATTGATGATCGGCACGGTGGATCTACGGCATGCTACCATCGGTGCGCCCTCCTTCGGGTGACGCATAGCGATGATATCCGCATAGGCTCCCACTGTCCTTATCGTATCCGACACGCTTTCGCCTTTCGCTGCCGAGGAACTCTGCGCCTCAGAGAACCCTAGCACGTTTCCACCCAGTTCGTACATAGCCGCCTCGAAGCTGAGACGAGTCCTGGTGGATGGCTCGAAGAACAAAGTCGCCAGTTTCTTCCGCTTGCACTTTTCAGCGTATTTTTCCGGGTTTGCAATGATATCATTAGCCGTATCGATCATTTCATCGATCTCTTCTGTTGTCAGCTGCATTATGTCGATCAGATGTTTCATCGTTGTCACTACCCCCTTATCCAGCTTTCATCCTGCGGATCGTTGCGGAATGCCAGCAGCCGCTTTACATCCTCCTGTTTGATGTATCCCGTATCAGCGGCCACCTGCACGATGGTATCAAAATCCGAAAGGCTGATGTTCTTCACATCGGCCTCCGCCATACGCACCAGACCTTTTTCCATACCATAAGTAAAAATGCTGACGATGCCAAGCACCTGTGCACCGGCCTCTCTCAAAGCTTCCACAACCTCAATGGCACTTCCGCCTGTGGAGATCAGATCCTCCACAACGACCACCTTCTGACCCGGCAGCAGTCTGCCCTCGATCCTGTTTCCTCTGCCATGATCTTTGTTACCGGAACGCACATATCCCATAGGCATGTCCAGGATACTGGCTGCGATAGCCGCATGAGCGATCCCTGCCGTACTGGTCCCCATCAGCACTTCCGCTTCCGGGTACTCTTCCTTTACGACATCGGCTATAGCCTGCTCCACCTTGTCGCGAACTTTCGGTGCTGTCAGGATCAGGCGATTGTCACAGTAGATCGGGCTCTTGATCCCGCTGGCCCAGGTAAACGGATCTTCCGGACGCAGAAATACCGCCTCGATATCCAAAAGCCCCTTTGCGATTTCCTTCTTTAACTCCAGTCTCTTATCTTCGTTCATCTCAACTCTCCTTATCCTATGCTATAAAAACTCCGATACACACCGCTCATAAGCCGCCAGCGGATCCGGTGCTCCCGTGATGCTCCGGCCTACCACTATATAATCCGAACCTAACTCCTTTGCCTTTGCCGGCGTCGTCACTCTGCTCTGGTCACCCTTTGCATCATCTGCAAAGCGTACTCCCGGCGTTACGGTAAGAAAATCGTCTCCGCAAATACCATGGACTTTTTCCGCTTCCAGCGGGGAGCATACCACCCCGTCAAGGCCTGCCAGCTTGGTGTTATATGCATAATGACCAACTACCTTTTCCATATCTTCTTCGATGAGCAGGTCGTCTTCCATCTGCTCCTGTGACGTGGACGTCAGCTGAGTCACTGCGATGAGAAGCGGACGTGTGCCATCCTCTCTTCGCAAACCTTCCAAAGCCGCTTCCATCATGGCGATGGTGCCGCCTGCGTGGACATTGCACATATCGATATCCATGCCCGATAATACTCTCATAGCCTTCTTGACCGTGTTTGGAATGTCGTGCAGCTTCAGATCCAGAAACACCTTATGCCCTCTCTCTTTCAGCTCACGCACGATGGCAGGGCCTTCCGCATAGTAAAGCTCCATTCCGATCTTCACATACGGTCGACGCTGCCCGAATTTTTCAAGAAACGCCATCGTCTCTTTTTTGCTGCTGAAATCACAAGCAATGATTACATCTTTACCCATTATGCGCACCTCCGATTATATCCTTCAACTCTGCAATACCATACTTTCTCATCACTTTCGGCAGATCCCGGATCACATTCCGGCAGACATACGGATCCACCAGATTAGCTGCTCCGATCTGTACCGCACAGGCTCCTGCCAGCATCATTTCGATCACCTGTTCCGCCGTGGCGATCCCGCCGATCCCGACCACAGGTATCTTCACTGCATCATACACCTGATATACCATCCGAAGTGCTGCCGGGAAAATAGCCGGTCCCGAAAAACCGCCCATCTTGTTGGCGATCACCGGTTTTTTCGTCTTCAGATCGATCCGCATTCCCAGCAGCGTATTCACCAGGGAAATGCCGTCTGCACCTGCATTCTCGCAGGCTATCGCCATCTTCGTGATATCCGTCACATTAGGCGAAAGCTTAGCGATCACCGGTTTTCTGACCGCGTCTTTCACCGCCCGGATCACCGAGGCAGCAGCATCAGGATCCGTCCCGAATGCGATACCTCCGTGCCGTACATTAGGACAGGAAATATTCACCTCGATCCATCCGATCTGATCGCAAAGATCCAGTCTCTGCGCCACCTGCGCATATTCTTCCACAGAAAATCCACCGATGTTAGCCATGACCTTTTTATCAAAAATCGTCGCCAGATGAGGAAGTTCCTCTTCGATCACTTTTTCTACTCCCGGGTTCTGCAGACCTATGGAATTGATCAGACCCGCCTCACATTCAGCGATTCGCGGCGTCGGGTTTCCGAACCGCGGCTCCAAAGTCGTTCCCTTAAAAGAAAAACTCCCCAGACAGTTGATATCATAAAGCTCCGCAAACTCCCGTCCATATCCAAAGGTCCCGCTTGCCGCCATCACCGGATTGTCCAGCGTTATTCCGCAAAGCTCCGTCTGCAGCATGTTCGTCTTCGTCTCTACCACAGGATCTCACTCCTTTCCAGCACCGGACCATCTTTGCAGATCCGCTTAGCCCCATATCTGGTTTCGCAGGAGCACCCCATACATGCTCCAAATCCGCAACCCATTCTCTCCTCAAAACTCATCTCACCTTCAAGGCCTTCCGCCAAGGCTTTGTCCAAAGCTTTCAGCATCGGCTCCGGCCCGCATGTATAAAAGAATGTGGCAGGCTCCTTAATGTTTCGCAGCACATCTGTCACAAAGCCTTTTTGCCCCATGCTCCCGTCGGCTGTTGCCACCAGCACCTCAGCGCCCAGCTTCTCGAATTCTTCTTTGTAAAACACCTCGTGCTCTGTATTGAACCCCAGGATCACGGTCGGCCGTGCTCCCGCTTCTATCAAGTTTCTGCAAAGTCCATACAGGGGAGGCACACCGACGCCGCCTCCGATGAGGAGCGGTCGCTGTCCGGCTCGCGCAGGCGCGAAGCCGTTTCCCAGCGCACTCAATGCATTCAGCTGCCGTCCCGGCTCATAGGTTTTCAAGAGTTCTGTGCCTTTGCCTACTATCTTGTAGATCACTGTGACCGTCGTTTCTGTCCAGTCGCAGATAGAAATGGGGCGCCGTAAAAACAGTCCGTCGATCTTGATGTTGATAAACTGTCCCGGCGCGGTTATGCCGTGCTCCCCGGCACTGCATTCCAGCACCATTTTGCAGATATCATCCGTTATAGGCTTGTTTTCTAGTATGGTAAATTCGATCTCCCGCATCATCGATTCTCCTTTCCTGCATTTGCCGCATTCCAGATCGTTCTGCCGTCCACCACCGTCAGCAGACACCTGCCGCGAACGTTCCAGTCTTCAAACGGACAGCTTCTGCCCTTGGACTGGAACTTCTGCGGATCGATCCCATAAGAATGTTCCAGATCCCAGACTGCGAAACTCGGCTTTTCTTTTTTCAGTTCTTCTTTTAGGCCATGACGGTTTAACGGCAGACCAAACCGCTTTCTTGGATTTGTGTGCATCAGTTTTATCAGTTCCTGAAGCGTAAGTTTCCCTTTTGTTACCAGGTGAGTATAGAGCACTGGAAATGCAGTTTCCATCCCTACGATACCGAAGGCGCTCCCAGAAAATCCTTTTGCCTTTTCCTCTGCACTGTGAGGGGCATGATCTGTAGCGATCATATCGATAGTCCCATCCCTCAGTGCTTCCAGCAGTGCAGCCTGATCTTCTTTTCCCTTGATAGGAGGATTCATCTTGAACCGTCCGTGATCTTCGATATCATCCCTGGAAAGCACCAGATAATGCGGCGCCGTTTCACAGGTGATATCCAGTCCTTCCGCCTTGGCGCTGCGCACCAGCTCCACCGATTCTCTAGTGGAAATGTGACAGACGTGATAGCTGCATCCTGTTTCTCTTACCAGCCTGATGTCCCGCTGAAGCTGTTTCCATTCACTCTCTGAGCTTTCTTTCGGATAGGATTCATCTTCGCAGTGAGCCACGATGATCCTGCCCAGTTCCTTTGCCTGCTTCATAGCCTGACGCATATAGTCTTCGCTGGCAACACCCTTTCCATCATCGGTAAAAGCGATCACGTCCGGTGCCATTGCACGAAGATCCGCCAGCTGCTCGCCCTTTTCTCCTACCGTAATGGCTCCGTAAGGATACACGTGGACCTTTGCATCTTTTCTGATCGCATCCAGCTGTACCTGTAAATGTTCTCTGCTGTCCGGGCACGGATCCAGATTCGGCATGGAAAAAATATCAGTAAAACCCCCTGCTGCTGCCGCCATCGTCCCCGTTTGGATCGTCTCCTTATATAAAAAACCCGGTTCTCTCAAATGCACATGCACATCTGCAAAACCGGGTAATATGTAACAATTAGAAAAAGAAGAAAAATCAATACCGAGAGACGCGAATCGCTCTCTGTCTTCGGTTCTGATATCTGAAATTTTGATTGCTGTGTTCCAAGTATCTCTCATAAATCTCTCCCTTGATCCATAATTAATTTATATCTATACATCCTTTTAATTATATGCATGGAGGTAGTGTGTGTCAAGAAATTTTATATTTAAATTTCTAGTATTTTAATCGTCCGTAGAGGAAAATCCAACTTTCTCCCCTCGCTTGGTCCTCGCCGCCCTGCACTGCTTCTGATAGCGGCTGCGGAATCGCTCCGGAAGACAGCAGGCTTTTCTTGATGAGAATTAAAAATGCACTGAAAACATCAAAATCCACACCAAAAACAGAAAAAATACGCTGATCGAAAAACATTCTGTATATCTACTTGAAATACCGCCGTTTGATAGAAAATCATACCGGTCATCCAGCCTTACGCTCGCAGCATGGATCCCAGAAACGACACCAGTCGCTCGCTTTTCGGATGCTCAAACAGCTCCGTCGGATTGCCCTGTTCCACGATCTTTCCATCGGACATAAACACGACACGATCCGCCACTTCCTTGGCAAATCCCATCTCGTGAGTCACAACGATCATGGTGGTATGCTTTTCCGCCAGCTGCTTCATTACGTTCAGAACTTCGCCGGTGATCTCAGGATCCAGCGCCGAAGTCGGTTCGTCAAAGAGCATAACATCCGGATCCATTGCAAGTGCCCGCGCGATCGCCACACGCTGCTTCTGTCCGCCGGAAATATGAGCCGGATACACATCAGCCTTCGATTCCAGCCCGACCATCTTTAAAAGTTCCTTTGCACGTGCTACAGCCTGTTCCTTCGGGATCTTCTTCACTTTGATGGGCGCATATGTGATATTTTCAAGACACGTCATATGAGGGAAAAGATTGAAGTGCTGGAATACCATACCCGTCTCCCCTTCCAGATCAATCTCGCCGGAAGTGATAGTATTGAGCCCGTTGATGCACCGCAGCAGCGTACTTTTTCCCGAACCTGACGGTCCGATGATGGCTACGATCTCACCTTTATGCAGTGAAAAGTCCACATGATCCACCGCTTTGAATCCGGAGTAATCCTTGACGATATCCTTCATTTCCAAAATTACTTTTTCGCTCATCAGTCTTCCTCCTTCGCATCATACCGAGAGAAATATTTTTCCAGACGTCCTGAAATAATGGTCAGAACAAAAGTCATGATCAGATAAATGATCGCAGCAAAGAAAAACGGTGTCATATCCGTCGTCCGATTTACCGCACTGTTTGTAGCCTTCATCAGATCGATGACCGGCAATGTAGATGCAAGCGCCGTATCTTTGACCAGCGTTACCGCCTCGTTTACTACCGGCGGCAGGATCGCCTTCATAGTCTGCGGCATTACGATGTCCGTCATGGTCTGCCGCCTGGAAATCCCCAGTGCGAAAGCTGCTTCATACTGTCCCCGGTCGATACTGTTGATGCCGCCCCGGTAGATTTCTGCAAAGTATGCAGCATAGTTGAGCACGTAAGTCAGCACGACGGTGAAGAATACATTCATCTGAATATTCAGCACCAGCGGGAAGAAGAAATAAAAGAAAAACAACTGCAGCAGCAGCGGAGTTCCCCGGAAAATCCATACATAAATTTTGCAGAGCCAGCTTAGAGGTTTTATGCGGCTGTTACTGCCCAGCGCGATCGGAAGCCCCAGTGGCAGCGACAATATCAGCGTCAGCACAAACAGCTCTACCGTAAGAACCGTTCCCTCCAGCATAAAGGGCAGAAATTCCATTATCTTATCCATGATCCTATCCTTTCACCTGTCTTAGACGTCAAAAGTTGGGCAGTGTATCCTGCCCAACCGACATGCTTTCTTAATATGATCCAGCAGACCCGACTTTTATCTTGCTGTAAAACGGCATCTGCCTCAATTCCCCTAGTCTTCCAGAGGTTCGAACACTACGATGTCCTTACCGAACCAGTTTTCACTGATCTTGGCAGCTTCACCATTCTCGTACAGCTTACCGATCGCATCGTTCACCTTGTCACGAAGTTCTGTGTTGTCCTTTGCAAAACCGATAACATAGTAGTCATCGCCCAGATCATAGCTGCATTCTTTCATTTCACCGCCCAGGTTCTTGTTGGTGTATTCGCCCAGTACCTGGTCAACTGCGATCACGTCTACTCTGCCGGCCTTCAGATCCATGATGGCTGTGTCATATGTGTCGTATTCCTTGACATTAGCCTTGAAAGAATCATAAGCTTCATTGGATTTCAGCATTTCCAGAGCTGCGGAATCCGCCTGAGTACCGATCTTCAGGTTTGCCAGCTGAGAAGCATCCGTAACATCTGTGCTGGAAGTCTTAAGCGTCATCAGCACGATCTTGTTGTTCAAGTATTTATCTGTCAGCGCCATGCTTTCTTTTCTCTCAGGTGTTACGGACATGCCGTTCCAAACGCAGTCGATCGTGCCGGATTCCAGTTCGATCTCCTTGGCATCCCAGTCGATCGGCTTGAATTCTACTTTCATACCAAGCTCTTCTCCTACAGCATTTGCCAGATCGATATCAAATCCTACCAGGTCTCCGTTTTCATCACGGAATCCCATCGGTGCAAAGGTATCGTCCAGACCGACTACCAGCGTATCCTTGTCAGCGCTCTTATCGGAGCTTCCACCGCATCCTGTCATCACCAGCGTGCCCAGAACCATGATCATAATCATGGCAGCGCATAATAATTTCTTCTTCATAACCATCCTCCGTTACGTTCCTTGCGTGTGTCAGCGTTTTGTCGCTTTAACTCACTAAACTGTTACTTTATCACTACTTTATAATAATATTCAATAAATGTCAAGTTCAAAAAATAATAAAAGAACTCTTAAAAGTACTAAAACCCGTTTTAAATCCATTTAAAACACTTGCTTAAACTGTGACAAAACGCGTAATTAGCAGTATTCTATGGGTGCAGGGAAACATTCCCCGCAACTACAATCGACAGACTACAGGAAATAAAACATCGGAGGCCGCCGGTCTTCAGGTACTACCCAGCCTCATATCACGTTACCCGGGATACTGCGATCCCGTTCGAAGTTCGGCGTCCCTCTCCTCCACAAAATACAGGTGCTCTCACCTGGCGAACATACACAAAAAGGCTGCCTCCAGGCAGTCTCTTTGTTTTCTCTTTTATATTCTTTATTTCCAGCTCCAGTCCTCTGGAACGCCGTATACATTCTTATATAAGAGTCCCTGCATCCGGGAAAACTCCTCCTCGTCCAGCGGACCTCCCGTAGTCATCAGCCGCAGCGGGATGGCATTCCGTCCTTCTGCAATAGGCGGCTGCATATAGAAGTAGTCGTTATAATAGAATCCGTTTCTCTCATAAAATCCGATTCGCCTTGCCGCCATCTCTGTCTCCGGCAGTTCCACTTCCAGACAGATCCGCATATCTGTATCTTCGATCACTTTCTGCAAAATCTTTCCACCCAGTCCGCCATTGCGGCAGTCCGGATCTACTGCAAAATGCTCGATATACGCCATATCGCCCAGTTCCCAAAGCGCCAGGAACGCCTGCAAAGCACCATCCTCCGGCGATCTCTTCGCATAAAGCTTGTAGGCAGGTTCAGCGAAAAGCTCCCGCTGGCCGTTATAATCCCGCCGTTCATCCTCCGGAAAACTCCGCTCCATCAACGAGAACATCTGGTCAAAATCTGCTTCTGTCAGTCTCTCGATCATAAGTCTATTCCTCTTCCTTTCAAACAGCTTTCGTCAGTACGACATTCTCAATAGTATACCATTCCCCATGGCTTCCCGCAAGCCGATCACGAAAAAAGGAGCAGTCTTTCCGGCAACGTGTTATAATACTACTGATATCATCACAAAACTATGGAGCAGAACATGAAAAAACGAAAACTAGGAACAACTGATTTATACGTGACCCCGGTGGCATTCGGGGTTCTTACCATGGGCGGTTCTCAGATGGATCTTCCTCTGCAGGAAGGCGCGGAACTGATCCGCTACGCTATCGATAAAGGGATCAACTTCTTCGATACCGCCCAGTATTACGAAACTTATCCTTATCTTCGCGAAGCTCTCAAGGGCATGGATCGCGCGCCGGAAAATCCGGATTTCCCGGTGATCTGTACCAAATGTCTGGGGTCTTCTTATGAAGAAATGGAAGACGCTATCGAGGAGGCTCTTGAGGAAATGGATCTGGAAACCATAGATATCTTCCTCCTTCACGAGGTCCGGCAGGATCCCGACTGGGACATGCGCGCCGGAGCCTGGCAGTGCCTTCAAGATTATAAAGAAAAGGGCGTGATCCGCGCCATCGGTGTGTCCACTCACCACGTGGATGTCACTGCAAAGATGGCTCAGATTCCGGAATGCGATGTGGTCTTCCCGCTGATCAACTTCGCCAGTCTGGGAATCCGCAACGGCGACGGTCCCGGCACCTGCGAAGAAATGGAAGCAGCCATCCAGGCATGCCACAATGCGGGAAAAGGCGTGTTCGCCATGAAAGCTTTCGGCGGCGGAAATCTGACTGCTGATTATGTAAAGGCTCTGGACTACGTTACCGGCCTTCCCGGGGTGGACTCCACCATGGTGGGCATCGGCAAAAAAGAAGAAATAGATCGGCTGGTGGCTTATGCCGAGGGCACTCTGCCGCGTGATTACGTTCCCGATATCAGTCACAAACGGATCCACATCGATGCCGGCGACTGCGAAGGCTGCGGCGCCTGCATCAAGCGGTGCCCTAACAAGGCCATCCACTGGAACCAATACGGCCTGGCTGCAGTGGACGATGACGTCTGCCTCACCTGCGGCTACTGCGCACCGGTCTGTCCGGTACGGGCTATTATTCTGTTCTAAATCAAGAAGGAGTTACCGCTATGACAACCAACCACACACCAGAACTCGACGCCCTGCTTCACCAGGCCATGGAAGCCGACTTCCAGGCCGAGAAAGTCCGTAAATCAAAGAACTTCCAGCATCTCAATAAGTACATAAAAAAAGGACAGATCCTCTTTACCGGATCCTCCCTGATGGAACACTTCCCGGTAGCGGAGCTTTATGCCGAAAGCGACCTGTCCAGAGACGGCCTGCTGGTCTACAACCGGGGGATCGGGGGCTACACCACCGATGAATTTCTGCGTGACATCGACACCATGCTGCTGGATCTGGAGCCGTCCAGGCTCTTTATCAACATCGGCACCAACGATATGAACAGCACGCCGTCCGATGCTGACGACAAACCATCCTGGATGCCTCACTTGATTCAGAACTATGAAAAGATCCTGCAGATCTGCCAGGAAAAGCTTCCGAAAACGGAAATCTACATGATGGCATACTACCCCATCAACACCCGTATCATCTCCATGATGAAAGACCCGTTCCTCAAGGAAAAATTCAAGACCCGCACCAACGAAAAAGTCCGCCAGGCCAATGCGAAGATCGCACAGCTGGCGGAACAACACGGCTGTCACTATATCGATGTCAACGACGGCCTTGCCAACGGCTCCGGCGCGTTAAAACCGGAATACACCGTAGAGGGTGTCCACATGTATCCCAATGGCTACCGGATCGTATTTGAGAATCTGAAACCGTATCTAAAATAGTATTACATTTCCTACACAATAAATCCGCCGCCCAGCACCAGATCGTCCTGGTAGAATACAATGGACTGTCCCGGAGTCGGCGCACGCTGCGGCTCTTCGAATGTCGCCAGGATCTTCCCGTCCGGAAGAAGCTTTAAAGAAGCTGCCGCAGGCTTTGCAGCATAACGGATCTTAGCCGTGATCCCCGACATATCGTCGAACCCTATGATTCCCAGAGACCGGGCCTCGCCACTCTCGCCGTCCGCCTGGCGAGCTTCACGTTCTTGCTGCGCCAGACGCGAAAAGTCGATTCCAAGCAAAATGTTCCCATCAGAAACAACCTCTGTCTTAAAGA